>Ga0302349_1001753_pt1 | contig 15445 bp, 15 predicted proteins | sample PhyAR1_FD_202176 | JGI IMG/M metagenome (GOLD analysis project Ga0302349, IMG submission 202176) | Leaf surface microbial communities from alfalfa plants in UC Gill Tract Community Farm, Albany, California, United States - DLSL A.R1... | ecosystem: Host-associated > Plants > Phyllosphere >...
CCTGGTAGCGCATCACACTGGGGGTGTGGGGGTCGCAGGTTCGAATCCTGTCGCCCCGACCAATCATCTACTGACATCGGTGGACGACGACAGAGCGGGCGAAAGCCCGCTCTTTTCGTTTCTGGCGTATTCGATTTTCTTCGGTCATCGCGGACCGAAGTGGCTCAGGTCCAATGTCTGCGATTGGTGGAGAGCGGGCGTTGCATATGCCTGCTGCCGTATTGCCCGGACTTCTAAGGTGTGATCGAGGGAGCTGTCATCGACGGCTCCTGATGGGATCGTACCTGCCAACTTCTGCAACTGAGTGTGAGCGGACATTCATAGAACCTACCTTAAAAGCTGCCACTCAAAGGCGGCTTCCGTTGCCATCCATTTTGAGGGCGAGCGACAGAATGCGCTGCACTTCGGCTCTAATCGGGCGAAACTCGAATTTCTCGCCAAGAATGACACAAATTCCTTGAACCGGATCGACCAGCTTAAAAATGTTCGCCAAAGTTTCGTCTGCGAGGTCTTCATCGTCGATTATTGGGCTTGGAAAGATATATCCCACGGGGTCTTGGAGTAAGAATTGGTCGAGGTCCTCATCGAAATGCTCGAAGGCGTTGCGTAATCGACGCCATTTCAATGCCGATTCTTCTTGAAGAAAGAATGCGCTACGGATTTTTTGCCCTCTGGCGACTGAAAGTAGATTTTCTTTTTTCATTGGCCAAAAGAAGCGAGACAGTGCTCCGGCGTGAGTTAGTCCTTCCTGGACAGCGGCAAAGATCAAGTTTGGTGACTCGGATGCGGCTACTGCGGTATCAAATTTCTGAAATGCCGACTCAGAACGCTCGGCGGCGTAAATGATTGGTTGGATGTAAAAGGCTTCATGGATAGGCAATATGCCGCCGTATTGATCCGCGACCAGAGTCTCTCTTCGCTTCCGCTCGACCTCATCCAGCTTCATATCCTAATCTCCTTTGCCGATTCACATTACCTTGCTATCACGGCGGCGCTCAAGATCACGCGCCGAATCTCAGCGCAACCGATTTCCACTTGTTGAGTCGCAGGCTGAAAAATTAGTAGGCCGAACGTTCGCGATAGGTGGCTAGCTGTCGTCATCTTCAACGTAGAATGTGTGTCGCTTATTGTCAGGCTTGAGCAGCTTGTGAATGGTCGCGACCGACACCTCTGCCGCGTCTAAATTGAGCAGCGCTGCTCCGCTCGACAGCCAGCCGAACTCTCGTTCGAGGTTGTTCGCCACCCGTTGGAAAGCTTTGTCTTAGGCCACTTTTTCGTCATCGGCGAGAACGTAGCGGTGGTACCAAAAGTCGCTGGGCTGATCCGCTCCAATCGCGACACTGGCGCGTTTTGACGGGTGCCAACGGATCCTGCCGTGAACGAGAACGTAGAAACAGCGCACCATGGAGCATCGCTGCCTAGCGCAATGTCTGCAAGTGGGTGAAACGCGTCGTTTCTACCGAACCGTCATCCCCGCGGCCGCAATCTGCGACAGCAGATTCGCCCGTACCGCATCCGATACCGGCGGCAGGGGGCGCGCGGCCTTGCCATGACGCAGGCGTTCGCGGTCCTTTTCGTCCGGCTCCACCCGCCGCACCCGCACCGCCGCCTTGCCGACCGCGCGCAGGCCGAGCTGCTCGGCGGCACCGCGCGACAGGTCGATGATGCGTGACGATCCCGCGAACGGCCCGCGATCGTTGACCCGCACGATGATCCGCCGACCGGTATCGAGCGCCGTCACCTCGACATAGCTGGGCAGGGGCAGGGTGGTGTGCGCCGCCGTTGCCCAGCCGGGGCGGAAGCGTTCGCCGTTCGCGGTGCGCTTGCCCGATTCGCTGCCATACCAGCTGGCATAGCCCAGCATGTCATAGGTCGTGTCCTCGGCCGGAACATAGGTGACGCCGCGCACCGTATAGGGCTTGCCGATCCGTACGGGATAATCGCTGACCGGCCGGTAATTGCCACCCGAACAGGCCGCGAGCAGGGCCGCCGCCGCCGGAGCCCATCGGCGCATCGCTTTCCAAACCACCATGCGCCTCGATTAGGCGTGCCGCGCGGCGGGATAAAGCCGTTTGCGCCTCCGTCCGGCGCAGACTATCCCCGTATCGACCGGCAGGGGCTTTCAGCCACGCCGCCGGGCTATCGCATCGGTGCCCCTTGGGGCTTCAAACGGGAATATGGTGCAAATCCATAGCTGTCCCTGCAACTGTAAGCGGTGAGCGCGTGATGCCGGTTCCTGCAACAGGGAACAGCCACTGGAGCGATCCGGGAAGGCCGCATTGCCGACGCTTCGACCCGCAAGCCAGGAGACCTGCCGATGCGAGTCGCTCTTGCCGCGATCCAGGGGATGGTCATGGCCAGGATATATTGTATCATGCGAGCGACGCCATATGGCCGACCCGAATCGGAGACCCAGCCCGGCGTGCGCCCGCTCGAGCCTGGGGACGACCGCGACAGCGGAAGGTGGGCCTGAGTCGCAACGGCGCTCTTAAGCGTGATCCGCCCATGTCCGAAGTTCCTATCCGACCCTCGCTGAAACGCCGTGTCACATTGCTGATGGGGGCGCTGGTCGTCATCAATATCGCCGTCTGGGGCTGGGCGCTGAGCGTCTTTGCGGGCAACAGCCTGATGCTGGGGACGGCTTTGCTCGCCTATAGCCTGGGCCTGCGCCATGCGGTCGATGCCGATCACATCGCCGCGATCGACAATGTGACCCGCAAGCTGATGCAGGACGGCCAGCGACCCATCGCGGTCGGCCTGTGGTTCGCGATCGGCCATTCCGCCATCGTGCTGATCGCGGCGACCACGGTCGCGCTGGCGGCGAGCACCCTGTCCGACTTCGAGGCGTTCGGGCAGAGCGGCGGGACGATCGCCACCATCGTCTCGGCCAGTTTCTTGTTCGCCATCGCGATCATGAACCTGATCATCCTGCGCGATGTCTGGACCCGCTTCCGCCGCGTCGCGCGCGGCGAGCCGATGGCGGAGGCGGATGCCGACATGCTGTTTTCGGGGCAGGGGCCTTTGTCGCGGCTGTTCCGCCCGCTGTTCCGGCTGATCCGGCGCAGCTGGCACATGGCGCCGCTGGGCTTCCTGTTCGGGCTGGGCTTCGACACCGCGACCGAGGTGGCGATATTGGGGCTGTCGGGATCGCATGCGGCGGACGGCGTGTCGCTGGCGACGATCCTGGTGTTCCCCGTCCTGTTCGCCGTCGGCATGGCGTTGATCGATACCGCCGACGGGCTGGTGATGCTGGGCGCCTATGAATGGGCGTTCGTCCATCCGCTGCGCAAGCTCTACTACAACATGACGATCACTTTGGTCTCCGCGCTGGTCGCGCTGGTGATCGGCGGTATCCAGGCGACCGCGTTGCTCGCCGAGCGGTTCGGCTGGACGGCGGGGCCGTTCCGTTATGCGGCGGCGCTGTCCGAGCATTTCAACGTGCTGGGCTTTGCGATCGTCGGGCTGTTCGTGTTGTGCTGGGGGGCGAGTTTCCTCCTCTATCGCTGGCGCGGGTTCGCGGCGATGGAGGCGCGAATTGCCAAGCCCGGCGCGGCGGGATAAATGCCGCATATCGGGGGCGAAAGCGCCCGAAGATCGCGCCGGTGCCCGCAAGGGCTTCAAACGGGAATGGGGTGCAAATCCCCGGCTGTCCCTGCAACTGTAAGCGGTGAGCGAGCGATGCTGGTGCTCCCCCCTTTAACTTAGGGGCGAGGCACGGCCACTGGAGTGATCCGGGAAGGCGCATCCCTTTGCTTTGACCCGCGAGCCAGGAGACCTGCCGGCGTCATGGTCGCTCTTGCCTGGACCCAGGGGGTGGTCGGGGCACGGTTCTCCGTCGGGGAGCGACGAAGCCATGCGGCCGGGGCCGCATCGGTCGCCGGGTTGGGGAAAGGACGCAATCGACCGCGCCCGTCCTTTTGTCCCGTCCGGCGATGGGTCCCGCGTTCGTGCTCGCTCGTCCGGCGCGTCGGAGAATTGTTTTGCGCGACCTTTCCAAGGTTCCTGTCACCATCGTCACCGGCTTTCTGGGCGCGGGGAAAACCACGCTCATCAGCCATCTGATCCGCAATGCGGGCGGCCGTCGCCTGGCGGTGGTCGTCAATGAGTTCGGCACGCTGGGCGTCGATGGCGATATCCTGAAATCCTGCGCCATCCCCGACTGCCCGGCGGAGAATATCGTCGAGCTGGCCAATGGCTGCATCTGCTGCACCGTCGCCGACGACTTCATCCCCACGGTCGAAAAGCTGCTGGCGATGGAGCCGCGCCCGGATCACATCCTGATCGAAACCTCTGGGCTGGCGCTGCCCAAGCCGCTGCTGAAGGCGTTCGACTGGCCCGCCATCCGCTCGCGCATCACCGTCGACGGCGTGGTGGCGCTGGCCGATGCGGAGGCCGTCGCGGCGGGCCGCTTCGCCCCCGATCTCGACGCGGTGGAGGCGCAGCGCGCCGCCGACCCCAGCCTGGACCATGAAACCCCGCTGTCGGAGGTGTTCGAGGACCAGCTGGCCTGCGCGGATCTGGTGCTGCTGACCAAGGCCGATCTCGCCGGGCAGGAGGGTGTCGCCAAGGCCCGCGCGATCATCGCGGCCGAAGCCCCGCGCCCGCTGCCCATGGTCGAGGCGGTCGACGGCATCGTCTCGGCCGAGATCGTGCTGGGTCTGGAGGCCGCCGCCGAGGACGACATTGCCGCGCGCCCCTCGCACCATGACGGCGCGGACGATCACGAGCATGACGATTTCGACAGCATCTCGGTGATGCTGGGCGAGGTGGACAGCCCCGAGGTTCTGGCCGCGCGGATTGCCACACTGGCCGAGCAGCAGGATATCCTGCGCGTGAAGGGTTATGCCGCCGTCGCGGGCAAGCCTATGCGCTTGCTGGTCCAGGCGGTCGGTCGCCGGGTGCGCACTAGCTACGACCGCCCCTGGGGCGCGGGCGAGCCGCGCGGCACGCAGCTGGTCGTCATCGCCGAGCATGACCGGATCGACCGGCCTGCGATCGAGGCCGTACTGAAGGGCTAAGACCAGTGCATCTCGTCTTTCGCGAGAGCCATGGGCTGGAGGAACAGGCGGTTCCGCAGGATCTGGGGCAGCGCCCCGGTGATGTGGTCGTGCTGTCCTTCTCCGACAGCGACCTGAGCGCCTTTGCGGCGGGCTGGCGGGCGGGGGGATTCCCCTGGTCGCTGCGGCTCGCCAATCTGGCGGCGTTGGTCCACCCGCTGTCGGTCGACACCTATGTCGAGCAGACCCTGGTTCACGCAAAGGCGATCCTGATCCGGCTGATCGGCGGGGCGGCGTACTGGGATTACGGCCTGCGCGAGGTCGAGCGGCTGGCGGGGGAGCGGGGGATTGCGCTTGTTGTCCTCGCGGCGGATGGGCGCGAGGATCGTCGGTTGATGGCGGCGTCCACCGTCGACGAGGCGGTGGTGCGGCGGTTGGGGGCGCTGTGCGACGCGGGTGGGGCCGATGCGGTGGCGATGGCTTTGGGCGAAATCGCGGCGTTGCCGTCTGTGGCTCTTGCCCCTCCCCAACCCCTCCCCCTGCCGGGAGAGGGGCTTTTCAAGCCAGCGCTTACCACAAGCACGCCCCTCCCGCAGGCGAGTTGTGGGTCGGCCATGCCCCCGGCATGGCCTGAACAATGCGGGGCATTGTTCACCCACAACTGGGATGGGGGAGGGTCCTCTCCCCAAGTGGCACTCGTCGGAGGCTGGTCCCCGGCGGGTCCGTCGTGCCCCGCCGCCGCCCTGTTGATCGCAACCCGCCCCCGCATCCTGATAACCTTCTACCGCGCCTATCTCGCCGCCGCCGACCTGGAGCCCATCGCCGCCCTCCACGCCGCGCTAACCGAGCGTGGCTTCGACCCCGTCGCGCTGTTCGTCCCTTCGCTGAAAGCCGAGGGTGCAGGCCCGTGGATTGCGCGCTGGGTCGCGGCCCTCGCCCCCGCCGCGATCGTCAACGCCACCGCCTTCTCCGCACGCGGGGAGGACGACATCACCCCGCTCGACGGCGCGGGCGTGCCGGTGTTTCAGGTCGCGCTCGCCACCAGCGACCGATCGGGCTGGGAAGCCGCGGCGCGCGGCCTGTCGCCCGCCGACTTGGCCATGCACGTCGTCCTGCCCGAGATCGACGGCCGCCTGTTCGCGGGCGTGGTCAGCTTCAAGCAACCGGGGACACGCGATCCCGATTTCGACATCGCCCTGCGCCTGCACCGCGCCGAACCCGCCCGCATCGCGGCGGTGGCGGACAAGGTGGCAGGCTGGGCAAGGCTGGCGGCCACCCCGGCGGCCGAGCGACGGCTGGCGATCCTGCTGTCCACCTATCCGGGCAAGGACTGGCAGGCGGCGCATGCGGTCGGGCTGGACGGCTTCGCCTCGACGGCGGCGATCCTCGGCGATCTGGGCGAGGCCGGTTATGATGTGGAGATGCGGGCCGACCTGCCCGAGGCTCTGCTCACCAACCAGATCGCATGGCCGATCACGGCTTACCTTGAGGCGCTCGCCACCTTGCCAGAACCCTTGCGCGCCGACCTGCTGGAAAGCTGGGGCGCGGTCGAGGACGACCCGCTGGTCGAGGGTGACGCGTTCCATTTCCCTGCGCTGACGCTCGGCAAGGCGATCGTCGCGCTCCAGCCCGAACGCGGGCGGCGGGACGGGCGGGCCGAGGAGTATCACGACCTCTCGCGCTGCCCGCGCCATTCCTATGTCGCCTTCTATCTCTGGCTCCGCGCGCAGGGGATCGACGCGCTGGTCCATGTCGGCGCGCATGGCACGCTGGAGTGGCTGCCCGGCAAGGCGGTCGCTCTGTCCGACGCCTGTTGGCCCGAGGCGCTGACCCGCGACTGGCCGGTCCTCTATCCCTTCATCGTCAACGATCCGGGCGAGGCGGCACAGGCCAAAAGACGCATCGGCGCGGTGACGATCGGCCATGTCCCCCCGGCACTGGTGCAGGCGCAGACCGGCGCGGGGCTGGGGCGGCTGGAGGCGCTGCTCGACGAATATGCCAATGCCGATGGCCTCGACCCCGCGCGCCGTGATCGGCTGCGCGCCAGCATCGCCGAGGAGGCGGACAGCGTCGGCCTTGGCGAGACCTTGGGGCTGGCGGGGGCGGAGGATCCGCTCACCCGGATCGACGCATTCGTGTGCGATGTGAAGGACAGCCAGTTCGGCGAAGGCCTCCATATCTTCGGGCGCGGTGAACAGGGCGCGGCGGAGCGGGCCGGGCTGCTCGCGGGTCTGGCCGGGAGGCGCGTTCCGGCGGGGCCTTCGGGGTCGCCCTATCGCGGCCGTGCCGATGTGCTGCCCACGGGGCGCAACCTCTATGCCATTGACCCGCGTGCGGTGCCGAGCCGGGCCGCGCAAGCGCAGGGCGTGAAGCTCGCCGAGGAACTGCTCCGCCGCCACATGCAGGAGGAGGGTGATTACCTTCGCACGCTGATCGTCGATCTCTGGGGCTCGGCGACGATGCGCACGGCGGGCGAGGAATTCGCCATGGCGCTGCACCTGATCGGGGTCGAGCCGGTGTGGGACCATCGCTCCGAACGGGTGACGGGGTTCGAGGTGATGCCGCTGATGCGTTTCGACCGGCCGCGCGTCGATGTGACGCTGCGCGTGTCGGGGCTGTTCCGCGACGCCTTTCCCCATCTGGTCGCGCTGTTCGGGCAGGCGGTGCGTGCGCTTGGGGCACGCGACGAAGAGCCGGACTGGAACCCCTATGTCGGGCAGGCGGCTCCGCGCGTCTATGGCCCCGCGCCGGGGCGCTATGGCATCGGGCTGGACCCGAATGCGGGCTATGACGAGGCGGCCCGGATCGAGGCGGGGCAGAGCTGGCTCGCCGCCTCCGCCACGGCGCTCGACGATGGCGACCGGCGCGATGCGGACGGGATCGCCGCGCGGGTGGCGGGGGCGCAGGCCTTTGTCCACCTCCACGACCTGCCCGAAAGCGATCTGCTGCTCGCCGCCGATTATGCCGCGCATCAGGCGGGTTTCGCGGCGGCGCGGGCGGCGTTGGGGGAAGGAGCGGCGGCGCTCTATCATCTCGACACACGCGATCCGGCCAGCCCCAAGGCGCGGACGCTGGCCGAGGAGATCGCCCGCACCGTCCATGCCCGCGCCGCCAACCCGCGCTGGGTGGCTGGCATGATGGCGCACGGCTTTCGCGGTGCGGCGGAGATCGCCGCGACGCTCGACCATCTGGGCAGCTTCGCGCATCTGGCGGACGCGGTGCCCGCCGCGTTGATCGACCTGTATTGGGATGCGACGCTGGCTCGGGACGCGGTGCGCGACTTCATGGCGCAGGCGAACCCGGCGGCGCTGGCGGCGATGGAGGCGCGGTTCGCGGCCCTTCATAAGGCCGGGCTGTGGCGGACGCGGCGCAATTCCGTGCTCGCTATGCTGGACGGCGCGGCATGAGCGGCTTTGTCGTCAAGGGCTGGTGTCCCGATGCGTTCCGGCCGATGATGGCGGGGGACGGGTTGCTCGTGCGCGTCCGCCCACCGCTGGGGCGGCTGACGGCGGAACAGGTCGAGCGGCTATGCGCGGCGGCGATCCGGCACGGCAACGGCCAGATCGACCTGACCGCGCGCGCGAACCTGCAGCTGCGGGGTGTGACCGAGGCGGATTGGCCCCCGCTGCTGGCGGCGTTGCAGGCGCTGGGGCTGGTCGATCCCGATCCGGTGACGGAGGGGCGGGGCGCGATCCTCGTCAGCCCGGATTGGCGTGAGGGCGACGATACCCATGCCATCGCCAGCGAATTGCGGGCGCGGCTGGCCGAACTGCCCGAGCTGCCGGGCAAGGTCGGTTTCGTGGTCGATGCGGGGGCTGCGCCGATGCTGGCCGACGCACCCGGGGATTTCCGTATCGAGCGGGCCACCACGGGTGAGCTTATGGCGCGCGCCGATGGGCGGATGAGCGGTGTGACCGTCACCCGTTCGAACGCCGCTGACGCCCTGATCCGGCTGGCGCACTGGTTCGCCGATAGCGATGGTCGCATTGCCGGGCGGATGGTGCGTCACAAGGCGACCCTGCCCGAATGGGCCGAAGGCGACGCCGTACCTGCATCGGGCGCGCCGATGCAGCCCGGCGGGCATCCGGTCGGCGCGGCCTATGGTCTGCCCTTCGGCCGGATCGATGCCGAATCGCTGGCGGCGTTCGTCCGCCGCCATGGTTGCGCGGTCCGCCTGACCCCGTGGCGGTTGCTCATCGCAGAGTCTATCGCACCGGCCCCGGTCGCCGGGATGCTGCTGGCCGACAGCCCGATCCTGCATGTCGATGCCTGTGTCGGCGCGCCCGCCTGTCCGCAGGCGAGCGTCGAGACCCGCGATCTCGCCGCCCGTCTCGCGCCGCTGATCGACGGTCATCTGCACGTCTCGGGTTGCGCGAAGGGCTGCGCACGGGCACGGGCGGCGGACTGGGTGCTGACCGGGCGGGAGGGGGCTTTCGATCTGGCCCGCAACGCCCGCGCCGGGGCCACGCCCCTTCACACCGGATTGACGCCCGAGCGGGCGGTCGCGCTTCTCGGAGCCTGTTGATGCCCTACACGTACGAAACCGATGGCGCGGCGATCTATCGCCAGTCCTTCGCCATCATCCGCGCCGAGGCGGAACTGGCCCGCTTCGATAAGGAGGAAGAGCCGGTCGCGGTGCGCATGATCCATGCCGCCGGGCTGGTCGAACTCGCACCGTCGATCCATTTCTCGCCCGGCTTTGCGGTCGCAGGCCGGCAGGCGCTGGCGAACGGTGCCGCGATCCTGTGCGATGCGCATATGGTCAGCGAAGGCGTGACGCGCGCGCGTCTGCCCGCCGACAATCCGGTGATCTGTACGCTGCGCGATCCCGCCGTGCCCGTGCTGGCGAAGGAGATGGGCACGACCCGTTCGGCCGCCGCGCTGGAGCTGTGGCGGCCGCATCTGGCGGGGGCGCTGGTCGCGATCGGCAATGCGCCGACCGCGCTCTTCCACCTGCTGACCATGCTGGAAGACCCCGATTGCCCGCGCCCGGCCGCGATCATCGGCTGTCCCGTCGGCTTCGTCGGCGCGATGGAGTCGAAGGACGCGCTGTGGGAGGCGCAGCCCGTTCCTTCCGCCATCGTGAAGGGGCGTCCCGGCGGCAGCGCGATCACCGTCGCGGCTATCAACGCACTGGCGAGCCGCGCCGAATGACGGGGACCGTTCACGGGGTCGGCTTGGGGCCGGGCGCGGCGGACCTGATGAGCGTGCGCGCCGACCGGCTCGTGCGCGGGGCGCGCCACGTCGCGTATTTCCGCAAGGCCGGGCGGCGCGGCCATGCGCGGACCATCGTCGACGGCATGCTGCGCGACGATGTGGTCGAATATCCGATGGACTATCCGGTCACGACCGAGATCCTGTTCACCGACCCGCGTTATAACGAATGCCTGTCCGCCTTCTATGCGGCGTGCACCGCGCATATCCTGTCGCTGGTAGGCCAAGGCGAGGACGTGGTGGTGCTGTGCGAGGGTGATCCGTTCTTCTACGGATCGTTCATGCACCTGCACAGCCGGTTGAAGGACCATGCTCCGGTCGCGGTCGTACCCGGTATCACCGGCATGTCGGGCGCCTGGACGGCCAGCGGCGCGCCGATCACCTGGGGCGACGATGTGCTGACCGTCGCGATGGCGACCCTGCCGGAGCCGGAACTGACCCGCCGCATCGCCGAGACCGACGCGCTGGTCGTCATGAAGATCGGCCGCCATTTGCCCAAGCTGCGCCGCGCCATCGCGGCGGCGGGACGGACGGAGCAGGCGTGGCTGGTCGAACATGCCGCCCAGGCGGGGGAGCGGGTCCGCCCGCTGACGCAAGTGGAGGACGCACCCGCCCCCTATTTCTCGATCGCGCTGATCCATGGCCAGGGGCGGCGGCCATGAGCGGCTGGCTGATCGTTGTCGGATTGGGGCCGGGCGCGGAGGCGATGGTCACGCCCGAGGTGTCGGCGGTGCTGACGCAAGCGACCGATGTCGTCGGCTATATACCCTATGTCGCACGCGTGCCCGAGCGGCCCGGCCTGACCCGCCATGCCAGCGACAACCGGGTCGAGCGCGACCGCGCGCTGCACGCGCTGGAGATGGCCGAAGCTGGGCAGCGCGTGGTCGTCGTATCCTCTGGCGATCCAGGAGTGTTCGCGATGGCGGCGGCGATCTTCGAACGGGTGGAGGAAGACCCCGAGCGCTGGCACGATCTCGACATCCGTGTCCTGCCCGGCATCACCGCGATGCTGGCGGCGAGCGCACGGGCGGGCGCGCCGCTGGGGCATGATTTCTGCGCGATCAACCTGTCGGACAATCTCAAGCCCCAGGCGCTGATCGAGCGACGGCTGGCGCTGGCGGCGGAGGCGGACTTCGCCATCGCGCTCTACAATCCCCGGTCCAAGGCGCGGCCCGATGCGCTCGATGCGGCCTTTGCGCTGTTGCGGCAGGTGTGCGGCGATGACCGCCCGGTGCTGTTCGCCCGCGCCGTCTCGACGCCAGAGGAGCAGTTGCGCATCGTGCCGCTTCCGCAAGCGCGCGGCGAGATGGCTGACATGCGCACCGTCGTCATCATCGGGTCCAGCCGCACGCGCATGATCCCCCATGCGGGCCAGCCGATCCTCTACACCCCCCGGACGACGCCGTGATCCAGCCAGTCCAGCACGGCCGCGACGCTGCCCACCTGCGGGCGGGGCGGGATGAAGGGACGGTCGATCATCACGACCGGCAGGCCCAGTTCTCGTGCCGCGTCGAGCTTTGCCCGTGCGCCGGAGCCACCTGCATTCTTGGCGACCAGCATCTGAATCCGATGGTCCCGCAGCAGCGCCAATTCGCCCGCCAGCGTGAAGGGACCGCGATCCACCACCAGATGATGGTGCGGCAAGGTCGGCTCGGCAGCATCGACAAAGCGCAACAGGTAGAAATGCTGCGGCGCGCTGGCGAAATCGCCGATGGTCTGGCGACCGAGCGCCAGGAAGATGCGCACCGGATCGGCGCCGAGCGCGGCCACCGCCTGTTCGGTATCCGTCACGCGAATCCAGCGATCACCGGGGCCGTCCACCCATTCGGGTCGGGTCAGCGCGAGGATTGGCACGCCCTCCATTTCCGCCGCCGCAATGGCATTGGCGCTGATCCGCGCGGCGAAGGGATGGGTCGCATCGACCAGATGGGTCACGCCCTCGCGGCGCATATGGTCGGCCAGCCCCTCGACACCGCCGAACCCGCCGACCCGTGTCGGAATGGCCTGAGCGCGCGGGTGTTCGGTCCGGCCCGCATAGCTCAGCACCGCCCGCTCGCCTCGCGCAGCCAGCGCGGTGGCCAAGGCGCTCGCCTCGGTCGTGCCGCCGAGCAGAAGGATGTGGCGCATGGCTGACTCCGGGCCGTGGCTGACGATCGTCGGGATCGGCGAGGATGGCTGGGACGGCCTGACCGCCCCCGCGCGCGCCGCGATCCTGGCCGCCGATAGCGTCATGGGCGCGCCCCGTCACCTGTCGCTGTTGGCCGGGCAGGGGCGGGCGGAGCGGATCACCTGGCCGGTGCCCTTTGCCGATGGCGTTCCCATGCTGCTCGAACGGCGGGGTGAGCGGGTGGTGATGCTCGCCTCGGGCGATCCCTTCTGGTTTGGGGCGGGGTCGGTCGTCACGCGCCTTCTGGAGCCGGGGGAGTGGGTCGCCTATCCGGCACCGTCCACCCTGTCGCTGGCGGCGGCGCGGCTGGGCTGGCCGGTCGAGACGATCCAGAGCATCGGACTGCACGCCCGCCCGGTCGAGACGCTGCGCCCGCATCTGGCACCGGGGCAGCGGATATTGGCGCTGATGCGCGACGGCGCTTCGGTGACCGCGCTGGCCGCATGGCTCGCCGAGCAGGGGTTCGGCGACAGTGCGCTGACCGTGCTGGAGGCGCTGGGCGGTTCGCGCGAGCGGGTGCGGGCCTGCACGGCGGACGCGCTCGATTGGACCGACATCGCCCATCCGGTCGCAGTGGCGATCGAGCCTGCCGGAGCGGGCCGCGTCCTGCCCTGCGCCAGTGGCCTGGACGATGACTGGTTCGCGCATGACGGACAGATCACGAAGCGCCCCGTCCGCGCGCTGGCGCTTTCCGCGCTCGCCCCGCGTCCGGGGGAAATGCTGTGGGACATCGGTACGGGATCGGGATCGGTCGCGATCGAATGGCTGCTGAGCGACCCGACCACCCGTGCCATCGGCTTCGAGCGTGACCCCGCACGCCTGGCCCGCGCCGCCGACAATGCCGGGCGGCTGGGGCTGACCCGGCTGGAACTGGTCGAGGGCGATGCGGTGGCCGAACTGGCCGAGCGTCCGCACCCCGATGCGGTGTTCGTCGGCGGCGGCCTGTCGCGGCCGCTGGTCGAGGCGCTGCGGATGCTGCCGCGCTGTCGCCTCGTCGCCCACGCCGTCACGCTGGAGACCGAGGCGTTGCTGGCCGAATGCCATGCCCGTCATGGCGGCGAGTTGCTGCGCATCGAACTGGCCCGCGCACGACCGCTCGGCACCAAGCGGGGGTGGAAGGCGAGCTATCCCATCGTGCAATGGCGGGTCGCATGGTGATCGCCGGGTTCGGATGCCGGGCGGGGGCGACCTCCGAGTCCTTCCGCAATGCCTTGGCCGCGACCGGCACGTGCCCCGATGCACTGGCCGTACCGGCTGATCGGGCAGCGGCGATCGCGTCCTTCGCCGAGGCCAAGGGGCTGGCCGTCCACCCCATCGCCGCCGACGCGTTGCAAGGTATCGATACTCCTACCCGCTCGACCGTCAGTCTGGCCGCGCGCGGCGTCGGCAGCGTCGCCGAAGCCGTCGCGCTCGTCGCCGCCGGGCCGGGGGCGCGGATCGTCGTCACCCGCACCATCTCCTCCGACCGCATGGCGACTTGTGCCATCGCCCAGGGACCCGAATCATGACCGTCCATTTCATCGGCGCCGGACCCGGTGCCCCCGACCTGCTGACTCTGCGGGGCCGTGACCTGATCGCCGCCTGTCCGGTGTGCCTTTATGCCGGATCTTTGGTGCCCGAGGCAGTGCTGGCCCATTGTCCGCCCGGCGCGAAAATCGTGAACACCGCGCCGATGACGCTCGATGAGATCATGGCCGAAATCGCGGAAGCCCACGCCAGGGGGCAGGACGTCGCCCGGCTCCACTCCGGCGACCTGTCGGTCTGGTCGGCGATGGGCGAGCAGGTGCGGCGCTTGCGGGACATGGGCATCCCCGTCTCGGTGACACCGGGCGTGCCGTCCTTCGCGGCGGCGGCGGCGGTGCTGGAGAGCGAGCTGACCCTGCCCGGCATCGCGCAATCGGTGATTCTGACCCGCACCCCCGGCCGCGCCAGCGCCATGCCCGAGGGCGAGTCGCTCACCGCCTTCGCCGCGACCGGCGCGACGCTGGCCATCCATCTGTCGATTCACAATCTGGCCAAGGTCGTCGCTGACCTGACCCCGCATTACGGCGCCGACTGTCCGGTCGCGATCGTCTGGCGCGCGAGCTGGCCCGAGCAGCGGATCGTCCGCGCGACGCTGGCCACCATCGAACAGGCCGCCGCCGATGGCCCGGAGCGCACCGCGCTGATCCTGGTCGGCCGGGTCCTCGACCCGAGCGATTTCGCCGAGAGCCGTTTATATGCGGAGGGCTATGACCGCCGCTATCGCCCCGGAAACACCCTGGTATGACACCGGGCCTGATGATCGCCGCGCCCGCATCGGGGACCGGCAAGACCACGGTGATGCTGGGACTGCTGCGCGCGTTCCGCGACGCCGGGTTGCGCGTACAGCCGTTCAAGAGCGGTCCCGACTATATCGACCCCGCCTTTCACCGCGCGGCGAGCGGGCGGGCGTCGTTCAACCTGGACGGCTGGGCGATGCCCGCCACGCTGCTCGACACGCTGGGGCAGCGGGGCGCGGATGCCGAGCTGGTGCTGGCGGAAGGTTCGATGGGCCTGTTCGACGCCGTGGCGAAGCCCGGCGCGACCGGTATGGGTAGCAGCGCGGAGACGGCCCGGCGCATGGGCTGGCCCGTCATACTGGTCATCGACGTGTCGGGACAGGCGCAGTCGGCGGCGGCCACCGCGCTGGGCTTTGCGCGCTACGATCCCGAATTGCGCGTGGCGGGCGTGATCCTGAACCGCGTGGCCAGCCCACGCCATGAGCGTCTGGCAAAACTGGGGTTCGAGGAGATCGGCCTGCCGGTCTTCGGTGCGCTGCCCCGACGAGGCGACCTCGTCCTGCCGGAGCGGCATCTGGGGTTGGTGCAGGCGGTCGAGCATCCCGAACTCGACCGGCTGATCGGCGACTATGCTGCGTTCCTGGCGGCGCATGTCGATCTCGAGGCGATCCGTGCGGCAGCCTATGCGAAGCCTGCCCCACCCACGACCGGTACGCTTCCGCCACCGCCCGCGCAGCGGATCGCGCTGGCGCAGGATGCGGCCTTTTCCTTCGTCTATCCGCACATGCTGGAGGGCTGGCACGCGG
>Ga0302349_1001758_pt1 | contig 15402 bp, 18 predicted proteins | sample PhyAR1_FD_202176 | JGI IMG/M metagenome (GOLD analysis project Ga0302349, IMG submission 202176) | Leaf surface microbial communities from alfalfa plants in UC Gill Tract Community Farm, Albany, California, United States - DLSL A.R1... | ecosystem: Host-associated > Plants > Phyllosphere >...
CGGCCCGGCGCGCGCTCACGCGACGCTCCGCGTGCGGGCGATGAGGGCGATGAGGAAGGGGGCGCCGATGACGGCGGTGACGATTCCGATGGGGAGCTCCTGAGGGGCGAGGACGATACGGGCGAGGACATCCGCCCACACGAGCAGCACGGCGCCGAGCAGCGCGGCGACCGGAAACGCGCGGGAGTGCGCGGCGCCCACCATCCGGCGGGCGAGATGCGGAACGACGAGACCCACGAATCCGATGGATCCGGCGACCGACACGAGCACGCCGACGCACAGCGACACGAGCACGAGCAGGATCACGCGAAGGCGCTGCGGCGACAGTCCGAGGCCCATCATCGTCTCGTCGCCGATCGCGAGCGCGTCGAATCGGCGGCCGGCGAGGGTGAAGAGCACCGTCGTCGAGGCCACGACGACGAGCGCGGCGACGAGGAGGGCGTCCCAGGCGGCGAGGGAGAGGGATCCGAGCAGCCAGAACATCACCGACCGCGCGCCCTCCGCCGATCCCGCCGCGAAGACGAGGAAGCTCGTGGCGGCGGTGAGCAGGTACCCGACCGTGATCCCTGCGAGGAGGAGGCGGGTCGAGGTCAGACGGCCCGCCGTGTGGGCGATGACGAAGGCGAGCACGCCCGCCGCGAGCGCCCCGGCGAAGGCGCTCCCCGGCAGGGCGATGGCGCCGAGCCCGGCGCCGACGCCGAAGAGGATCGCGGCGGCGGCGCCGGTGGAAGCCCCCGAGTTGATGCCGAGGAGGAACGGATCCGCGAGCTCGTTGCGCACCATGGCCTGCATCGCCATGCCGCACACGGCGAGGCCCGCCCCCACGACCGCCCCGAGGACGGCACGGGGGAGGCGGATGTTCCAGACGATCACCGTGTCGGCGGCGCTCGAGGCCGATTCGACGCCCCGCAGCTGGGCGTGCAGGATCCCCCAGACCTCGGCGAGGGGGATCGAGACGGATCCGATGCACATGGCGCCCGCCAGCGATGCGATGAGAACCGCCCCGAGAAGGGCGGTGGCGGCGGAGGTGCGCCGGCGCTGCAGCACGATTCCGAGGGCGCGGGCGGCGGAGGGCGTCGAGCGAGCGAGGACCGTCATCGCATGCCTCGCGGTTCGGTGGGGGCTCTCACCGAACCGAGTGTGTCAGGGCGAGGTTTCGCGGAAATTTCGTGGGCCCGAGGGTGGGTCCGTCGGCTTCTACCCCCGCCCCGCCGGCCAGCCGACGCTCTCCCACGGGTACCCGGGCCGGTAGAGGTCGCGCGGCGGGGTGATGCCCTCGCGCTCGCCGAGCAGGTCGCCGAAGCTAAACCAGTCGTCGGCGTCTCTGCGGGCGGCGTCGCCGACGAGGCGGGTGCGCTCGCGCGCCTCCTCGGCGCGTAGCTGCCCGCTCGCGACGGCGACGCGGATCCACCAGGCGGCATCGACGGCCGCGGCCACCCGTGCCTCCGGCGTCGTCGCGAGTCGCTGCGCGCGTTCCGCGCGTGCGAGCTCGGCGGGCCACTCGGGGTCCGCGAAGCCGGATCCGGGATTCCATTCGAACGGATTCGCGCCGTGGATCACAGCCCGCGGAGCGGCGAAGCCGAGCAGCCAGCGCTCGTCCGGGTTGAGCGCGTGCGGATCCGGCTCGGGTTCCTCGGGGACGAAGGTTGCCGTGGGCGTGTACCCGGATCCGCCGCGGTCGGGATCGCGTAGCCTGCGGCGCTTGTCCCACCAGACGATCGCGTAGCAGAGGGCCGCGAAGGCGATCAGCGCGACGATCACCCACGGGTTGAGCTCGCCGTTCGCGTACCTCATCGCTGGCTTTCGCGTACGCGCCACACCTTGTCGTTGAGGCGTTTCGCCCAGCCGGATCCGGGGAACTCGTCCGGCTCCCACGCGCGCAGCTGCGTGCCAGCCGCCAGCGCGCTGGCGAAGAGCATGCGCGAGGGCGGAACGTCCGCGTTCCAGGGCAGGCGTGCCCAGGGGCTGTCCTCAGACATGAGCGCCTCCTGCCGGCTGAGGTCGTGCTGGTCGGTCGAGGCCTCGCCGGCGCCGCCCTGCGAGTTCCAGTACCAGCGCCCGAGGCGGAACGATTCGCCGAGCTCCCGCCAGGATCCGTAGTGTTCGCGGATGTCCGGCACGATCATCATGAGGAAATCGGTGGCCTCGGCGTCCGAGAGGTACCCCGTCGTCGCGCCCGCGCGCACGAGCATCGCGAAGCGCACGAGATCCCAGGCGAGGAAGCCGACCGAGCGGATCCCGCGGTCATTCGCGCGCACGCGTCGGAAGCGCCACAGGTCCTCCGCACCCTCGTCGCTGTGCTTCGCGCCCTCGCGGAGCTCGGCCTCCTCGGCGCGGGCATCGGCGTCACCGAGGGCGCCCCACCCGGCGATCTCCGCGCCGAAACGGTCGCGGTGGCCCGAGGTCAGCAGGTCGTACAGCCCGATGAGCATCGACGCCCGGTCGGTGACGCCCCACGCCTCGGCCAGGATCCGGCGCTCCTCGGCCGCGTCACGGAACCGCAGCACGTCCTGATCGGCACCGCGGCACAGCGCGAAGGGCGCGCCGAGGGCGATCGCCCAGTGCTCGGGTCGGGATCCGAATGGCGCCGCCTTCCGCGACCAACGGGGGCGGTGATGCTCCGCGAGCGACTCCGTCGTGTTTGCGGCGGTCTGATCGCGTTGAGCGCGGATCCTACGGCCCTCGCGCACGCCCCGAACGACCGCGATCGCGACTCCTCCCACGATAAAAACCGCGAGCACAACGTAGATCATCGGGTTGGTGGCGTCGTCCACGGGATCTCCCAGTGTTGAGTGAGCTGTCGAGTGACCGCCCGCGAGACATTGTTGCACGCACCGTCGCGTGTGCGCGCGGCCTCCGCGGGGCTCGGCGGTAGCGTGGCGCCATGGGCTTTTTCGACCTCTTCCGGCGCCGTCCCGAGACCCCCGACGCGGACGCGGCGACGCCGCCCACGGTCGAGCTCGAGGAGCTCGACGAGGCGGCGCGTCAGGCGGTGCTGCCCGGTTTCCTCTCGCGGGTCGAGGCGATCGAGCGGGTGCGTGAGGAGCTCGAACTCGACGACGACGACCCGGCGGCCGAGGCCGCGGTCGATCGGGTCTGGCGGACGCGCCTCGAGGAGGAGGCGGCGTGGCCGGAGGGCGAATCCGATTACGAGCGCGTCGCCCGCGCCTTCGCCGCGCTGAACGACGAGGGCGTCGTCGCCCGCATGGACTTCACGTGCTGCAACTCGTGCGGAACCACCGAGATCGACGACGAGCGCACGGCGCTGCCGGATCCCGGCGAGGGCTACCGCTACCGCGAGGAGCAGTACGTGTTCTTCCACCAGCAGGATGCCGACCGCCTCGTCGACGAGCCCGCGCAGCTCATGCTGACGTACAGCGCCTGGCGCGCGGCGCGCGACACGGATCCGGAGCTGCTCGCCGCGGCGCGCCGGGGAGACCGCGAGGCCGAGACGCGGATCCGCGAGGAGACCGACCGCAAGGTCGGCGAGCGGGTCGCGGCGGCGCTCGCCGCGGAGGGCCTGACGGTGTCGTGGAACGGCGACCCGGCCCAGCGCCTGGCGGTCGAGATCGCCCACTGGCGCAAGCCTCTGCCGCGTTAAGCCGCCTGCGCCTTCTTCCGCTCGCGGTAGGCCTTGGCCTTCATGCGGCTGCCGCAGCTCGCCATCGAGCACCACTCGCGGCGGCGGCCGCGGGAGTGGTCGAGGTAGATCTGGGTGCACACCTCGCGCCCGCATTCGCGGAGGAGGTGCGTCTCGTCGCCGCCCGCGATCTCGATCGTCTCGCGCGCGAGCTGCGAGAGCGCCTGCTCGGCGTCGCCCGCGGCCGTCCACCGCTCGGATCCGAGCTGGATCCGCACGGGCGGCTTCGCCGCGTAGGAGTTCACGAGCTCGATCGCGGCCTGCGGCATGGGCCGGCCGTGCAGCCGCGACCAGATGAGCGCATATGCGGCCTCGCGCAGCTCGATCGCGGAGGCGAGGTCGGCGGCGGTGGCCCCGACGCCGCCGGGGACGAGGCCCGACTCGTCGAACCAGGCGTCGAGCAGCTCGGGCGAGGTGAGGAAGTCGAAGGGCTCGTCGATCCGTCGCGCCCGCAGCGTGCCGATGAAGTCGAGCGCGCGGGTGCCGCAGGGGAATTCGTGAACCATGCCCACGATTCTATCGCGTTACCCGCTTGACAGGTGACGATTCGGGTGCGAGGCTCGTCACTAGTCAAACCGGTAACTCTCACCGTTCGCTTTCGAAGGAGACCTCATGTCCACCCCCATCTACACCGCAGTCGCCACCTCGACCGGCGAGGGCCGCGAGGGCCAGGTCGCCACGAGCGACGGCACGCTCGAGCTGCAGCTCGCGATGCCGGGCACGAACCTGCCGGGCACCAACCCCGAGCAGCTCTTCGCCGCGGGCTGGTCGGCCTGCTTCCACTCGGCGCTCAAGCTGACGGCGAAGAAGAACAAGGTCGCCCTCGAGGATTCGGCCGTCGTCGCGGAGGTCAGCCTTGTGAACGACCCCGAGACGGGCTTCGGGCTCAGCGGGGTCCTGCGCGTCGAGGCCGCGGGCATCTCGCAGGACGAGCTCGAGAAGCTCGCCCACGAAGCCGACCAGACCTGCCCCTACTCGAAGGCCGTGCGCGGCAACATCGACGTCACCGTCGAGGTGACCGCGGGCTGATCCGGCCCGCCCGGCGCCCCGTATTCGGTCGGACGCGGGGTGCTCGGGGGTCACGCTCTCGGTGCTGCGCGTGGCGGGCCGCGCCGGTCGTAGCATGAGGCCATGACCGAGCTGCGACGCTTCCGGCTGCTGCGCATGACGCCGCGCGACCCCGAGGAACCGGGGCGCGCCGCCACCACGCTGGAGCTGTTCTTCGATTTGGTGTTCGTGATCGCCGTCAGCGCGGCATCGACGCAACTGCACCACGCGATCTCCGAGGGGCACGCGTCGAGCGGGCTCCTCTCCTACGTGATGGTGTTCTTCGCCATCTGGTGGGCGTGGATGAACTTCAGCTGGTTCGGCACCTCCTTCTCGACGGATGACTGGCTCTACCGCGTCGTCACGATCGTGCAGATGGCGGGAGTGCTGGTGCTCGCGGCGGGCGTCGGGCCGGCCTTCCATCACGGCGACTGGACGGTCATCGTGATCGGCTACGTCGTGATGCGCATCGCGATGGTCGTGCAGTGGCTGCGCGCCTCGCGGACCACGGGCCCGCTGCGCCGGGTCGCCCTCACCTATGCCGCGGGCATCGTGATCACGCAGGTGTTGTGGGTCGGGTTCCTCTTCCTGCCGAAGAGCGTGACGATCCCGGCGTTCGTCGTGCTCGTCATCGCCGAGCTCGCGGTGCCGGTCGTCGCGGAGCGGCGCGACACGACGCCGTGGCACCCGGAGCACATCTCCGAGCGGTACGGCCTCTTCACGCTGATCCTGCTCGGCGAGAGCCTGCTCGCCTCCGCGGGCGCCGTCATCGGTGCGCTCGACGGATCCGGATCCGTCGTCGCCCTCGTTTCGATCGCCGCGCTCGCGCTCGTCTCGACGGCGGCGGTGTGGTGGATCTACTTCTGGCCGCCGCACGACCGGGCGTTCACGAGCCTCGCGAGCTCGCTGCGCTACGGCTACGGGCACTTCGTCGTGTTCGCCTCGGCGGGCGCGTTCTCGGCGGGCGTCGGGGTGGAGGTCGACCGCATCAGCGGTGAATCGGAGATCGCCGCGATCCCCGCATCGTTCGTCGTGACGATCCCGATCGCGCTCGTCCTGCTCGGGGTGTGGCTGCTCGCGATCCGCCGCAACGCCGACCGGGTCGTGAACACCGCCGTGCCGCTCGGCGCGGTGCTCGTACTGCTGGACCCGATCCTGCCGATCCCGATCGCACTCACCACGATCATCCTCGCGGGCGTCGTGGCGGTGCTGGTGGTGCGGCAGCCGGTCGAGCGCTAGCCCGGCTGCCCGCCGCGTCCGTCAGTCCCCGCCCCTCAGTCGGCGTCGCCGATCAGGGCCTCGGCCTCTTCGAGGGCGCGATCCTCATCGCTCTGCTCGGGGTGGCGCTTGTTCGCGGCCGAGAGCGGGCCGCGCAGCGAGAAGAACAGCACGAGCGCGACGACGAGGGCGGCGGCGCCGAAGACGTAGGCCCAGCTCCAGCCGAAGCTCTGTCCCAGCGCCGAGGCGAACGGGGGAGCCATCGCGCCGCCGAGGAAGCGGATGCCCGAGTATGCCGACGACGCCACGGGGCGCGGCAGGTCGGTGGACTCCATCGACGACTCGGTGAGCACCGTGTTCATGATGCCGAGCACGAGGCCCGACAGCACGATCAGGGCGATGAGCACCGGCACGTACTGCTGCAGGAACACCGCGAGGAGCGTGATCACGAGAAGCGCCGCGAGCCCGGCGCCGACGACCTGCGTGCGCGCGAAGCGGGCCGTCAGGGCGGGCGCGGCGAACACCGAGGTGATGGCGAGGCCGATGCCCCAGCCGCAGAAGGTCAGGCCGATGCCGAGCGCACCGAAGCCCAGCGGGTACGGCGAGACGGCAAGGATCACGAAGAAGGCCATGTTGTAGAAGATCGCGATGAGCCCGAACGACAGCAGCGACGGGTGGCGCAGGCCGCGGAAGGCAGCGAGCGGGCTGGTCTTGCGCTTCGGCACGGATCCGGACTTCAGCATGGTGGCGATCGCGATGAAGGCGATGAGCATGAGCACGGCGGTGCCGATGAACGGCGCGCGCCAGGAGGCCATGCCGAGGAGGCCGCCGACGAGCGGGCCGAGCGCCATCCCGACGCCGAGGGCAGCCTCGTAGAGGATGATCGCGCCCTCGGCCTCGCGCGCCTCGGAGATGATCGTGGCCAGCGCCGTCGAGATGAACAGGGCGTTGCCGAGACCCCACACGGCGCGGAACGCGATGATCCACGGCACGGAGGGCGACAGGCCCGACGCCAGCGCGAACACGACGATGAGCCCGAGGCCGAGCAGCAGCGTGTTCTTCGCGCCGAGCCGCCCGGAGACCCAGCTCGAGAAGAACATCGCGATGGCGGTGATCAGCAGGTAGGAGGTGAACAGCAGCGAGGTCTGCGACGCGCTCGCGTGCAGCTCTTCGGCGATCGCGGGGAGGATCGGGTCGACGAGGCCGATGCCCATGAACGAGACGGTCGCGGCGAAGGCGACGGCCCAGACGGTTGCGGGCTGGTGCCACCAGCCGCCGCCGTGCCCGTGCGTGCTCGTCTTCGTCTTCGTCGGTGAGGGGGCGGTATCGGCGCTCATCGCGTCTCCTTCCCGGGGGTGACGCGCGCCCCCGACATCAGGGTGGAGAGGATCTCCACGGCGTGCTGCAGCGAGCGGTGCTCGGCCGCGCTGAGGGTGGTGAACGCGGGCAGGAGGTGCTCGACGATCGTGCGCGAGCGCTGCGCGATGAGTGCGCGGCCGGCGTCGGTGATGCTGACGAGCGTCACGCGTGAGTCCTCGGGATCCCGTTCGCGGGTGATCGCGCCGGCGTCGGCGAGGGCGTGCAGGATCTTCGTCATCGCGGGCTGCGAGAGGCGCACCTCGGCCGCGAGGTCGCCGACGCGGCGCGGCCCCGAATCCATCAGCAGCCCGAGCGTGCGGTACTGCGAGGGCGAGTGCTCGCCCGGGGCCTGGATCGCGGCCATCCGGTTGAGCTGCCAGACCTGCTCGAGCAGCGCGGTGAGGGTTGCCCCGGCATCGGGGGCGCGATCGGTGTCGTTCACGCCCCCGATTGTATCACTAAGTTATATAACTCGGAAATGGATCTAACTTCAGGCGGCCGGGAACGGCACCCGCGTGAGCTGCTGCGTGAGGTCCCACATCCGCCTCGCATCGCCGGCGCCGCGCAGGCGCGAGTAGAGCGTCTGCTCGGCCGGACGGCCGCCCAGCCCGCGGATCCCGTCCGGGCCGAAGAACTTCCCGCCCTGATCCCCGGGCGTGGTCGCGGCCATCAGGGCGGGCAGACCCGCGCTCGCGACGGTGCCCAGGACACCGAGCCGCGAGAGGAGGGTGATCAGCCCGCGGGCGCGCATCGCCCGGTCCCGGCCGAGCTCGGGGCGCGCGTCGAGCAGGCTCGTCGGGGCGACGCCCGGATGGGACAGGTTCGCGGTGATGCCCCATCCCGCCTCTCTGCTGCGCCGGTCGAGTTCCAGGCCGAACAGGCCGTACGCGATCTTGGAGTGCGAGTATGCGCCCATGCTGTCGTAGCTGCGCTCCCAGTTCGGGTCGTCCCAGTTCACCGCGCCCTGGTTCGCGGCGATGCTGATCTGCAGCGTGACGCGCGCCCGTCCCGCCCGCAGGAGGGGAAGGAGATGCCCGATGAGGGCGGCGTGGCCGAGGTGATTGGTGCCGAACTGCAACTCGAAGCCGTCCGTCGTCGTCTGGCGCTCGGGCGGGTGCATGACGCCGGCGTTGCCGATGAACACGTGGATCGGAGCTCCCTCGCTCGTCAGAGTTTCGCCGAGTGCCGCGACCGACTCGAGGGACGACAGGTCCAGGGTCCGCAGCGTCACGGTCGCCTCCGGGGCGCGTTCGCGGATCGCCGCGAGCGCCGCCTCGCCCTTGCGGGGGTTGCGGACGGGAAGGATCAGCTCGGCGCCCGCGGCGGCGAGGCGGGTCGCGATGACGAGCCCCATGCCGTCGCTGCCCCCGGTGAGGAGGATCCGCGTGCCGTGCAGCGGGGGAATGGCGATATCGATCGGTCGGCGTGGCATGGCGTTCCTGCTTCCTCGTGGTGTCGGGGTCGGAACCAGCCTGTGGCAACGGCGGGGCCGGATCCAGGACCTCCCGATCAGTGGCTACGGGAACGCCCCTCGCGGAGAATGGAGGAGACGAGAGGTGGCCCATGGAGACGGACCGGACCGCGTTGGCGGAGTTCCTGCGGCACCGGCGCGAGGCGCTGCAACCCGAGGACGTGGGGCTGCCGCGCGGGGCGCGCCGGCGCACGAACGGCTTGCGCCGCGAGGAGGTCGCGGCGCTGTGCCACATGTCGCCCGACTACTACGCGCGGCTCGAGCGCGGGAGCGGCCCGCATCCGTCGGAGCAGATGACGGCCTCGCTCGCGCAGGGGCTGCACCTGAGCCTGCGCGAGCGTGATCACCTGTTCCGGCTCGCCGGCCACGCGCCGCCGGCGCGCGGGGCCGCGGGCGAGCAGCACGTCTCGCCGGGGCTGCTGCGGATCCTCGACCGCCTGGAGGACACCCCGGCCGAGATCGTCACGGAACTCGGGGAGACGCTGCGGCAGACGCCGATGGGCGTCGCCCTCACCGGTGACCTCATGTCGTATCGCGGCCCCGCCCGGAGCATCGGATACCGCTGGTTCACCGACCCCGACACGCGATCGCGGTACGCGCCGGAGGATCACGAGCGGCTCGGCCGGGTGTTCGCGTCGGGCCTGCGCGAGGTCGTGGCCCGGCGCGGTCCCGCCTCGTATGCGGCCCGCCTCGCGGAGCTCCTGCGCGCGGAGAGCGCCGAGTTCCTCGCGCTCTGGGAGCGCCACGAGGTGGGCATCCGCCCCGCCTCGGCGAAGCGTTTCCTCCACCCGGAGGTCGGGCTCGTGGAGCTGGAGTGCCAGACCCTGGTGGATCCGGAGCAGTCCCACCTCCTGCTCGTCTACACGGCCGCGCCGGGAAGCGAGAGCCACGAGAAGCTGCGCCTCCTCTCGGTCATCGGAGGCGTACTTCGCTGACGACGCGCCCGCCGGGCGTCAGCCGATCGTCGCCGAGGTGATGTCGACGGGCGTCGCGGGGGCGCCATCGCCGAGGCCGCTCTCGGTGCCACCGGCGGCAAGCTCCGCGACGAGCGCCGTGCTCGCCTCGTCCATGTGGCCGAAGACGGTGTAGTCGGGGCCGAGCACGGTGTCGTCGTAGACGAGGAAGAACTGCGAGCCGTTCGTGTCGGGGCCGGCGTTCGCCATCGCGACCGTGCCGGCCTCGTAGGTCTCGGATCCGTCGAGCTCGTCGGCGTAGGAGTAGCCGGGACCGCCCGTGCCGGTGCCGGTCGGGTCGCCGCACTGCAGGACGAATATGCCGGAGGTGGTGAGGCGGTGGCAGGTGGTGTCGTCGTAGTAGCCCTGCTCGGAGAGCGAGGCGAAGCTGTTCACCGTGCACGGGGCGCGATCGCCATCGAGGGTGATCGTGATGTCGCCGATCGAGGTCGAGAGAACCGCGGTGTCGGCGTCGACCGGATCCGCGGCGGGGGCGTCGACCTCCTTCGACGCCGTGCCGCTCTCGACGTACTGGCAGGCGCCCGCGGGCGCCGCGCTCTCGGTGCTCGTTTCGGCGCCCGACCCCGCGGGATCCGCGGAGGCGCATCCGGCGAGGACGGCCAACGAGAGGGCGGCGAGGGGCAGGGCGGCAAGCAGACGTGTACGCATGAGTCGAGATTATTGGACGGACGACAGCTTCGCCTGAGCCATCGCGAGCGCGGCGATCGACTCGCCATCGGTCAGCTCGCCCGTCGTCGACAGCGCCAGCGCCTCCTCGAGCGGGACCCAGCGGCTGGCGGTGATCCCCTCCTCCGCGCGGTGCGCGCTCGCGTCGGCGCCCTCGCGCAGGCCGCGCGCGATGAAGACCGTCTCGCGGGCGTTGCAGACGCCGTTCAGGGCGTGCATGACACCCGCCTCGATCCACTCGTCGGCCTCGAGACCGGTCTCCTCGAGCAGTTCGCGGCGGGCCGCGACGAGCGGATCCTCCCCGTCGGTGCCGCCGGAGACGATCTCCCACGACGGGCCCACGGTGTACCGCTCGATGTGCACGAGCAGCACGCGACCGGCCTCGTCGAGGGCGACGACGAACACGGCCTCGTTCTGCAGGTCGACGACGCCGAAGATGCCGTCGGATCCGTCGGGCCGAACGACCTCGTCCTCCCGCACCCGGATCCAGGGGTTCTCATAGACGGTGCGGCTCGTCTTCGTCGACCAGCTCATGCGGGCGTTCCCTGGCTGTTGATCGAGGGGCTGTTGATCGAGGGGCTGTTGATCGAGGGGCTGTTGATCGAGATCGTCACGTGGGTCGTGACGTGCTGCACGACGGCGCCGACGCCGATCCAGGCGTTCGCGACCGTCTCGAGCACGCGCGAGAGGTCGGCGTCGAGGCGCGTCGCGCCGTGGTCGAGGCCGTCGTAGACGCCCTCGGCCTTCGCCTGCTCGATCGCCTCGAGGATCGGGGTGAGGTGGTCGCCGTCGGATCCGCCGTCGAGCAGGGGATACAGCGACCAGTGCGCGCGGGCGCGCACGCCGGTCGCCTCCAGCGCCACCGGATCCGCGCCGATCGCGGGCACGCCCGCGGGCAGTTCGCACGTCATCCCCGCCGGGCATCCGCGCGAGAGCATCAGCGCGACCGAGAGGTGCGCGCCCGACGCGGCGCCCGCCGCGACGACGTCGCGGACGTAGGAGAGCACGCGCTGCTCGGATCCGGTGATCCAGGTCGAGATGTCGTCGGTCTCGATCGTGAGGCCTTCCGAATCGGCGGCCTTCAGCGCGCCGAGGATGATGTTCACGTAGTCGGAGTCGTAGACGGAGAGCGTGAATCGGGCGCCGATGCCGTACGCCTCGGGGGTGATGTCGGAGAGTTCGGTCACCGGGCCAAGGATAGTAGGCTGTTGCGCACACGGGAGTCCGGTAGGCCGGGCTGAGAGGAAGGTCATCAACCTTCGACCGTCGAACCTGATCTGGATCATGCCAGCGCAGGGAGACACTCTTCACATACCCGTGCCATCCTTCATCACCAAGGGGCACGCTCATGCAGCAGCACATCATCCGCACGTCGTTCGCACTGGTCGGCATCGGGGCGCTCGCGCTCGCCGGATGCGCATCCACGTCACCTGACGCCTCCTTTTCTTCCGAGGACCACACCGTCTCGATCGCGCTCGACTGGTCGCCGAACACGAACCACACGGGCATCTACGTCGCCCAGGAGCTCGGCTACTTCGAGGATGCGGGGCTCGACGTCGAGATCCTTCCCTACGCCTCGACCCCGGTCGCCCAACTCGTCTCGGCAGGGGAGGCCGACTTCGGGATCGTGGGGCAGTCGGACGTGCAGACGGCGCGCGCCGCGGGGCTCGACGTCGTCTCCGTTTACTCGATCGTGCAGGCGGACACGGGGCGGCTCGTGTACCTGCAGGATCGGGACGACATCGAGAGCCCGGCCGACCTCGACGGCGCGGTGTTCGGCGGCTTCGGCGTGCCGCTGTACACGGCGTTCATGAAGTCGACCATTCAGGGCGCGGGCGGGAAGGGCGAGTTCGACGAGGTCATGCTCGACACCGGCGCCTACGAGGCGCTGAAGAACGGCTCGATCGACTTCACCTCTTCGGTGATGACGTGGGAGGACGTGGAGGCCGAGATCGAGGGCCACCCCTACGCCTCGTTCCGCTACCAGGACTACGGGGTTCCGGAGCAGCAGGCGATCGGCATCGCCTCGAGCGACGCCTACCTCGAGCAGAACCACGACGACGCGGACGCGTTCGTGAAGGCCGTGCAGAAGGGCTTCCAGTACGCGATCGACAACCCGGACGAGGCCGCGGACCTGCTCATCCAGGCCAACGAGGACACGCTCGGCACGGCGACGGAGCTCGTGCACAAGAGCACCGAGCTGATGGCGAGCGACGGCTTCTACTACGCGGAGGGTGTGACGCTCGGCGCCGCCGTGCCGGAGTACTGGGAGGCGCTCGGCGACTACATCATCGAGCAGGGCTTCCTCGTGGATGCCGGCGGCCAGAAGATCACGGAGGCCCCGGACTGGAGCGAGTACTACACGAACGAGTTCGTCGAATGAGACAGGCGCTGAGTGCGGCGCTCCTGCCGATCGTCGCTCTCCTCCTGCTGCTCGGGGCGTGGCAGTTCGTGTCGGTCGCGGGCCTCGTGCCGGCCGACATGCTGCCGGCGCCGACCCGGATCGCCTCGGCCGGTGCGGCGGAGGCGGACGCGCTGCTCGCGAACGCGCTGCCGACGCTCGTCGCGACGGTCGCGGGCTTCGCGCTGTCGGTGACGAGCGCGTTCGTGATCGCGACGGTGCTCGACTTTTCGCGGATCCTGCGCACGGCGCTGCTGCCGTTGCTGATCGTGAGCCAGACGCTGCCGCTCATCGCGCTGGCGCCGCTCGTGGTGCTGTGGTTCGGCTTCGGGCTGTGGCCGAAGGTGCTGCTCGTGGCGTTCGTGACGTTCTTCCCGATGGTCGTCGGTTTCCTGCGCGGTTTCGAGACGGCGGATCCGGAGGCCGAGCACCTCGTGCGATCGATGGGCGGGTCGCGGGTGACGGTGTTCCGGACGATCCGCGTGCACGCGGCGGTGCCGTCGTTCTTCTCGTCGCTGCGGATCTCGATCACCTACGCGGTCGTCGGGGCGATCTTCGCCGAGTACGCGGGCGCGGTGGTCGGCCTCGGGGTCTACATGCAGCAGCAGAAGAATGTTTTCCGCACCGACCTGGTGCTGGCGGCGGTCGTGGTGTCGACGATTCTCACGCTCGCGCTTTACGGGCTGGTTGTGCTCGTCGAGCGGGTGTGCGTGCCGTGGGTGCGCATCGAACAGGGGAGTGCGCGATGAGCCTCGTGGTGTCGCGGCTCGCGAAGAGTTTCGGTTCTCGGAGGGTGCTCTCGGAGGTGTCGTTCGAGCTCGCTCCGGGCGAGATCGTGGCGCTCGTCGGGCCGAGCGGATCCGGGAAGTCGACTCTGCTGTCGCTCCTCACGGGGGCGCTGGAACCGGACGAGGGCACGATCTCGTTCGACGGATCCGCCGTCTCGGGGCGCTCGCGCCCCTTCGCCTACATGCCGCAGCGCGACGTCCTGCTGCCGTGGCGGCGGATCCTCGACAACGCGGCGCTCGGCGTGGAGGTCGCGGGCGCCTCGCGGGCCGCCGCGCGTGCGCGCGTGGCGCCGCTGTTCGCGCCCTTTGGGCTCGCGGGCACGGAGCGGCTGTTCCCGCGGCAGCTCTCGGGCGGAATGCGGCAGCGGGTGTCGTTCCTGCGGACCGTTGCGCAGGACAAGCCGGTGCTGCTGCTCGACGAGCCCTTCGGGGCGTTGGATGCGATCACGCGGGACGAACTGCAGCGGTGGTTGCTCGAGATCTGGGCCGAGAACGGCTGGAGCATCCTGCTCATCACGCACGACATCCGGGAGGCCGTGAGGATGGCGGACCGGGTCATGGTGCTGCCGCGCGAGGCCGGGCCGCTCGCGGATCCGGTGCACGTGACGCGCGAGATCCCGCGGATCGACGGATTCGTGACGGATCCGCGGGTGCCGGCGCTCGAGGAGGAACTGCACGGGCGGTTGCGTCGGGCGTGAGGACCGGTGGCGGGCCGTGTTCGTGAGGCTGGGCTGACGGGTGGCGCGGGTTCTTGCGGCCGTTCCGGCTCGTCTCGTTCGGTGAACGTGGGGCGCGGGCCTGTTGGCAGGTCGCGTCAGCGAGTGTGATCGGGGGCGCGAACTCGGGCGACCGGGGCATCGGGCTCGTTCCACCGGAACAGCACGAGGTGCCATAGCCCGGGGCGTTTTCTCGAGGGATCGATCAGGCCGTTTGCGCCGGCCTCGAGAAGCCGGTCGCGCACGGTCCAGGAGGGCGGGGTGCCGCCGGCGTCGGCAATGTCCTGCCAGGGAGCGGCGGCGTCCACGAGGCTGACGCCGAGCCGCGCCAGGGCAGTGGGGTCGCGCAGGTCGACGATGCGCGAGGCTTCGACGTCGATCTCCACGATCTCTCGTGTCGTCGAACGGGCGCCCGCGTGGGCGATCATGGCGGCCTCGACGCCGTCAACGGAAGAGCTGAGGTACAGCGTCGGCTCGTGGGGGCGGGAGTAACGCCCCGCCGTGCGCGACCCCGCGATCGCAAACTCACGGAAGTTCGGGTCGATGGCGCGGTAGAACGTGCCGCTGATAGGGGGAGCGAATATCGACCCGGTGCCCGTCATAGTGCCAGCATCGCATTTCTCTGCGGTTCGCTGCCGGGCAAGGCGTGTGCGGTGGTTGCGAGGTGGGGCTTGTCGAAAGGCGTTGTCACCGCGGTATCGCGCGCCCGTACTGCGTTATTTATCCCGAAGTCCAGGGCGGTGGGTCGGCAGGGTCGCGTGAGTCTTCAGGCGTGGGGTCCCACATGTGATTCGGCGGCGTTGCTGACGCCGGTGGTGATGTTGATGTCGATCCGGGTTCTTCTCGGAAGAACACTCGGCTTGGTGGCTCGGTCTCGTAGACGGACCCGGACGGACTCGTCCACTCGATGACCCCGTCATCAAGTTGTCGCATCTGCCAGCCGGACTGGTGCTTCATCAAGTGATGCGCCTCGCAGAGGCAGGCGAGGTTAGACATCGTTGTTCGGCCGCCTTCGGCGAAGGCGTGGGTGTGGTCGATGTCGGTGCGGCGTGCGGGTGTGGTGCAGCCGGGGAATCGGCAGGTGAGGTCTCGTCCGATGAGGGCGCGTTTCTGCCAGGCGGT
>Ga0302349_1001760_pt1 | contig 15391 bp, 14 predicted proteins | sample PhyAR1_FD_202176 | JGI IMG/M metagenome (GOLD analysis project Ga0302349, IMG submission 202176) | Leaf surface microbial communities from alfalfa plants in UC Gill Tract Community Farm, Albany, California, United States - DLSL A.R1... | ecosystem: Host-associated > Plants > Phyllosphere >...
CCCCGTCGCGTACACGAGCGTGCCGCCCTCGATCGTTTCGGCGGGTGCGGCGCTCGGGTCGGAGCCCTCGGAGGGCGCGGAGCACCCGGCGGCGAGCAGCGCCGCGGAGGCGAGAGCGAGAGCCGGCAGGGCACGACGGAACAGAGGCATGGAATCCCCTCGACGGTGAATTGGACGATGTCCAGAAAAGGACCGTCGACAAGTCTAACCCCGCCCGTGCGGACCTAGACCGCCTGCGCGAACTCGGCGGGCTCGTCGGCGCCGATGTGTTGCAGGTACGAGGGGATCTCGCGTCCCTTCTCGCGCATCGACCTCGCCCACAGCCTGCCCGCCCGGTAGGAGGAGCGGACGAGGGGACCCGCGAGCACGCCCAGGAATCCGATCTCCTCTGCGAGCCGCTTGAACTCGACAAACTCGTCCGGCTTCACCCAGCGGGCCACCGGCATGTGCCGCGGCGACGGCCGGAGATACTGCGTGAGCGTGATGATGTCGCACCCCGAGTCGTGCAGGTCCTGCAGGGCGACGGCGACCTCCTCGGGCTCCTCGCCCATGCCGAGGATGAGGTTCGACTTCGTGATGAGTCCGGCCTCGTGGCCCTGCGTGATGACGCTGAGCGAGCGGTCGTAGTCGAACGCCGGCCGGATCCGTCGGAACACGCGCGGGACGGTCTCGACGTTGTGCGCGAAGACCTCGGGGCGTGCGCTGAAGATCTCGCCGAGGAAGCGCGGATCCGCGTTGTGCTCGTTCGCGAGCAGTTCGACGCCCGTGTTCGGGTTCAGGGCGTGGATCTGCCGCACCGTCTCCGCGTTGAGCCAGGCGCCCGTGTCGGCGAGATCGTCGCGCGCAACGCTCGTCACGGTCGCGTAGCGCAGGCCCATGCGCCGGACGGACTCGGCGACGCGGCGCGGCTCATCCGTGTCATAGGCGTCCGGCTTGCCGGTGTCGATCTGGCAGAAGTCGCATCGGCGGGTGCACTGGGATCCGCCGATGAGGAACGTCGCCTCCCGGTCCTCCCAGCACTCGAAGATGTTGGGGCAGCCGGCCTCCTGGCAGACCGTGTGCAGCTCCTCCGTCTTTACGAGGGAGTGGAGCTCCTGATACTCGGGGCCCTGCTTGACGCGAGTCTTGATCCACTCGGGCTTCTTCTCGATCGGGGTCTGCGAGTTGCGCACCTCGAGGCGGAGAAGCTTGCGGCCGTTGGGGGCGGAGACACTCATGCGGGGATCCTCTCGAAGGCGTCGCGGAAGGCGGACGCGGTGGCGTCCTTGATATCGGCGGGGGAGATGTCCCGCCCGGATTCGCGGGCGATGGTCGTCACACCGGCGTCGGTGATGCCGCAGGCGACGATCTCGTCGTACGGGTCGAGGGAGTGGTTGCAGTTCAGCGCGAAACCGTGCATGGTCACGCCCTGCTGCACCCGCATCCCGATGGCGGCGATCTTGTCGGCGGATCCGTCGGCGCGCTCGACCCAGACACCGCTGCGCCCGTCGATCTGCACTCCGACGATGCCGAGATCGGCGACGAGGTCGATCAGCATGCGCTCGATGCCGCGCACGAGCTCCACCGCGTCTCCGCGGTCCGACACGCGGATGATGGGGTAGCCGACGAGCTGGCCGGGGCCGTGCCACGTGATTTTGCCGCCGCGATCGACGTCGATCACCGGCGTATCGGAGCGCGTCGGGCGCTCGTGCGGCGCGCTGCGGGAGCCGGCGGTGAACACCGGCTCGTGCTCAAGCAAGATCAGCGTCTCCGGGCGCGCTCCCGCGGCCACCTCGGCATGAATCCGGCACTGCAGGTCCCACCCCTGAAGGTACGGCACGGCGGCGGGCATGAACCCCGCCTCCAGTACATCGAGCATGCGACATCCCTCGATAATGGACAGTGTCTAATAAACCCTACCGCGCCGATGATCAGCTCCGCGCCATACCCTGGGTGCATGGCAATCCAGACGGGGAAGAGGGGCCGGCCGAGGGCTATCACGAGCGACATGCTCGCGGAAGCCGCCTGCGAACTCTTCCTCGAACAGGGCTACGAGGCCACGAACGTGGGCGAGATCGCGCAGCGCGCCGGAATCGCGCGCTCGAGCTTCTTCAATTACGCGGCGGGCAAGGCCGAGCTGCTGTGGCGGTCGCTCGACGAGAGGATTGCGGCGGCCGACGACTCGCTTCCGGCGCGCGAGGCCATTCGCTCCCTCGCCTCGGGCTTCGCGCCGGATGCGCTCGCTCTCTCACTCGCGAACGCCGAGGCGATGCAGATCGAGGATCACCTCGAGCGCGAGGGCGCGCTGCGCCTGAAGCGTGTTGCCGATCTCGCCGCGCGCGCCCTGCGCCGGGAGGGCGCGGATCCGCTCGTCGCGCAGGTGCGCGGCGGTGCGTACGGGGCCGCTGTTCTCGCCGCGATCTCCTCGTGGGCGGCGAGCGGGGCCGGGTCTGCGCCCCTCGAGGCGCACCTGGATCGTGCACTCGCCGTTCTGGAGGAACCGTCGCGGTAGAATAGGGCCACCATGGCTACTTTCGGCACGCTTTCCGACCGTCTCGTCGAGACATTTAAGAACCTCCGCACGAAGGGGCGCCTGTCGGCCTCCGACGTCGACGGCACCGTCCGCGAGATCCGTCGCGCCCTGCTCGACGCCGACGTCGCGCTGCAGGTCGTCAAGGACTTCACGGCGAAGGTGCGCGAGCGCGCCCTCAGCGACGAGGTGAACAAGGCGCTGAACCCCGCGCAGCAGGTGGTGCAGATCGTCAACGAGGAACTCGTAGAGATCCTCGGCGGCACGCAGCGCAAGCTGCAGTTCGCGAAGGTCGCTCCCACGGTCATCATGCTCGCGGGCCTTCAGGGATCCGGTAAGACGACCTTCGCGGGCAAGCTCGCCAAGAAGCTGCAGAGCGAGGGGCACACGCCGATCCTCGTGGCAGCCGACCTCCAGCGTCCGAATGCCGTCAACCAGCTGCAGGTCGTCGCCGAGCAGGCGGGCGCCGCGATCTACGCGCCCGAGCCGGGCAACGGCGTCGGAGACCCCGTGAAGGTCTCGAAGGCGGGCGTCGAGTTCGCGCGGCAGAAGCAACACGATGTGGTCATCATCGACACGGCCGGTCGCCTCGGCGTCGACGAGGAGCTGATGAAGCAGGCGTCGAAGATCCGCAAGGCGACGGATCCCGACGAGGTGCTGTTCGTCATCGACTCGATGATCGGTCAGGACGCGGTCAACACCGCCAAGGCGTTCCAGGACGGCGTCGACTTCACGGGCGTCGTGCTCTCGAAGCTCGACGGTGACGCCCGCGGTGGCGCGGCGCTCTCGGTCGCATCGGTGACCGGTCGCCCCATCATCTTCGCCTCGAACGGTGAGACGCTCGACGCGCTCGAGGATTTCCACCCCGATCGCATGGCGAGCCGCATCCTCGACCTCGGCGACATCCTCACGCTCATCGAGCAGGCTCAGGCCGCGTTCGACGAGGAGGAGGCCCGCAAGGTCGCGGAGAAGCTCGCGAAGGAGGCCTTCACCCTCGAAGACTTCCTCGAGCAGATGCAGCAGCTCAAGAAGATGGGCTCGATGAAGAAGATGCTCGGCATGCTTCCCGGCATGGGCGGGCAGATGAAGCAGCAGCTCGAGAACTTCGACGAGAGCGAGATCGGCCGCACCGAGGCGATCATTCGCGGCATGACGCCCGCCGAGCGCAACAACACGAAGATCCTCAACGGTTCGCGACGCGCGCGCATCGCCCGCGGATCGGGTGTGACGGTCACCGAGGTGAACCAGCTCGTGAACCGCTTCGAGCAGGCCGCCAAGATGATGAAGAAGGTCGCCCGCGGCGAGAACGCGGGGATCCCCGGCATGGGCGCGATGCCCGGTATGAAGCCGACCGGGAAGAAGGCGAAGAAGGCGAAGGGCAAGTTCCAGGGCGGTCGCTCGGGCAACCCGGCCAAGCGCGCCGTCGAGCCGGTCGCCGAGACGGCTCCGACCGGATCCGGTTTCGGCCTGGGAGCTGCCGCGCCGCAGCCCAGCGACGCGGACCTGTCCGAGATCCAGAAGCTGTTCGGCAAGAACTGACACCGCGAGGGCGGCCCCGCGGGGCCGCCCTCGTCGTATCGGGAGGACGATGACCGACGCCTTTGCGGCCGAGAGTGCCCCGCGCGTGAACCCGCTCGGCTATCCCGGGGTGTGGCCGACCTCGTCGGTGCTCATCACGCACGACGAACTGCGCGCCGTCGACAGCCTGGAGGGCGTAAACCTCTCCGCCCGGGCTCCGGTGCTGGCAATCGGATCGAATGCGGCGCCGTCGCAGCTCCGCCACAAGTTCGCCACCGTGGGGCTGCCCTTCGAGATCGTCTCGATGTCGGCGCGGGTCTCGGGATACGTGTCGGGCTTCTGCGGCTTCGCGGCGCCATTCGGTTATGTTCCCGCGACCCTCGTGGCCTCGCCCGGTGCCGAGAGCACGATGGCTCTCCAGCTCCTCACCGATGCCCAGCTGACCGAGATCGATGCCACCGAGGCCCCGTGGTACAAGCGCGTGTGGATCGAGACCGAGATCCTGCTCGACACGGGCGACGTGCTCGGCGGGGCCTATGCCTACGTCGCGCGCGGGGGTTATCTCGCCGACGCGGCCGGGCCATGGCTGATGCACGCGCCGGAAGACGAGCTCGTGGTCGGCGGAACGCACGTCCCCGATCAGCGCAGCCTGCTGGAGCGTCTCGTCGCGGATCCACTGCTCGCCGAGGCGCTCGGTGCCCACCCGGAGGCGGTCGCCGCCCGCGGTGCCGACCCGGCGACATCTGCCCGGGCGATGCGCCGCGCGGGAGTCGTGTGCGAGGTGAACTCGCTGTACGAGCTGCCCGACGAGGTGGGGGCAACGCCGCGTCGCGCGGTCGTCCGAGCGAACGCCTCCGTGCTAGAGGACGTCGTCGTCGACCCAGTCGAGTGACTTGGTGACTGCCTTGCGCCAGCCGCGCATGAGCCGGTTGACCTCCGCGGCGTCCATCCGCGGTTCCCACCTGCGGTCCTCCTGCCAATTCGCTCGCAACTCGTCGAGGCTCTCCCAGAAGCCGGTCGCGAGGCCCGCGGCGTAGGCCGCACCGAGCGCCGTCGTCTCGGTGATCACGGGTCGAACGACGGGCACGCCCAGGATGTCGGCCTGGAACTGCATGAGAGTGTCGTTCGCGACCATGCCGCCGTCGACGCGCAGTTCGCTCAGATCCATGGGGGAGTCGGTGCCGACAGCGTCGAGCACGTCGCGCGTCTGATACGCGACCGCCTCGAGCGCGGCGCGCGCGATGTGGCCCTTATTGGCGAAACGGGTGAGCCCGACGATCGCACCGCGGGCGTCGGGGCGCCAATACGGGGCAAAGAGGCCGCTGAACGCGGGAACGAGGTAGACGCCCCCGTTATCGTCGACGCTCGCAGCCAGCGACTCGACCTCCGGAGCGGATCGGATGACGCCGAGCTGGTCGCGCAGCCATTGGATGAGCGAGCCGGTGACGGCTATCGAACCCTCGAGCGCGTACCGCACCGGCTGCTCGCCGAGTTGGTATCCCACGGTGGTCAGCAGTCCCCCGGAGGAGAGGATCTTCTCCTCGCCGGTCTGGAAGATGAGGAAGTTGCCCGTGCCATAGGTGTTCTTGCTCTCGCCGGCCTCGAATGCGGCCTGGCCGAAGGTGGCGGCCTGCTGGTCGCCGAGGATACCGGCGATCGGGGTCTCCCGCAGCAGCGAGGAATCCTTCGCATAACCGTAGATCTCGCTCGAGGAGCGGATCTCGGGCAGCATCGACCTCGGCACGTCGAAGTCGGCGAGGATGTCATCGCGCCACTCGAGGGTGTCGAGATCCATGAAGAGCGTGCGCGAGGCGTTAGTCACGTCGGTCGCATGCACGCCGCCGTCCTGGCCACCCGTGAGGTTCCACAGGACCCACGTGTCCGTCGTGCCGAAGAGCAGCTCGCCGCGTTCGGCGCGCTCGCGGGCGCCCGGGACGTTCTCGAGGATCCACGCGATCTTCGTGCCGGCGAAGTACGTCGCGAGAGGCAGGCCCACGATGCTCGCGTAGCGGTCGGTGCCGTGGCCCTTCGCGAGGCGATCGACGATCGCTTGCGTGCGGGTGTCCTGCCAGACGATTGCGTTGTACACCGGCTCACCCGTCGCGCGATCCCACACGACGGCGGTCTCGCGCTGATTCGTGATGCCGACCCCGGCGAGGTGATGGCGGGTGAGGCCCGCGCGGCTCAGGGCGAGACCGATGACCTCCTGCACATTGCGCCAGATCTCGGCGGGGTCGTGTTCGACCCAGCCGGGCTTCGGCAGGATCTGCTCGTGCTCCTTCTGTCCCGTCGCGACGATCGTTCCGCGGCGATCAAAGATGATCGCGCGGCTCGAGGTCGTGCCCTGGTCGATCGCGAGAATGTAGTCAGGCATGAGCGGCCTCCGTTCCGAGCGCGACACCATGCGCCTCGCGCAGTTCGTTCGCCGTCTGGTCGATCTCGCGGGCGAGGCGGTCCTCGTCCCAGCCGAGCAGGGGAGCGAGCGCACCCGCAACGCGGGCGAGCAACTCGTAGGTCACGGATCCCGTGAACGCGAGATCCGTGCGGCGCAGGATCACATCGACGAGGTGGACGACGTGCTCGTGGTCGACCATCCAGGCGAGTTCGCGCGTCGACAGCCGGTCGCCGGCGAGGGGCTCGTCGTGCTCGGCCTCGAGCGTGTCCCATACGGCCGCGGCGCGCGTGCCGTAGCGGCCCAGCAGCACGTTCCCGCGCGTGCCGGATCCGGGAATGCGCGACCGCAGCCACACGCCGCGGGCGCGGGGCGACATCGGGAAGTCTCGTCCGCCACCGATGGCGCGGTTCTTCGTGCTGACCGCGCGCGGGACGCCGATGTGGTCGAGGACGAGGTTCGAGAGGGTCTCGCCCAGAGCACGGAACGTGGTCCATTTGCCGCCCACGAGGGTGATGAGCGGGATCCCGCGGCTCGAATCGACGACAAGCCGGTAATCGCGCGAGATCTGACCGGTGCTGGACGCATCGCTGGCAGGCAGGGGTCGGATTCCGCTGAAGCGGTAGACGATCTGTTCGCGCGAGACCGAGATGTCGGGGAACACGTCGCCGATGAGGTCGAGGAAGTAATCGACCTCTTCCTCCGTGCAACGGGCGGGCTTCGCGGGATCCGCGGCGATATCGGTCGTGCCGACCATCACCCGGCCCTTCAGCGGGTAGATGAGGACGATGCGCCCGTCGGAATGCTCGAAGAAGATCTCGCGTCCGCCCGTCGCCGCGACGAGCTCGGGATGATCGAGCACGATGTGGGAGCCCTTGGTGCCGCCCATGAGGTGGGTGGGGGCGCCGAGCGCGGCGTTCGTCAGGTCGGCCCAAGGTCCGCTCGCGTTGATGACGGCGTCTGCCTCGATCGTGAAGTTCTCACCGGTCTCGCGGTCGCGCAGCGTCACGCCCGTGCCGGTGAAGCCTGTCGCCTCTACGTAGTTGAGGGCCCGCGCCGAGCGGTTCGATTCGAGGCCGTCGTTCAGCACGTCGAGCGCGAGACGTTCGGGGTCGTGCATCGAGGCGTCGAAGTACGTCGCGGTGTATTTGACCCTGGGGTTGAGACGGGGGAGTTCTCGAAGCGACGCCGTGTGGGCCCGGAAGCGGTGCCAGGGTGTGCGGCGACCCGGACCCACGAAGACGTCGTAGATCGTCAAGCCGATCTTGATGAGTGCCGCTCCGCGCTCGGTGGGTTTCCCGGATCGGCCGAGCAGGAACTTCAGCGGTGCCTGGAACAGGCCCGACCAGAAGTGGTAAATCGGAACCGTCGTCTTGAGCGGCTTGACGAAGTGCGGCGCGGTCTTCAGGAGATCGTTGCGCTCAGTGACGGATTCGTGCACGAGGCGGAACTCGCCGTTCTCGAGGTAGCGGATGCCGCCGTGGACCATGTGGCTCGACGCAGCCGATGCGCCCGATGCGAAGTCGTTGCGCTCGACCAGCAGAACATCGACGCCCTGGAGGGTGAGATCGCGGAACGTCGCGATCCCGTTGATCCCGCCGCCGATGATCACGACCTGCGCGCGGCCTCGTTCACGAACCTGGGTCACAACACTGCGTTCCGGGGCGCTCATGGCTCCAGCGTATCGCTGGAGAGGCGTGTTTCGATGTTCGATAGTGAACCTCTATTGACGCCTTGTCATGGGAACGCAAGTTCGATAGAATGGGTTTATGGACGCCGAAGTCTTCGATGATGCGCTCGCCGGGCTCTCGCCTGAGCGACGAATCGAGGCGCGTGCAGTTCTCGATGAGATGGCAGATGCCCGTCAGGCCCGCGCCATGATCGATGCCCACGAAATGCATCTCTACGCGCGGCTGGCGTCGCTCGCTGACGAACAGGCTGCCGCGTCCGCCAACGCCAACGCGCGGGACTATGCGCGACGGTCCTTTGCCGCCGAAGCCGCCATCGCCACGTGCGTGGCGCCCGGCGAGGCCCGGGCGCAGATGGAGCTCGCCGAACGCCTCGACGCCGACTGTCCCGAGACGCTCGCCGCACTCCGCGAGGGCGAGATCTCGCTCCGTCATGCGGAGCAGGTTGTGCGCGCGGGGCTGAACCTCGACACTGGCGCACGGGCCTCCCTCGATCACCACGCGGCCGAGCTCGCGAAGCGCCGCACACCGCGACAGCTCGGCGTCGTGCTGCGCAAGCACGCCGCCGACATCGACTCGCGGTCGATGCGCGAGAAGCACGCAGACGCCCGAGCACGGCGCTTCGTCACGGTGCGTGCGGGGGAGGACGGCATGGGCGACATGCACATCCATGCCGAGCTGTTCGTGCTCCGGGCAGTCCACGACTATGTCGACCAGATGGCGCGCGAGGTGAAGGGCGATCGCGCCCGTGCGCGTGTCGCCTTCGCGCGGATCCACGGACACCTGCCCGAAGCGGGGTGGACGGCACCGGTGTCGGGTGCGGTCGACGCGAGCGATCCTCTCTCGGTCGCGGCAACGGATCAGCGCACGCTCGCGCAACTTCGCGTCGATCTGTTCACCGATTTGCTCCTCACGGCCCGCCCCACGGCGCACCGACTCCACATCGCGGGCACGGGCGAAGCGCTCGACGCGATCCGCCCGAGCGTGCAGGTCACGATTCCCGTCGAGCAGATGCTCGACCCCGACCGCGGCGTCGCCTATACGGACGCGGGTGAACTCATCCCGCCCGATACGGCGCGGATCCTCGCGGGCAACGCGGAGGGATGGGACCGGATTTTCTATCGACCCTCCGACGGCACGATCGCGGCGGTGGACCGATATCGACCGACAGCGGCACAGCGGCGCGCCGTGAGAGCCCGCGACATGACATGCCGAGTACCGGGCTGTGAGGTTCCCGCGCGTCGGTGCGATATCGATCACGGGCACGATCATGCGCGGGGCGGCCCTACAGCGGTCGAGAACCTCGAGGCGCTCTGCCCCGGCCACCACCAGATGAAGCACCAGTCCGGCTGGAGCGTGCGGCAGGTCGGCGGCGGCGTGATCGAGTTCACGACGCCCAGCGGCCGGGTCGTCTCCGACGAGCCGATGAGCCGCGTGTTCTTCCACGCGACTCCCGAGGCCGAGGCGGAGGAACAGCGTTCGCTCATCGCGGAGCACGAAACGGAGCGAGTGCACCTTCTCGAACAGGACCGGCGCGACGACGTCGCTGAGGGTCGTCCGGCAGACGAGGAGTTGCCCGGTCCGGAGCCGATCGATGAGTTCGTCTCCGGGGAGCAGTCACATTCGGGCGCGAGCCTGCTCGAGGTCTTCATCGGCGAACTGCTCGCGGGCGCGAGCCGTGTTCCCGGGCTCGTGGACGCGTTCTTCGGGGCGGGCCGCGCCCGTGCCTGAACCTCAGCTACCCTCGGCGCGCCCGAGGCGCCAGTAGCCCATAAACGAGACAGCGCGGCGGTCGATGCCGACGTCCTTCACGAGGTGGCGGCGGAGCGACTTCACGGCGCTCGCCTCGCCCGCGATCCAGGCGTAGAGCGGCGCTGATTTGAGGGCGGCGCCGCCCTTGGCCGTGCGGGGAACCTCCCAGAGGATCCCCGCATCGATGTCGACCTCTTCGACATCGGATCCGCGCCCGTTCGGGCAGAGTGCTCCTGCGTGCTCGCGCACCGCGCTTTCGAGGTGCTCGTGCCGCGCCCGCGACCCTCGCCCGGCGGCGTGGATCCGGAAGCCCGGGTGCTCCGGAAGGTACGCGACATCTTCCTCGTGAGGAACCTCGAGGACGACGACGCCCGTCGCCTCGCGGGGGAGTTGTTCGAGGATCACGGCGATCGCGGGCGCGGCCGTCTCGTCGCCGACGAGCAGGTACTCGTCCGTCTGGGCGGGAGGGACGAAGTCGATGCCGAAGCTGACTCCCGTCGAGTGGATGCTCGGCGCGACGAGGAGGATCTCGTCGCCCACCGATGCCGATTCGATCCACACCGAAGCGGGGCCATCGGGCCCGTGCGCGACCATGTCGATGTCGACCTCTCCCGGTCGCACCGCGCGCGTCGTGTAGGTGCGGAACGGCGGTCGGGCGTCTTCGGGAAGCGCGCGCCATTCGGTGTACCAGTCGTCGCCCGTCGGCATCGCATCGAGCGAGACCGTCGGCGTGGGGAAGACGACCTTGATGCGCTGGTCAAAGCCCGGATCGCCGTACTCGTGGATGTCGTCGCCCGTCACCGTGAAACGGCGGAAGCTCGGGGTGAGGTCCGTGATGCGGGTCACGCGGGCGCGGAAGATACGGGTCGTCATGCGAGGGCTCCAATACGGGGGGCGCGTGACCGGTCGTGGTGGCGCCCACGGGGCACGACCAACGGGGTCTGCGAAACGGGGTCGACGATGACTTCGGCGTCGAGGCCGAACACGTCGTCGATGAGCGTCGGCGTGACGACGTCCTGCGGGGCGCCGCTCGCAATGAGGGAACCGGCGCGCATCGCAAAGAGATGATCGGCGTAGCGGGCGGCGAGGTTGATGTCGTGCAGCACCATCGCGATCGTCGTGCCGCGCGAGCGGTTGAGATCGGTGAGCAGGTCGAGCACCTCGACCTGATGCGCGAGATCGAGGAACGTCGTCGGTTCGTCCAGCAGGAGCACGTCGGTGTTCTGTGCGAGCGCCATCGCGATCCAGACGCGCTGCCGCTGGCCGCCGGAGAGCTCGTCGACGCTCCGGTCCGCGAGCTCGGCGACCCCGGTGGCGGCGAGCGCGTCGGCCACGGCCTCGTCGTCGGCGGCGGTCCAGGCACGGAACATCTTCTGGTGGGGGTGCCTGCCGCGCCCGACGAGGTCGGCGACGGCGATACCCTCGGGCGCGATCGGCTGCTGCGGGAGCAGGCCGAGCGTCGTCGCGAGCTTCTTCGTCGGGATCCGGTCGATCGCCGATCCGTCGAGTAGCACCGCCCCGCCCGTGGGCTTCACGAGCCTCGACAGCGTCTTCAGCAGCGTCGACTTCCCGCACGCATTCGCGCCGACGATGACGCTGATCTTGCCTGGCGGTAGCTCGAGATCGACCCCGTCGACGATCGTGCGGGATCCGTAGCCGGCGGACAGCGTCTGCGCCGAAAGAGAGTGCGTGATCGTCATGAGGAACCTCCGTTGCGGCTCATTCGGATGAGCAGGAAGAGCAGATAGGGGGCACCGACGATGCCGGTGATCACCCCGACGGGGAACGCCGTGTCGAAGGCGAACTGGCCGATGAGGTCGGCGCCGAGCACGAGGCACGCGCCGACGAGACCTGCCGGGATGATCGCCGGTGCCCCGGGGCCGACGATGCGCGTGGCGATGGGCCCCGAGAGGAGCGCCACGAAGGCGATCGGGCCGGTGCTCGCCGTGGCGACGCACGCGAGCGCGACGGCGGCGACAATGAGGACGACGCGGGTGGCGGCAACCCTGACCCCGAGCGCCGTGGCCGATGCCTCGCCGAGTTCGAGCGCTCGAAGCGCGCGCGACACGGCGACGATGATCGGCACGAGCACGACGACTCCGATGATGAGTGGCCAGAGACCGTCGGGTTGCACGCCGTTCAGGCTGCCGGTGAGCCAGCGCATCGCGACCGAGACGTCCCACTCCGAGGCGCGCTGCACGAGGAACTGCACGACGGCGTTGAGCATGGCGCCGATGCCGATGCCGATGAGGATCAGGCGGCCGCCGGTTGACTCGCCGCCGCGCGCCGCGAGATAGATCGCGAGCGCGGTGGCGATGCCGATGAGCAGGGCGAGGGCCGTCGTCGCGCCCGCCGACCAGTGCAACACCACGAGGGAGAACACGGCCGCCGCCGAGGCGCCCGAGGTGATGCCAATGACATCGGGGCTCGCGAGCGGATTGCGCAGCATCGTCTGGAAGGTGGATCCCGCAACGCCGAAGGCGATGCCGGCGAGCACGCCCGCGATGAGCCGCGGAATCCGCAGGGTGCCGACCGTGAACGAGGCACCCGGCACGTCCTGGCCGACGATGACCCCCCAGACCTGGGCCGGTGTGTAGAAGGTGTTGCCGAACATGAGCATCGCGGCGGCGAGCACGACGAGGAGCGCGGCGAGGACGAGCGAGGCGATCGCACGGCGACGCGCGCGGCGGATCCGGCCGGCGCGGATCGCGACGACGGGCGGGGTGGCGGCGGGAGACGTGACGGCGGTCATAGTGCCCTCATTCGAGTGCGCCGGGCGATCGCGACGAGCACGGGTGCGCCGAGGAATGCGGTGACGATACCGGCCTCGACCTCGCCGGGAGAGCCGATGAGGCGGCCGATCGTGTCGGCGACACAGAGCAGGGCGGCCCCTCCGAGCGCCGATAACGGCAGGATCGCCCGCTGGTCGGGACCGACGACGAGGCGGACGGCGTGCGGCACCATGAGTCCGACGAACGCGATCGGTCCCGCGACGGCCGTGACGGAGGCGCACAGGATCACCCCGGCGGCCGCGGCGATCGCGCGCGTCGTCCCGACCTTCACACCGAGGCCGCGGGCGACCTCGTCGCCGAGGGCCAGCGCGTTCATTCCTCCCGCGAGCGCGAAGACCGCGATCGCGGCGACGAGCAGGAGCGGCGCGACGGCGCCGATCGATCCCCAGGTCGCCCCGCCCGTGCCGCCGACCTGCCAGAAGCGGAAGTCGTTCATCGCGGCGGCGCGGGGGAGCATCACGGCGCTCACGAGCGACGAGAGCGCCGCGCTCATGGCCGCGCCGGCGAGGGCGAGCTTGATGGGCGTCGCGCCGCCCGCTCCGAGCGATCCGACGACGTAGACGACCACGGCCGCGAGCGCACCGCCCGCGAGGGCGAGCCCGAGATAGGAATACACCGAGGTGATGCCGAAGAAGGCGATGCCGCAGACAACAAAGAGCGATGCGCCCGTGTTCACCCCGAGGATCCCGGGATCCGCAATCGGGTTGCGGGTGACGGCCTGCATGACGCCGCCCGAGAGCGCGAGCGCCGCGCCGGCGACGATCGCGAGCACCGTGCGGGGGATCCGCTCGGTCACGGCGATCGCGCCGATCCGCTCGGCGCTGTCACCGGTGACGAACGCCCGCAAGCCCTCGAAGACCTCGCCGAGCGACACCGAACGCGAGCCGAAGGCGAGCGAGAACACGATCGCCGCGACGACGACGACAACGCCGACCGCCGTTCCCCACGCGGTGCGTGAGGAACGGCGAACGGGCGACGAGACGAGTGTCACTCTGCGAGCGAGGCCGCGTCGTCGAGCATGCCGACGTAGGTGTCGAGCATCCACGGGATCGACAGCGCCGTCGGCGTGACGGATCCGCTGAGCGCGTCGCCGGATCCCATCGTCACGATCGCGCCGTTCTTGACGGCGTCCAGCGTCCCCCACAGCGGGTCGGACTGGAAGGCCTTGACCAGGTCCTCGTCGCCGTACATGACGAACACGTCGACGTCGGCAAGAACGTCGGCGTTCTCGGCGGCGATGTCTGCGTAGAACGCGCCGCTATCCGAGGTGTCCACCGCGAGCTGCGGCCAGTCGAAGCCGAGGTCGCCGAGGAATGCGGTGCGCGAGTCGCCGGTCGCGTAGATCGAGATCGTGGAGAGGTCGGCGGGGTTCACGTAGAAGAACGCCGCCTTCTTGCCCTCGAAGCTCGTGATGTCGGCCGTTGCGTCGGCGATCTGCGCGTCGAGATCTGCCACGAGGGCCTCGCCCTCCGCCTTCTTGCCCAGCGCCTCGGCGTCGAGCTTGATCGCGTCGCGCCACGGCGTGTACCAGGGGATGTCGGGGTAGGCGACGGTCGGTGCGATCTTGCTGAGCGTCGCGTAGTCGTCCTCGGTGAGGCCCGAGTACGCCGCGAGGATCACGTCGGGAGCGGTGTCGGCGATCGCCTCGAAGTCGACGCCGTCGGTCGTGTCGAAGACGACCGGCTTCTCGGCGCCGAGCTCGTCATATGCGTCGAGCGTCCAGTCGTACAGGCCCAGACCGTCGTCACCGGTCATCGACCAGGTCTGGTCATCGGCGCCCACGGGCGCGATGCCGAGGGCCAGCGCCACATCCTGGTTGCCCCAGCCCACGGAGGCCACGCGCTCGGCGCCGGCGGGGATCGTGGTCGTGCCGAGCGCGTGCTCGACCGTGATGTCCTCGGAGGGGGCCGCCGACTCCGCGGGGGTCTGCGAGCCCGCGGGAGCTGCTTCGCTGCCACAGGAAGCGAGGAGAAGAGCGGTGCCGGCGAGGGCCAGGGTTGCGAGGATCGGGCGCGCGGACATGGGGGCCTTTCGTTGGGGGAGGCGCTCCGAGAGGAGCTCGTAGGCAAGCCTTGCCTAACTTCATCGAAATCGCAAACGCGCCGCGCCGTGTTCACGTTCGCCTTCCAGGTGGGGATCTGGCAGAATGGACAGCTGGAACGCGTGCTCGACCCTCTATCCAGCACGTCGATCCGACTTCATATAGAGCTTCCGCCTGCGTGCATGACCCCACGCGCCGCGCGAACAGGTTCATTCACTTTCGTCATCCACTAGGAGAATCGTGGCTGTCAAGATCCGTCTGAAGCGCCTGGGTAAGATCCGCGCGCCCTACTACCGCATCGTCGTTGCCGACTCGCGCACCAAGCGCGACGGTCGTGTCATCGAAGAGATCGGCAAGTACCACCCCACCGAGGAGCCCTCGTTCATCGAGGTCGACTCCGAGCGTGCCCAGTACTGGCTCTCCGTCGGCGCCCAGCCGACCGAGCAGGTCACCGCGATCCTCAAGATCACGGGCGACTGGGGCAAGTTCAAGGGCGACAAGGACGCCAAGAGCACGCTCAAGGTCGCCGAGGAGAAGTCCTCGTACGTCGCCGACGCCTCGAAGAAGTCGGTCGTGAAGCCGGCCGCTCCGAAGAAGGCCGAGGAGCCCGCCGAGGCTCCCGCCGAGGACGCTGCGGCTGACGCCGCCGCGGAGTAAGCGCATCGTGCTCGCCGCCGCGCTCGAACACCTCGTCAAGGG
>Ga0302349_1001765_pt1 | contig 15358 bp, 11 predicted proteins | sample PhyAR1_FD_202176 | JGI IMG/M metagenome (GOLD analysis project Ga0302349, IMG submission 202176) | Leaf surface microbial communities from alfalfa plants in UC Gill Tract Community Farm, Albany, California, United States - DLSL A.R1... | ecosystem: Host-associated > Plants > Phyllosphere >...
CGAGCAGATCTTCGGCGAGGTGCAGCGCTCCAAGGCCCTCGAGGTCGCGCTCGCCGACGTCACCGTCAAGAACACCGAGGGCGAGGTCCTCGACCTCGGCCTGACGGTCGCGTCCGAGGATGCCGAGTCCGAGGACGCCGCGTCCGAGGCTCCCGCGGCCGACGAGGCCCCCGCGGCCGAGGCCGAGGCGGAGACCGCCGAGGTCGCCGAGGAGAAGCCGGCCGCCAAGAAGGCTCCGGCCAAGAAGGCGCCCGCCAAGAAGGCCCCGGCGAAGAAGGCCCCCGCCAAGAAGGCTCCGGCCAAGAAGGCGGCTGCGGCGTCCGAGGACGCCCCGGCCGAGGAGACCCCCGAGGCCTGATCCCTCGATCCGCTCCCGGGGCATGCCCCGGGAGCCCTCCGCGCGACGGCGCGGCGACCCCCTCCCGGGTTGCCGCGCCGTTCTGCATGGGCGACCGTGAGGTCGGTGCGCCGCGGGGCGTGCCGTCCGACCGCCGGGGCGCTCCCGTGCCGAGGATCCGGCGCCCCCTCGCGCAGACGGGAATGCGGCGACGCGGGCGTGCTCGCGGTGCACCCGGTCCGGGACCGGAGGGACCTTCGGGTCGAGGCGCCGGGAGCATCGGCGCGGCGCTCCGGGCCCGGCATGCGCGCAGGGCGCCCTTCCCGGAGGAAGGACGCCCTGCGCGTCGAGCTGGCGGGTGCTGCGCGGGCAGCGGCCGATCAGCGGTAGGTCACGAAGTAGGGGCTGCCCCAGATGGTGCGCTCGGAGACGGAGCCCTTGGAGGAGCCCGCGTCGACGACCTTGTTGTCGCCGGCGTAGATGCCGATGTGGCCGGACCACACCACGAGGTCGCCGGGGCGCGCCTCGGACTTCGAGATGCGGGTGCCGCCCGCGGCCTGCGCGCTGGAGGTGCGCGGCAGGTCGATGCCGACCTTGGAGTAGACGTAGCTGGTCAGGCCCGAGCAGTCGAAGCCGCTGGGGGAGCTGCCGGCGTAGTCGTAGTCCACGCCGATGTACTGGCGGGCGATGTTCACGATCGACGAGCCGGAGGTGCTCGAGGAGGAGCTGGAGCTCGAGGAGGAGCCGGAGTCCGAGGATCCGCCGTTGAGGGAGGCGCGCGTCTGGGGGCCGACGCGGCCGTCGACCTGCAGGCCGTTGTCGCGCTGGTAGTCGACGACGGCGGCGTGGGTGCGGGGGCCGAACTTGCCGTCGACGGCGAGGCCGGCGCCGTGGTCGTTGAGCAGCTGCTGGAGGTCCTCGACGCGCTCGCCGCGGGAGCCCTGGTACAGGGTGCTGCCGGAGGAGAGGGAGGCCGTCGCGACCGGGGTCACGGGGGCGGCCGGGGTCACGGCGGTGACGTCCGCGGGAGCGGCGGGGGCCGCCGGGGCGGCGGAGGCGCTCTGCGCGGCGAAGGCGGAGCCGACGACGACGGTGCCCAGCATCGCCGCGCCGCCGATGCCCTTGTAGGCGAGGCGCGCGGCCCCGTTCACGGGCCGACCGGGAGCGCGGTGGGAGTTGTGCTTGGCCATGTTCGGATTCCTTCCATACCGTCCGCCGAGACGAACGGCGGTACCTCTTCACGATCTGTGTCCAGGGGGACTGCGGCGCGGCGATCTGGTCCTGTGCTGCACCGGCTTACGGTCGACAACGCTAGGGGGAGGGGTGGGAGGGGCCAATGCTCCTGGGCAGAGACGGCAGGGATCTTGACCCTGTCTTGACCGCGCCGGGCAATCCCTTACCCAACGGCGGGGAGGCTTCACGTCACCTCGACCCTTAAGGGTGACCTGGGTCACGCCGGAGATCCTCCGGCGGGCGCGCTGCGGTGTGCGCCTGCGGCGAACAGGGCACCGGTGCGGTGCGCGGACCCCCTAGAGTCGAGGCATCGAGACACCTTCACTGAGGAGTGATCCATGACCTCGCAGCCTCGCAGCGCCTCCGGCGACACGCCGATGGGCCTCGACGACAACGTCTACCAGCGCCTGCTCAAGGAGCGCATCATCTGGCTCGGGTCGGAGGTCCGCGACGACAACGCCAACGCCATCTGCGCGAAGATGCTGCTGCTCGCGGCCGAGGACCCCGAGAAGGACATCTACCTCTACATCAACAGCCCCGGCGGCTCCATCACCGCGGGCATGGCCATCTACGACACGATGCAGTACATCCAGCCGGACGTCGTGACCGTGGCGATGGGCATGGCCGCCTCGATGGGACAGTTCCTGCTGTCCTCGGGCACCAAGGGCAAGCGCTACGCCACCGCCAACGCGCGGGTGCTCATGCACCAGCCGCTGGGCGGCCTCGGCGGCACCGCGAGCGAGATCAAGATCCAGGCGGATCTGATCCTCTCCATGAAGCGCCAGCTGGCGAGCCTGATCGCGGAGCAGACGGGCAAGAGCGTCGAGCAGATCACCGCGGACTCGGACCGCGACAACTGGTTCACCGCGCAGGAGGCCCTCGACTACGGCTTCATCGACAAGATCGTCGACACCGCCCACGACGTCACCGGCGGCGGCGGCACCGAGGACGGCCCGTCCGGCAGCGGCGGGTCCGACGACGACGCGTCCGGCAACTGAGCACGAAGCAGACCTGAGGAGACCTTCCATGACCTTCGACCCCCGCTTCGCCGCCGGATACGGCATGGCCGACCGCGCCATCGCCCCGTCGGCCCGCTACGTGCTCCCGCAGTACGAGGAGCGCACCGCCTACGGCTTCAAGCGCCAGGATCCGTACACCAAGCTGTTCGAGGACCGCATCATCTTCCTGGGCGTCCAGGTGGACGACGCCTCGGCCGACGACGTGATGGCCCAGCTGCTCGTGCTCGAGTCCCAGGACCCCGATCGCGACATCACGCTGTACATCAACAGCCCCGGCGGCTCCTTCACGGCGCTGACCGCCATCTACGACACCATGCAGTACATCAAGCCGGACATCACCACCGTGTGCCTGGGCCAGGCGGCCTCCGCCGCCGCCGTGCTGCTCGCGGCCGGCACCCCGGGCAAGCGCCTGGCGCTGCCCAACGCCCGCATCCTCATCCACCAGCCCGCCATGGGCGGGCAGGGCGGCGGCCAGGCCTCGGACATCGAGATCCAGGCCAACGAGATCATGCGCATGCGCGACTGGCTCGAGAGCACGCTCGCCTTCCACACCAGCCGCAGCAAGGAGGAGATCAGCCGCGACATCGAGCGCGACAAGATCCTCACCGCGAGCGCCGCGCTGGACTACGGGCTGGTCGACCAGGTGCTCGATTCCCGCAAGGGCGTCCGTCCCCAGCTGAACGGCTGATCCGCCGGTCGGCGGCGGTCCGGGGGTCCCGGGCCGCCGCCGACCTGCGCTCCTGCCGGGACGGGCCTGCGCCGCGGCCGATGCCCATCGGTCCGGCGCAGGCCCGGTCCCGGTCCGGACCACGGCGAGGGTCCCCCATCGGCCGACCGGCTCGGGGTACCGTGAACGGTGCGGCCGCCGGTCGCCCGGCCCGCACCCGCACGACGACGAAGGATGGTCATGGCGCGCACGAACGACGGTTCCGACGTGTTCAAGTGCTCCTTCTGCGGCAAGTCGCAGAAGCAGGTCGAACGGCTGATCTCCGGCCCCGGTGTGTTCATCTGCGAGGAATGCATCGAGCTGTGCAACGAGATCATCGCGGAGGAGAACCAGGCGGCCCGGTCCACGGAGGACGAGCAGGTCGAGCTGCCCCGCCCGCAGGAGATCTACGAGCACCTCGAGCAGTACGTGATCGGCCAGGACGCCGCCAAGCGGGCGCTCTCCGTGGCCGTCTACAACCACTACAAGCGCGTGCGGGCGCGCGAGGAGGCCGAGCGCGGCCCCGTCGCCGCCGCCCCCGCGTCCCGCGGCGCCTCCACGCCCCGCTCCGCCGAGGTGGCGGAGGTCGTCGCCTCCGTGGAGGACGTCGAGGTCTCCAAGTCCAACGTGATGATCGTGGGGCCCACCGGCTGCGGCAAGACCTACCTCGCCCAGACCCTGGCCCGCCTGCTGGACGTGCCCTTCGCCATGGCCGATGCCACGGCCCTGACCGAGGCCGGGTACGTCGGCGAGGACGTCGAGAACATCCTGCTCAAGCTGCTGCAGGCCGCGGACTACGACGTCAAGAAGGCCGAGCGCGGCATCATCTACATCGACGAGGTGGACAAGATCGGCCGCAAGGCCGAGAACCCCTCGATCACCCGCGACGTCTCCGGCGAGGGCGTGCAGCAGGCGCTGCTGAAGATCCTCGAGGGGACCGTCGCCGCGGTCCCGCCGCAGGGCGGGCGCAAGCACCCGCACCAGGAGTTCATCCAGATCGACACGACGAACGTCCTGTTCATCGTGGCCGGGGCCTTCGCCGGCATCGAGGACATCATCGGCTCGCGGATCGGCAAGCGCGGCATCGGCTTCGGGGCGGAGCTGCACACCCCGCTCGAGCAGGCCGAGATCTACTCCGAGCTGGTGCCGGAGGACCTGCTCAAGTTCGGGCTGATCCCGGAGTTCATCGGCCGCCTCCCCGTGCTGACCAATGTCGTGAACCTGGACCGCCCCGCGCTCATCCAGATCCTCACCGAGCCGCGCAACGCCCTGGTCAAGCAGTACCAGAAGATGTTCGCCCTGGACGGCGTCGAGCTCGACTTCGAGCGCAGCGCCCTGGAGGCGATCGCCGACCGGGCGATCGATCGCGGCACCGGCGCGCGCGGGCTGCGGGCCATCCTCGAGGACACCCTGCAGCCGGTCATGTTCGAGGTCCCCTCGCGCGAGGACATCGCCAAGGTCGTCATCACCGAGGGCGTGGTGCGCGAGGGCCGGGCCCCGCTGATGGTCACCCGCGAGTCCCCGTCCGCGGGGCGCCGCGAGCAGAGCGCCTGAGGCCGGGCCGATGGGCGACGTGGAGCGCGCGCGGCAGATCCTCGCCGAGGAGCGCCAGAGCATCGACAACATCGATGCGGCCCTGGTGAACCTCCTCGCCGAGCGCTTCCGGCACACCCAGCGGGTGGGCCGGCTGAAGGCGGAGCACGGGCTGCCGCCGGCGGATCCCGCCCGGGAGCAGGACCAGGTGGCGCGGCTGAAGGCGCTCGCGAAGGAGTCGGGCCTGGACCCGGTCTTCGCCGAGGCCTTCCTGCGGTTCATCGTCACCGAGGTGATACGCCACCACGAGCAGCTGCGCCGCGACGACGGCGCCTGAGCGCCTGCGCACGACCGGTCCCGGCGCGTAGGATCAGGGCATGTCCCGCTTCAGCCCCCTCGAGTGGCCCGTGCTGCGCCAGCTGCGCGGCGCGGATCCGCTGGGGCGCGGCTCCGCGGTGACCTCGGCGAGGACCCGCGCGACCACCCCGCGCACCGCCACCGCGGATCGGGTCGTGCGCAGCATCTGCCCGTACTGCGCGGTGGGCTGCGGCCAGCGGATCTTCGTCAAGGACGACAAGGTCGTCCAGATCGAGGGAGACCCGGACTCGCCGATCTCCCGCGGCCGGCTCTGCCCCAAGGGCGCCGCCAGCGAGCAGCTCGTGAACTTCCCGCGCCGCGTGACGACGGTGCGCTACCGCGCGCCCCACGCCACCGACTGGCAGGATCTCGACCTCGACACCGCGCTGGACATGATCGCCGACCGCTTCCTGGAGGCGCGCCGCGCCCACTGGGAGGATCTCGACGAGAAGGGTCACCCGCTGCGGCGGACGATGGGCATCGCCAGCCTCGGCGGGGCGACCATCGACAACGAGGAGAACTACCTCGCCAAGAAGCTGTTCACCGCCGCGGGAGCGATCCAGATGGAGAACCAGGCCCGCATATGACACTCCGCCACGGTTCCCAGTCTGGGAGCCTCGTTCGGACGCGGCGGCGCCACCCAGTCCCTGCAGGACATGGCCAATGCCGATTGCATCATCATCCAGGGCTCGAACATGGCCGAGGCGCACCCTGTGGGCTTCCAGTGGGTGATGGAGGCGAAGGCGCGCGGCGCGCGGATCATCCATGTGGACCCGCGCTTCACCCGCACCACCGCCAATGCGGACAGGCACGTGCCCATCCGCGCGGGCAGCGACGTGGTGCTGCTGGGCGCGCTGATCAACCATGTGCTGACCGAGGAGCTGTGGTTCCGGGAGTACGTGGAGGCGTTCACGAACGCCTCGACGATCATCGATGAGCGCTACCAGGATCCGGAGGACCTCGACGGGCTGTTCTCCGGCTTCGATCCGGAGACCGGCCGCTACGACCCGGCCTCCTGGGCGTACCGCACGGCCGAGCCCGCGGATCCGTCCCAGGCCCATGACGACGCCTCCCGCGGGGAGGCGGCCGGGGCCGGCGGTCCGCCGCTGCAGCGCGAGGCCGTCCAGCGCGACGAGACCCTGCAGGATCCCCGCTGCGTTCTGCAGATCCTGCGGCGCCACTACGCCCGCTACACCCCCGAGATGGTCGAGGAGGCCTGCGGGATCTCCCGGGAGGACTTCGCGTACCTGGCGCGCTCGATCGTGGAGAACTCCGGTCGCGAGCGCACCACCTGCTTCGCCTACGCGGTGGGCTGGACCCAGCACACCGGAGGGGCGCAGTTCATCCGCGCCGCCGCGATCCTGCAGCTGCTGATGGGCAACATGGGCCGGCCCGGCGGGGGCGTGATGGCGCTGCGCGGCCACGCGACCATCCAGGGATCCACGGACATCCCGACCCTGTTCAACCTGCTGCCCGGCTACCTGCCAATGCCGATGGCCGGCACCCACGACCGCTTCGAGGACTACGTGGAGAGCATCGGCACGAAGACCCAGAAGGGCTTCTGGGCCGATGCCGAGACCTACGCCGTCAACCTGCTGAAGGCCTGGTGGGGCGATGCCGCCACGCAGGAGAACGACTGGGCCTTCGACTACCTGCCGCGCCTGACCGGCGCCCACGGCACCTATCAGACGATGATGGCGATGCTCGAGGGGGAGGTCGACGGGTTCTTCCTGCTGGGCCAGAACCCGGCGGTCGGCTCCGCCGACGGCCGCCTGCAGCGCCTCGCGATGAGCCATCTGAAGTGGCTCGTCGTGCGGGACTTCTCGATGATCGAGTCGGCCACCTGGTGGAAGGAGGGGCCGGAGATCGAGAGCGGAGAGCTGCGCACCGAGGACATCGGCACCGAGGTCTTCTTCCTGCCCGCGGCCAACCACACGGAGAAGGCCGGGTCCTTCACGCAGACGCAGCGCCTCGTGCAGTGGCGCCACCAGGCGGTGCCGCCGCCCGGGGACGCGGTCAGCGAGCTGCAGTTCCTCGTCGAGCTGGGGAACCGGATCCGCGAGCGCCTGGCCGGGTCCACCGATCCGCGGGATCGTCCGCTGCTGGATCTCACCTGGGACTACCCGACCGACGAGCACGGCGAGCCCGACCCCGAGTCGGTGCTGCGCGAGATCAACGGCTTCCACGTGAGCGGACCGGATGCCGGCCGGCCGCTGAGCTCCTTCGCGCAGATGCGCCGGGACGGCTCGACCGCCGGCGGATGCTGGATCTACGCCGGCGTGTACGCCGACGGCGTCAATCAAGCCGCCCGGCGCCGGCCGGGGCAGGAGCAGGACGAGACCGCGGCCGAATGGGCGTGGGCATGGCCCGCCAACCGGCGGATCCTCTACAACCGGGCATCGGCCGATGCCGACGGCAGGCCCTGGTCCGAGCGCAAGAAGTACGTCTGGTGGGATGCGGAGCAGGGGCGCTGGACCGGCCGCGACGTCCCCGACTTCCCGGTGACGAAGGACCCGCACGATGACGGGGACCCGGAGGCGGGCGGCGCCGCGGGCCTCTCGGGCAGCGACGCGTTCATCATGCAGGCCGATGGCCGCGGCTGGCTGTTCGCGCCGTCCGGCCTGGTGGATGGCCCCCTGCCCACGCATTACGAGCCCGTCGAGTCCTCGATCCTGAACCCGCTCTACGACCAGCAGGCCAACCCCACCCGGGTCTCCTTCCGCAGCGACCTCGCGATGAACGCCCCGGGGGTGGACGGGCTGGGCGGGGCCGGGGAGGTGTACCCGTACGTGTTCACGACCTACCGCGTGACCGAGCACCACACCGCCGGAGGCATGAGCCGCTTCCTGCCCTACCTCTCCGAGCTGCAGCCCGAGCTGTTCTGCGAGGTCTCGCCGGAGCTCGCCGAGATCGTGGGGCTGGAGCCCTACGGCTGGGCGACCATCGTCTCGCCGCGCTCCGCGATCGAGGCGCGGGTGCTGGTCACCCGGCGCATGCGGCCGCTGCCGATCGCCGGGCGGACGGTCCACCAGATCGGCCTGCCCTACCACTGGGCGCGCGGCAGCGAGGCCGTGGTCGAGGGGGACAGCGTCAACGACCTGATCGGCCTGAACCTCGACGCGAACACGCAGATCCAGAACTCCAAGGTCACGGCCTGCGCGATCCGACCTGGTCGCCGCCCGCGCGGCCCGGCGCTCGCCGAGCTCGTCGCGGAGCACCAGCGGCGCGCCGGGATCGATGCGGACACCGGGGATGAGAAGGTGACCATCCCGCCGCGCGCGCAGCGTCGGGTGCACGTGCCGGGGGAGGCCCCGGCGCCGCCCTCCGCAGGCCGCCGCGAGCGCGCGGACCGCCCGGACAGGACGGATGCGCCCGGGAGGACCGCAGGATCGACCGCAGACCCCACCGAGGAGGAGGACCGCTGATGGGACCGCTCTCCGAGCACGAGGACCCCGGCGCCGGCTCCGGCTGGGGCCACAGCCACGAGCGCAAGGGCTTCTTCACCGACACGTCGATCTGCATCGGCTGCAAGGCCTGCGAGGTCGCCTGCAAGGAGTGGAACCGCAATCCGCAGGACGGCGACCTCGAGATCCTCGGCTCGTCCTACGACAACACCGGCTCCCTCGGCGCGAACACGTGGCGGCACGTCGCCTTCATCGAGCAGGACCAGGAGCGCATCGAGCAGGCCCGCGAATCCGGCCGCCGTCTCGTGGGCCTGGGCATGCCCGGGATCGGCCCCAAGCCCGGGGCCGAGGCGCCCTCCGGCGCAGGCGGCTGCGGATCCGGCTGCGGGGCAGGCGCTCCCACCGGGACCGACGGCGAGCCGGGCACGGGGGACCGCACCCCGCCGGACACCCCCGAGTTCCGCTGGCTCATGTCCTCGGACGTGTGCAAGCACTGCACCCGCGCCGGCTGCCTGGACGTCTGCCCCACCGGCGCGCTGATGCGCACCGAGTTCGGGACCGTGGTGGTGCAGTCCGACATCTGCAACGGGTGCGGGACCTGCGTCGGCGGCTGCCCCTTCGGCGTCATCGAGCGGCGCGACGACGGCACCATCTCCGCGAAGGGCGACCGCGGCCGCGTCGAGCAGGACGTCCCGCACCACGGCACCGCCAACAAGTGCACGCTCTGCTACGACCGTCTCGTGGACGGGCAGACCCCGGCGTGCGCGCAGACCTGCCCCACCACGTCCATCCGGTTCGGCGACCGCGCGGACATGGTCGACGAGGCCGAATCGCGGGTGCGCCAGCTGCACGATCGCGGCATGACCGAGGCCCGCCTGTACGGCGCCAACGGGAACGACGGCGTGGGCGGCACCGGGTCGGTGTTCCTGCTGCTGGACGAGCCGGAGGTCTACGGCCTCCCGCCGGATCCGCAGGTCCCGACCGCCCAGCTGCCGGCCATGTTCCGCACCGCGGGCATCGCCGCCGCCGGCATGATCGCCGCCACCGCCCTCGCCTTCCTCGGAGGACGCCGATGACCCACTCCACCTTCGACGGCTACCGGCCGCCCGAGCCCCCGCGGGGCCGGCGCCGCCGCCGGCGCGACGGCGACCGGTCTCCGGCGCGCCGCCGCGACCTCGGCGCCCTCGGCACCGGCGACGGCGGCCGCGAGATGCCGATGGTCGAGGACGTGGAGTTCTCCTCCTACTACGGCCGGCCCGTCGTCAAGGCCCCGCCGTGGGGCGCGCCCATCGGGCTGTACCTGTTCGTCGGCGGCGTCGCCGGGGCATCGGCCCTGCTGGGGGCCGGGGCGGCGCTCACCGACCGGCCGGCGCTGCGCCGCAACGCCCGCCTGACGGCGCTGGCGGCCGTCGCCGTGGGCACTCCTGCGCTCATCGAGGACCTGGGGCGTCCCGAGCGCTTCCTGCACATGCTGCGGGTGCTCAAGCCGACCTCGCCGATGAGCCTGGGCACCTGGATCCTGTCGGGATTCGCCTCCGGTGCCGGGGTCGCGGCCGCCGCGGAGATCGATCGTCTGCTGGGGGAGCGCCTGCCGCTGGGCCCCCTGCGCCCGGTGCTCCGCTGCGCCGAGGGCCCCGCGGCAGCGGTCTCCACCGTGCTCGGGGCGCCGCTGGCCGCGTACACGGCCGTGCTGCTGGGCGACACCGCCGTGCCCACCTGGCAGGGCGCCCGTCAGGGCCTGCCCTTCGTGTTCGTCTCCTCCGCGGCCCTCGCCGCGAGCGGGATCGCGATGATCACGACCCCTGTCGCCCAGGCGGGGCCGGCGCGCGTGCTCGCGGTCCTCGGGGTCGCCGGGGACGTCCTCGCCATGCACAGGACCACGGAGTCGATGCACCCGCTCGAGGCGGAGCCGCTGGAGACGGGCTCCGCGGGGCGGAAGCTGCGCTGGGCCGAGCGGCTGGCGGTCGCCGGCGGCGTCGCGACCCTCCTGGGCGGCCGCAACCGGTGGATCGCCGCGGCCGGTGGCGCCGCTCTCGCGACGGCCTCGGCCCTGACCCGCTTCGGCGTGCTCGAGGCCGGGATCGAATCGGTCAAGGATCCGCGCCGCGTCATGATCCCGCAGCGCGAACGGCTCGAGAAGCGCCGCGCGGAGGGCACCACCGACGACTCCATCACCACCGGCCCCGGAAGCTGACCCGCCCGCCTCCGGTGACGGGCCCGGGCGGCGCACCGGTCAGCGGATGCTGATCCCGGAGCCCACGACGATCTCGCCGATCACCGGACAGCCGGGGACCTCGCCGACCACGAGCAGGCCGCCGGAGGTCTGGGCGTCGGCCAGGACCAGCAGATCGTCCTCGTCGATGCCCGGGCCCGGCGACAGGTGCGGCCGCACCCAGTCGAGGTTCCGGCGGGTGCCGCCGGAGACGTAGCCGGCCGCGAGGGCATCGGCCGCCCCGTCGACCAGGGGCACGGCCGCGCGGTCGATCACCGCCCCGACGCCGGAGGCGCGGGCCATCTTGTGCAGATGCCCCAGCAGGCCGAACCCGGTGACGTCCGTGGCGGCACGGGCGCCGGCGGCGAGGGCGGCCTGCGCGGCATCGCGGTTCAGCGCCGTCATCGTCGCGATCGCGGCGGGGAAGACCTCGCCGGTGGCCTTGTGCCGGTTGTTCAGCAGGCCCACGCCGATCGGCTTGGTGAGGGTCAGCGGCAGGCCCGGCGTCGCGGCGTCGTTGCGCAGCAGGCGGTCCGGATGGGCGGTGCCGGTGACGGCCATGCCGTACTTCGGCTCAGGATCGTCCACCGAGTGCCCGCCGATCACGGGGACACCGGCCTCCTGCGCAACGGCGAGCCCGCCGCGCAGCACCTCCTGCAGCAACGCGTACGGGAGCACGTCGCGCGGCCACCCGACCAGGTTGATCGCGACCACCGGGGTCCCGCCCATCGCGTACACGTCGGACAGTGCGTTGGCCGCGGCGATGCGGCCCCAGTCGAAGGGATCGTCGACCACGGGGGTGAAGAAGTCCGCGGTGGACAGCACGGCGAGGTCCTCGCGCACCCGCACCGCCGCGGCGTCGTCCCCGTCCTCCAGGCCGACCACCACGGAGTCGAAGCGCTGACCGGACAGCGCCGCGACCGCCTCTTCGAGCTCGCCCGGCGGGATCTTGCAGGCGCAGCCGCCGCCGTGGGCCATGCCCGTCAGCCGCACCGGCGGCGCGCCGCCGGGCATCGGGGTCGAGGGCGGGACGGGAGCCGAGGGAGAGGAGGGCGACGTGGATTCCGGGGCCATGGCCGCGAGTCTAGGCCAGCACCCTCTCGCCGGGTCGCCAGGTCAGCGCGGGGCGCGGTAGCCTCAGCGGTGCATGGAGGCGTCCGGGTCCTGGTGGGCCCCCCGGTCTTCAAAACCGGTGAAGCCGAGCATCTCGGCTTGGCGGGTTCGATTCCCGTCCGCCTCCGCCACACCCGATGGGGCCGCCTCACCCGTTGAGGCCGCCGCACCCGAGGAGGAGGACGTGAGCGTGCAGGACCCCCGCCGCCGGATCCCGCGCACCGACCGCCTGCTCGAGCTGCCGTCCGTGCGCGCGGCCGCCGCGGCCCTGGGAACGCGCGTGGTGAGGGACCTCGCCCGCGCCGTCCAGGACCGGGCCCGCCGCGGCGAGATCGCCCCCGAACAGGTCGAGCCCCAGCTGGTGGAGGCCCTCGAGAGCCGCCGGCCGGGGTCCCTGCGCCCCGTCCTGAACGCCACCGGGGTGATCGTCCACACCAACCTCGGCCGGGCGCCGCTGTCCGCGGCGGCCCGGACCGCGCTCGAGCGGGCCTCCGGCTACGCCGATGTCGAGTTCGATCTGGCCACGGGGGCGCGCTCTCGGCGCGGCGCCGGGGCCCGCGCCGCGCTGCTCGCCGCCTGCCCGGCCCGGCTCCCCTCCGGCGAGGACCTGGACGCGCTCGTGGTCAACAACGGCGCCGCCGCCCTGCTGCTGGCGGCGACGGCGCTGGCCGGCGGCCGCGAGGTGATCCTCTCGCGCGGGGAGATGATCGAGATCGGCGCAGGGTTCCGCCTGGCCGAGCTCATCGCCTCCGCCGGGGCGAGGATCCGTGAGGTCGGCGCCACCAATCGCACCCACCGCGAGGACTACGCCGCCGCCATCGGCCCCGGGACGGGGGCGCTGCTCAGCGTCCACCCCAGCAACTACCGCATCCGCGGGTTCACCGCCGCCGTCGGCGTCGCCGAGCTCGCCGCTCTCGCCCACGAGCACGCCCTGCCGCTGGTGGCGGACCTCGGCAGCGGCCTGCTGGTCCCCGAACCCTCGCTGCCGGAGGAGCCCGATGCGACCGGCGCCCTCGAGGCCGGCGCCGACGTCGTCATCACCAGCGGCGACAAGCTCCTCGGCGGCCCGCAGGCCGGGATCATCCTCGGGCGGGCACCGATCATCGCGCGGCTGGCCCGCCACCCCATGGCCCGTGCGGTGCGGGCCGACAAGCTCGCCCTCGCGGCGCTCGAGGCCACCCTCACCGGCCCCGTCCCGCCGGTCCTCGCCGTCCTACGGCTCGATCCCGATCAGCTGCGCCGGCGCACCGAGGCCCTCGCGCAGGCGCTGCGCGCCGAGGGCATCGAGGCGGGCGTCGTCCCGCACGACGGGCGCGTCGGCGGGGGAGGGGGCGCCGAGGTGCCCCTGCCCGGATGGGCGTTGCGCCTGCCGGCGGCCTGGGCCGCGCCCCTGCGCCAGGGGGACCCCGCGATCGTCGGCACCGTCCGCGACGGCGCCTGCCTGCTGGACCTGCGCTGCGTGCCCGAGGAGTCCGATCCGCAGCTCCTCGACGCCCTGCGGGCGGTCCACCGGTGAGATCGAACGTCGTCGCGACCGCCGGGCACGTCGACCACGGGAAGTCGGCGCTGGTGCGCGCCCTGACCGGCATCGAACCGGACCGCTGGGAGGAGGAGCGCCGCCGCGGCCTCACCATCGACCTCGGCTTCGCCTGGACGAGCCTGCCCAGCGGCCGCGAGGTCTCCTTCGTCGACGTCCCCGGCCATGAGCGGTTCCTCGGGAACATGCTCGCCGGTCTCGGACCGGCGCCGGTGGTCTGCTTCGTCGTCGCGGCCGATGCCGGCTGGCAGCCGCAGTCCTCCGACCATCGGGACGCGATCGCGGCGCTCGGCATCGACCGCGGGCTGCTCGTGATCACCCGCGCCGACCTCGCCCCCGACGGCACGGAGGCGGTGATCGCGCAGGCGCGGCGCGAGCTCGCGGTCACGGGGCTCGGCGAGGCCCCGGCGGTGGTCACCAGCGCCGTGCACGGCACCGGCCTGGAGGAGCTCGCCCTGGTCCTGGACCGCGTGCTGGCCGAGGCCGAGGCCTCCGACATCGACCCCGGCGACTCCGACCCCGGCGACTCCGACCCCGGCGACTCCGACCCCGGCGACTCCGACCCCGGCGACTCCGACCCCGCCGACACCGACCCCGCCGACACCGACCCCGCGGGCACCGACCCCGCGGGCACCGACCCCTCCGGTACCGGCACCGACCTCGGCCCCGACCGGGAGCCGGTCCCGCTGCGGCTGTGGATCGACCGGGCCTTCAGCATCTCCGGGGCCGGGACGGTCGCGACCGGGACGCTGGGCGCCGGGAGCATCGGCCGCGGGGACCGCCTCACCCTGCACACGGCCGACGGCCCCCGCGAGGTGCAGGTCCGCGGCGTCCAGGGCCACGGCGCGTCGCAGGAGCGGATGGGCCCGGTCAGCCGCGTCGCGGTGAACCTGCGCGGCATCCCCGCCGATGCGGTGCATCGGGGGGACGCCCTCGCCGCACCCGGCAGCTGGCACCTCCCACGCCAAGTCGACGTGCGCCGATGCTCCGGAGCGCCCTTCGACGAGGCGCCGCGGGAGGTGACCGCGCATGTCGGCACCGCCGCCGTCCCCGCCCGCCTCCGCGTCTTCGACGCCGACCATGCGCGCCTGCAGCTGGACCGGCCGCTGCCGCTGCGCGTGGCCGACCGGATCGTGCTGCGCGCCGGCGGCCGCGCCGTCCTCGCCGGCGCTCAGGTCCTCGACGCCGACCCGCCCGCGCTGTCCCGCCGCGGGGACGGGGCGCGCCGGGCCCGGGCCCTCGCGGCCGCCCCGGCGGAGGGGGACCTGCTCGCCGAGGTCCTCCGGCGCCGCGCGGTGCAGGAGGCGCACCTGCGCCGGCTCGGTCTCACGGTTCCCGCGGCGCTGCCGGAGCCGCTGCGGCGACACCGGGGGTGGCTCGTGGACGCGTCCGCCCTCGACGCCTGGGCGGGCCGGGTGCTCGAGTCCGTGATGGCGGGCCACCGGCAGGACCCGCTGTGGGAGGGGATGAGCCCGAAGGCCGTCGAGGACCTGCTGGGGCTCCCGGACGCCGCGCTGCTGCCGGCCGTGCTCGGCGAGGCCCGACGTCGCGACCCGCAGCTGCGCACCGCGGGCGGCAGGATCCGCCGGGGCGAGGAGGGGCTGGGCCCGGCGGAGGCGGCCGTCGCCGCCCTCGAGCAGCGCCTCACCCGCGAGCCCTTCCGGGCCCCGGAGGCGGAGGAGCTCTCCGCTGCGGGACTGCACGGGCCGCAGATCGCCGCGGCCGTGCGCCAGGGACGGCTGCTCCGCCTGGACGGCGGCGTGGTCCTGCTGCCCTCCGCGGCGGCGCTCGCCATGCGCGAGCTCGCCGCCCTGGACCAGCCCTTCACCCTCAGCGCGGCGCGCCAGGCCCTCGGCACCACCCGGAGGGTCGCCGTGCCGCTGCTCGAGCACCTCGATGCCCGCGGC
>Ga0302349_1001769_pt1 | contig 15335 bp, 13 predicted proteins | sample PhyAR1_FD_202176 | JGI IMG/M metagenome (GOLD analysis project Ga0302349, IMG submission 202176) | Leaf surface microbial communities from alfalfa plants in UC Gill Tract Community Farm, Albany, California, United States - DLSL A.R1... | ecosystem: Host-associated > Plants > Phyllosphere >...
CTTCCAGCGTCTCATCAACGATGTGCGCAAGTTCAGTTACCGCAACCTTAAAGACTTCATTACCGGTCATGGTCAGATGGACAGGATTATCTGGATTAACGCGATCCATGTTTGGCAGCGTCAACAGTTCGCCATAGCGACCGTCGGCATGAAGATGGGTAGAGATAATCCCCTCCTCTTCAGACGCGCTCAGCACCACTGCGCCTGCGCCATCACCAAAGATGATGATCGTACCGCGATCGGTAGGATCGCACGTACGGGCCAGGACGTCAGCGCCAATGACCAGAGCATGTTTCACGGCACCGGATTTGACATACTGATCGGCAACGCTCAGCGCATACGTAAACCCTGCGCAGGCCGCACCAATATCAAATGCCGGACAGCCTTTGATCTCCAGCATATTCTGGATCTGACAGGCTGCACTGGGGAAAGCATGAGTCGCCGAAGTTGTGGCAACAATAATCAGTTCAATCTGTCCGGCATCAATGCCCGCCATGTCCAGCGCACGCTTCGCCGCCTCGAAGCCCATTGTAGAAACGGTCTCATTCGGCCCAGCAATACGGCGTTCACGGATACCTGTACGGGTGACAATCCACTCGTCAGACGTGTCGACCATTTTTTCCAAATCGGCGTTAGTTCGCACTTGTGCGGGCAGATAACTGCCGGTACCAATAATCTTCGTATGCATGTACGCTCAGTCACTTTTCGCTAATACAGATTTCAGGCGAGCGGCAATCCGCTGGGGGACTTGTCGCTGCACCGCCTGCACTGCCTGTTCAATCGCGACGCTAAACGCGCGCTGATTGGCTGCACCATGACTTTTAATCACCGTACCGCGTAATCCTAACAGACAGGCACCATTATACTGGTCGGGGTTGAGGTGACTGAATCGCCTTGTCAGGCTTTTTTGTAACCAGCGTTTTAATAACCACAGCCACCACGACCTTTTTTTCCCTTCACCCTGTGATTTCAGCAGCGAGAGAAACATTCTTACAACACCTTCCATGGTCTTCAATGTGACGTTGCCCGTAAAGCCGTCACAAACCATAACATCGGTTTTACCGGTTAACAGTTCATTGGCTTCGAGGTAGCCAATATAGTTTATCGAGGGCACTTTTTTGAGTAATTCAGATGCCTGGCGGATATTATCCAGCCCTTTGGTTTCTTCTTCACCAATGTTTAGCAGCGCAACACGCGGCTGGGTAATGCCGATGACTTCTTCCGCCATCACCGCACCCATAACGGCAAACTGCGCCAGCATTTTACTGTCGCAGTCTACGTTGGCTCCCAAATCGAGTACCACCGTTTTTCCTTTTTGCTGATGAGGAAGGATCGTCACCAGCGCCGGGCGCTCAATACCCTCAATGGGTTTAAGCAATAATTTCGCCAGCCCCATTAACGCGCCGGTATTGCCCGCACTTACACAGGCTTCGGCACGCCCTTCTTTCACTAGTTCCAGCGCAATACGCATGGAACTGCCCCGGCTGTTACGTACAGCCTGCGAGGGGCGGGCATCACTGGCAATAACTGACTGCGCAGGAACAACCTGCAGACGTGAACGTTGTTCAAAGTCAGCTCTGGCGAGTAATGGCGTGATAGCGTCGGGATCGCCGACCAGGAGGAGTATGAGTTGCGAATTAGAGTTCAGTGCCTGCAAAGCTGCAGGCACTGTCACGGAAGGACCAAAATCGCCCCCCATGACATCTAACGCCAGGGTTAGATGAGTCAAGATATCGTCGCTGCCCGGTTTGGTAATCCCCGCGTACACGGGGAGTTCCTCACTAAGCTTCACCACGCTTACACTCGTCAACGTTCTCGTGGCAGCGAACTGCAATGATAACGTCGTTGAGTATCGCGTGATTACTTAGCGATAACCTTGCGGCCACGGTAGAAACCGTCGGCAGTCATGTGGTGACGCAGGTGGGACTCACCAGACGCTTTGTCTACAGACAGGCTGGTAACTGCGGTCAGAGCGTCATGAGAGCGACGCATGCCACGTTTGGAACGGGTTGGTTTATTTTGTTGTACGGCCATGGACCTTACTCCTCAATTACGGTTTTTCCCCAGTTTAACGGGAAGCACCAATTACTTACGCTTTAAGCTGGCTAATACGGCAAATGGATTTGGTTTTTGTGCCTCTTCAGGCAGTTCGCCAAAGACCATGTCCGCGTCGGACACTTCACAGTGTTCAGAATCATGCACCGGAACTACCGGCAAGGAGAGGATGATTTCATCTTCTACCATCGCCAGCAGATCGATTTCACCGAAATCGTTAACCTCAATCGGCTCATACGCTTCCGGGAGTGCTTCAGCCTGTTCGTCGGAACGAACGGGGCTAAAACAATACGTTGTGTGAACGTGACGTACAAACGGTTTCCCGCAACGCTGACACTCAAGCGTTACCGTAACCTTCGCATCACCGGTAATGACCGCAAGACGCTGGTTATCGATAGCGAATGACATCGTGCATTCTACATCACTGTCCACACTGACAACAGACTCGGCGACGCGCTCCGCCAGATCGGGAGTATAAATACCCTGGTAATCGAGGCGTTTTTGAGCCGTACGAACCGGGTCAAGAGTCAGGGGTAATTTTACCTTTTGCATAGGGCGCGCATATTAACTTTGTAATGTCATAGAGTCAAAGAAAAAGGCAACCTGAGGATGCCTTTTGCCAATAATTCGCACACATTGCGGCCTATAGTTTAAAATGAGGCCATCCGATACGCTATATGTGAATGAAAAAATATATATGAGCCGACTTATTCTTGCATCGACTTCACCGTGGCGGCGTACGCTACTTGAAAAACTGGGGATGGCGTTTGAGTGTGCCGCACCGGATACTGACGAAACGCCGTTGCCGGGTGAAACACCGCGTCATCTGGTACTGCGTCTGGCCCAGGCTAAAGCGCAGTCGCTGGCAAAACGTTTCCCGCAGCATTTAATCATTGGATCAGATCAAGTCTGTGTGCTGAACGGAGAAATAGCCGGTAAACCCCTTACTGAAGAAAAAGCGCGTCAGCAATTACTGTACGCCAGCGGTAATATCGTCACCTTTTATACCGGGCTGGCGCTTTATAATTCGGCGACCGGACATTTACAAACTGAATGCGAGCCATTTGATGTTCATTTCCGTCATTTAAGCGAACAGGAGATCGGCGATTATGTCCGCAGAGAAAATCCACTCCAGTGCGCAGGCAGTTTTAAAAGCGAAGGACTCGGGATTGCCCTCTTTGAAAGGCTGGAAGGCCGCGATCCGAATACGCTGGTCGGTCTGCCGCTGATTGCGCTATGCCAAATGCTGCGCCGTGAAGAGATGAATCCACTGTTAGGATAAAAGAACTGTGGGGATGAGGGCATATCCGGCTGCGGTGCGCTATATCGCGGCTTCGCCTTATCCGGCCTACAAATAGCGGTATCGTCGGGCTTTGTACCCTGTGAATGATGGTATCGCTGAGCCTCGGTCGCAGGCCCGGCAAGCGCAACACCGCCGGGCCTGGGTACTTATGTTTACTTCGCGCTACGCAATACCTGCAGGCACCGTTTAAGCCCGTCATCCAGCGGCGCTTCAATGCGCAATACGTCACCGGTACCCGGATGGGTAAATTTCAGCGCGGCGGCATGAAGAAACAGTCGGTTAAGCCCGGTTCCGGCCAGCTGTTTGTCAAATTCGCGGTCGCCGTAGCGATCGTCAAACGCAATCGGGTGACCGGCGTGCAGTGTATGCACGCGGATCTGGTGCGTACGTCCCGTGACCGGACTGCAACGCATCAGGGTGGCATGTTCGAAACGTTCTTCCACTTTAAAACGGGTTTCAGACGGCTTGCCCTCCTGATTAACCCGCACGATGCGCTCGCCACTTTGCAAAATATTTTTCAACAGCGGAGCCTGAATGGATTTTACATGCGACTGCCACTGACCGCGTACCAGTGCCAGGTAATCCTTCTGCATGCCTTTGTCGCGCAGTTGTTCATGCAGTGAACGCAGCGCCGAACGTTTTTTCGCAACCAGCAGCACGCCAGAAGTGTCACGATCCAGACGATGCACCAGTTCCAGGAAGCGCGCTTGCGGACGCAGAGCACGTAAACCTTCAATCACGCCAAAACTCAGGCCGCTGCCGCCGTGCACCGCCGTCCCCGACGGCTTGTTAAGCACCAGAATATGGTCATCTTCATAAAGAATGACATTCTCAAGGGCCGCGACTTTTTGCAGATGCGGTGAAACAGCAGCGTCTTCACGTTCTGCCACTCGCACCGGAGGAACGCGAATTTCATCGCCCTCTTCCAGCTTATATTCAGGTTTTATGCGTTTTTTATTTACCCGTACCTCACCTTTACGCAAGATGCGATAAATCATGCTCTTTGGCACCCCTTTCAACTGGGTGCGCAAAAAGTTATCAATTCGTTGCCCGGCTTCATCAGCCGTAATAGCAATCATTTTTACGGAGGGATTCTCATTTTTCATAACCGGCGATTTTAATTAGCCATCCGCATTAGCGCCACTCATTTTTCTGTGCTTATATTTAACATCATCCGATCTCATCGCGTTTTCATGATGTTTCGTGGTTGTTATTAGAACAATCTCACCTCGAAGTGAAAAAACTGTGAGTAAGCGGGTGATAAAAGGTAAAAGCCAGCTTGCTATAATAAGGTTAGCAATGGAATAATGGTGCTGTTTTCCGTGTTGAATCTTGTTAAGACAAGGAATTTTGCGGAATTACCAGTTTTGTCTGTCCGATCATCAACGCAGCAATGGCGTAAGACGTATTGAACTTTCAGACAGTTAGCGGGCTACGGGTTGTAGTCCTTACCGGTAAATGGAATCGACCCTGGAGAGTTTTCCCAGGCTGTTTCCCAGTTAATTGCGCTGTATTTCCGTATGAAACGCAGGCAACCGACACTCTGCGCCTCTTAAGCGAGCGACAACCGTGAGGTTGGCGACGTGAACAGACACGAGGCCATCGGTCATCCCCGGAAAGGCAATACTCTGCCCGTAGCTTAGTCGTCAATGTAAGAATAATGAGTAAGTTACGATGAAAAGAATGTTAATTAACGCAACTCAACAAGAAGAGTTGCGTGTCGCCCTTGTTGATGGGCAGCGTCTGTACGACCTGGATATCGAAAGTCCTGGCCACGAACAGAAAAAAGCGAACATCTACAAAGGTAAAATCACCCGTATTGAACCGAGCCTTGAAGCCGCATTTGTTGACTATGGCGCTGAAAGACACGGTTTCCTTCCTCTTAAAGAAATCGCTCGCGAATATTTCCCTGCCAGCTACAACTCCCATGGTCGCCCTAACATCAAAGATGTTCTGCGCGAAGGCCAGGAAGTCATCGTTCAGATTGATAAAGAAGAGCGCGGCAATAAAGGCGCTGCGTTAACGACGTTTATCAGCCTGGCGGGCAGTTATCTGGTCCTGATGCCGAACAACCCGCGTGCCGGGGGGATTTCCCGCCGCATCGAGGGTGATGACCGTACCGAGCTTAAAGAAGCGCTGGCAAGCCTTGAGCTGCCGGATGGCATGGGTCTTATCGTTCGTACCGCGGGCGTGGGTAAATCTGCCGAAGCATTACAGTGGGATTTAAGCTTCCGTCTTAAGCACTGGGATGCCATCAAAAAAGCCGCTGAAAGCCGCCCTGCTCCGTTCCTTATCCATCAGGAAAGTAACGTTATTGTTCGCGCATTCCGTGATTATCTGCGTCAGGACATTGGCGAAATCCTCATCGATAACCCGAAAGTCATGGAAATGGCGCGTCAGCACATTTCTGCGCTGGGCCGTCCGGATTTCAGCAGCAAAATCAAATTGTACACCGGTGAAATTCCGTTGTTCAGCCATTATCAGATTGAATCGCAGATCGAATCCGCTTTCCAGCGTGAAGTGCGTCTGCCTTCCGGCGGCTCGATTGTTATCGACTCCACCGAGGCGCTAACCGCCATTGATATCAACTCTGCCCGCGCTACGCGCGGAGGCGATATCGAAGAAACGGCGTTTAATACCAATCTTGAAGCCGCAGACGAAATTGCCCGCCAGCTGCGCCTGCGTGACCTGGGCGGTCTGATCGTTATCGACTTTATCGACATGACCCCGGTTCGCCACCAGCGTGCGGTTGAAAACCGTCTGCGTGAAGCCGTTCGTCAGGACAGAGCACGTATTCAGATAAGCCACATTTCCCGCTTTGGTCTGCTGGAAATGTCGCGTCAGCGCCTGAGTCCTTCACTGGGCGAGTCCAGTCATCATGTCTGCCCGCGCTGTAGCGGTACTGGCACCGTGCGTGACAATGAATCCCTGTCGCTGTCTATTCTGCGCCTGATCGAAGAAGAAGCGCTGAAAGAAAACACCCAGGAAGTACATGCTATCGTGCCGGTTCCGATTGCATCCTACCTGCTCAACGAAAAACGCACCGCGGTTAATGCCATTGAAACCCGTCAGGGCGGCGTACGTTGCGTGATCGTCCCTAACGATCAAATGCAGACTCCGCATTACTCAGTACTGCGCGTGCGTAAAGGCGAAGAAACGCCGATGCTCAGCTATCTTCTGCCGAAACTGCATGAAGAAGCGATGGCGCTGCCGTCTGAAGAAGAGACGTCGGAACGCAAGCGTCCGGAACAACCTGCGCTGGCAACCTTTGCCATGCCGGATGTGCCGCCTGCGCCAGCGACCGCTGAAGCACCCGTGAGTGCGACGCCAGCAGTGCAAAAAACTGCGCCTGCGGCCAGCCCTGCAGCAGAGGGTCCAGGTCTGTTCTCCCGCTTTATGACCGCGCTGAAGAAGCTGTTTGCTACAGAAGAAAGCAAACCTGTTGAACAGCCGCCGGTGGTTAAGGTTGAAGAGAAAGCAGAACGTTCTCAGGAGCGTCGTAAGCCACGTCAGAATAACCGCCGTGACCGTAACGATCGCAGCGATCGTAATGAACGTAACGACCGTCGTGATAACCGCAACGAGCGTAATGACAACAGCGAGTCTCGCGAAACGCGCGAAGATAATCGTCGTAATCGCCGTGAAAAACCGCAGAACACTGAAACACGCGACGTGCGTCAGACTGGGGCAAGCGAAGAAGCCGATCAGCCTAAAGCGCGCGAAGAACAGCAGCCGCGCCGCGACCGCAACCGTCGCCGTAATGACGACAAACGTCAGAATGCACAGGATGTAAAAGTTGCCGAACGTGAAGTACAGCCGGTTCAGGAAACTGAACAGGAAGAACGCGTTCAGACGACGCAGCGCCGTAAACCGCGTCAGCTAAATCAGAAAGTGCGTTTTGACGTTGCGCCAGAGGTTATTGAAAACGCCGAGCCGTCAACGCCTGTTGCAGAGCAGCCTTCAGTGGACGCTGAGCCGGTGCAGAACACGTTCGCTGAAAGCACTGAACTGGCAAAACGCGATCTGCCAGCGGTTGTTGAAACTGCGCCAGAGCAGCATGAAGAGCACAATGACAACCGCGATAACAACGGTATGCCGCGCCGCTCTCGTCGCTCACCGCGTCACCTGCGCGTAAGTGGCCAGCGTCGTCGTCGCTATCGTGATGAGCGTTATCCTGTTCAGTCCCCTATGCCGCTGACGATTGCCTGCGCATCACCAGAAATGGCCTCGGGTAAAGTGTGGATCCGTTATCCGGTTGCGCGTCCTCAGGAAAATGAAGTTGAACAGCAGGAAGCATCAGCGCCAGTCGTTGCTGAAGTTGAACAGGCTATTGTGGCAGTAATGGAAGAAGCTCAGGTTGAAGCGAAAGCACAGGCTGAGGTAGAAACTGTTGAGCCGCAGGTCACGGTTGATGAGCCACAAGCACCAGCCATTGATACCGCGCATCCGGAGGTTATCGCAGCGCCGGTTGACGAGCAGCCGCAGCTGATTGCCGATGCCGATGAAGCCACGGCAAAAGAAACAGCCGCAGCGGCAACGCCTGCCGGGCCGTTAGCAGAAGAGGTATCTGGTGTGCAGGAGGCGAATGCGGTTAAACCTGCTCAGGAGCCTGAGGCTTCTCCAGCTACTGCCCCTGTAGTGGTTGAGGACCAGTCTGTTGCCTCATCTCCTGCTGCTGTACCTGAACCTCAAGCTGAAGACTCGATAGTGGAATCTACGCCGGTGGTCACACCTGCGGCTGAGCCCGTACCTGTCGTTACGCCAGTGGCTGAAACCGTCCCGGTTGCCACGCCTGTAGTTGAAGATGTGCAAACGGCCACGTCGGCATCAGTTGCCAGCACGCCCGACGCCGAAGGTAAAGCGCGTAGCTATGCAACCGCACCAATGACCCGCGCGCCTGCGCCGGATTATGTGCCGGAAGCACCGCGTCAAAGCGAATGGGTTCGCCCGTCATTTGATTTCGATGGCAAAGGCGCAGCGGGAGGCCACAGTGCCACCCACCACGCTTCGGCAGGACCAACGCGTCCGCAAGCCGCAGAGTAATGCGCCACACTAAAAGCCGACCTCAGGGTCGGCTTTTTTACGTCTGTAGTCAGCGGGCATAATCGTACGACGTAACGAGTGTTCGACGTTGCGTTAGTAACAGGCAGGCGATCGTGGTATTGCGAAAGCCGCCGGCAAACCGACGTCATACTATTTTGATGCTCATCGTAATGTGTAGCGGGTAAACGGCGAGAAGAACTACCGGAATGTCGTTATGTGTTCTGCGTGGAGTGACATGGTTGCGCTGGTGGCGATGCCAGCTCCCTGTAAAGGAGTTATCTGCCTGATGAAAACCGTCTGGTTATCAATGCTGCAAAATATGCAGGCGAAAGAAATCGCTCCGGTCACCCGGAGCGACATCAGGATTATTTATTCATCTGGAACAGAGACATTCCCTGCATATCGCTGAACGTCTTATATGAGGCCTGAAGTGACGCCTGCTGCATCATGTAAGAAGAGATGGCGGCATTCCAGTCGACATCCACCAGATTACTCATCTGCTGCGACTGGGCCAGAGCCCGATCGTCACCCAGCGAATCCAGTGACTCCAGCTCGTTAAGCTGCGTACCCAGCTCTGCACGTACGCTCAGTACATTGTTAAGCGAATTTTTCAGACCACGGTTCGTTTTATCTACCGCCGCCTGGGCGAGAGCCTGCGCCTCTTCGTCATCGGCCACCGGCGTTTTGAGCGCGCCGATCGCGCTGTCGAGCATAACAAACACGTTGCTTTCAGAAGCGGCACCATCAGGCTCAGCGACGGCATTACTGGTCAGGCTGTCAAAGATTTGGCTACCGGTATGGCCGATAACCATTGTGCGTGCAGCATCAACCTGCTGAGTCACGCTGGTTTTGCCGCCGGTATAAGTGCCATTGTCCTGAGAAAAGGGCGCTTTGTCGGTATTGTAGCCAGCAAAAATATAGCGCCCGTTGCCGTCGGTGGAATTCGCCAGGTTCATGATCTGGTCGCGGATGCCCTGTAAGTCGGTGGCCAGCGAAGCGCGGTCATCATCGCTTAAGGTTCCGGTACCGGCATTAACGATCTTTTCCTGAGCGGTCTGAATCGCTTTCGTCACCTGATCGAGCGTACTCTCTTCCAGCGATACCCGCTGCGTGGCAAAGGTACGTGCCAGACCATACTGACTGTTTTGCGCCTGCGCCTGAGAAACCACAACCGCCTGCGAAGCGGCAATTGGATCGTCCGACGGCTTGCTAACCCGTTTGCCGGTTGAAATCTGTTCGCCGGATTTCAGCCATTCAGTTTGCGAGCTGGAGATGCCACGCATATTTTGCTCGTACATCATTTGAGTGCTAACACGCATTGTTCATCTTTCCTTAGCGCATGTTGAGAAGCGCGTCGAATAGCGTCGAGGCCGTTTTCATCACCTGCGCGTTAGCCAGATAATACTGCTGGAAACGTTGCAGGTTGCCATATTCTTCGTCGAGGTTTACCCCGGAGATTGACTGCTGCTGATTGCTCAGCTGGGTAACTACGTTAGTTTGAGTCGTGCTGCTGGTTTTGAGCGTTGAGGTTTTATTACCAATATCGCTCACCAGAGTCGCATACGCATCGTTAAACGTTTTGCTGCCGCCAACTTTTTTGGCACTCTGTAGATCCAGTAATGCCTGACCGTTCCGGTTATCGCTCTCGCCGCTGGCTTCATCATCCAGCCCCATGGCAATTTTGGCCGGATCTTTAATCGCCGTGCTCATGTTGACAATGGCATCGCTGACGGGCTTCACCACAAAGCTGTCATCTTTTTTAGCGCTGGTACCGCTGACGGATACGTTCAGGCCGTCAAAATTTAGCGAATTGGTGCTCTTGTCCAGCGTTGCCGTAAATGTGGTGTTGTCAGCCAGGCGCGTCACCTGCCAGTTAGTACCGTCATAAGCGACTTTATAATCGGTAGCCTGTACGCGGGTGCTGTCACTGACCGATGCGGTCAACGCTGCGCCGCCGGTATTGCGGCTGTTACTGACTACTGCCGGGCTGCCAATAGTAAAGAAATCGCCGCCCGCATCGCCATTGACGTCGATCCCTTTCCCGTGCTGCTGATTGAACGCGTCAGCAAAGGTCATCGCCATCTGGTTCAACGTATTGCGGGTTTGATCGAGGTCCTGCGAGCGGAAGGTGAGCATGCCGCCAAGAGAGCCGCTGGTCAGCATCTTCTCAGGAATTTCGATATTACCGGCCGTCGGATCGACATACGCGACGGTAATACGTGACGGATCGGCACTGGATGGTACGGCGGCCAGTTGACGCGCCGACGAGCCTTGTACCAGGGTATAGCCGTTTGCCATCGACAGATTATAGGTTCCGCTGTCCTGAACGCTGACTTCAACGCCGACCACTTTATTCAGTTCAGAAACCAGCCGGTCGCGCTGATCCAGCAGGTCGTTAGGCGAAGCGCCTGCGCCGACACCGGTCAGTCTTGAAATCTGATCGTTCAGATTCGCTATCTGCTTACTGTAGTTATTGATCTGCTCAACGCTGGAGCCGACGGCAATATTGACCTGCTTGTCCTGATCGCGCAGATACTGATCGGTGACTTTAAACTGATTCACCAGCCCCTCGGCTTTCCCAATTACCGCCTGACGCGCCGCCGGATCTTCTGCATTACTCACCAGCGTTTGCATTGAGGAGAAAAAATTTTGCAGGGTAGTCGAAAGTGTATTGGTATTGCTGGAGAGCATATCGTCAATTTTTGACATCTGCTCATAGCGCGTGGTCAACCCGGCACTCTGGTTCTGCGCCGAGCGCAGCTGATTGGTGATAAACGCATCGTATTCGCGCTGCACACCGGACACCTGCGCGCCGTTGCCAATCCAGCCGCCTGCTCCGAGCGTGCTATTCGATTGCGCAAATACCGTCGTTTGACGGGTATAGCCCGCAACGTTATAGCTGGAAATATTATTACTGACGGTATTGAGCGCAGTTTGCGCTGCGCTAAGCCCGCTCATGGCGCTATTAATCAAACTGGACATGGAGGTTCCTTTTTACACTTTCAGACATGAGTCCCGCTAACAGTTATCGGCAGGACCATGCTGAACTTGAGACATTTCAGAACAGATTTTCGAGATCGCTGCCGTAGGCTTTGCTGACCTTTTCGCTCATCCCTTTTAACTGCTGGATCATGCTGGTCAACTTACGGGCGTAGGCCGGATCGGTGGCGTAACCGGCATTCTGTAACGCCTGCGCGCCCTGCTCGGCGGAAGACGCGGTGGTAACAGCTGCGTAACGCGGGTTACGGGTCAGCAGCCCGACATAATCGGAGAGGGCCTCCAGATAAGAGTTATATACGCGGAATTTGGCTTTTACTTTCTTCGCTTCGCCATTTTCGAATTCGGTAGTGGTAATTTCCGTTACCGCTCCTTTCCAGCTGGATGACGCTTTAACCCCAAACAGGTTAAAGCTCGGCTCGCCGTTTTCACGTTTGATCTGCCGCTGTCCCCAGCCAGATTCCAGCGCCGCCTGCGCCAGGATCAGGTGATGGGGAATGCCGCTTTGTTCACTGGCAAGTCTTGCCGGGAGTGACAGCTGGGCAAGAAAATCTTTACTGTCGCCGGAGAGCGCAGTGTCGCTGGTTTCCGGCGCTTTCGGCAGTGCCTTGCTGACCATCTGCTTCAGCGTTTGATTTTGATAGCGGGTGACCGTTTCCAGGTCAAAAACCATGGGCGTTTGCGGGGTTTGCTCTGACGGCTCAGCCTGACCGGCCGCCATTTGCTTGACCATCATATCGGCTAGGCCCAGCCCCTTTCCGGCCGTCATCTGCTGCGCGATTTGCTGATCGTACATACTGGTATACAGCCGGGTTTGATCGCTGCCAAACAATCCCTCTTTCGGCAGCGCATCACGCATACTTTTGAGCATCATCTGCACAAACATGCCTTCCACCTGACGCGCAACCGGGCGCAGGTTAGCCTGCGGATCCTGCCCGGTTTTATTTTTAAGCTCGTTCAGCGATTGCGCGTCCCACGCGGCGCTGGCCAGCAGTTTGCTATCGCTCAGCATTAAATGATTTCCACTTTCGCCCGCAGGCAGCCTGCACTTTGCATCGACTGAAGAATGGACATCAGTTCCATTGGCGTGGCTCCCAGCACATTCAGGCCGCGAATAACGCTGTTCAGGTTGGCACTGGCATTCACACTTTGCAGCGAGCCTCCGCTCTGGCGCAGATCGATTTGCGTTTGCGGCGTGACCACGGTTTGACCGCCGCCAAACGGCGTATCCGGTTGACTCACATTAGCCTGACGGTTGACCGTCACCGACAGATTACCCTGTGCCACAGCACAGCTATCCAGTGTCACTTCCCGGTTCATCACCACCGAGCCGGTACGGGAATTGATGATCACTTTGGCATCCTGCGGGGTCACATTCACGTTCATGTTCTGAATGTCTGCCAGCGCACGCACCTGCGAGCTATTGTTCGCCGGGACGCGTACCTGTACGGTTCGCGCATCAAGGGCGGTGGCCCCATAGCCGCCATTACGGTTGATGGTATCCGCCACCTGTTGTGCCAGGGTGAAATCGTCCTGATTAAGCTGGAGGTTAATCGTATTACTGGAACCAAATTGAGTGGCTATTTCGCGCTCAATTACCGCGCCACCGGTGATACGGCCACCGTTGAGCTGGTTAACCTGTACGCTGCTGCCGCCAGCGGATGCGCCTGCGCCGCCAACCAGAATGTTGCCCTGAGCCAGGGCGTAGACCTGATTATCGACACCTTTCATCGGGGTCATCAGCAGCGTACCGCCGCGCAGGCTTTTGGCGTTGCCCATAGAAGAGACAACGATGTCAATCGCCTGTCCCTGACGGCCAAACGGCGGATATTTCGCCGTGACCATCACCGCCGCCACGTTTTTAAGCTGCATGTTGGTGCCCGCAGGCACCGTAATGCCCATCTGGGATAACATGTTATTCAGGCTTTGAGTAGTAAACGGCGTTTGCGTCGTCTGGTCGCCCGTTCCGTCAAGCCCGACCACCAGCCCGTAGCCAATCAGGGAGTTATCGCGTACGCCCTGCACGCTGGTGAGGTCACGAATACGTTCCGCCTGTCCCGCACCTGCCATCAGGATCAGCGCAACACCGATCAGGGATTTAAACATAGTCACCTCGCTTACATCGGCGATAAATTAAGGAAGAAACGCTGGAGCCAGCCCATATTCTGCGCTTCGTTGATATAGCCGTTGCCGACATACTCAATACGCGCATCCGCCACCTGGGTAGAGGAAACCGAGTTGCTGCCGCTAATGGTGCGTGGATTGACGACCCCGGAGAAGCGGATGAACTCAGTGCCCTGATTAATGGCAATCTGTTTTTCACCCACCACATGTAAATTGCCGTTGACCAGAACCTGATCAACCGTCACCGTCAGCGTACCGCTAAAGGTGTTACTGGCATTGGCACCGCCTTTACCATTGAAGGTATTGCCGCCGGCGCTTTCAACATCTGCCCGGCCGTTACCAAACAGGCCTTCCAGATAGCGCGGCGTGGTGCCGAAGCCGAAGTTGGTTTTGCCATCGCGGCTGGCATTCGCCGACGAGCTTTTGCTCGCGCTGACGTTTTCCTGAAGCACGATGGTCAGCGTATCGCCGATGTTACGCGGACGACGATCTTCGAAAAGCGGCTGATAGCCGTAGTTCACCGGCTGCGCCGACTGAAAAATAGAACCATTGGCAATCGGTAACGGTCCGGGCACCGGCTGCGCCGATGTCGCGCCCTGCACCAGCGGTGTCGAAGGGATCAGAGCACATCCGGTCATAGATATCACCAGAAACGCCAGAAGTGAGTAACGGTACGCCGCGTATTTTTGCATTGCTTTCATCTTTAAAATCAGAGCGCCGGCATGACAATCTCACACCGGCCGCATCTTAGAGTTGCGTCAGTTTTTGCAGCATCTGGTCGGTCGTTGACACGGCCTTACTGTTTATTTCATAGGCGCGCTGAACCTGGATCATGCTGACCAGCTCTTCCGCCACGTTGACGTTAGAGGTTTCAACATAGCCCTGATACAGCAGCCCCGCGCCATTCAGCCCTGGCGTGCTTTCATTCGGCGTGCCTGAGGATTGCGTCTCGGCGTACAGATTCTCACCCATACTTTCCAGCCCGCTGTCGTTCATAAAGGTGGTCAGGTTAAGCTGCCCCACCTGCACTGGCGCAGCCTGACCCTGCTGCGTAACGCTGACAACGCCATCGCGACCAATGGTAATGCTCAGCGTGTTAGCCGGGATGGTGATCGCAGGTTGAACCTGGAAACCGCCCGCTGTTACCAGCTGACCATTCTGATCGACCTGAAAAGATCCGTCGCGGGTATACGCCGAGGTGCCATCCGGCAGCATCACCTGGAAAAAGCCCTGGCCTTTGATCGCCACATCTTTGGTATTGTCAGTCTGCGACAGGTTGCCCTGGCTGTGCAGACGCTCGGTGGCTACCGGACGTACGCCAGTACCGATTTGTAAACCGGAGGGCAGCGTGGTTTGCTCCGAAGACTGCGCGCCGGGCTGACGAATGGTCTGGTACAGCAAATCCTCAAAAACTGCACGCTGACGCTTGAAGCCGTTAGTGCTGACGTTGGCCAGGTTGTTGGCGATCACGTCCATGTTGGTCTGCTGCGCGTCGAGGCCGGTTTTTGCGATCCATAAAGAACTGTTCATAGATATCCTGCTATTAGCTCATTGACAGCAACTGGTTAGCCCGCTGCGCGTTCTCATCCACGCTGCTGATAACCTTCATCTGCATTTCAAAACGACGGGCGCTGGCGATCATATCGGTCATCGCCGCCACCGGTTTCACGTTACTGCCTTCCAGTACGCCGGACATCACGCGGATACTGGCATCGGCCTGAAGCGTGGCACCGCGCGTTTCCTGCGCCGCCTGAGTCAGACGGAACATGCCGTCATCGCCACGCTGCACGTCAACGCCGTCGGCTTTAACCAG
>Ga0302349_1001770_pt1 | contig 15333 bp, 14 predicted proteins | sample PhyAR1_FD_202176 | JGI IMG/M metagenome (GOLD analysis project Ga0302349, IMG submission 202176) | Leaf surface microbial communities from alfalfa plants in UC Gill Tract Community Farm, Albany, California, United States - DLSL A.R1... | ecosystem: Host-associated > Plants > Phyllosphere >...
GTCGTTTTTCAGGGCGTTAAAGAACAATCCTCCGGATGTCATTTGCAAAATACCAAACAACCCCAGCACCAACAGCAAACTGGTGACAACTTTTATACGATTTAACATGTTTTCTCATTCTCGGTACGTCGGATAGAAGGGATATCGGCGTAGTTGAGAAAAACTTTATGGGAAAAGTATTTTTTATTCGAAATTTTTGTTGCGGAATTTGGGTATAAACCATTCGACGATGCTGAGAAGACTCGATCTGCTCCTCCCCCTGAAGAGGGGGAGGCTGGGAGGGAGTCTGTAGTTTATCGGAAGTTACACTGTAACACTTTCCACCAGCGCCATTTCTTCGCTGCTTAATAGCTTTTCAATATCTACCAAAATCAGCATACGCTCGCCCAGCGAACCTAAACCTGTGAGGTATTCGGTCGATAACGTGACGGCAAATTCAGGTGCAGGACGGATCTGATCGGTGGTTAACGACAGCACATCGGATACGCCATCGACCACGATGCCAACCACGCGCTGGCTAAAGTTGAGCACAATCACCACGGTATTGTCGTTATAGGTCACGTTTTCCTGTAAGAATTTCACGCGCAGATCGATGATCGGCACAATGACGCCGCGTAGGTTGGTAACACCTTTGATAAAGGCTGGTGTATTGGCAATACGCGTGACCTGATCGTAGCCGCGGATCTCTTGGACTTTTAAAATATCGATACCGTACTCTTCATCGCCGAGAGTGAAAACCAGAAACTCCTGCCCTACAGTTTCTCCCGCCAGTTTGGTTACAGAAGCCAGTCCTGTCATGTTAGTTCACCTTTATGCACAAATTACTTGGGTATAAGAGCCAGCAGTTACCCGCTGGCTAAAATAAAACGTTTACGCTATGCCGCAGATACCGCCACGCGCTTTTCACGGTTGATGTTCTGCAACGCGGCGACGTCCACAATCAACGCGACGCTGCCATCGCCGAGGATCGTGGCGGCAGAAATCCCTGGTACTTTTCGATAGTTGGTTTCTAGATTTTTCACCACCACTTGATGCTGCCCAACGAGCTGATCGACCAGCAAGGCATAGCGACGACCCGCGCTTTGCAAGATGACCACAATGCCCTGCATAGCATCAGTTTTAGCCCCTTGCACTTCAAACACGCTGTACAGTTCAACCAGCGGTAAGTATTCGCCGCGCACTTGCAGCACGCGTTCGCCGCCCGCTAACGGATAGAGATCTTCCTCACGAGGCTGAAGAGATTCCATTACCGCATTCAATGGCAGAATGAAGACTTCGTTATTCACTTTGACGGACATGCCGTCGAGAATTGCCAGCGTTAACGGCAACACGATGCGGATCGTGGTGCCCTTCCCGCCCTGCGATTGAATTTCAACGTGACCGCCCATCTCCTGAATATTTCGCTTCACGACGTCCATGCCTACGCCGCGCCCAGAGACATCGGTGACCTGTTCTGCGGTGGAGAAGCCCGGTGCGAAAATCAGCAATCCCACTTCGTCATCGGTCATGCTGTCGCTCACCGCCATTCCCTGAGAACGCGCTTTGGCCAAAATACGCTCACGGTTCAGACCTGCGCCGTCATCACGAACTTCGATGTAGATATTGCCGCCCTGATGCTCCGCAGACAGCGTCAGATTACCTACCGCGCTTTTCCCTGCGGCGACACGAACCTCAGGCGTTTCAATACCGTGATCGAGACTGTTGCGTACCAAGTGTGTTAACGGATCGATAATGCGTTCAATCAGGCTCTTATCTAGTTCGGTTGAGCTGCCGAGCAGGGTTATTTCTACCTGCTTGTTTAGCTTGCTGGCCAGATCGCGTACCTGCCGTGGGAAGCGGCTGAAGACATACTCCATCGGCATCATACGAATCGACATCACCGACTCTTGCAGGTCACGCGCGTTACGCTCTAGCTGGCCAAGACTGTTGAGTAAATCACCGTGCTCAACCGGGTCGAGCATATCTGAACGCTGTGCGAGCATGGACTGCGTGATGACCAATTCGCCAACCATGTTAATCAACTGATCAACCTTCTCCACGGCAACGCGAATGCTGGTGCTTTCCGCCGCTTTGGCCTGGCGTTTTGGCGCTTCGGGCTGACGTGGTGCGGCTTGCTCAGGCACCAGTTTCAATTCTGGCGCAGCAGCAGGTTTAGTTTCTGCAACTGGCAATACGGTCTGAGCAGGAGTCGCGGCATTTTCGGGCGCTGCTACCGCGCCGTGGTTAAACGAAATTTGCTCAGGCTCCAGCACAAAGCAGAGAACAGCGGCAATATCATCTTCGCTGGCAGTCGTTTCCAGAATGGCATCCAGACCGTGCTCGGTTTCAACGTGTTGGCGTACCGTTCCCAGATTGCCCAGTTCTTCCAGCATCAGCGGCACTTCTTGCGATTTCAACCCACAGAGAGAGAGCGAAATACAGCCTTCTGGAACAGCTATCTCGCTGTTTTCATTTGGGTTGCCTACTGTGGATCCGCTCTCTTGCGCGACAACGGTAAGATGCTGAGCGTCGGCGGCGTCGGGCTCGTTGCTTTCTTTAGCTTCTAACGCCAGCTGTCTTAAAGCCTGACAGATATACTCAAAGCTGGCGTGATCGGGATCCTGAGTGGATTTATAGGCATCGAGCTGGTCCTGCATAATATCTTTGGTTTCCAGAAACAGGTTGATGATATCAGTGCTCAGTCGCATTTCATGACGACGAGCACCATCGAGTAAGTTTTCCAGCAAATGGGTGGTTTCTTGTAAAATGTTGAAACCAAACGTCCCAGCGCCTCCTTTAATGGAATGCGCAGCACGGAAAATCGCGTTAAGTTGTTCAATGTCTGGCTCTTCAGGATCCAGCTCCAGCAGGTGCTGTTCCATATCTGCCAGCAGTTCGTCGGCTTCATCAAAAAATGTTTGATAAAACGCAGTAATATCCATGCTCACAGGTCACCTCTTTTCGGTCGGTGTTGTTGTAATAATATGGTCATTCATCGGGGCCAATGGGCTGGCTTGCACCGGCGATGCCTGTGGCGCAAGGTTTACCGCGCCCCCTACGCTCCACTGCTTCATTGCCGCAGGATCAGAAATATCCATCTCCTGTGTTTCTGAATTCTCATGTTCAATGTTGTGCTGGGCGCTTTTGTTTAAAACTAAAATGCTGATACGGCGGTTTATCGCGGCGTCACTCGATTGGGACTTCAAGCTCATGGTGTCAGCCATGCCAACCACGCGCAGAATTTTTCCTTCGCCAAGCCCACCGGCAATCAGCTCACGACGCGATGCGTTGGCGCGATCGGCAGACAGTTCCCAGTTGCTGTAGCCGCGTTCACCGCTGGCATAAGGCAAATCATCGGTATGCCCCGACAGGCTAATTTTGTTCGGCACATCATTCAGAATCGGCGCTATGGCATGCAAAATATCGCGCATATAGGGCTCAACTTTGGCACTGCCATTTTCAAACATTGGCCGATTCTGGCTATCAATAATCTGAATGCGTAAACCTTCGTTCATCATGTTAATCAGCAAATGCGGCTGTAATGCTTTTAGTCTTGGATCGGTCAGGATGAGCTGATCAATCTGTTTGCGTAGTTTCTTAAGCCGTTCACTGTCTGCTTTGGTGGCTGGGTCTGGCATAGACTTCGCGACCTCGCCCTCTTTTTGCATCATGTCATCCCCCCCGCCGGGGATTGGACTGGAGCTGGCGCTTGAACGATCGCCGTGAGTTAACGCCACGGCCAGCGGCGTTCGAAAATACTCTGCAATTTTGGTCAGTTCCTGCGGGCTGGCAATTGCCAGTAGCCACATCACCAAAAAGAACGCCATCATTGCCGTCATAAAATCGGCATAGGCGATTTTCCATGAGCCGCCGTGATGTCCCCCCTTATGGGAGGACTTCCGTTTTTTAACCAGAATTATCGGGCGGTTGCCATTTTTCATACTTCCTCTTCCACCGCCGACTGTTGTACCGCAGGCGCTTTCACCTGACGCACATGCTCTTCAAGTTCAATAAACGAAGGACGCTCGGTGGAGTACAGCGTTTTACGTCCAAATTCGACCGCGATTTGCGGCGCATAGCCGTGCAAACTCGACAGCAACGTGGTTTTCACGCACTGCATCATCTTGACGGTTTCGGCACAGTTTTGACGCATGAGAGAGGCCAGCGGAGAGACAAAGCCATACGCCAACAGAATGCCTAGGAACGTACCGACCATCGCATGAGCAATCAGCGCGCCCAGCTCTGCGGCAGGACGATCGGCTGAGGCTAAGGCGTGAACCACCCCCATAACCGCGGCCACAATGCCAAACGCGGGCAGGGAATCCCCGACCATCGCCAGGCTGTCTGCCGGGCCTTCAGCCTCGCTTTCGAAGGTTTCAATCTCTTCGTCCATCAGTGCTTCAATTTCAAAAGCATTCATGTTGCCGCTTACCATCAATCTCATGTAGTCCGTGATGAACTCAATGAGGATCTTATCGGCAAGAATTCGGGGATAATTAGAGAAAAGTTCACTTTCCTGCGGGTTTTCGATATCGCGTTCGAGTGTGAGCATGCCTTGCTGGCGTGCTTTCGCCAGTAAGAGATACATCAAACCCATGACATCCATGTACAGTGCTTTGTTGTATTTAGCACCACGCCCCAGCTTGGGTAGCGTGCGCAACGTCGCTTTGATGGCTTTGCCGTTGTTACCAACGATAAATGCACCAATACCAGCACCGGCAATGATGAGCAGCTCAGCGGGCTGATATAGAGCACCAAGATGCCCCCCAACGATCATGTAACCGCCGAGCACGGCGATAGTTACAACGGCATAACCCAATAGAATAAGCACGCGAATTCCTTAATGCTTAGAATGGAAATTGGGTGTAACGCGCTGTCCAAGAAGGACGGAGAGGGAGAATTCAGAAGCCGTCAGGTGACGGCTCGAAAGGAAGTTTATCGGTGGTTTAGTCAAACAGCATCGTTCTTACTACCCCACCGATCGCCAACCTATAAGACTGATTGCCTCAATCAGGTTACACCACGCGTTTCTCTTGCTCATTGAGCAATTGTGGGAACATATCGGCAAGATTGTCAGAAAGTTTACGTTTTTTTATTGCGCGTGACGGTGGTTGGCACAAACTGCACACAAACGAGCTGAGCGGTTGGTGTGCATGAGCAATAAACGAGCCACCACAGCAAGAACACGGAGAAGACTCCAGCATTCCGCTATCCACAAAGCGAACCAATGTCCAAGCGCGTGTCAGTGCCAAAACAGGCTGTTCGCCCGGCATGACGGGGCATTGTTCAAGATAGAGTTTGTAGGCACGTATTACTGCCTCCACGCCACGGCATGATTTACTGTTAATCATGAAGGCATAGACGTTATAGAACATCGAAGAATGAATGTTCTGTTCCCACGTCATAAACCAATCGGTTGAAAACGGTAACATGCCTTTTGGCGGAGGACTGCCACGCAGCTCTTTGTAGAGCCGAATAAGGCGACCGCGGCTCAATTGCGTTTCACTTTCTAACATCTGGAGGCGGGCCCCCAGAGAGATAAGCTCCATCGCTAGCTGAATATCGCGTGCTTCCTGAATAATGCTTTTTTCACTCATTATCAGACTCTTTTGTGAGGGGGGCAGGCATCTGTTGGCGAAAGCTGTTTCAGCAAATGGCTGGAAAGCATAATTCCAGTATGTATTTGCTGGAGATCGTCAACACGAGACTCTTGCGTCAATTTTTGAATCGTTTCGTGATCGCTGAAACGGAACTGGCAAACCAACTGATTAGTTTCAGCTAATTTAACCATCTGTGGCAGGGTTAAGAGAGCCAAAGAATCAGCCATTTCATTGTTAATCCCCAGTCTGAACATCGCTGAGGCCTTCTCTTCATGAATTAGACGCTGTGCTAATAACAAATATGACAAATTGATGTCATAAATATGTTTGAGTATTTCAGAGGTACTCATTACTCCCCCTGTAAAATTTGTTCGCCAACATAATGAAACGCACCATTAATCTGTAACGCTCCCACGGAGCGAAAAAAAGTAATGGCGCCTGATAACTATCTACTCAAATGAAAGCCTGACCTTATCGAGGTCCCCCCAAAAAAATGAGGGATTCAACCGTAATATCTTTGGAGGTTGTATCTTAGATGTACAATTTTTCAGACTTACAAAACTTAGGAATTCCACAATCAAATAAGAATATTCCTGATTCGTGGCAACTCTACCCCCGTTTAAGCGATATATACAACGAGCGGCCCCGAGAAATTTGAGAAAAACGTGACTCAGATCACATAAAATCAGTAAATAAATATTACGAATGATTTAATAGTTCATTAATCCGTCAAAGATTACAATCCTGTGATAGGAGAGCTAAGCTTTTGAATCTCAAACATATCACATACAAAAAACGCATATAAAAAGCGGGTATTTCGAGTTAAAAATCCTTAAATCTTAAATTAAAAGCTTAAAACGCTACTGATATAGCTTTTATAGATATTTAGTCCTACATCCATGTTGAAAGTACGTTTTCTATAAATAACCCATGTAAATTATGTTGCCGCCTGTATAGATCTAAATGATCATTTACTGCATTAAATCGAAACATCATTTTATAATCTTAAGCTATCTTTTTCTCAATGTAGAATAACAGTGAATAACGTGAAATGCGTCACGGTGTAATCGGTTTCATTGCAGACTAAAACCAAGATAATACCTTTCAATTTATGTTTAATTAGGCCATTTTTTCACTTCCTAATATCTATGTAGTCAATATTTATATCTAATCAGATAATCTATTTTTTGCCCTTAAATACGTTATCCCTCACCTTTTAAGGTGCCATACAATAAAATAACCATAAAGAGGTAGTGGCATTACATTACACCTTTATCGTTAGCAATTTTGACTCAGCATGTGCCACCGTGAGGTACTTGATTAGATATAAGTGCTATTTTTTGATGCCTAAAACTGGTTGTGATTTTCCCCACAGCTTATCTGTGGTCTATTCTTTATCATGGTTTTATTGTCATAGGGAATGGAGGCAGATATGAGCTACAGGAGAGTACTGGTCGCCGTTGCTCAAGCACCGGACAGCATCAAACTCGTGGAAAAAGCCATCGCAATCGTTCGCCCCTATCAGGGTGAAATTACACTACTCACCTTGTGCAATGAGGCTGACCTTTGTTCTAGTTTTGCTGGTTCAATGCTGGGGTCGCTACGCGATCTTATTCATGAAGAAGCCAACCTATTTTTGGAGCAGCTGCGTTTACAGGCAGATTACCCTATCGGTCGTACCATCGTATGTAACGGAGAGTTGGCGGACGGCGTGATCTATGCTTGCAGCGAGAACCCTGTCGATCTAGTGATTTGTGGTAACCACTGTGAAGGATTTCTTAAGCGCATTTTAAACTCGGCCACCCATATCATCGACAAAACGCATACCGATGTTTTGATCGTACCGCTTTAAGGCCGATTCCTAATTTCCGCTTCGTTTGGATACTTATCCACCAGCAAGGCGACGACGTTAATGCCATGAGGGCCATTTTTGGCTAGTCTTGATCGGGTTATAAACCATAAAGAAGCAGATCGACTCAGTCTGCTCACTGCAATGTCGTAGGAGACCTTCCCATGGATCAAGATCTACAAAATGCAGGTTACCGCCTGTATCACGGCAAAGAAATTGACGTCTATTTTAATCTCAGCATTTGCCAACATTCCGGCAACTGTGTCAGAGGAAATAACAGCCTATTCAAACTGAACCGTCAGCCTTGGATTATGCCGGATAACGTCGATGCCAAAACAGTAATGAGCGTTATCAATACCTGCCCGAGCGGCGCACTGAAATATCGTCAAAAATAGGAAGCTAACGGTGGAAATTCTTGAAGGTAACAACAATTTTTATGTCAATGATGCACAAGGCAACTTGGTTGCAGAAGTCGTTTTTGTGCTAACCGGTGAACATCTGGCCATTATCGATCACACCGATGTCGATGAAAACTTGAAAGGCCAAGGCGTTGGTAAGCGGTTAGTTGCCAAAGTGGTGGAGAAAATGCGTAAAGAAAATCGCAAAATTATTCCACTGTGCCCGTTCGCCAAGCACGAATTTGACACCACGCCAGAATATCAAGATATTCGTGCCTGATTGTTTTTTCGCTTTGGCGTCATGATAGGTCTTGAGCCGTTGACTCGCGGCGAACGCTAAATACTCACGACAGAAAAGGAATTCGCATGCGTAGTTTTAAGAGCCATCTGTTCAAATATGCGATTAAGCGCCATTTTGCTCAGGCCGATCTAAACGATGTAGCCATGATGCGTAAACAAATGGATGAGTTGGGAGAACGTCTCCCCCTCGCATCGGGGACACATCTGAGAAGTATTGAGCCATCCGGCATTTATGCTGAATGGCTCACGCCCCCCAATGCTTGCGCCGATGCGGCTATTCTCTATTTGCACGGTGGCGCCTATCACATGGGTTCATGCTCCAGCCACAGATCAATGGCATCTTATATTGCCGACGCCGCCAAAATACCTTTATTGCTTGTTGACTATCGGTTAGCGCCTGAGTCGCCCTACCCCGCCGCGCTCAATGATGCAGAAACCATTTATCGCTGGCTGCTGGCCCAAACAGAAATTAATCCCAAACGCATTTTTGTGATGGGTGATTCTGCAGGTGGCGGATTAGCCTTGGCGCTCACGCTGCGCATCATATCCGATTCAACGCTGACGCCTCCCGCAGGCGTAGCCGTCTTGAGCCCTTGGGCCGATCTTTCAATGAGCGGTGAGTCAGTAAAAACGCGTATTGCCCGCGATCCTTTTTTTGCGCATCATCTGCACCACGCCGAGCGCTGCGTTAACACGTACAGCGGCGTGACATCGTTAACCGATCCAGGGATATCTCCCTTATTCGGTGATTTAACGGGATTTCCACCGTTGCTGATCCAAGTTGGGAGTGAAGAGATTTTGTATAGTGATGCTGAACGTTTTGCGAAAAAAGCCGAAACCAGCGGTGTAGACGTACACTTCTCTCGTTGGCAGGGGATGTGGCATGTTTGGCAATATCTGGTGCCGCGCATGAAAGAGTCACGAATGGCCATTGCTGAAATTGGTGATTTTTGCCGTAAACAGCTCAAATAAAAAAAGGGAGTGGCGACTTACGCCAACTCCCAGTAACAGCAGTTGATCATCTAGGATGATTAAACGAATTTTTTCGCCTGATCCAATACCATGCCGCACACTTTGGTTTTAATTTTCGCTTTCATGTCGGTAGTCAAAGAACCTAAGTTGTTCAGATTCACATCATCTTTACCCTGCAGATCTAAAACTCCGTTCAAACCATTCTGGTAAGATTGGCTTTCAGTTTGAGTTCCCAGTTTGTTCAGCAAGGAATCTTTAACGGATTCGATTTTTTGATTACCCGCTGCCAGTACGTTATTCTGCACGCAGTAGCTCAGCACGCCACCAATGTTTGCGCTGCTGGTTGATTGTAATGCCTGAGAGTTTCCCCCCATGAGTGAACCCAGCGTACCGCCCAGCAACGATGTGTTGTTTACGCCAGCTGATGTATTCGCGCTGTTTGACGAAAGTTGTTCACTGGCACTTTTTAGTGAGCTCATGAGATCTGCATGAGCGGCGCTCATACCAATAACACCGGCTAAAATCACGGCCACACGACTCAATTGTTTTAATGTTTGGTTCATATTAACCTCATTATCTTAGTGAGATGGATAATAGGGTTGCCTATTAGAGAGATCAATATTTGTTTATTATAATCCCACGATTAAAGAATAATCTGCATCTATGGTTCATTATCAGAACAATGCACCAGAGAATTCTTATTATTCTTCTTTTTCATTTTCTGGTGGTATAGCAGAAAACCTTGCTTCTCAGGCCTCGCGCAGGGGGCGGTAAACGGTGGAGTATTTTTAAGCATCATATTTTCATTTGTTACATTTATTACAATGATAATTGAAGTGCGAGTAAATGTTTCATTTCCCAGCCTTTCCGCTCAGTCTCTTTTATAGTTAGCCCATTCCAGCATTTCGCTTTTAATATTTTCTTCTTCTGGCAGAACTATGCGCAAAAAAAGCCCATCGAATTCGCGTGGCAATTATTTTCAAGGACGATTTGTTCTCATTTGTTTTGGTATCATCGTTTTTCTGGTTCTGCTGCTTGGCAGGGTAGGCTATTTACAGCTGATGAATCACCCCTTGTTGGAAAAGGAAGCCGATCAGCGTTCGCTACGTTCTCTCATTACTCAGCCGCTGCGTGGCACGATAACGGACCGCGAAGGTCAGCCATTGGCCGTGAGCGTCGCTTCGAACGATATTATTGCCGACCCTATTCATGTGCTCGAACGCGATCCTAACCTCACTAGCGCGCAGTGGCCCTATCTCAGCACTGCGCTTTCTATCCCTGAAAGCGACATCAAAGCGAAGATTTTAGAAAACGCCCATAAGCATTTCCTCTATCTTGGCCGTCAAGTTGAGGCGAACATCGCTGAATATGTGAATAAGCTCCACATCTATGGCATTACTACCCCAGCAGATTCTAGCCGCTATTATCCAATGAGCGACGCGGCTTCTAATCTGATTGGTATCGTCGGAATGGATCAACAGGGGTTGGATGGCATCGAAAGCGGGTTCAATAACCTGCTGCAAGGTAAACCTGGACATCGCGTATACCGTAAAGATCGCTACGGCAACGTGGTGAGTCTGATGGAAGACGATCCTGCGCAACAGGCACCGACGCTCAGCTTGAGCATCGATCGCTATTTGCAGTACGCGCTCTACTCCCACCTACGCGAAGGTGTATTGCTTAATAAAGCTGATTCCGGCGCTGCGGTGCTGGTAGACGTGAACACCGGTGAAATTTTGGGCATGGCAAGTTATCCATCCTACAACCCGAATAACTATCAGGGCGTACCGCAGAAAGATATGCGTAACGTGGCTATCTCTGACAGCTTTGAACCGGGCTCAACGGTCAAACCGCTGGTAGTCATGGCAGGCTTAGCACGTCATTTAATCCGCCCAGATTCGGTTATCGATACCACGCCTTATCCTGTCAATGGACACTTAATTAAAGACGTGGGCCACTGGTCACGCTTAACCATTACCGGTATTTTGCAAAAATCGAGCGACATCGGCGTGTCACATATTGCGTTAGCGATGCCGTCTGACGTACTCGTCAATCTCTATCATAGCTTCGGTTTAGGCGTTTCAACCGGGCTGGGCATCGGCGGCGAAAGCAGCGGCTATTTCCCACTACACCGCGAACGCTGGTCTGACATTGAGCGTGCAACCTTCTCCTTTGGCTATGGTCTGCGTGTTACGCCGCTCCAGATGGCGCGTGAATATGCCACCATCGGCTCTTTCGGCATTTTCCGTCCGGTATCTATCACCAAAGTGACGCCGCCGGTATTAGGAACGCGGGTCATGGATGAGAAAACAGTACGCACCGTGGTACACATGATGGAGAGTGATGCCCTGCCCGGCGGTAGCGGCGTGACTGCCGCAGTACCGGGCTATCGCCTTGCGATAAAAACAGGTACTGCCGAGAAAATGGGCGACACGGGTAAATACGACGGCGGCTACGTCAACTATACGGCTGGCGTAGCACCCGCCAGCGATCCTCGCGTTGCATTGGTGGTGATGGTCAACCATCCGAGTGCGGGCAAACACTTTGGTGGTTCAGTGGCAGGCCCGGTGTTTGGCCAGATTATGGGGGACGTGTTACGCCACATGAATATTCCTCCTGATGCTTTAACTGACCAGCAGGCTATCAATTTAAATAACCAAACACTGACACATAACACACAAAACGCCAAAATCGTTCACAAAGGCGCTTAGGACAGCTCATATCGGATGATATCAACCGCCTTGGTATCATCCGGTGAGTATGGTTTATTGTTCTGTTAACCCTCTGAGCCTTCAAACTTTTCGCTGCAAACCCCAACTTAATTTCTGCAATTCGCTGTACTGTAAAATTTGCATCGTAAATCACACTAAGAACCCGCAGTTTCTGTTGCTATTCAAGCCCGCTCGGCATATCTTTTTGCAGCTTTGCCTCACGCGATGAGGTAAAGCGCAAAAGTAAAATGGAAACTCCCCCATGACACACCAGAGACAACGATGACAGTGACCGTCAACATGCGTGTGGAGATGTATTCTGCGGTTAACTTTGGTGCTCTGCACCCTTTCAGATAATAAAAATGAACTTTACATCAAATCCTTTTGAGCCTAAAAATAAGGCACGCGAATTACTCAGCGTTTATACCCTGCTCTATTTTGTGCTCGCCGCGCTAATCAACCTCGGGCTAGGTTATGAATTTAGCGTTATTTACGCCGTTGGCCTCGGGTGTTTTTTCTTACTGCTAGGCAGCTATTTGCCACGCCTGCAAAAAGCAGTGCTGTTTGTTTGCACCTTGACGGCAGCATTTTACTATCCTTTTGGTCGCGTTTTCGGCCCGCCAAATTTCAACTCGATCCTCTCACTTTACTCGACGAATCCTGAAGAAGCCGGTGAGATGATGCAGATTTTCCCGTATTGGGACTATTTGATTGCCGTCTTTATCATGATCCTTGGTATCTTTATTTTGCGCAGAAAAACGCCGCAAATACGCCGTTGGACAATGGCTAAATCTTTGTTCTTATTTGCTTTCGTAGGTGCTTTACTGTTAGCTCCGGTGACAAACCTGCGAGCCGGTGGCGAATTCAAATTAAGCGACACGGGTTATCCGGTGGTGCGTTTTGTCGAAGACGTATCCCACGGGAAAAAAGAAGTCGAAGCCGAAATGGCCCGCATGAAAGAGTTATCTTCAGTACCAGCGACTTGGCATGTGGACAGCGTTAAAGCTAACCGCCAAGTTTATGTGCTCGTGATTGGCGAAAGCGCCCGCCGTGATGCCCACGGCAGTTTTGGCGGTAAATGGGCCAATACGCCGTTCGAGAGCCAAGTTCCGGGCGTATTCTTCAACGATTATCTTTCTGCGGCACCTTCTACGCAGAAATCGCTCGGCCAAACGCTGAACCTGGTTCGTGATGGAAAACCTGAATACCAAAACAGCATTATTACCTTGGCCAAATCGGCAGGCTTTCATACCTATTGGTTTTCTAATCAGGGGCAAATTGGGCGCTATGACACGGTGGTAGCGAGCGTTGCCAAACGCGCAGATGATGTACGTTTCTTGAAGAAAGGTGATTTTGAGGATGGTAAAGCCACGTCTGATTTTGATCTGCTGCGCTTTACCGATGATGCTTTGCAGGCAACCACCGATGGGCCAAAACTGGTGGTATATCACCTGATCGGCTCGCATCCTAAGGCTTGCGATCGCACCGGCGACCGCTACGAGACTTTCGTTCATTCAAAAGAAACCTCATGCTATCTCTACAGCATTACGCAAACGGATAGTTTCCTCAGCCAATTGTATAACCAGCTGAAAAGTAGCGGGCAAAACTTCTCGATGATCTATTTCTCCGATCATGGCTTAGCATTCCACGAGAAAGGTACCAGTAATGAGTTTCTGTCTCATGACGATAAATATCAGCAAAACTATCAGGTGCCATTAATGATGTTATCTTCTGATGACACGCGTCGTCGGGCGATAAAAGCGCGCCGTTCCGCTGAAGACTTTTTAGTGCTGTTCTCGGAATGGACGGGAATTAAAAGCCAAGAAATTGCGGCTAAATACCAGTTTATTTCTAACCAAAAGCGGCCTTCGCCAACGGTAATGAATTTTGCCTTAAAGCAGGTGCCTTATAGCTCTTTGGGAAACGATCCTTTTACGCCTAAAGCAACACCGGCCACCATGCATAAATAATTTATCTGTTTGAATTAAACCAGCCCTACAGCGCTAACTGTGCTGTAGGGCTTTCTTATATCGTCTTCTTTATCCCTAACTCATCCATTAGAGTTATTGCCAACAATTTTCTATTTCCATAAAGATATTTTATTGCCATCTCTATGAGTGAAAAATCATATTATTTCACTCGGATAATAAGATAACTGTCACTCAGACAACACTAAATGTAGCGCTATTTTTACAGCCATCATCAATTCAGCCAAGAAAATTCCTATTGATAATTATTTCTTACACCTCTTCAGATAAGTTAAACTAACCGAGAGAATGCCAATCTTTGCACAGTAGCCCTGCTTATCAAAAAAATTAATAGCCTGTTTTATATAGATTATTTTTTAAGGCAACGATATCTAAGCTGGACGAATGTAAAGCAGGAAGCAAGACGCTCACTTAAAACTATAATGTTAAAATGAAGTCATAAAATATTGATATTTTGTAAACACATTGCACTGATGGAGTAATTCATATGTTTTTGAAGTTAGCTCCTAAGCGACTTCATACACCGCTTCTCATTTTTATCACTCTGGCGGTGTTTATTTTCGCTGGTATTTATCGCAGTGAAAGTGCGCCAGTGAACTTTTATTTCATGCCTGTATTTTTGGCCGTTTGTGTGCTGTGCGATATTATTATTACTACCATTGCGTTTAGTCACTCTCGTGCATTCAATAATCGACAAACCTACGCGATTGGTGGCGCATATTTAGCTTCTGCAATATTAGCAGCCTTTATTATTGCCGATTATCCTACGGCGCTAGCCGTGGGTGCTACATTTCATTACGATAGCAACTCGATTTGGTTGTGGTTTTTATTAGAAATTAGCGCTCCCATTTGCGCAGCGATTCTTATCTCATTACCTCAATCTCTCAGTCTCAGGCGTACTGTTGCGTTTGTTTTATTAGGCTGTTTGCTCGCCTCGTTTATTGGGCCCTTGCTATCTCGTTTTGTTCCATTGCTCACTGAAAAGTGCATTCATTACCGCTGTGAACTCACGATAAGATCGGGGTTAGTTTATATCTCTGGCTTGGTGAATTTTCTCTGCTTAGTCTTTTTGTGGTTCAAATTAAAAAATAAAGGACTCATCGAGCAATGTTTTCTTTTCACATTATTCCTGTTGGTTTTGGATGACGCCTTCAGTCTATCGTGGCAAGCCCGCTATACCGTGGGTTGGTATACGTGGAAGATCATGATTATGTTATTAAAGCTGGCGATGTTAATGATTGTTTTGCTGCGCATGATGGACGATTACAAGCTGATAGATGAAAATAATCGTCGCCATTATCGTCAATCCATCACCGACGATCTCACGGGATTGCATAACCGTCGCTATTTTGCACAAAACACACCTGCGCTTTGGGAAGAGAATAAAGCCTCTGGCCAGCATATTGGGCTGATCATGCTGGATGTCGACAAATTCAAAAATATAACGATCACTACGGGCATTTAGCTGGCGATCGCTGCTTGACCAAAATTGGGCATGCGCTGGATCTTTCAGGCAATCTTGATGGAAATCTGGTG
>Ga0302349_1001771_pt1 | contig 15312 bp, 11 predicted proteins | sample PhyAR1_FD_202176 | JGI IMG/M metagenome (GOLD analysis project Ga0302349, IMG submission 202176) | Leaf surface microbial communities from alfalfa plants in UC Gill Tract Community Farm, Albany, California, United States - DLSL A.R1... | ecosystem: Host-associated > Plants > Phyllosphere >...
AAGCATTTACTTACGCTTTCACATTAATGAAACATGAACAAAAGCCAACTATCCTATATAACAATCCACAACGAACAGCTTTTAAATTGATGGTAGAATCTTATTTAATCTTAATGAAAGTTAAACAAGTCATCGGCAGTAAAGAAGCTGGTAACTCGGAAGGCATCAAAAAGATGATTCAGCACACAAGCCAACCCTTGAAGATTTTTGCCGATGGAGAAAAAGACTTGCAAAAGAAAATTGAGCTGGGATTTAACGGTCTTTCTTCCAGAGGCGGTCATTTTTATCCGGAAGCAATCAGTCAGCAGTTTTAAGAGTTAATGGAAGAAAATGAGCTGTTAAGGGATAATCAGCTAGCTGCAAAAATTGTTGCTATTTTTGAAGGTAGTTATTTGCCTTATTTTTTAATAAGGAACTATTACTCAAGAAAAAAGCGACTTTGGTATTTGTCGCAGTTCGTTAGGAAACTTCGCTTTCTACCGTAGAAAGACTGTATTCATTGAAAAAAAGACAAGGAACTACTACCTGTTATTAGTTGCTTGCCTTTTTTATTTTTGGTTTTATTCGTAGCGTAATGCTTCAATCGGATCGAGTTTGGCTGCTTTTCTAGCAGGATAAACACCGAAGGAAATCCCGATCGCACTGGAGAAGACTAAGACAGCAATAATTGAACCTAGGGTAAATTTAGCGGTAATATCTAAAACGCCCGCGACTGTTACAGCTAAGACGGCGCCTAATGTTAAGCCGATCAGACCGCCGATCAAACAAAGAATCACTGATTCTGTTAAAAACTGGAATAAGATATTGTTATTCGTAGCTCCTAATGCTTTGCGGGTACCAATTTCACGAGTTCGTTCAGTAACTGATACAAGCATGATGTTCATCACGCCAATGCCACCTACTAGTAAGGCAATCGCAGCTACCGCCGCGATAAAGTTAATAATTAAACTTAACACATTATTTACTTGATCTAAAGCTTGTAAAAAGTTAGTAGCCGTATAAATATTTTTACCAGGTACGTTATGGCGTGTCGCTAACTGATTGACGATCTGTTTTGAAGTAGCATCAATATCATCTTTAGATCGAGCCATCACATTTAGACTGGTAATTTTGGTGACCTCAGGATCAAGGCTGGCTGCTGTAGTGATAGGCAAAGCAATGTAGCCCATCATTTCATCTTCGATAAAAGAGCCGACCATTTTTTCTAATGTGCTTTTGGATACGCCGATAATTCTTACACTTACTTGACCTTTTTGGCCGTGCAAATTCATTTTTTCGCCAACAACATTTTCACGTCCATTAAAAAATGACCTGGCTGTATCAGCACTGATTACAGCGACTTTACTGGCTTCAGTAATTTCAGTTGTAGTAAAGTAGCGACCGTAGATAATTTCTTTGTCCATCATTTGATTAGTGTATTGTAAATCAGAGGTTCCGGTAGCTACTATCGTAGTTTTAGTTTTTCCTTCTGAGGAGCCGACTGTTTGAATCGTTACATTAGGTGAAATCCGGTTAATAGTAGGGATGCTTTCTTTTAATGCTTTTATATCTTTAATTGTAATTTTTTGAGTGTCTGTTGCATCTCGGCTAGTAGAAACTGAAATTGTCGAAGAGCCTAAATCACTAAAAGTCCCAGTAATTTGCGTGATTGCTCCATTGCCAACTGCTAAAATAGCGATAACTGCTGCAATACCAATAATAATTCCTAGTATAGTCAAAAAGGATCGCATTTTGTTGGCGAAGATACTAGCAAGTGCTATTTTAAAACTTTCTAAAAAACCCATATTTTTGCTCCTTTCTACAATGTTCTTCGGTCTGAAACAGGCTGATCATCAATGATTTGCCCATCGCGGAAGGAGATAATTCGCTTCGTATATTGAGCAACGTCAGGCTCGTGTGTAACCATAACTACAGTAGTGCCTGCGTCGTTTAATTCTTGAAAGATTTTCATTATTTCCAGCGTTGTTTTTGAATCCAAATTACCAGTCGGTTCATCAGCCATCAAAACAACGGGTCGATTAACAATCGCACGGGCAATTGCTACTCGTTGTTTTTGGCCACCTGAAATTGCGTTTGGCCGATGAGAGACTCGATCAGCTAAACCAACTTTTTTAAGGGCTTCAAGCGCACGTTTTCGCCGTTCTTTCAAAGGTACACCGCCATAAACCATCGGCAATCCGACATTATCCAAAAGCGTCATGCGCGGCATTAAATTAAAGGATTGAAAGACAAAGCCGATTTCACGATTTCGGACATGGGCACTTTCGTTATCGGTAAGATTAGTAACATCTTGTCCGTTTAAGTGGTACATACCACCATCAAAGCGATCCAATAAACCTAAGATATTCATCATCGTTGATTTCCCGGAACCGCTGGGTCCCATAATAGAAGTGAATTCTCCTTTTGCAATGTGCAAAGAGACATGTTTTAAGGCTATTAATTCTTCGCCGCTTGTTTGGTAGATTTTCACCACCTCTTTTAAATCAATCATTTGTTCACCTTCTAATCCTTAGTTACTTTGACGTTATTTTTAATATCAAAGTTTGGTGATAAAACTACGGTTTCGCCGGCTTTTAATCCACTTTTTACTTCAACTAATTTGTCGGACTGGATACCAATTTTAAGTTTCGTTTCATGGGCTTTTCCGTCCTTAACTACATAGACAAGCGGTTGATTGTTCGCAGTATACGTTAATGCTTCCAAAGGTAGTGCAACAGCATCTTTAACGGTATTTGTTGTAATGTCAACATCAACGTCAAAGCCCGCATAAAGCGTTGTGGGTACTTGATCGAATGTAACTACTGCTCCTAAGCTAGCACTTGTGCCAGTTGCGCTTTGACTTGTAGTGGCAACCGGGTCTTTTCAGAGACTTTTCCGCTATATGTTTGATCATTAGCTGAAATTTCCGCTTTTTGATTCACCGCAACGGCAGCAGCTTCTGAGTTAGCTAGTTTCAATTGGACTTTAAGTGGTGATAAATCGGCAATATGAATGGCTGCTTTGCCAGCTTGGGCGTTGTTGTCTACCTGACCGGTTTTAATATTCACTTCAGTAATTGTGCCTTTGGTACCGGCAGTCAATTGTACGCCACTATCATAAGTTGCTAAGACTTGTCCTTCTTCAACTTTATCGCCAACTGCTACCTTCACATCTGACACTGTGCCAGTGCCCATTAAAGACTGTTCATCTGAAGGGATTAACGTGCCGGTAGTGGCTGCTTTTTCGATGATGGTTTCTGTTTTGACTTCGCCTGTTCGCACTCTAACACCTTGATTTTTTTGCTTGTTGTTTTGATAGATTATAAAAATTATCACCAAAAGTATAATAGCGAGGACTGCGCCAATAATCGTTTTCTTTTTCATACAATCCAACTTTCTTTTTTTATTTGTGACAATGTGTCATACATATAGTCTACTATTGTTACATGAAAATGTCTAATTTTTTTCGAAAAAATTTATTTATTTTATAAAAAAACTATATTACCATTCCATAAACAAAAAAATTCATAATAAAAAAGTAAAAAGGGGAAATAAAGCGTATAATTAGTTTGAGAAGTTAGGAGGAAGTTGAATGAGACCTTACGTATTTGCGATTAGTGATATTCATGGACGTTTTGATTTAATGCAAGCATTGCTTTGCGATTTCGATGCAAAACTACATCAACTGGTTCTGATTGGCGATTTATTGGATCGCGGGCTACAGTCTAAAGAAGCATTATTGTTAGGAAAACAACTAGTCGAGAAGTATCAAGCCGTTTACTTACGTGGAAATCACGAGGAGTATTTCCTGCAATTTTTGCAGCGGCCGGAAGAGTGGTTTTCAGCTTACGTGGCAAATGGAGGCAAAGAAACGTTGAACAGTCTTTTACACTCAGGCGCAACGGAAGAATATTCTCCGACTGAGCTGGCGGTGATGATCGGTAGTCGCTATAGTGAACTAGTTGCCTTTTTAAAGGAACGGCCCTTTTATTATGAGTGGCAACACTATTTGTTTGTTCATGCCGGCGTTGATTTGACCAAGTCTAATTGGAAAGATACAGCACCTAAAGATTTTATTTGGATAAGAGAGCCGTTTCATCAGGGCGTGAATCGCACCGGAAAGACGATTGTCTTTGGTCATACTATTACGCCGATGCTGCATGGTGATATGACAACCACCGATCTTTGGCAATCAGATAACAAAATTGGGATTGATGGCGGTGCTGTTTTTGGTGGTTCGGTCCACGGTGTGATCTTCAACGACAAAGGCATCGTTCAAGATATTGAATACCAAGATCGAAAAGGGCCTTGTCACCCGGATTTTTGATCACTCTTCTAGCTTTTTGTTCAAATACTAAGGAGGTTACCTTTCATTCTTAAAGTATGCTAAAATAAAATAGTATGTTTAAGAAAAGAGGTATCAATCATGGCAGAAGCTTATAATAGTGCGGTAGTTGCTTTGTTGCAAAAAGAGTTGACAGGCTACCGTTTACCACAAATCATCACTGTATTAACGTTATTAAATGAAGGGAATACTGTACCTTTTATCGCTCGTTATCGAAAAGAAATGACAGGGAGTTTAGATGAGGTACAAATTCGGGAAATCGAAGAGCGTTATCATTATTTGCAAAACTTGGAAAAGCGCAAAGAAGAAGTGCTTCGCTTAATTAAAGAGCAAGGCAAATTAACGTCTGAATTACGTAAAGCGATTGAAACAGCTGTAAAAATGCAACAAGTGGAAGACCTTTATCGTCCGTACAAACAAAAACGGCGCACCAAAGCAACGATTGCTAAGGAAAAAGGCCTGGAACCTTTAGCTGACTGGTTGTTATCCTTACCGGAATCAGCTGATGTTGAAGCTGAAGCTGCAACTTTCGTTGATCCGGAAAAAGAAGTTGTTTCTTGGGAGATGGCTCTCCAAGGAGCCCACGAAATCATCGCTGAACGCGTCAGCGACGAGCCAAAATACCGTACGTGGCTTCGTGATTACGTCAAAAAACACGCCCAGTATGTCAGTACAGTTAAAAATCAAGCACAAGATGAAAAAGGCACATATGAAATGTACTATGATTTTGCTGAACCTGTTAGTAAAATGGTGCCTCACCGCGTGTTAGCGACCAACCGTGGTGAAAAAGAAGACATTTTGAAAGTTCAATTAATGGTTGAAGAAGGGCCTATTCATAATTTCTTTGCGCATCAGCTATTAGGCAGGAAAGCTGCCTCTCCTGCAGCTGCTTATGTAGAAACCGCTTTTTTAGATAGCTACAAACGTTTTATCGCACCAGCAATTGAACGGGAAATTCGTAATGAATTAACGGAGCAAGCTGATGAACAAGCAATCGCAATTTTTGGCGAAAATTTACGTAACTTATTGTTACAACCGCCGTTAAAAGGGAAAGTGGTTTTAGGATTTGACCCGGCTTATCGCACCGGCTGCAAACTCGCGGTGGTAGATGCTACTGGAAAAGTATTAGCTATTCAAGTGATTTATCCTCACAAACCAGCCTCAGCAGAGAAAAGAGCAGCTGCTGGGCCAGCTATTTTAAAAATAATTGAAGACTATCAGGTGGAGATGATCGCGATTGGTAATGGAACTGCTAGTCGTGAATCAGAGCTTTTTGTAGCAGAACAATTGAAACAAATCAAGCGGTCTGTTTTTTATGTAATTGTTAATGAAGCCGGAGCTTCTGTCTACTCCGCCAGTGAGATTGCTAGGAAGGAATTTCCTGATTTACAAGTTGAAGAAAGAAGTGCGGTAAGTATTGCTCGACGTTTACAGGATCCCTTGGCGGAATTAGTTAAAATTGATCCTAAAGCAGTCGGTGTTGGGCAGTACCAACATGATGTTTCACAAAAGCGCCTAGCCGAACAACTGGATTTTGTTGTTGAAACAGCAGTTAACCAAGTGGGTGTAAATGTCAATACTGCAAGTGCGCAATTACTTCAACATATCTCTGGCTTAAACAAAACAACGGCTCAAAATATCGTGAAATATCGGGATGAAAATGGCGCTTTTATGGTACGTAATCAAGTAAAAAAAGTTCCGCGCTTAGGACCAAAAGCCTTTGAACAAGCCATTGGCTTCTTGCGCATTCCTGACGGGGAAAATATTTTAGACAATACAGGAATTCATCCGGAAAGCTATCCAGCTGCACAAAGCATCTTAGCCAAAGCTGGCATTGATTTGACAGAACTAGGCTCTGAAACGGCGATTGCTAAATTAAAACAATTATCGTTGCCAGCTTTAGCAGCGGAATTATCAGTTGGTATCGAAACATTACAAGATGTTGTCGAGAGTCTAATTCGTCCAGGTAGAGATATGCGTGATGAAATGACAGCACCGTTACTTCGAACCGATGTCTTAACTATGGAAGATCTCCAAGCCGGGATGGAATTACAAGGAACAGTACGCAATGTGATTGATTTTGGCGCTTTTGTGGATATTGGTGTGAAACAAGATGGCTTAGTGCATATATCTAAGCTAAGTTCAAAATTTGTTAAGCACCCAACTGATATTGTAGCAGTCGGAGATGTAGTCACAGTTTGGGTAGAAGCTGTTGATCTAGCTAAAGGGCGCATTAGTTTAACGATGCTTGCTCAGGCTGAAAGGAAAGACTGAGATGCAGGCAGCACTTCCCGAAAGTTCACTAACTGATGAAGAACTACAAGCATTAGTTGAGGCTATTTCTTGGCAATTTTTTCAACAGCCTTTCCGTCATCAAGCGCGGTTTAATCATCGGTTAAAGACAACGGGTGGACGGTATCACTTAGCTTCTCATAACTTAGATTTCAATCCTCAAATCGTCTTGCAATATGGGAGCGGGGAATTGGAAAAAGTAATCAAACACGAGTTATGCCATTACCATTTGCACCTCGCTGGCCAAGGATACCGCCATAGGGATCGTGATTTTAAAGAGCTATTGATGCAAACTGGCGGCAGTCGTTACGTACAGCCGCTGACACAAGTGCAAGCACAGTATTATTACCAATGCCAAGCCTGCCAGGCTGTCATCATTAGAAAGCGTCGGTTAAATACAACCCGTTATGTTTGTGGCAAATGTGGCGGTTCTTTACAAGCGACATCGTTCACTAACTGATAGTCAATCAATGATGAGCGTGAGCTTTTTCAAAGTGAATTCCTCGTAGCTGAATTTTCCAGTATTAAATGAAAAGGGCGCTTGTTTTGGGATTGACAGCTAAAACAAGTGTTTTTTTTTACAAGATGGGTTGTTATAAGAGCTGGCAGCTGCAAGTTCATTTATATCCGGAAATTCATTTATTTAGTTGCAGTTTTAAAGTATTTTCTCAGCTTGACAAATAGGTCTAGTTATTTTACGATAAGAAAGTATAGGCGGTCATGGCGGAATGGCAGACGCGCTGTCTTGAGGGGGCAGTGGGAGTAACTCCCGTGGAAGTTCGAGTCTTCTTGGCCGCATTTTATTTTTTATAGAAGCGAATGAAATTCAGTAGCTGATAGTCGATACAGTATACTTTTAAGAAAATTTGTTATGAAAAAGTCCAATTTTGTATTGAAGGGCTCTTCCCCTTAAGCGCCAAAAAATTATGGTGAACTTTTATCACCCAGTAGATTATGAGACGCAAGCAAGTTTTTTTGCTCAGTAACATACGAAAAAACCAGTAAAGAAGTTTACCCGCTTCTTTGCTGGTTTTTCTGTAGGTGTTCGCTTGGAAATTGGCTCCCAACACCAGCCGATAAGCAAATTCACGGAAGGGTTTGGGACAGAAATTTGGCACCCCTGATTCAAAAAGCTCTAAAAATAATCAGCCTCCCAATAAAGTAAAGGCAACGACTACTGTATCAAACTATCGAGTTTGGTAGAATGCGATCACGCAAAAAAAGTTGACGATCCAGACGCTCGGATAAGCAAAATTAAAATGTTGACCGTAAGCATCCACCTTCATTATAGCTTTGTTGCTGCTTTGCTCTCTTTGCTGAAAAGATAGAATGTAATCATAAACCGTTTTGATGATAATTAACAATCTGCAGCAGTATTTTGAAAATATTTTTGCAGATAGAATTTGAAAGTTCCGGTAATATCTTACAGCGTAGCACGGAAAATTAAAACTCTAAACAAAAGTTAATCATTGGATTTAATAACAGAAATTTAACGGACTCTGTTCCTGCCAACTGTTGCGAAATTATTTGAATCAAGCTTGATTTTTGATAACTGATATCTCTAATATTACAGTTGTTACAGCGTATTATTTCTTTTTTTTAGCAAACTCTGATTATAATAAAGAAGAAGTTAGAAGAGAGGGTGAGTCTGTGACAATCAAAAAAACATGGTGGAAAGAAGCAATTGGTTATCAAATTTATCCTGCAAGTTTTAAAGACAGCAATCATGACGGTCTTGGTGACTTAAATGGGATTTGTGAAAAATTAGAGTACTTAAAAGACTTGGGAATTGACTTTATATGGATTACGCCAATTTACGCATCTCCTAATGTTGACAATGGCTACGATATTAGTAATTATCAAGAAATATCAGAAATTTTTGGGACTATGGCAGACTTTGATTTACTTTTGGCACAAGCCCATGCCAAGGGGATTAAGGTAATTATGGATTTAGTGATCAATCATACATCCGATCAGCATCGCTGGTTTATTGAGTCCAGAAAATCAAAAGAAAATTATTATCGAGACTATTACATTTGGGAAGATGGCCGAGTAGATGGACCGCCGAATAACTGGACTTCAATTTTTGGCGGTTCTGCTTGGGAACTGGATCAGGAAACCAATCAATATTACTTGCATGTTTTTGCGAAAGAGCAACCGGATTTAAACTGGGAAAATCCTAAAGTTCAACATGAGTTGTTTACCATGATTCAATGGTGGTTGGATAAAGGCATTGATGGATTTCGTGTGGATGCCATTTCACATATTAAAAAACTTCCTTTTTCCAATAATATCGTCGATAATCCGTTGGAAGCCTACACCAATGCTCCAGGCATTGATGTTTATCTAAAAGCGCTGCGTGATGTAGTAAAAAAAGAGGATATATTAACAGTTGGTAAAGCAAACGGCGTCAGCGCTCACGATGCGTTGGAGTGGGTTGGCGAAGAGGGCTATTTTAATATGTTATTTGAATTTGAACATATCTCTTTGTGGAGCACCGGTGAAGAACAAGGAATTGATGTGCTGAAATTAAAACGAGCGTTAACGAATTGGCAAGAAACCCTGAATCAAAAGGGTTGGAATGCTCTTTATATGGAAAATCACGATATTCCTCGTTCCGTTTCAACTTTTGGGAGTGATCAAGTAGTTTTTTGGCGCTCTTCGGCTAAAGCGCTCGCCTTGACCTTTATGCTTTTACAAGGAACGCCATTTATCTATCAAGGCCAAGAAATCGGCATGACCAATATGCCTTTTCATTCGATTCATGAGATCAATGCCGTGGATACGAAAAACTTTTATCGCAATATGGTCAATACTGGTGTCACACCGGAACGGGCTTTGGACTTAGTTCGAAAAAGCGCCCGAGATAATGCTCGAACGCCGATGCAGTGGGACAGTAGCAAATATGCTGGTTTTTCTACTCACAAACCGTGGTTAGTTGTCAATCCAAACAAAAGTTATATTAATGTACAAGATGAGTTGGCAGATCCTGATTCGATTTTAAACTTTTACAAAGAAATTATTCGTCTACGTAAAGCGCATGAGACGCTAATCTACGGCTCATATCGTTTATTTTTAAAAGATCATCCACAATTGTTTGCTTATCAGCGGAAATTAGGAAATGATCGTTTTGTAATTATTGTTAATTTGTCCTGTGATTTTGCTACAGTAGATTTACCATCCAATATAAAATTTGAGGAATGGGAGTTAATCCTTAACAATTTGGATGATGGTCCCTTGCAACAGCATACTTTGTTTGTTCCCTATGAGGCTCGAGTATATCGAAAAAAAACTGCTTAAGTTTGTGCCTTATTTTTTTTAAAAACACAATTTTTTATTGCTTTTTCAAAATAGGAAGCGTAACATTTAAAGATATAAATTGTGAAAACGAGGGATAGGTATGAGAAATTTTGAAAAGTCCAATAAATTAGACAATGTTAGCTATGACGTACGGGGACCGGTTTTAGAAGAAGCTGAACGTATGCAAGAAGCAGGCATCAACATTTTAAAACTGAATACGGGAAATCCTGCTCCTTTTGGTTTTGACGCACCAAATGAAGTGGTTCGTGATATGATCGCCAATGTCAGAAATTCAGAAGGCTATTCTGATTCGAAAGGGATCTTTTCAGCTCGCAAAGCCATTGAACAATATTGTCAGTTAAAACAATTTCCCAACGTAACAATCAATGATATTTATACCGGTAACGGTGTGAGTGAGTTGATTACAATGTGTATGCAAGGCTTATTGAATAACGGCGACGAAGTTCTTGTCCCAATGCCGGATTATCCATTGTGGACTGCCTCTGTTTCTTTGGCTGGCGGCACGCCAGTTCATTATATGTGTGATGAACATGCAGAGTGGTTTCCAGATATTAATGATATTAAAGCAAAAATTACATCAAATACCAAAGCCATTGTGATCATCAATCCGAATAATCCTACCGGAGCCTTGTATTCAAAAGAATTGTTACAAGAAATTGTCGAAGTGGCACGCCAAAATGAATTAATTATTTATTCCGATGAAATTTACGATCGTTTAGTAATGGACGGTTTAACGCATATTCCTATTGCGACATTAGCGCCTGATTTATTTGTCGTGACGTTAAACGGCTTATCCAAATCACATCGCGTAGCCGGATTTCGTTGTGGCTGGATGGTTTTAAGCGGTAATAAAAGCGGCGTAGCCGGTTATATTGAAGGGTTGAACATGTTGGCTTCCATGCGCTTATGTTCCAATGTTTTGTCTCAACAGATTATTCAAACAGCATTAGGTGGTTACCAAAGCGTCGATGAATTGCTGTTGCCTGGCGGACGTATTTATGAGCAACGAGAATATATTTATCAAGCAATCAATGCTATTCCAGGTTTGTCTGCGGTAAAACCGAAAGCAGCTTTTTACATTTTCCCGAAAATTGACATAAAAAAATTTAAAATCTATGACGATGAAAAATTTGTCTTGGACTTTTTGCACAAGCATCATATATTACTAGTTCATGGGGGCGGCTTCAACTGGACGCAGCCTGATCATTTTCGTATTGTCTATTTGCCTAAATTAGATGATTTAAAAACGATGACGACGAAAATGGAGGAATTTTTGACAACTTACCGCCAAAAATAAAAAAGAAGAAAACGCACAACTTTTTGCTGTGTGTTTTCTTCTTTTTGCTAGGACGAGCAACTAATTTCGTTCTACCATTCAACTTCCAACAACTTTTTTATACGAAAATAGTCCAATCGACTGTGAGGATGCTTATGCCGGTTCGCAAACCTTTTTGCTGATAACCATCCGTGTGGTATATTTTTCTTCCATGTCAGGGCTGGGATTAGTTACAACGACGAGATAAGAATTTTCGTATTCTTTCTCAATCAACCCAGAATAGCAAATTTTGTCCCAAATGAACGTAACTTTCCTTTCATCTTCCATTGAATAACACTCCTTATATTAAAAAATGAACAAAGCTATGATACAATTGTCTAGCGATGTTCTTGCAGTATATTATGCAATAAAGTACAATAAAAATATAATGCAAATTTGCATATTTATAAAAAAATTAAGTTAAATATGATACTATCTACAAGGCAAAATTATAAGGAATACTTAGGAGCTGGTGAACATGGCCACTTTTGGAACTGTCATTAAAGAAATTAGAAAAAAGCGAAAATTAACACAAAAAATGTTATCAGAAGATATTTGTTCACAAAGTGTGCTCAGTAGAATTGAACATGACGAAGAATTACCTAATGTCGTCGTAATGCAAAAGCTCTGTGCTCGTTTAGGCGTTACAATTGACCAAATTTTACAATTGGAATCAGAAGATGTACAGTGTGTCTCTTGTTCTTTTGAAAAGATGGCATATTATTTTCGGCATAAGATGTACCAAGAGTTATTCACCTACTTGCAAGCAGCCAATGTTGAAAAACATTTATATTTAGACACCGATTGGCAGCGTTATTATTATTACCTTGGTAGTTGCCAACTTCATCTAAATCAGGACTATGAAAAAGCCGCCGCCAGTCTTCAAAAGGGCTTGGCATATACTTACAAAGCGGAGAAATTAAATATTTCTGATCTGGAAATTCAAGTAATGAGTTGTCTAGGTAGTGTATATGGCTACTTAGGTAAAATTGAACAAGCTCAACATTATTTACGTCTTAGTTTGTTTTATTTTAAAGAATTGCCGAAAGAACGGGTCAACGCCGAATTAACGAAAATCTTTTACAACTACGCTTATTTTTTATGGAAAAATGGTCAAAGTCAAAACGCTGAAACTTATATAAATCAAGGGATTCAGTGGGCTCGGGATAAAACAAGTTTTTATTATTTAGCCGAATTGTTTACGCTCAAATACGAATTGCTCTGTCAACAACAACGCCATTTTGAAGCGCAGGAATTTTATATGCTGGCCCAAAAATTGAACGATATTGAAAGCGGCAAAATTTAAAATTCTCATAGAAAACTGAAAAGGTCTACACCATTTCTTGACTTACGCTGGTTTTAAGAGTACTTTTATAGTAGTAAAATAAAGAAAGAAGGATGAAGATGAAAACATTTATCTTTGCTGATAAGTTCTTTTTAAAAAGCGAAGTAAAAGGACCGGGTTATTTAGAAATTACTGACGGAATTTTTGGGGAGTACACCACTCAGACACCTCAAGGCGACGTGAAGATCATTCAAGAAGCTGGTAAATGGATTGCTCCTGGCTTAGTGGACACGCATATTCATGGTTACTTAAATCATGATGTAATGGATAATGATGCCGAAGGTCTGAAGGTGATGTCAGAAGGGTTACTTTCCTGCGGTGTTACTTCTTTTTTACCAACAACGCTAACTTCTAGTAAAGAGCACTTAAAAGATGTGGCGCAAACCATTGGAACAGTCTACCAAGAAGTACCTGGAGCGAAAATTCAAGGAATATATTTTGAAGGTCCTTTCTTCACAGAAGAGCATAAAGGTGCTCAAAATCCGATTTATTTTGGCGATCCAGATTTGGAAGTCTTTCATGAGTGGCAAACCGCTTCTGGTGGCTTAATTAAAAAGATTGCTTTAGCGCCTGAACGCCAAGGCGTTCAAGAATTTGTCAAAGCGGTGACAGAAGAAGGCGTAGTTGTGGCTTTAGGTCATAGCAATGCTACTTTAGAAGAAGCCGGAGCAGCAGTTGAAGCCGGAGCAAGTGTTTTCGTCCATGCGTATAATGGTATGAGAGGCTTAAATCATCGTGAACCCGGCATGGTAGGGGCGTTATTGTCCTTGCAACATGTTTTTTCTGAACTAATTTGTGATGGTCACCATGTGCATCCCAATGCTGCTGAAATCTTAATGGAAAAGGCTGGTCATGATCATATCGCTTTGATTACTGACTGTATGATGGCAGGCGGCATGCCAGACGGTCACTACAATTTAGGGGAATTCCCGGTAGTTGTCGCTGAAGGCACCGCTCGCTTAGAATCAGGAAATCTTGCTGGCAGTATCTTAAAATTAAAAGAAGCCATTAAAAATGTTGTAGACTGGGGGATTGCTACGCCAGCTCAAGCGATTATGATGGCAACGTTAATACCAGCAATCAGCTGTAAAATTGACGACAACTGCGGCATGATTGCCAAAGGCCGTGATGCTGATTTTATCGTCTTAAACCCTGATATGGAATTAGCTGCTACGTACTTAAATGGCCAATGTCGTTATCAAGCCTAATCTTTTATATTAATAATAATTGTAAAAACTTGTGCAAGGTTGGAAGACTTTAACAAGTTTTTACTTTTTTGTATTATAGAGGACACTGTAGGTGAAAAGTGAGATGTTCAGAAAATAATATTGACTATTGCTTTAATGATTGTAAATATATATGATAATTAAGAAAAGTAAACTATACACATGAATCAGGTTGTATATGTGGTGTCAAAATTCATTGAGAATAATTAAAAAGGAAGTGAATCTATGCTTAGAAAGCAGCGAATCGCCCAAATACTGCAGCGATGGACGTGGCAGGATCCGTCAGTGGCAGGCTTTTCCGCCCAAAAAATAGCTGACTATTTAAATATGCGCCGTAATACGGTCAGTTCTGAACTGAATCGTCTCGTTGAAGAAAATCAAGCAGAAAAAATTAGCGGCAAACCGGTCTTGTTTCGCTTTATAGGAGATAGCTTGCCATCCGACGCTTTTTCAACTGACTCGGCATTTTTTGAAGCGAAATTAAGTGGCGCTTCGAGTATTATCAGCCAAATTGAATTAGCAAAAGCAGCTGTCTTATATCCTCCTAAAGGTTTGTACACATTAATCATTGGCAAAACAGGTGTCGGCAAAACCTATTTTGCAAAGTTAATGTATGAATTTGCCCGACACAAAGGAATGATCAAAGAAAATGCTCCTTTTGTCATGTTAAACTGTGCTGATTATGCGGAAAATCAGCAACTTTTGGTTAGTCAATTGTTTGGGTATGCTAAGGGAAGTTTTACCGGTGCGATTCAAGATAAAGCAGGGCTGGTAGCCAAAGCTGAAGGCGGTTATCTTTTTTTAGATGAGGTACATAATCTCTCTGCAGAAGGACAAGAAATCTTATTTTCACTCATGGATAGTGGCTATTATCGGAGGTTTGGAGAATCTGAAACCAGTCAAAAAAGTGACGTTCGAATTATTTGCGCCACTACTGACGAACAAAAAGCTTATCTTTTACAAACTTTTTTAAGAAGAATTCCTATAACAATTGAATTGCCCTCTCTTGAAAAGCGGAATCTTAAAGACCGTTATGAACTAATCAAGCAGTTTGTTCAAGAAGAAGCCTCTCGAGTCGGACAGCCGATTTTTATAAATCGAAATTTGTTTAATCGGTTATTGTTCACTGAGTTTTCCGGTAACATCGGTGAGCTAAAGGAACTGATTAAACTGCTTTGTGCTAAAGCCTTTGTAGATTCATTAGAAAAGAACCAGCAGCAATTAACTCTTAGTGAAGCTTATCTGGATCGAGTTGCTTGTGGTATCTTCAATCAAGGTATTTTAGAAATTTATCAAGGCTTGGAGAATCCGTATGTCAATGTGGATTTATTAGTGACAACTAAAGCCTCTTCGCCACAACTTAATGCTCAAAATGATAGCGGTTTCTACGGGCGCTTGCAGAGTCAAATGTCTGCCTACAATGAAGCCGGCTATCCCATTACAAAAGTAGAAGCATTAATTAACCAAGAAATTGAAAATTATTTTGCTCG
>Ga0302349_1001773_pt1 | contig 15305 bp, 13 predicted proteins | sample PhyAR1_FD_202176 | JGI IMG/M metagenome (GOLD analysis project Ga0302349, IMG submission 202176) | Leaf surface microbial communities from alfalfa plants in UC Gill Tract Community Farm, Albany, California, United States - DLSL A.R1... | ecosystem: Host-associated > Plants > Phyllosphere >...
GCGCGAAGCGGCGCACGGAGCGGTCGTTCGACGTGAAGCCGCCGTCCTTGAACACCGGGTGGCCGAACAGGTTCGTCGTGACCATCTCGATGGTCATGCCGCTCTCCTCGGCGGCCGTCTTGACCTCACCGAGCAGACGGTCGCGCGTGGCGTCGTCCGAGCCGAAGGGGACCACGTCGTCGTCGTGGAAGGTGAAGCCCCAGGCGCCGAGCTCGGCGAGCTTGCGCACAGCGCGGGCCGGGTCGAGGTGCGGGCGGGACGCCGAGCCGAACTGGTCCTGGGCGTTCCAGCCCACGGTCCAGAGTCCGAAGGAGTAGTTGATGCCAGATGCGTGCGCCATGGGAGGTCTCCTCGTCGAGAGTTCGCACCGCCAGGCCGCGACGTCGCGGCAAGCGGATTAGTTGTATGGATGAACTTATCCCCGTCCGACGGTAGGGTCAACCCATGATCGTGACCCCGGCCGTCGGGCAGCACTCGCTGCGCGAGCAGAACATCGCGCTCGTCGCCCGCGCCGTGGTCGACGCCCCGACGGCTCCGTCGCGCTCCGACGTGGCGACCGCGACAGGCCTCACCCGGGCGACGGTGTCCTCGCTCGTGGACAGGCTCATCGAGGCCCGGATCGTCGCCGAGCTCCCTCCTGTCGCGTCGCGCCGTGCGGGTCGACCCGCGGTACCTCTCGTCCCCGCGCGCGGCACGCTCGTCGGCATCGGCCTCGAGATCAACGTCGGTCATCTCGCCGGGGTGGTCCTCGACCTCGCGGGCGACACCCTCGCGAGCGAGACGCTGCACGGCGACTTCCACGGGAGCGACACGGCTGCGACGCTCGCCCTCCTCGGAGACCTCACAGGACGTCTGCTCGCGACGGCTCGGGCGGAGCATGCCTCGCTCCACGTCGCCGGAGTCCAGGTCGCCCTCCCCGGGCTCGTCGAGCCCGGGACGTCGACCCTGCGCGTCGCCCCGAACCTCGGCTGGGCCGACCTCGAGGTCGACACGTCAGCCGTCGCCGAGCACACCGGGGACGCCCCGATCACCCTCGCCAACGAGGCCAACCTCGCCGCCCTCGCCCAGGTCCCCTGGCAGGGCCGGCACGTCGACGTGCCCGACTCCTTCCTCTACGTCTCGGCCGACGTCGGCATCGGGGCGGCGATCGTCCTCGACCGCGAGCTCTTCGTCGGCGGGCGCGGCTGGAGCGGCGAGCTCGGGCACGTCGTCGTCGACCCGGCCGGGCCGCTCTGCCCCTGCGGGGCGACAGGGTGCCTCGAGCAGTACGCCGGGACGGATGCCGTGCTGCGGGCGGCAGGGCTGCCGCGCGACGCGGGCGTGCAGGCGCTGCTCGCGGGGAGCCCTGGGGCGAGCGCGCTCGACTCCGGTCAGACCGCGAGCGCCGCGGCCGACGCAGCCCTGGACCGAGCCGGTCATGCCCTCGGCGCGACCCTCGCCGACTTCGTCAACCTCATCGACGTCCCGGCGATCGTCCTCGGCGGGGCGTACTCCGAGCTTGCCGACCAGCTCGCGCCGATCGTCCACGCCGAGCTCACCACCCGGGTGCTGTCCGCGCCGTGGTCGACCTTCAGCGTGGCACGCGCGCCCGTCTCGGGTGCGGCTGCGACCGTCGGCGGGGCCCGGCAGGTGCTGCGCGGCGTGGTCGACGACCCGACCGCGTGGCTCGGCTGACCGGCGTCCGTCACCGTCGCACGAGGTCACCGAGCTCCACCTCGTGCTCCGTCACGCCGCGCAGCGCCACCCCCAGGGCTCCGGCGGACGCAGCGACCCGGGCCGTGCTGGCCCCCGCGACGGTGAGGCGCGCACCGTCCGACCCGACGACGTCCAGCCCGTCCGCGCCGAGGCCGCGGGCAGCGGCCGCGACGTCGTGCTCCGAGGCGATCTCGACGACGACGCGCCCGAGCACCGCGACGGCGTCGGTCGGAGCGGCCAGGACGACCTCGCCGTCACGCAGCACGACGACGTCGTCGGCGAGGTCGAGCGCCTCTCGGATGCGGTGGGTGGCGACGAGCGCGGTGCCGCCTGCACCTGCGTGGTCGGCGATCACCCGGTGCAGCCAGTCGACCCCCTCGGCGTCGAGCCCGTTGTGCGGCTCGTCCATGACGAGCACGGACGGCCTGTGCAGCAGGGCTGAGGCGACGGCGAGCCGCTGCCTCATCCCGAGGCTGAAGGTCCCCACGAGCGTGTCGGCGGCGTCCCCCAGCCCGGCCGCCTCCAGGGCGGCCGAGACGAGGTCCCGCGACACCGTCGCCTGACCGACGACGACCCTCAGGTGGTCACGGGCGGTCCGGGTGGCCGAGGCGGTCGGACGGTCGAGCACAGCACCGACGACCTCGTGCGGTCGCGGGTGGTCTGCGAGCGGTCGGCCGTCGAGCAGCGCGGTCCCCTGGTCGGCACGGGCGAGCCCGAGGAGCACCGAGAGGAGCGTCGACTTCCCGCTCCCGTTGTGCCCGAGCAGCGCCGTGGTCCGGCCGGGGCGGCAGGTCAGGCCCACCCCTCGCAGCACCTGCCGCGACCCGATGCGCCTGTGGACGCCGGAGATCTCGACGCCCGCCGGGTGCATCGGCCTCTCGGCCGCCGCCGTGACCTCAGACCTCTGCGGGTCTGCAGTGCCCGGAGCTCTCCCCGCGCCTGCGGCGGTCCCTCGTCGGTCGTCTGGGGTCGTCCTCATGGGGTCCTCCCGGCCTGGACCGCAGAGCGGTCGGTGGTGCGCCACGCTGACGCGATGGTGCGGAGCTCGTCGAGCATGGCGGCCATGCCGTGGGTCGCCCCGACGCCCCCGGCATGCAGGACCACCTCGTCGACACCCCGTGCAGCGAGGTCTGCGAGGTGCGCGACCACGTCCTCGAGGGAACCTGCCGCGAGGTCCCCCGACCTCACCAGACGTCTGACGGCGTCGCCCGGGTCGTCGTCCACACGCACTGCTCCCGCCTCGTCGAGCATCGCGCGGTAGTGCGGCAGCGCGATGTGGCCCGCGGCGCCCGCCACCAGCACCTCCGTGGTGTCACGCCCAGGGCGGTCGAGAGCGACGTGGACGAGAGAGACGATCCGTGGGACCGGGCGTCCACCGGCTCCTGCTCCGCGCTCCAGCGCGGGGATCACCGTCGAGGTCAGGTGGTCGCGCGGGGCGAGGAACGTGATCGCGGCGTCCGCGACCGCGCCGACGGCCTCGGCATGCCGCGCGCGCAGGACACCTGCACCGACCTCGACCGGTGGGCAGGCGAGCGGCAGGAGCGCGACGGCTTCGACCTCGTCACCGTCGTCGCCTCCTCCGACGGTCCCCCCGCCGACTGTCCCGCCGTCGAGCAGCGTCCGCACCTCGCGGACCTGCTGGACCGTGTCCGTCGACGGGAGCACAGGCCGCCCGGTGACCGCCCGGGCGAACCGCGCGTTGCCGATCCCCAGCCCCAGGACGAAGGGGTGGCCTGTGAGCACGGCTGCGCTGCGGGCCTGCAGGGCCGCGTCGTAGGAGGTGCGCACAGGGACCAGCCCGACCGCGAGCCCGCACGGAACGGCGAGACCGGAGCCGGCGACCGCCGCCATGGCCTGGAGCGAGTCGACCCCGAAGCTGTGACCCATCCAGAGGCGGTCTGCCGAGCCGTCCGCGACCAGCTCGGCCAGCCGTCTGGGTGCCCGGGCGTCGCTCGGGGAGAAGGGGAGCAGGACCGAGACCTTCACGGGGCGCTCACCTGTCGCGTCCCGCCGAGAAGTCTCGCCGCCGGACGACGACGGCGCCGACGCCCCAGGCGACGGCAGCGTACCCGGCGAGGGCGAGCAGAGCGGTCCCCGGAGCCAGCGTCTGGGCTCCCCCGGACGCCTGGACCCCTCCCGAGAGAGCCGCGACGAGCGACCCCGGCAAGAACCTCGACACGTGACCCCACGCGAGCCCCTGGTCGAGCAGACCCGCGACGACCCCGTCGACGAGCAGCAGCCAGACGAGCGCGACCACGACGGCGACGAGCTCGCGGCGGAAGATCGCCCCGATGCCCAGACCCACCACGCTCAGCAGCCCTGCCCCGAGCCACGCCGTCACGAGGGTCAGCGGGACGTCGTCGGTCAGCAGCCGCTGCGGCACCCCCTGTACCGCAGCGCCGGCGGCGCCGACAGCCACGCTGGTGAGCAGCAGCACACCGCCGACAGCCAAGCCGGCGGTCACCGCCGCGAGCACCTTGCCGGTGAGCAGGGTCCCCCGGCGTGGCGTGCCCAGCAGGCCGACGAGCAGGGTCCCCTCGCGCAGGTCCCCGGCGACCAGGTGCACCCCGAGCAGGACCACGAGGACGAACCCGTACCTGAAGCCGGTGACGTGCACGTTGAGGAGCACGTCAGGCAGCGCGAGACCAGCGGCGTCCCCACGGACGATCTCCCGGGAGAACACGGCGTAGAGCCCCGCGAGGACCGCCACGACGAGGACACCCACGGCGAAGGCAGCCTTGGGCACGGTGCTCGTCGTGAGCTTGCTGATCTCCGTCCGTGCGACGCGGGTCGCCGTCACGGTGCCGGCTCCTCGGCCGGGGAGAGCTGGTGCTCGACGAGGGTGGCGTAGTGGTCGCACCGTCGGACCAGCTCGGTGTGGGTGCCGACGTCGACGACCTCGCCGTCGTGCAGGACGGCGATCTGGTCGGCGTCGCGCACCGTCGACAGCCTGTGCGCCACGATCACCTGCGTGCACTCGAGGTCTCTGAGCGCCGCGAACACCCGGCTCTCGGTCAGTGCGTCGAGGTGGCTGGTCGCCTCGTCGAGGACCAAGATCTTCGGTCGGTTGACCAGCGCCCGGGCCAGGGCGAGCCGCTGGAGCTGGCCGCCGGACAAGCCGATCCCCTGGTCTCCCAGGGGGGTCGAGTAGCCGAGCGGCATGGCGGCGACGTCGTCGTGCAGGCACGCGGTCTGGGCTGCTCGCAGCACGTCGGCGTCGCTCGCCGACGGGTCGGCGAGCGTGATGTTGGTCCGCAGGTCCCCGCTGAGCAGGGCCGGGGACTGCGTCACGACGCCGCACTGGCTGCGGACCCTCTCGAGGTCGAGGTCGTCGATGTCGTGCCCGTCGAGCCGGACCGAGCCCTCGGTGGCCGGGAGGAGTCCTGTCAGGACACGGGCCAGGGTGCTCTTGCCCGAGCCGCTGTGCCCGACGATCGCGAGCCGGCCCCCCTGCGGCACGGAGAGCGTGACGCCGTGGACCGCCCACGGAGCGCTCGGCGCGTACCGGAATCCCACGTCGACGAGCTCCACCTGCCCTGTCAGCGTCAGGCGCAGCGTGCCCTGCCCGACGGTCTCGGGCTGCTCGTCGAGGACGTCACGGATCCGGTCCAGGTGCACGCGGACGCTCTGCATCGCCTGGAGGCTGGCCCCGAGCTGGCCGAGCGGAGAGAGCGCAGCACCGGCCAGGGCGCTGACGGCGAGCATCGAACCGAGGGACAGCTGGCCCATCATGACGAGCGCCGCGGCGAGCAGGGTGACGGCGATCGGCGCAGCGATCTGGGTGCCGGACAGCACTGCCGAGACCGCGTTGTCGAGCCTGCGCCGTCGCACCGAGCTGTCGAGCTGTGCCCTGTACGACGTCGCCCACCGTGCGTAGGCGGCCTTGTCTCCTCCCGAGCTCTTGATCGACTCCATGCCACCGACGGTCTCGAGCAGCGCGCTCTGCGAGTCACCCATCGCGATGAGCTCGCGCTCGGCGAGCAGCTTGGCCTTGTCGAGGGTCGCGAGGACGAGGGCTACCTGGAGAACTCCGACGACGAGGACCGCGAGGGCGATCACCCACGAGCTGGCGGCGATCACCGCGAGGTAGACGATCACGAGGCCCGTGTCGAGCATGACCGCCAGGACCTGACCGCTCAGCAGGTCTCGGACGAAGGCCGTGCTCGATGCCCTGACCAGCAGGTCGCCACCTCTGCGGAGCTGGAAGTACTGGAAGGGCAAGGAGAGCAGGTGCTGCATGAAGTGCGTCATCATGCGGACGTCGATGACCGTCTGCAGCCACAGGAGCAGCTCAGAGCGCGCCAACGAGCTCAGGACGTTCGCGGCGAGGAACAGCACGAGCCCGACGAGCAGCACCCTCACGACGGCCGCGTCGCCCGACGGGATGACGTCGTCGACGACGAACCTGGTGAGCAGCGCGGGTGCCAGGCCGATGCCGACGATGAGCAGGGAGATCGCGAGGATCGCCGTGATGTGCCGCGGGGACCGCGGCAGGTAGCGGCTGACGAAGGACAAGAACGCGGCTCGTCGCCTGGCCTGCGGCACGACGGTGTCGGGGCGCAGCGTGAGGGCGACACCCGCGTACTCGGTCGCGAACTCCTCGTCGGTGATGGTCCGGCGTCCCGTCGCCGGGTCGACGACCCGCACGCCGCGCGAGGTGCGTCCCTCGACGACCACGTAGTGCGCGCCTGCCCAGTGGGCGATGAACGGGACAGGGAGCTCGTGCACGGCGGGTATCGGTGCGCGCAGGGCGCGCGCCTCGAAGCCGAGCTCTCGTGCGGACTCGGCGAGGACCCGCAACGACGTGCCGTCCCGACCGAGCCCTATGTGCTCGCGGAGGTCACGGACCTCGACGTGGTGGCCGTGCTTGCCGGCCACCATCGCCAGGCACGCGATGCCGCACTCGGTCGGGGTCGACTGGTAGAGCACCGGGACACGGCGGGTCATCGGGACACCAGCCCGCTCAGCACGGAGGTCGCCTCGAACCTCACGCTCACGGGGTCACCCGCCGCGACCGCGACAGGTCCCGCCAGCTCGAGGTCGAGCTCCGGCGAGCTGCCTTGAGACGCCGGGCGTACTGCGGTCACCGTCGCGACCACGACGTCGCCAGGGACGGCGACGTCGACGAGGGCCCCGGGCTGCGCCCCACCGAGCCCAGACACGACGACGCTCCCCGTGGTCCCGGAGATGCTCCCCCACTGGCCGTTCGCGACCGGGCGGTACGTGACGAGGGCGGCGGTGACCACGGTCCCCGCGCACACCGCGACCGCGAGGACCACCCAGACCCAGCGCACCCGGACGAGCGTGTCGTCCTCGGCTCCTGCTCCTACTCCTGCTCCTGCTCCTGCTCCTGCTCCTGCTCCTGCTCCTACCAGAGTCACGGGCGCGCTCCGGGCGTGAGGGTCAGGAGGTCGGGGTAGGCATGGCCGGAGGCGATCTGGGCCAGCCCCCACGCGACTCCCGCGACACCCGTCATGAGCCCGGGCGTGCGGACGCCTCCCGGCACCCCGCACAACCACCCGGTGGTGCGGGCCCCCGCGAGGATCGCTCCGAGGGTCGTCCCGGCGTCGTCGCGCGGCGAGGCCCCTGAGCGGGTCGCCGCGAGGTAGTTGCCCAGGTCCCCGTGGCACAGGCAGTGGTTGCCGATGCCGTGGACCGTCGTCGGCTCCCCCAGCCCCGTGTCCCACAGGGCCTCGACCGCACGGTCGCGCTGTCGGGCGACCGCGTCCGGGTCGGGCAGCAGGTCAGGGTGCCTCAGCAGGGCCGAGCGGCCGAGCGCACCGCCACCGGCGCCGTGGCACCAGGCGCGCATCGACCGACCGCGTCCGCTCGCGACAGCGCGCAGGTCGGCCGAGTCCCCGGTCGCGTCGTCGAAGTAGCGGTCCTCGAGCAGCAGGGCGCCCGTCAGCAGGTCGGCCACGTCGGCCCCGGGGTCGGCCTCGTGGAGCGCGTTGAGCGCGACCGCGACACCGAGCGTCCCGTGCGAGAACCCGACGAGGGCGCGGCCGTCGGCGACGGGGCTCTCCCATCCGAGGGCACCGGCCCCCGCGTCCACGGCAGTCTCGCGCAGACGACGCGCGGCGCGGTGCGCGAGGGCCAGCCCCGCACCGTCGGCGTAGGGCTCGACCGCCAGGCCGGCGAGCAGAGCACCGGCGCTCCCTGAGACGATGTCGGCGTTGTCGTCGATGTCGACGAGCTTGCCGAGGGTGTCGAGGAGCTGCGCGCCGGCCATGGCCCAGTCCGGCCTGTCGCGGACCGCAGCGGCCGAGGCGAGGGCGTACATGGTCCCGCCGACCAGCCCGAAGGCCCCGGCGTCCATGCCCGCCACGCCGCGCTTCGCCACCTGGCCCGCGGAGAGCCTGGCGACGAGGCGCGCCTGCTCGGCGACCTGGTCCATCGTCCGGTCTGCGACCTCGGTGATCCGTGGGTCGCCCGAGACCTCAGCGACGGCCGACAGCGCGAGCCCGATGCCGGGCACCCCGGCGTAGAGGTCGAGGGACGTGGGGGACAGCGTCCACCACCTCTCGTCGACGAGGTTGAGACCGATCCAGCCGAGGTGGCCGTGACGTTCGACGGCGTCGTCCACGAGCTCGTGCGCGATCGTGGTCGCCGCGTCGACGAGCTCGTCCCGGCTCGGTGCCTGCTCGGGACGTGCGGCTGACCACCCTGGCCACCTGTCGACCTCACCGTCGATCGACGCGGCGACGAAGGAGGCCTCCACGATGGACGTCTGCAGCCGGAGGTCTGTCTGTCCCAGACCCTCGACGCGGCGGCGGACCGCCTCCCACGGGGTGCCCACACGTCGGCCGAGAGCCGTCGTCCCGTCCGAGGAGAACAGGTCTCCTGTCCCGACCTCGACGGAGAAGATCGGGATGTCACCCACCGTGAGGTCGGCGACCTCGGCGCGGATGACCCCGACCCGGTCGGGGCGGTCTGGGTGGCCGGAGAGCAGCTTGCCGAGGAACATCAGCTGGTCGAGTGCGTCGCGCTGGAAGTCGGGGTGCATCGACTTGAGCAGCAGACGGCCGTAGAGGAACGTCGGGCGTGCGATGTGCCGGACCGTCGCCTCCGCGAAGCCGCTCAGCGGACCGTCGTCGGCGAGCAGGTCCGCCGCGTGGTCGACGAGCACCTCGTAGGCCTCGGTGAACCCCGTGAGGAAGGGCCCGCCCTGGGCGACGAGGTCGAAGGCGGTCCCGGAGTCGTCGCTGGGTGCGTTCGACTGAGCGGGGACGGTGTGCCGCTGGGCGTCGATCCGCATGGTGTCCAGGCCTGCGTCGACGATCGTCGGGACCTCGACGAGACCAGGCTCGCCGCCCTTGCCGCCGACCGCGCTGACGTCGACGGCGTAGGACGTGGCGGCGTCGGTGACGACGATGCGGTCAGGGAGGATGCCGATCGAGCGGACCGACTCCCCGAGCACCGTGGCGGCGGCGTTGACCACCTCGTCGACGGCCACCTCGTTCGTCCCCACCGGCTCGACGTGGAACAACGCCTCGAGGTCGACCAGGACCGGGTCGTCGCCGGACGCCATGACGTTCTCGAAGTGGAAGTCTGTCGAGTGCATGACGTAGAGGAGCACCGTGAGCCGCCCGAGCCGGCGCGCATAGCGCTCGGCCCCGTCGGCGTCGGTCGAGATCGAGACGTCGACGAACTCGGTCCAGGTCTTCTCGTCGTCGCCGACCACGGCCAGACGTCGCAGCGGGGACTCGGGGAGATGCTCGTTCGTCCAGGCGAGCAGCCTGTCGAAGCCCGCGTCGAGGTCGACGCTCCGCGGCTTGTAGACCACGCTGGCCCCGCTCGTCCGGATGATCGCGACAGACCGTCCTTCCCGGTGGCTGTCGCCCGCGCCGAACTCCACCGCCGTGACCGTCGGAGCTGCCCCGGACCAGAACGTCGTCGAGAGCCTGGGCAGGTCCGCGACGTAGGCCTCGACCAGGTCGACCCGGCGGTCGACCCAGAACCGCAGCCTCGTGGTCACCAGCCGGAGCAGGACGACGTACTCGGACAAGAGCTCGTGACGGACGTCGTCCTGGGCCAGCAGCGCGACGAACCGGCTGAAGCGGTCCTCTGGGGTCCCCTCGCCCAGCCGCTCCTCGACCCGCGCGACGTTCAGCTCGAGGACCATCGTCGGTGAGCACAGCATCGCCAGCTGGTCGACGGGTGGTGCGGCGACGATCGCGTCGACCATCGACCTGACGCTGTCGCGCACGCCCGGCTCACGCCCGGCGACCACGGCCTCGGCACGCTCGACGACCTCGGCGAGCGCACCCTCGACGGCGGGACGGACGACCTCCAGGAGACCGAGGTCGTGGAGGGTGTGGTGGTCACGCCCGGCCGACCAGAGGCTGCGCAGGTCCGCCAGCCACGCCGGTTCGTCCACGAGCCGGCTGCGCAAGGACTCGTCAGACTCTGCCAGCAGTGCCCACAGCTCGTCGGCTGCGACGCCGAGCGGCTCGAGGACCTCGTCCTCGGGCCGCTCGTCACGGAAGGCGGGCAGCGACCGCCAGCGCCCCGTGCGGAAGGCCGCACGGTCGCTGTCGCCGGAGACCGGCGTGCCAGGCGCGGCGAGCCGCTCGGGCAGGGTCGCCGCCCGCCACCACGGGAGGTCGTCGACGGGAAGACCTGTCGGTGCCGCCGGGGCCGTCGTGGCCGTCGTGGCCTCGTCGACGACCTGGGGGCCGGGTACGCGGCTCACCGGGCCGACGAGTCGTGCGGCGTGGCGCGGTTGCGGTTCACGGCGATGACCCCGACGACCAGCATCCCCACCACGGCAGCGATGCTCACGTAATAGTTGCCGACCACGAGGAATGCGAGAGCTGCTACGACCAGCAGCGCGACAAGGACATAGACCTGATTCTTCGTCAGCACAAGATCACCATTAACAATCGAGAAGTTCGCGCCTTCTGGGCGCGGCGCACCGTCGTGACGCGCCAAGGACAAGAGGCTCCGGGCAGGAGCGGCTCGGAGGTCGATCCCGTCGACGTGGCAGACGGGTCGACGGTCAGGTGCGCCTGCCCGTCGAGCGACCGGCAGGCGCACCCGTCGGTCAGCAGCCCTTGTGGTCGCAGACCAGACCGCAGACGGTCCAGCCGGAGTACCACGGCACGCACCAACAACAACCGAACGTCCCGACCAGGCCAGAGCCGGCGCCTGAGACGCCGTCCATCTCCAGGTCGGTCAGCTCGGTGACGTCGGCGGTCCCGGAGGGGTGGAGCTCGTCGAGAGCCCCACGCTGCTGCGGATCTTTCCATGCACTGACAACACTCATGGCATCCTCCTCAGCAGCATCCGCGGGTACCCATCTGGCAGGACCCGCACAGGGTCCCGTCAGGTGAGCACTTGGTGGCAGTCAGGGCGATGGTCGCCGTGACGAGGGCACAGGCCCAGCCGGTACCACCGGCTACGAGGTCCATGTCGTCGTCCGACAGCTCACTCACCCCGGCTGGGTGACCGTCCTTCACGGACCCACGGAGCTGCGGGTCCTTCCATGCGGTGATTCCTGTCATCATCAGTTCCCCTTTACTGAGTCTGCACCGCCTCCACGACGTCGAGATATGTCGCAGAATCGCATTGTCACGAGAACGGCGCTGTTTGCATGACGCGAGCGACGCTACCTGACGACATCTGGACCCGCACCACGTGAAACTGGCACGAGAGCACTTTCTTGCGGTTCACCTGCGGATATTCGTGAGACGGGGAGAGCAGTCCCTTCTCTCGGACGACAAGATCGCGTACCCTCCGGTCCCGGGGTTTGCTGTGCGTGGGCCTCCCGGGGCCTGCTGGGCGTGGGCGGCGACCGGCCTGGCGCCTCCCCCGCCGACCCCACCCGGCCTCCCTGTCCTCCGCGCTACCGTGGCTGCATGCGATGCGACCAGTGCGGCTCGAAGATCACCGGCACCCCCGTGAAGACCGCCACGCGGACCCTGTGCACGCCGTGCGGCGACAGGCTCGACGGGCTCGCCGCCGGGATGGTGTCGAGCTGGTCATGACCGTGCTCCCTGCACCCTGGGGCCGACCGGCGGCCGCCCTCCTCGCGGCCTGCTCGCTGACGGCGTCAGCCTCGTGCACCGCCGGGACGACCTGCCCGGCCGTGGGTGCCGTGAGCACGCTCGAGATACGGCTCGCTGCCGCCTGGCCCGACCGCGACGCCTGGGGCGTCGAGGTCCGGTGCGTCGAGGTTGCTGGCTGCATCGAGCAGGAGACCCGCCCCGGCCCAGACCGGAGCTACGTCGTCAGCACCTCGGCGGCGGACCAGCCGGTCCAGGTCCTGGTCCGCGACCTCTCCTCCGGCGAGGTGGTGCATGACGAGGAGCACGACGCGGCCTGGCGCACCACGACCCAGCCCGGGCCGTGCGGGTCGACCTCCACCGCGGGGATCCTGGTCCTCGACGTCCGCCACGCACCGGCGTGACCTAGCGCGGTGTGGCGCGGTGGCGCGGTGCGGTGCGTCGCGGCGCGCCACGGCCCTGTCCGCCGCGCCGTGCCGGTCGAGCAGGGTCCGCCCTACCCGAAGTGCGACTTCGAGATGAGCCCGTGGACACCGACGGTGCGGTCGACCACCTGGGTCACGGTGAAGTCGGCCGCGGCCGACAGGTAGGCGTAGGCCGTGGCACGGTCCATCCCGCGGTCCTGCTCGAGGAAGTCGAGGGCGTTGACGACGGCGCGGCGCATCGCGACGTCGAGGTCGCTCCCCTGACCGTCGACCGAGCCGTCGGGGTCGGACAGGCCGATCGGGATCCACGCGTCCTCGGTCTCGGCGAAGGGATAGCCGTAGGCGACCGACGGTGCGTCGCCCGAGCCCGGCTTGCAGACCGTGAGGCGGAAGGTCCCGCGCAGCGACCCCTCCATCGCAGTGAGGGCGACCTCCCCGTCGCCCATCGCCATGTGCGGGTCGCCGACGTAGAACAGCGCGCCGTCGGCCTGGACCGGCAGGTAGAAGGTCGACCCGACCCCGAGCTGGCGGATGTCGATGTTGCCACCGCCGAGGGTCGGCGGGATCGAGTTGGCGCTCGGCGCTGTGGGGTCGGTGTCCTGGGAGAACGCGACGCCCATCATCCCCATGAAGGGGCGCAGCGGGAACCGCACCGACCCGCCGCTCGCCCCACCACCGAAGGTCATCACTCCCTCGTCGCCCTCGACGGCCGTGAAGGTCGACAGGTTGCCGAAGGACATGGGGTCGCCGCTCGCGCGGCCGTCGGTGCCGACAGGCGGCATGACCTCGTCGAGGGTGATGCCCGCGGGTGGGGTGCCGTCGGCCGTGAGAGCGAGCGCGCCCTTGCCGTGCCGGCTCGACACGACGCCGTAGGGCACACGCGGGATCGCCTCGAGTGTCTCGATCTTGAGGACGTCGCCGGGCTCTGCCCCGTCGACGTGCACAGGACCGGTCACGACGTGCGGCCCGTCCTTGACGAAGTCGCGGGTGGTCCGGTCGTAGTCGGCGGCGATCGCGATCGCGTCTTCGAGCACGTCGGAGGACGCGACGCCGTGCTCGGCGAAGAAGCTCACAGGGTCCCGGCCCTGGTCCTCGAGGATGCCCTCGTGCGACACGGCGTCGATGGTGATGGTCTCACCGGAGCGCATCCGGGCTGACGGCGTGGAGTGGACCGTCGGGACGTAGCCCCACAGGACGTCGTCCGGGGTCGAGCCGAGGTAGTGGTCCCCGCTGACGTCACCCGAGCCGGGCTGCAAGATCCCACGCTGGGTCGGGGACGTCGAGGGACGCGGGGTGGACGCAGATCCCGGTACGCACGCGGCCAGCGCACCCGCCACGGCTCCGCTCGCGCCGACGGCCGCAGCCGCCCTGAGGAAGTCACGTCGGCCGAGTCCTCGGGCGAGCACGGTCGCTGCTTCTCGGGGGTCGATCTGAGGCATGCGTCCTCCACGGGAGCGGTCGTCGTCACGCCCCGGGGTCTCCCGGGACGTGACGTCGACGCTAGTGAGAGGGTGTTTCTCACCCGTTTCAGGGAATCGACACGCAGGTACCAGATCGAGCCTGTCAGGTTCCGGCGAGGAGCCAGGCGACCTCGGCGCGCAGGAGGGCCTGGCGGGACGGGGAGTCGTAGGAGCGGGCGTCGTGCCCGAGGGCGTCGTAGACGCACCGCACGCCGGGCGCACCCGAGACCCACACGACAGGATGGTCGATCCCGTCGTGCTGCTGGGTGAGCAGCACGGTCGACGACTCGGCGACCCGGAGATAGCTGTACCGCTCGTCGAAGGCCGTCACGGTCCCAGACGTCACGTCACGCAGCACCCCGGCGAGGTCGTGGTCCGCACCGGTGAGCGTGAAGTCAGCCTCGCCGATGTCAGGGTGCATCGACGTGCCGTCGACCCACCGCCCGCCGAGGATCCGCTCCCAGTGCGCCGAGTCGGCGAAGGTGTTCGCCGCCTGGTGCAGACCGAGAACTGGTCGGCCCGCGTCGGTCCAGGCGCGCAGCCGCTCGTGGAACCCGGCCCACCGGGAGTCGTCGCCGTCGAAGCCGGGGTCGGGGCGGCCCGAGCTGGTGTTGACGACCACGAGGTCCACGCCGTCCCCGGCAGGGTCGAGGTCGTCGAGCGCGTCGGGGAAGGCCCCGCGGACCGACACCTGGTACGCGGGGGCGCCGAGGTCGTCGGTCCCGTCGATCGTCGGCGCCGAGAGCACCTCGGCGACCCTGTGGGACGTGGCCGCCATGTCGTGCCACGGGTCCTCGTACCGGCCGCGACCGGCGAGCACGAGGACCCGTGGCACGGAGGTCACCGGTTGGTCCCGTCGACCGCGAAGGGCTCGATCGCCGCGATCTCCTCGGCGGTCAGCGGTGCGGCGTGCGCGGCCTGCACGTTGTTCTCGAGCTGGCCGACGCTGCTCGCACCGATGAGGGTCGAGGTGACACGGGAGTCGCGCAGCAGCCACGTGAGGGCGAGCTGCGCGAGGGTCTGCCCGCGCCCGGCAGCGATCTCGTTGAGGCCACGGGCCCGCTCGAGGTACGTCTCGCTGATCGAGTCGCTCTTGAGGAAGTGCCCGACGGCCGCGCGCGAGTCCGACGGCACGTTGCCGTCGAGGTAGCGGTCGGTGAGCATGCCCTGCGCGAGCGGGGAGAACACGATCATGCCGATGCCGAGGTCGCCCACGGTGTCGAGCAGCGACTGGCCCGTCGCGTCGGGGTCGTCGGTCTTGCCCGCGTCGGGCATCTCGACGTGGCGGTTGAACATCGAATAGCTGGGCTGGTGGATCAGCAGCGGGGTGCCGAGGTCCGCGAGGACCTCTTGCGCGACACGGGTCTGCGCCGGGCTGTAGTTCGAGATGCCTGCGTACAGCGCACGGCCGCTCGTGACTGCGGTGTGCAGCGCACCCATCGTCTCCTCGATCGGGACCGTGGGGTCCGGACGGTGGGAGTAGAAGATGTCGACGTAGTCGAGGTTCATCCGCTTGAGCGACTGGTCGAGGGAGCTCAGCAGGTACTTGCGCGACCCGCCGTCACCGTAGGGGCCGGGCCACATGTCGTAGCCGGCCTTGCTCGAGATCACGAGCTCGTCGCGGTACGGGCGGAAGTCGTCCGTCATGTGACGGCCGAAGTTCTCCTCGGCCGAGCCGTAGGGCGGCCCGTAGTTGTTCGCGAGGTCGAAGTGCGTGA
>Ga0302349_1001775_pt1 | contig 15270 bp, 12 predicted proteins | sample PhyAR1_FD_202176 | JGI IMG/M metagenome (GOLD analysis project Ga0302349, IMG submission 202176) | Leaf surface microbial communities from alfalfa plants in UC Gill Tract Community Farm, Albany, California, United States - DLSL A.R1... | ecosystem: Host-associated > Plants > Phyllosphere >...
ACAGCACCGATGCCGGGCCGCGCACCAGTTCAACGCGCTCCAGCAACCAGGGATCGACAGTGCCGGTTTGCGACGAGGCCGTTGCGCCAAAGCTCAGGCCGTCGAGGAATTTGGGCACATAGCTGAAGCCACGGACAAACACTTCATCGTTGCGGTTAGACGAACCGCGATATTCGGTAAAGGCTCCGGCAGTGTAGCGCAGCGCCTGCGACACGGAGGTCACATCCAGCGCTTCCATCTGATCGCGCGTTACCACGGACACCGACTGTGGCGTTTTCAGCAGATCGGTCGCGGTCTTGGTGGACGAGAGCGTTTTGGTCGCCACAATCCCCTTCACCGGGGCAGTGGGATCTTCCGCCGTGCCTGGCGTGACCACGATAGTTTCTTCTTTCGCCAGCGCTGGTGTCACTGCCGTCACCGCCAGACTTAACGCCCAGAGTTGCATTATCTTGTTCTTTTTAAACATTTTATTATGTCTTTCCTGTTGTCGCATTTGCCATCAACCGCCCGCCGCCCCAACAGAGCAGACCGGGCAACCCTCATTAACAGCTAGGATGATATTGCAAATCATTCCCATTTGCATTAGCGTTGGTTACAAATTTTTACCGGGGAAAACGTTTTTGATGAAAGCGGCGTTAAGTGGATTAGTGATAGGGCTGGGCGTGTTGCCGGTGCTGGCAGCGGCGTGTGACGCGCCGTCCGTGCAGGGCGAGCTTCAGGGGAAATTTGACGCCAGCGGTGAGGTCTGTTTTCAGCTGCCGCCTCTTTCTGAAAATTACGTGTTTGCCACACTCAACGGCGTGACCGATGCCCGGCTGCTGGACGGGCAAAATCGCCGCATCCGCACGCTGTTAGAAGATGGCCCGGCGGATGGCGAACAGACGCTGCTGTTTTCCCTTCCCGTACGCCAGCATTCATCGCTGGTGCTGCATGGGGAAGAGGGCGCGCGCTGGCGGTTTGAATGGCAGATGAAAGAAACCACGCCTCTTGCGCGCGCGCAGGATCTGGAACCGATCAGTCCGACGTTACAACAGTTAGCAAAACACCTGGCCTCTGGCGGGACGACGGAGGCTTTCTGGCGACAGCGCCAACAGGCAGGGACGCCGCTTATTGAACCGGTGGACGCCACGCACAAGCGCGTCACTTTTTTGTGGCGCGGCGCGCGAGGCAACGTGTTTATCCTTGGATCGCCAGCGGGCGATCACGATCCGCTGTTCCGCCTCGCGCATTCTGACGTCTGGTTTCGCAGCTACGTAGTGCCCGCCGACACGCGGATGCAGTACAAACTCGCGCCGGACGTGCCGCAGATCCAGGGCACCGCCCGCGAGCAGCGCCGCGCCATTCTGGTCAGCGCGCAGGCCGATCCGCTCAATCCGCACACCTTAAGCCCGCCGCATACCGACCGCTGGAATCGCGCGTCGCTGCTGGATTTAAGCCCGTCGCGCTACTTTACGCCAGAAACAATGGCCCAGCCGATCCGTCACGGCACGCTGAAGCGTTACCCGATGACCAGTGAGCTTTTGCACAACAGCCGCGAAATCACCCTCTACCGCCCGCGAGCCGCGCAGCCCGCACGCTGGACGCTGTTTTTATTCGACGGTAAAACCTGGCAGGATGAGTATCACACGGCCAATGTGCTCGACAGCCTGATTGCCCGCCACGCACTACCGCCGATAAATATCGTTTTTATTGACAGCCTCGACCATAAACGCCGCGCCCGGGAGCTGCCGCCGAACGCAGATTTTGCTGATTTTATGGCGCATGAGCTGGTGCCGTGGCTGCGTCAGAAGGGGATTACGCTCACGCGCAACAAAACGGTGATTGCGGGCGCAAGCTACGGCGGGCTGGCCTCATCCTGGGTGGCGCTACGCTACCCGCGTGTGTTTGGCAATGTGCTGAGTTTATCCGGTTCCTACTGGTGGGCACCGAAAGGAGAGGCGGCAAGCTGGCTGACCCGACAATACCAGCAGTCGCCGCGCTACCCGCTGCGTTTCTGGATCCAGGCCGGACGCTTTGAAACCGCTGGCCCGGACGGCGGCATCTATCAAAACAGCGCCGAATTTGAAACCATACTGCGCGCAAAAGGCTACCCCGTGAGCTTCCACCCCTGGTCCAGCGGCCACGATTACGCCGCCTGGACAGAAGCACTGGTGCAGGGGCTGCGTCATTTTACCGGAGTGAAAACCAGCGCCGCCAGACGAAGCGAATAACCACATACTCCAGCACGCCGAGCAGCAAAAACCACAGGCAGAACAGCAGGGTATAAAACTGGCTGGCGTCAACCAGATGGAAAAGAGCGATAAGGTGCTGCACAACGGCCCCACCCGGCGCAGGCGCGGGGAGCAGCAGGCAGGAGAGGAACGCCAGCAGTAAAATACCCGCCGCGGTCATCAGGGATTCAAGGGGATGTTTCATTGGATGTTAATCGTCAGTTAAAAGGCGATTGTCCGTGAAACGGCGGGGGAGCACAAGGGTTGTCCCCTCACCCTAACCCTCTCCCCGGGGGAGAGGGGACAGATCGAGCACGGACTCGCCTTTCCCCCTCTCCCTGGGATCGAGCACGGACTCGCCTTTCCCCCTCTCCTGGGGGAGAGGGCCGGGGTAAGGGGATCTCCCCACCTCACCGCGACGCCCAAATCTCCGCGTGTTTCTCCACCAGCCCAAACAGCGAGCCGCCGTCCGCGACAAAATCCCGCATCAACTGCGCTTCGCTCTTGCCGCGGCGCACAAACTGGCCGATCTCCGCAATCGCGCTACCGGCTTTCAGCTTATCCGCATAGGGCGCAATCTTCTCCAGCAGTTGCTCAATATCGTCCTTAATCGTCACCTGCGCGCCGGTATGCACATCCGTCAGCACGCCGTCAAAACCAAACCGGCACGCCTGGAAGCGATTGAATTTATACAGCAAATAATCGCGTTCCTGCATTTTGAAAGGCCGCTCCGCCAGCAGCCAATGGGAGATAGCCTGAATAAATCCGGCGACGTTCACCGCGTGGGCCAGCGTCAGCGGCGTATCCATCACCCGCACTTCCACCGTGCCAAAATGCGGGCTGGGGCGAATATCCCAGTGCAGATCTTTAATGCTGTCGATCATGCTGGTGTAGCTCAGGCGGCGAAACAGTCCTTCAAATTCCGACCAGTTCGACACCCACGGCGCATGGCCGTTGTCCGGGAAAGCGGAGAAAATATTGAGCCGCGACGAAGCAAATTGCGTATCCGCGCCCTGCATATAGGGCGATGCCGCGCCGAGGGCAATAAAATGCGGCACAAAGCGCGACAGGCCATGCATCAGGTAAATCGCATCGTCACCGTTCTGGCAGCCGACGTGCACATGCTGACCAAACACCGTTGCCTGCTGCACCAGATAGCCAAACATCGCCAGCGTGCGGTGATAGCGCTCGTCATTGCAGACTTCCTGGCGCTGCCATTTCTGGAAAGGGTGCGTCCCGCCGCCGCAAATCTGCAAATGATGCTCTGCCGCCGCCCGCAAAATGATCTGCTGCATGGCGGAAAACTGGTTAGCGGCCTGATGAATGTCGGCGCACACCCCGGTGGCGATCTCCAGCATGCTTTCGGTGATGTCGTGCTTCACCTCGCCCGCTTTGACCTGGGATTTCACCGCGTCGATAAGTTTGGAAGAGTCCTGGCTTAAGTCATAGCCCGGTGGGTTAACCACCTGAAGCTCCAGTTCAATACCCAGGGTAAAAGGATCGGACACATGAAAATCGGGCAGGGGCATAGCTCACTCTCCTTGTCGTTGTTTCTGTGAGTATAGTCGGGGATTGAGGCTGTCACTTTTACCCTCACCCCGGCCCTCTCCCTGAGGGAGAGGGAGAAAGGCCAGCCCGCGCTCGATCTGTCCCCTCTCCCTGAGGGAGAGGGCTAGGGTGAGGGTGCCCCCTCCAGCGCCGCCAGAATCGTCATCAACACCCCTTCCTCATTCTCCAGTTCATTATTCCAGAATCGCAGCACTCGCCAGCCGTGTTGTGCCAGCCACGCGGTTCTTTTTTCGTCATACGCCGCCTGCTCATCATGCTGACCGCCATCAAGTTCAATAATTAATCTCGCCCGCCAGCAGGCGAAATCCACCACGTAATATCCCAATGGTTGCTGGCGACGGAATTTATAGTGGGCAAAACGTCTGTCGCGCAGTAAATACCACAGCCGCTGCTCGTGTGGCGTCATATTTTTACGCAGGACGCGGGCGTGTTCAGTTGGATTATTCATGGGCGCAGAATGCCAGCGCGGGGAGAAAGGTAAATAAAGAAGGGGGAATTCTGGAAGACGGGTTCAGGAATATTTTTCTTTTACACCCTCACCCTAACCCTCTCCCTGAGGGAGAGGGGACAGATTGTGCACAGGCCCGCCTTTCCCCCTCACCCTCAAGTCCGCGCTCGGGCTGCCTTTCTCCCTCTCCCTCAGGGAGAGGGCCGGGGTGAGGGTGAACCATGGTGCATTTCTGCAACATATTTCCCGAATCAAGTGCGCCCCCAATTCAAAATATAACCAACGGTTATTTCTTAAAGGTCATATTAAGGTATGGCTATAATATCTTCTGATATTTCCCGCCTTTAATGACATAAATTCTTATTTATTCAACCTGGTATGCATCTTGCCTGTTAATTATCTCGACTCTTTAACAGGGATAACGCAATGCTGAAATCATCTTCACTGAATAAATGCTGTCTGGCCGTTATTGGGGCTTTCTCTTTATTTAGCGCGGCGCAGGCAGACGCCTCCACGCTACGCATTGCGATGACGGCGGCGGATATTCCGTTAACGCTCGGCCAGCCGGATCAGGGTTATGAAGGCAACCGCTTTACCGGCATTCCTTTATATGACGCGCTGGTGGAGTGGGACCTGTCGCAGGGCGAAAAGCCGAGCGGCGTGGTGCCGGGGCTGGCGACGGAATGGCATGTCGATCCGCAAAATCAGCGGCGCTGGATCTTCAAACTGCGCCCCGACGTGAAGTTCCACGATGGCACCCTGGTTAACGCCGATGCGATTGTCTGGAACGTCGGCAAAGTGCTGGATAAAGCCGCGCCGCAGTACGCGCCGGGGCAGATTGGCAACACGCTGTCACGTATGCCGACGCTGACCGGGGCGGAAAAAATCGATGACAGCACCGTCGCGCTCACCACCTCCGAGCCGGACGCGCTGCTGCCGTACAACATCACCAACCTGTTTATCGTCTCGCCGACCGCATGGGAGAAAATCTACGCCGCCGTACCGGAATCGACCGGCGACACCGCCGCACGCAGCAAACAGGCGTGGACCACCTTTGCTTCGCAGGCGGTGGGTAGCGGTCCGTTCAAACTGGAAAAACTGGTGCCGCGCCAGCAACTGATCCTCACCAAAAACGCCGACTACTGGAACAAAGATCGGGTGCCTAAAGTCGACAAAGTGGTGCTGATCCCGCTGCCGGAAGCCAACGCCCGCACCGCCGCGCTGCTGTCAAAACAGGTGGACTGGATCGAAGCGCCCGCGCCGGACGCGGTGGATCAAATCAAATCCCAGGGTTTCAAAATCTACGCCAACACCCAGCCGCACCTGTGGCCGTGGCAGTTCTCGTTCCTCGAAGGATCGCCGTGGAAGGATATCCGCGTGCGTAAAGCCGCCAACCTGTGTCTTAACCGCGCCGAACTGAAAAGCTATCTCGGCGGCTACATGACCGAAGCAACGGGCGTCTACGAAGAGGGCAACCCGTGGCGCGGCAAGCCGACGTTCCAGATCAAATATGACCCGGACACCGCGCGCAAACTGATGACCGAAGCGGGCTACAGCGAAAGCAAACCTTTACAGGTGACGGTCGCCACCTCCGCCTCCGGTTCCGGCCAGATGCAACCGCTGCCGATGAACGAATACATCCAGCAGAGCCTGAAAAGCTGCTTCTTTAACGTCGACATCAAAGTGACCGAATGGAACACGCTGTTCACCAACTGGCGTCTGGGGGCGAAAGATCCAGCGGCAGCGGGCATCAACGCCATTAACGTCAGCGCGGCGGTGAACGACCCGTACTTCGGCATGATCCGCTTCGCCACCGAAAAAGCCTTCCCGCCGACCGCCACCAACTGGGGCTTCTTCACCACCCCGGAAACCGAAAAACTGGCGACCGCCGTGAAACACGCATTTACCCCGGCGGAGATGGACAAAGCCGCAGGTGAACTGCACGCCGCGCTGGTGGATCAGGTGCCGTTCCTGTTTGTCGCCCACGACGTTGGCCCGCGCGCCATTTCGCCTGCGGTAACGGGCGTGGTGCAGCCGCAAAGCTGGTTTATCGACCTCAGCCTGGTCAGTAAGAAAGAGTAACCGCCACGAGGAGAAGCCACATGCTTACCACACTCATGTATCGCATCCTGCTTGCCGTGCCGACCATGCTCGGCGTCGCGGTGATCTGTTTTCTGCTGGTGCAAATCGCGCCGGGTGACCCGCTGGTGTCGGTGATGCCGCCGGATGCATCCGAAGCGTTACGCCACACCCTGATGCAAGCCTACGGGTTTGATAAGCCGCTGCCGGTGCAGTTTATGCACTGGTTATGGCGCGCGCTTCAGGGCGATTTAGGCATGTCCGTTGCCACCGGGCGTCCGGTGATCAGCGAAGTAATGACCGCCGTGACTTACTCGCTGCGCCTCGCGCTGCTGGCAACCCTGATCGGCTTCGTGCTCGGAAGTCTGTTCGGCTTCGTGGCGGGCTACTTTCGCAACAGCATTATCGACCGTATCGCCTCGGTGCTCTCGGTGTTCGGCGTCAGCGTGCCGCACTACTGGCTCGGGATGCTGCTGGTGATCGTCTTCTGCGTGAAGCTCTCCGTGCTGCCCGCAACGGGCGGCGGGCCGATTGGCGGCGACGGCTGGCAGTGGAGCTGGGAATACCTGCAATTTATGGTACTGCCCGCCTTTACGCTGTCGGTGATCCCCACCGGGATCATCGCCCGTACGGTGCGCTCGCAGGTGGCGGAAATCCTCAGCCAGGAGTTTATCGTCGGTCTGCGGGCGCGCGGTCTCAACGAATCGCGCATCTTCCTGCACGTGGTCAAAAACGCCGCGCCCACGGCGCTGGCGGTCATGGGTTTACAGGTCGGCTATCTGATGGGCGGCTCCATTCTGGTGGAAACCGTCTTCTCCTGGCCCGGCACCGGGCTTCTGCTCAACACGGCGATCTTCCAGCGCGATTTGCCGCTGTTACAGGGCACCATCTGGGTACTGGCGCTGTTCTTCGTCCTGCTCAATTTACTGGTGGATGTCCTGCAAACCGCTCTCGATCCACGCATTAAGAGGAGCTAAACATGGTCGATACCGTAACGCCAAAAATGATGACCGCAACGGCTACACAACCGGCGGTGGAGGGGTACTGGCGCGGGGTGTTCGCAAGGCTTTTGCGCGATCCCACCGGGATGCTGGTCGGCAGCATTATTCTGCTGCTGCTGGCCCTGGCGCTGTTTGGCCCGTGGCTTATCGTCAAGGACCCGTACCAGACCTCAATGTTCCTGCGCTTAAAACCGATCGGCACCGACGGCTTTTTATTAGGCTCCGATGAACTGGGGCGCGACATGCTCTCCCGGCTTATCCTCGGCACCCGCCTGTCGCTGTTTATGGGCATCGTGCCGGTGGTGTTCGCCTTTTTTATCGGCGGGGCAATCGGCATTATCGCCGGGTACGCCGGGGGCAAAACCAACACCCTGATCATGCGCACCATCGATATTTTCTACGCCTTCCCGTCAGTGCTGCTGGCGATTGCGCTCTCCGGCGCGATGGGGGCGGGCGTGGGTAACGCACTGCTCTCGTTGACGCTGGTGTTCGTGCCGCAGGTGGCGCGCATCGCTGAAAGCGTCACCGCTCAGGTCCGGCATATGGACTACATCGACGCGGCGCGGGCGACCGGGGCCAGCGCTTTCACCATCATCCGCGTGCAGGTGCTCGGCAACGTATTAGGGCCGATTTTTGTCTTCTCCACCGGGTTGATCTCAGTGTGCATGATTTTAGCCTCCGGCCTGTCGTTTCTCGGCCTTGGCGTGCGCCCGCCGGAGCCGGAGTGGGGCCTGATGCTCAACACGCTGCGCACCGCCATTTACACCCAGCCGTGGGTGGCGGCGCTGCCGGGGATGATGATTTTCATCACCTCGATTTCGTTTAACATTCTGGCGGATCGTCTGCGTGCCGCCATGGCGATCAAGGAGTAAGCGATGCAACCCTTTGAGAATGTCGATATCGGCGGCCCGGCGCAGCCACTGCTGCGGGTGAGTAAACTAGTGAAGCATTTCCACACCGGCGCGCGTAAGGGCAAAGATGTGGTGCAGGCGGTGGATGGCGTCAGCTTTGATGTCATAAAAGGCGAAACCCTTGGCGTGGTCGGGGAATCCGGCTGCGGTAAATCCACCACCGCGCGGCTGCTGATGCAGCTTCTGACCCAGGACAGCGGCGAACTGGTGTTCGACGGGCAGGAAGTGGGCTCCTCGCGCCTGCCGATGAAAGAGTACCGCCGCCAGGTACAGATGGTGTTTCAGGACAGCTACGCCTCCCTTAACCCGCGCATGACCATGGAAGAGAGCATTGCGTTTGGTCAGCGGGTACATGGCATCAGCCAGAAAGAGGCCCGCGACTACGCGCGCTACCTGCTCGCCCACGTCGGCCTTGAACCGGGGCGTTTCGCCCACCGCTACCCGCACGCGCTTTCCGGCGGTCAGCGCCAGCGCGTCAATATCGCCCGCGCGCTGGCGATGAAACCCCGGCTGGTGATCCTCGACGAAGCCGTGTCCGCGCTGGATAAATCGGTGGAAGCCCAGGTGCTGCAACTGCTTTTAGAGTTAAAGCGCACCCTGAATCTGACCTATGTGTTTATCAGCCACGATCTGCACGTGGTGCGCTGGCTGTCGGATCGCATCCTGGTGATGTATCTCGGCGAAGTGGTGGAGATCGGCCCGGCGGAAGCGCTCTTTACCGACGCGCAGCACCCGTACACCAAAGCGCTGTTAAGCTCGATGCCGTCGATGGACCCCGACAACCGCACCCTCAGTTCGCCGCTTTCAGGCGATCCGCCCAGCCCGATTGCACCGCCGTCCGGCTGCCGGTTTCACACCCGCTGCCCGCACGCAAAAGCGGCCTGCGCGCAGATCAAACCGCAGCTTAAAACCGTGGGGCAGGGGCACCAGAGCGCCTGCCTGATGGCCCAGGGCGATCCCGCCTGGCACCAGACGCGAATGGAGGTGAGCCATGTCGCCTGAATCGTATGTCCATGTCCGTGATTTACACGTTGAATTTCGCCGCGACGGGCAGACGGTCAATGCCGTCAACGGCGTCTCCTTTGACGTCCAAAAAGGCGAAGTGATGGCGCTGATCGGCGAGTCCGGTTCCGGGAAAAGCGTCACCCTGCGCGCGCTGATGCGCCTGCACCCGCCGAAAAGCAGCTTTCTCACCGGCACCCTGAACGTCGGCGGCGAGGCGGTGCTGGCGATGAACGCCTCTGCGCTGCGCAGCTATCGGGGCGGCAAATGCGCGATGATTTTCCAGGAGCCGCTGCTGGCGTTCGATCCGGTTTACACCGTCGGGCAGCAAATTGTTGAAGGGCTAAAACGCCACGAAGGTTTATCGACCCGTGAGGCGCAAGCCCGCGCACTGGAAGCGCTGCGCCAGGTGCGCATTCCCAGCCCCGAGCGGCGGCTGGATTCTTACCCGCATGAGATGTCCGGCGGGATGCGCCAGCGGGCGATGATCGCCCTGGCACTCTCCTGTAATCCGCAACTATTGCTGGCCGACGAACCGACCACCGCGCTCGACGCCACGGTGCAAATCCAGATCCTGATCCTTTTGCGCGAGCAGCAAAAACAGCGTGGCATGTCGGTGATTTTCGTCACCCATGACATCGGCGCGGCGGTGGAGATCGCCGACCGGGTGGCGGTGATGTACGCCGGGCGCATCGTCGAAGAAGCGTCGATAAGCGAGATCCTAAACCACCCGCGCCACCCCTATACCCAGGTACTGCTCGGCAGCCGCCCGAAAGAGGGACTGAAAAAAGGCGTCGCGCTGCACTGCATTCCCGGTTCGCCGCCCGATCTGGCGAATCTCCCCGGCGGCTGCGCCTTTGCCGCCCGCTGCCCGCACGCCAAACCCGTCTGCACGCAGATGCAACCGCCGACCGAACAGGTCACTGAACGTCACGTCGTCAGTTGCCACCGCTGGCGCGAACTGGCGACCGACACCCCCGTACAGCAGGCGTATGCCTGATTTAAGGAGCTAAGTATGCAGGATAACGCCCGTGCTTTTATGCCTTACCCGTTCGTCGCCGTGCCGCACGCCGAAAGCGGCCCGCTGTCGGGATACACCTTTGCGGTGAAAGATCTGTTTGATGTTGCAGGCTACCCGACCGGCGGCGGCAACCCGCATATTCTGGCGCGTTCCGGGATCAAAACCACCACCGCGCCCCCGGTGCAGGCGCTGCTCGACGGCGGCGCGCGCTTCATCGGCAAAACCCACACCAGCGAGCTGGCCTACTCAATGAGCGGGCTGAACATTCACTACGGCACGCCGTGCAACGGGGCCGCGCCGGATCGCATTCCTGGCGGCTCCTCCTCCGGCTCGGCGTCGGCGGTGTCGAACGGCCTGTGCGACATCGCCCTTGGCTCCGATACCGGCGGTTCCGTGCGCACACCCGCCAGCTACTGCGGGCTGTACGGCCTGCGCCCGACGCACGGGCGGATTTCGCTCGCGGGCTGCCAGCCGCTGAGCGCCACCATGGACACCTGCGGCTTCTTCGCCCGCACGCCGGACGCGTTCAGCGCGGCGGCAGCCTGCTTATTAGGCCAGGATACCGCGCAACACAGCGTGCAGCTTGCACGTCACGACGGGCTTTTTGCCCGTTTACCCGATCACACCAAAGCGCTGCTCGCACCAGTGATGGCGCAAATGGCGGAAAAATGGGGCGAGATTGACTCGCTCACCGCGCCGCTGCCGGAGATCGAACCGACATACACCGCGTTTCGCCAGATTCAGGGCTATGAGGCCTGGCAATCGCAGGGCGAGACCATCGAGCAGTACGGCCTGCAACTGGGACCGGATGTGGCAGAGCGATTTGCTTATGGCAAAGCCGTCACCCCGGCGGAATTTGACGCCGCCTGTCAGCGCCGGGAAGCGTTCAGCGCCTGGTGGGATGAACAGCTTGGCAACCGGATCCTGATCCTGCCGACGGTGCCGGACATCGCGCCGCTGCTCACCGCCCGCCCGGAGGAGATCGAAGTCACCCGGCGTATCTCTCACGATCTGCTGCTTATCGCCGTGCTGACCCGCCGCCCGCAGGTCAACATTCCGGTCGCCACGCACAACGGCGCGCCGTTGGGTATTTCGCTTCTGGGGCCACGCGGCAGCGACCGCCTGCTGGTGGACCTGGCGACTAATTTTATGAAAGGAGAATGAGATGAGTAGCGACGTTCTGACCCGGCCCGACCTGCAAACCCTGCGTATTAACGGCGATCGCCTGTGGGATTCTCTGATGGAACTGGCCCGAATCGGCGCGACGCCGAAGGGTGGCTGCTGCCGTCTGACGCTCACCGATTTGGATCGCCAGGGCCGCGACCTGGTGATCGGCTGGGCGAAAGCCGCCGGGCTTAGCATCACGATTGATAAAATCGGCAACGTGTTTATGCGCCGCGAAGGGCGCAACCCGTCGCTGCCGGCGGTTGTCTCCGGCAGCCATATCGACACGCAGCCGACGGGCGGCAAATTCGACGGCAACTACGGGGTGCTGGCGGCGCTGGAAGTGGTGCGCACGCTCAACGATCTGCACATTGAAACCGACGCGCCGATTGAAGTGGTGTTCTGGACCAACGAAGAAGGCTCGCGCTTTGTGCCGGTAATGATGGGTTCCGGGGTGTTCGCCGGGGTGCTGCCGCTGGAAAAGATCTATGCCGCCACCGACGCCGACGGCAAAACGGTGAAAGAGGAGCTGGAGAAGATCGGCTACGTCGGGCCGCAGACGCCGGGCGATCACCCCATCGGGGCCTATTTTGAAGCGCACATTGAGCAGGGGCCGATTCTGGAAGATGAAGAGAAAATCATCGGCGTGGTGGAAGGCGTGCTCGGCATCCACTGGTACGACTGCGTGGTGACCGGGCAGGAGTCCCACGCCGGGCCGACGCCGATGCATCTGCGCAAAGACGCGATGCAGGTCGCCACGCATATTATGCAGGAGGTGGTCGCTATCGCCGGTCGCAGCGAGCACGGACGCGGCACGGTGGGCATGGTGCAGGTACACCCGAACAGCCGCAACGTGGTGCCGGGCGAGGTGAAATTCTCCATCGACATGCGCAACATCAGCGACGCCGCCGTCGATGAGATGGACGCACAGCTACGGGCGTTTATCGTGCAGATGCAGGAAAAGAGCGGGCTGACGATTACGCTCCACGAAGTGAGCCACTATCCCGCCGCGCCGTTTGACAGCGACTGCCGCACCGCGATTGCCGACGCCGCCACCGCCCTCGGCTACCCGGCCCGCCCGATTGTCTCCGGTGCCGGGCACGACGCGGTATACATGAGCTACCTCGCACTCACCGGAATGATTTTTATCCCGTGCAAGGACGGGATTAGCCACAATGAGATCGAGTACGCGTCACCGGAGCACGTGACGGCAGGGGGGAATGTGCTGTTGCAGGTGATGATGCAGTACGCGAAGGTGGTGTGATTTTCCCCTCACCCCAACCCTCTCCCCAGGGGAGAGGGAGAAAGGCCAGTCCGCGCTCGATCTGTTCCCTCTCCCTCAGGGAGAGGGTCAGGGTGAGGGTGTTATTTTCCCCCTCTCCCTCAAGTCCGCACACGGTCCCGCCTTTCCCCCTCTCCCTAAGGGAGAGGGCCGGGGTGAGGGTGAACTCACATCTGCTCTAACTGCCCGCGCAGCACATCCACCCCCGGCGCAATCGCGTCCGGGTTAATCGCATGAAACCCCATCCGGAAGAAATTATCCGGCGGCGTGGCATCCAGAAAATGCCGTGCCCCTGGCTCAATCAACACGCCCGCATGGGCGGCGCGCCAGGTGAGTTGCTGGGTGCTGATCGCCTCTGGCGTGCGCAGCCAGAAGGCGTTCGCGTGCTCGCTGCCCGCCATCAGCGTGCATTCCGGCAGGCGGGTGTGCAGGGCGCTGGCGAGCATCTCCCAGCGGCGGGCGGAATCGTCGTGGTAGCGGCGCAGATGCGTCTCGTAATAACCCTGGGCGAGAAAATGCGCCATCTGGTACTGAATATTCGCCGGGGGATGGCGGTACATCAGGCGGCGCAGGGCGCGGGCTTCGTCGATCAGATCCGGGTCGGCCACCATAAAGCCGAGGCGTAAACCCGGTGACAGCGCCTTCGACAAACTGCTGACGTAAATCACCCGCCCGCTGCGGTCGCTGGCTTTAAGCGCCGGCAACGGGTTCTGCATAAAATTACTTTCCGAATCGTAATCATCTTCCACAATCACCGCGTCGTGGCGGGCGGCGTACTCCAGCAGTTGTGCCCGGCGCGCTTTACTCATCGATACGCCCGTCGGCACCTGATGGCCCGGCGTCACGTAATAGTAATCGCAGGGGGCGTCCGCCAGCACCAGACCTTCCTCGTCCACCGCATGCGGCACAATCCGGGTGTCAGCGAGCATAAAGGTGTTAATCGCCTCGCGAAAACCGGGGTTCTCCACCGCCACGCGGGTATCGGGTGACATCAACAGCCGGGTCAGCAGATAGAGTGCGTTTTGCGATCCGAGGGTAATCAAAATCTCATCGGGGGCGGCGACAATCCCGCGTTTGGGCAGCACGCGGGTACGGATCTGCTCAATCAGCATCGGCACATCCTGATCGATATGATCCACCACCCATGCCGGATCGCGGATGCCGCCGTGCAGCCAGTTCGCCGCCGCGCGCCAGCTGGCAAGCGGAAAGCGGTGAGTATCCGGCTGCCCGTAAATAAACGGGTAGCGGTAGTGCATCCAGCCTGCGGGTTTAAGAATCGACTCCTGCTGGCTGGGCTGGATCTTCAGGCGGTTGCCCCAGCGTGGTGCAGCGCTCTCGCAAACGGGTGCAGCCAGAGTGGGGTTCACCTGCGGCTGGTGGTAATCCGGGTGCAGGTAGTATCCACTGCGCGGGCGGCTTAACAGATAGCCTTCGTTGACCAGATTTTCAAACACCAGCGCGGTGGTATTCCGTGAAACGTTAAGCTGCGCGGCCAGCGCCCGACACGAGGGCAGCGGGGCGTCGGGCGGGAAAATCCCGCTGAGGATGGCGTTGATGAGCGTTTCACGCACCTGTTCCTGTAACCCGCGCTGCGCGTCAAAATCGACGTGAAGAAAGTGACGAATCATGCGATACCCCTCAACTCTGAACGCTTATGTCATGAGTCCAGCAAGTTCCGTACCAGCTTCATTCTGACTGACACAACCCCGCGCAAAAACTGGCTCTATTCAGAATGGCAAATGCCTCCCTATTGTAAAAACGCATGCACAGCATCCCGAAGACAAATATATCCGGCACGTTACTTGCAGCGTTTTCAGCGTTCCTGGAATGAACCGGTCTGGTCAATCACATAAAGGGTGGCACGATGAAAAAATTACTCAGCAAATATTGTCTTGCAGCTATCGTCGCGATGGCCTTTACCACACACTACGCCGCAGCCAGAGATTTAGCGGAAATTGAAAAGTCGGGCACCTTAAAAGTCGCCACCGAAGATGATTACGCACCGTTTAATTTTATGACCGACGGGAAAACCGACGGATTTAATAAAGACATGCTCGAAGAGCTGAAGAAATACGCCAAATTTAATATCGACCAGAGTATTTTGCCGTGGACAGGCCTGCTCGCGGCGGTTTCCACCGGGCAATATGATATGGCCTTAACCGGCGCGGTAATAACCGATGAACGGCTTAATGTTTTTAATTTCACGCCACCCTGGGCATCGGCGCAGCACTATTTCGTTAAGCGCGCGGGGGATGACTCATTAAATAGCATTAAAGATTTGAGCGGTAAAAAAGTCGGTGTCCAGGCGGGCAGCGCACTGCTGGCGCGCTTGCCGGAACTGAAAGCGATGCTGGAGAAAGAGGGCGGGAAACTCGGCCCGGTTGTTGAATATCCGTCCTATCCGGAAGCCTATGCGGATCTGGCGAATAAGCGTCTCGACTACGTGATTAACGTGGTGATTTCCGTCAACGATCTGGTGAAAGCCAAGCCGAAAGTCTTCGCCAAAGGGCTGCCGGTTTCAGGTCCTGGCTACATGGCATGGCCGATCCCGAAAAACTCGCCGGAACTGCTGGCTTACATGAC
>Ga0302349_1001779_pt1 | contig 15262 bp, 12 predicted proteins | sample PhyAR1_FD_202176 | JGI IMG/M metagenome (GOLD analysis project Ga0302349, IMG submission 202176) | Leaf surface microbial communities from alfalfa plants in UC Gill Tract Community Farm, Albany, California, United States - DLSL A.R1... | ecosystem: Host-associated > Plants > Phyllosphere >...
TGATGCGCATGAGGACCCGGGTCTGGAACGATACCCGCAAGAGCATACCGTTTCGGCCCTTGCAGGGGCTGGCTGGAAACGGACGCGATTACCGCGCGCCGGGGCCTTTGCAGGTTGTCGCACCGCCCCATGCGACACCGGGCCGCAGGGGCCGGCGAGCGGAAAAGTGCGGGCATGCATTAGGATTTGCGCTCCAAATGAATTGAATTGAGTCTTGATGAGCGACCATCGCCACCGTTTCCTGCAACTGGCCCTGACCGCCGATGCCCTGCGTTTCGGCCAGTTCACCCTGAAGTCCGGCCGTCTGAGCCCCTATTTCTTCAATGCCGGCCGGTTTGATTCCGGCGCGCGCATGTCCCAGCTGGCGGCCTGCTACGCCGATGCCGTGGAAGCGACCGGGCTGAAGTTCGACGTCGTGTTCGGCCCCGCCTACAAGGGCATTCCGCTGGCCACCGCGACCGCCTGTGAATTCGCCCAGCGCGGCCGCGACCTGCCGCTGTCGTTCAACCGCAAGGAAGCCAAGGACCACGGCGAAGGCGGCAACCTGATCGGCGCCGACATGAATGGCAAGCGCGTGCTGATCGTGGATGACGTGATCACCGCCGGCACCGCGATCCGCGAAGCGCTGGCGATCATCAAGGGCGCCGGTGGCACCCCGGCCGGCATCGTGGTCGCACTGGACCGCCAGGAGATCGCCTCGGAAACCGACCGCCGTTCGGCCGCGCAGGCCGTGGCCGAAGAAGCCGGCATTCCGGTGGTCGCCGTGGCCACGCTGGCCGACCTGCTTGATTTTGCCTCCGGAAATCCGGAACTTGTCGGCTACCGGCAGCCGCTGGAGGACTATCGTTCCCGCTACGGCAGCCGTCCTACGCGTTGAGAGCAGGGGGCTTTCACCATGTCCAGGTTTGCCACGTTCACCGTTGTCGGCCTGTTGCTGGCCGTGCCGCTGTTGCCTGCCCAGGCGCAGAAGCGCACGGCCGATGCGACGCCGAAGAAGCTGTACTGCTGGAACAAGGGCAGCGAGCGGATCTGCAGTGATGCCCTGCCCCAGGAGGCGGTGAACAGCGCGCGCGAGGAGTTCAACCTGCGCAGCGGCATGCGCAGTGGGCAAGTGCAGCGCGCGTTGACCGACGAGGAACGCGCCGACGCTGCTGCGCAGGCCGCGCAGCAGCGCCTGGACCTGGCGGCCGAGCAGACCCGCCAGCGCACCGAGCAGGCCATGCTGGCCACGTACGAGAACGAGGACGACCTGCGCCGGGTGTTCGCCGAGCGCAGCGGGATCCTGGACAACAACATCCACACCGCCAGTTATAACGTGGCCAGCGTGCGTGATGCGCTGGTCACGCTGCTGGCCAGCGCGGGCAACCGCGAGCTGGATGGGCAGCCGGTGCCGGACAAGCAGGCCGAGCGCATCCGTGAGCGGCATGCCGAGCTGGTGGCGCAGCGGCGCATGCAGGCGTCGTTCGAGCAGCAGCGCCAGGCGCTGGATGTGGAGATCGAGAGCACGCTGCAGCGTTATCGGTTGCTGAAGGGTGTGGGGAGCGATCCGCGCGGGTAAGGGTGGATGTGCGATTGCGTTGAAACGAAGGCGGCCTTTTGGGTCGCCTTTTTGGTTTTTCTACGCTCCGCATCGCGGGCATGAAGCTTGCTGTGAACTGTTGCGGACGCGGACGCGGGGGCGGTGGGTTGGTCGGGCGGCGGGCCGCGATGCCCTTGCCGGCGAATGTCCCCCGGCGCCGGCCTGTGGCCGTCCCCTCCTCCTTGATTTCGCCCACAAGGGCATCGCGACCCGCGTATCCAGACCACTGGCGCCGCACTGAAAGCCCTGGGTTGCAGCACGCGCACCACATGCGAGCCCCGTAGCGGTGGGTAGGCCCCTGGGCAAAATCAAGGAGGAGGCCGTCGCCGGCAGGCGGCGGCCGGGGGACATTTGCCGAGGGGCCTGCCGGTCGCTGCGGGGCGTAACGTTCGCACCAAAGACGCACCTTTTTATGCACTTTTTACGGGAGTCGCCGGTTTCGGGCGTGGAGCGTTTATGCCGGGCAGGCAGACCATGAGCGCTTGACGTGGAGTGGTTCCACCTGGACGTCCCATGCGCCTGTATCTGCCTGTCTTTCCCGCCGGTGCCCCGTGCACCGCGCGCTCCCTTTCCCGCGTTTGAGGTCACGACCATGTCTGCCTGGCTTTCCCTGCTGTGCGGCGTGCTGGTGCTCGTTGCCGCCGCCTATCTGTTGTACGTCGTGCTTCGGCCCGAAACCTTCTGACCGGAGCCGACCATGACCGAGATCCTGTTGATCCTGCTGGCCAGCATCGTGCTGGCCTTTCCGTTGGGGCTGTACCTGGCCCGGGTGATGCGCGGTGGCCCGATGCGCGGGGACGCGCTGTTCGGGTGGATTGAAAAACCGCTGTACCGGCTGCTCGGGGTGAACCCGGCGCGCGGCATGTCCTGGCGTGGCTACGTGGGTGCCTTCCTGCTCAGCAACGTGGTGATCGCGGTGCTGGTGCAGGCCGTCTTCATGACCCAGGCCTGGCTGCCGTTCAATCCCGACCAGATTCCCAACATGCGCTGGGATACCGCGCTGCACACGATGGTGTCGTTCCTGACCAACACCAACCAGCAGCACTATTCCGGCCAGGCGCAGCTGTCCTACTTCGCGCAGATGACCGCGATCACCGGGCTGCAGGTGGTGACGCCGATGATGGGCCTGGCGCTGGTGGTGGCCACCCTGCGTGCACTGTTCAGTGCGCGCCCTGAGGACGTGCCGGCTGACCAGGCCGCGCTGCTCAGTGCGGACCGCCGTGTCGATGTGGGCAACTACTACGCCGATGTGGTGCGCGCGTGCGTGCGCTTCATGCTGCCGCTGTGCCTGTTGTGGGCGGTGCTGCTGACCAGCCAGGGCGTGCCCGCCACGTTCGCTGGTGGTCCGCAGGCCACGCCGATCGATGCCGCGGCCGGCGTGGACACGCAGAAGATTCCGCTCGGCCCGGTCGCGGCGATGGTCGCGGCCAAACAGCTGGGCACCAATGGCGGTGGCTGGTACGGCCCCAACAGCGCGATGCCGCTGGAGAACCCGACCCCGCTGTCCAATGCGCTGGAACTGATCGGCATCCTGCTGATCCCGATCGCGGTGATCTTCATGCTCGGCGCGTTCACCGGACGCAGGCGCCTGGCCGGGCTGGTGTTCGGCTGCATGCTGGCGATGTCCAGCGTGTCGATCGCCGCCACCGTGTGGCTGGAAGGTCACTCGGCCACGACGGCCAGCCCGCTGCTGATGGAGGGCAAGGAAGTGCGCTTCGGTGCCGATGGCACGGGGCTGTGGGCCGCGATCACCACGCAGGTATCCAATGGTTCGGTCAACGGCATGCATGACTCGCTCAGCCCGCTGGCCGGGGCTGTACCGATGGTCAATATGCTGGTCAATGCGATCTGGGGTGGCATCGGCTGCGGCCTGCAGCAGTTCATCGTCTACCTGCTGCTGGGCGTGTTCCTGGCCGGGCTGATGACCGGCCGCACCCCGGAACTGTTCGGCCGCAAGCTGGAAACGCCGCAGGTGCGCCTGCTTGCGCTGCTGGTGCTGCTGCAGCCGATCACCATCCTGGGCTTCACCGCGCTGACCCTGGCGATCCCGTCGATCACCGGCACCTCCAACCCCGGCTTCCACGGCATCAGCCAGGTGTTCTACGAGTACACCTCGGCGTTCGCCAACAACGGCTCGGGCTTTGAGGGCCTCGGCGATGCCACGGTGTGGTGGAACCTGAGCTGCACCCTGGTGCTGTTGCTGGGTCGCTACCCCGTGCTGGTGATCCCGTTGATCGTGGCCGCGCAGCTGGCGGCCAAGCGGCGGGCGCCGGAATCGGCCGGCACGCTGCAGATTGAAACCCCGACCTTCGCGCTGACCCTGATCGCGCTGATCGTCATCCTCACCGTATTGCAGTTCATGCCGGCGCTGGTCCTTGGCCCGGTGGCCGACCACCTGTCGCTGACGCTGCACTGAGACCGCCTCCCATGAGTACGTACCCGTTGAACGTTTCTTCCCACCGCCGCCAGCGCCTGCTGGACGGCGCCGGCTGGCGCCGCGCCCTGCGCGATGCCGTGATCAAGCTCTCGCCGCGGCACCTGCTGCACAGCCCGGTCATGGCCGTGGTGATGGTCGGCACGGTGGTCAGCGCACTGGTGACGCTGAGCGGCAATGCGCCGCTGGGCTTCGGCCTGGCGGTCACCGCGATCCTGCTGCTGACCGTGCTGTTCGGCAACTTCGCCGAGGCTGTCGCCGAAGCGCGTGGCCGCGGCCAGGCGGCCTCGCTGCGGCGTGCCCGCCAGGACCTCACCGCGCGCCGGCTGGCCGCCGCGCATGCCGGGGCCAGTGAAACCCAGGTCCCGGCGGCCGAACTGCGCCCGGGCGATCACGTGATTGTCAGTGCCGGCGAGTTGATCCCGGCCGATGGCGAGATCGTGCAGGGCCTGGCCACGATCAACGAAGCGGCGGTAACCGGTGAATCGGCGCCCGTGCTGCGCGAGGCCGGTACCGACCGCAGTGGTGTGATCGGCGGCACCAAGGTGCTTTCCGACCAGATCATCGTGCGCATCACCGCCGAGCCGGGCCACAGCTTCCTGGACCGGATGATCGCGCTGGTGGAAGGCGCGAACCGCCAGAAGACCCCGAACGAGGTTGCCCTGACCCTGCTGCTGGCGGCGATGACGCTGACCTTCCTGGTGGTGGTGGCGACGCTGCCGGCGATCGGCGCCTTCGTGGGCGTACAGGTCGATCCGCTGCTGCTGATCGCGCTGCTGGTGTGTTTGATCCCGACCACCATCGGCGGCCTGCTGCCGGCCATCGGCATCGCCGGCATGAACCGTGCGCTGGCCGCCAACGTGCTGGCCAAGTCCGGCAAGGCGGTGGAAGTGGCTGGCGATGTGGACGTGCTGCTGCTCGACAAGACCGGCACCATCACCTACGGCGACCGCCAGGCCACGCATTTCCATGCCCTTGCCGGTATCGACGCCAGCCAGCTGCGCGAGGCGGCGCTGCTCTCCTCGCTGGCCGACCCGACCCCGGAAGGCAAGTCGGTGGTGCGGCTGGCGCGTGAGCAGGGCTGCACGACGGCCGAGCCGGACCATGCGGACTATCTGGCCTTCAGTGCGCAGACCCGCATGTCCGGCGTCGATCTGGACGGCGGCCGCCGCATCCGCAAGGGCGCCTCCGATGCGATCACCGCGTATGTGCGTGCGCTGGGCGGCACGGTGCCGTCGGAGCTGACCGGACGCGTGGAACAGGTGGCACGCAACGGTGCGACACCGCTGGTGGTGTGCGAAGGCCGCCATGTGCTGGGCGTGATCGAGCTGTCGGACGTGGTCAAGCACGGCATGCGCGAGAAGTTCGCGCAGCTGCGCGCGATGGGCATCCGCACGGTGATGATCACCGGCGACAACCCGCTCACCGCTGCGGCGATCGCGGCCGAGGCCGGCGTGGACGATTACATCGCCGAGGCCCGCCCCGAAGACAAGCTGGCCCGCATTCGGGCCGAGCAGGCCGGTGGGCGGCTGGTGGCGATGGTCGGCGACGGCACCAACGATGCACCGGCACTGGCCCAGGCCGACATCGGGCTGGCGATGAACTCCGGTACGCAGGCGGCCAAGGAGGCCGGCAACATGGTCGACCTGGATTCGGATCCGGCCAAGCTGCTGGCGGTCGTTGAAGTGGGCAAGCAGCAGCTGATCACGCGCGGTGCGCTGACCACCTTCTCGCTGGCCAACGATGTCTCCAAGTATTTCGCGATCCTGCCGGCGCTGTTCGCCTCGACGCTGCCGGCGATGGCGGCGTTGAACGTGATGCACCTGTCCAGCCCGCGCAATGCAGTGCTGGCGGCACTGATCTTCAACGCCCTGGTGATCCCGGCGCTGATTCCGCTGGCGTTGCGTGGAGTGCGCTTCCGCCCGGCCACCGCCACGGCGCTGCTGCGCCGGAACATGCTGGTGTACGGCCTGGGCGGCGTGCTGCTGCCGTTTGCGGCCATCAAAGTGATCGACCTCTTCCTTGTCTCGGTATTCGGCGCATGAACCGCTCGCTTGCTACGTCCGTTCCCCGTTCCGCGCGCAGCCGCGCTGCTGCCCCTACCCAGCTGCAGCAGGACAGCGCCTGGCGCCCGGCCCTCGTGCTCGGCATAAGCAGCCTGCTGCTGCTCGGCCTGGCCTACGCGATGGCCACCACCAGCGTAAGTCGGCTGCTGTTTCCGGCGCAGGCCGATGGCAGCCTGCTGATCCGGGATGGACAGGTACGCGGTTCGCAGTTGATCGCCCAACCGTTCGTGGGCGACGGCTACTTCCAGGCGCGGCCGTCGGCGGCCAACTACGATCCGATGGCCGCCGCCGGCAGCAACATGGCGCGCAGCAACCCGGCGCTGCAGCAACGGGTGCAGGCGGCGATCACTGCGGTGGCCGCACGCGAAGGCGTGCCTGCCGTCCAGGTTCCCGGCGATCTGGTGACCCAGTCCGGCGCCGGCATGGACCCGGAGATCTCCCCGGCCGCCGCGCAGGTGCAGATTGCCCGGGTGGCACGCAGCCGTAGCCTGCCGGTAGAGCGCGTCGCCGCGTTGGTGCAGGCCAATACCCGGGGCCCGCAATGGGGCGTGTTCGGCCAGCCGCGGGTCAACGTGATGACGTTGAACCTGGCGCTGGATGATCTCAAGGCGCGACCGTGATGCCGGGATCGCGCGAACCGGCGCACAATCCCCGCCCATGAGCGACTCCCGTACCCGCCAGGCCGACGCCCTGGTCGACACCCTGCAGCGCGAAGCCGGCGGCAAACTCACCGTGTTCCTGGGTGCGGCGCCGGGCGTGGGCAAGACCTTCAGCATGCTCACCCGCGCGCATGAGCAGCTGCGCCGCGGCGTGGATGTGGTGATCGGGCTGGTGGAAACCCACGGTCGCGCCGAGACCTCGGCGCTGCTGGCGGGCCTGCCGCAGGTGCCGTTGCTGCAGCGCGAGTATCAACAGCACGCACTGGAGGAGATGGACCTGGACGCGGTGCTGGCACGTCGCCCGGCGCTGGTGCTGGTGGACGAACTGGCGCATCGCAACGTGCCCGGCAGTCGCCACGAGCGGCGCTGGCAGGACGTGATGGAGCTGCTGGATGCCGGCATCGACGTGTGGACGACGGTCAACATCCAGCATCTGGAAAGCCTCAACGACGTGGTCATGCGGATCACCGGGGTGCGGGTCAGCGAGACCGTGCCCGATGCGGTGCTCGACCGCCTGCACGACATCGTGCTGGTGGACCTGCCGCCGCGCGAACTGATCGAGCGGCTGCAGCAGGGCAAGGTCTACGTGCCGGAGCAGGCGGCGCAGGCGTTGCAGGCGTTCTTCTCGCCGGCCAACCTGACCGCGCTGCGCGAGCTGGCCATGCAGGAGGCCGCCGATCGCGTGGACAGCAGCCTGCGCGAAACCCGTGCCGCGCGCGGCGAAGGCAACCTGCCGCTGCGCCGGCGGGTGCTGGTGGCGATCGATGGCGGCGGCCAGAGCGAGTACCTGGTGCGGGTCGGCCGGCGCATCGCCGAGCGGCGCGATGCGCCGTGGACGGTGGTGACGGTGCAGGCGCGCGCGCACGACGAGCAGACCCGGCGCGAGATCGATGCCGCCTTCGCCCTGGCCCGCCGCCTCGGGGGTGAAGCGGAGCTGCTGCATGGCTCCAGCATCGCCGATGCGCTGCTGGACCATGCCGCACACAACGGTGTCTCCACGCTGGTGCTGGGCCGCACACGCGAGCGGCCGCTGGCACGCATGCTCAACCGCACGCTGACCCAGCAGCTGATCCGACGCGGCGCGCATTTCGAGATCACCATCATCGGTACACCACAGGCACGTGCGCGGGCACGCCGGTCCGGGCTGTCGATACCCAGCCGCAGCGCCGGCAAGGATGCGCTGCTGGCAGTGGGGGCCACTGCGGCCGCCTGCCTGGTGGCGCTGGTCGCCGAACGCTGGATCGGGCTGTACGACCTGTCGATGGTCTTCATCGTGGCGGTAGTGATGGTCGCTGCGCGCAGCCGCACCAGTGCGGCGGTGATCGCCGCCGCGCTGTGTTTCCTCGCCTACAACTTCTTCTTCATCGCGCCGCGCTTCACCTTCGCGATCAGCGCGCGGCAGGGCGTGATCACGGTCTTCCTGTTCCTTGCCGCCGCCTTGGTGGCAGGGCGGTTGGCCTCGCGCCTGCGCATGCAGGTGGTCGCATTGCGCGCCGCCAACCGGCACGCGCATGCGCGCCAGGCACTGGGCCGGCAGCTGGCCAGTGCGCCCAGCAACGAGCAGGTCGCGCAGGCCGGCCGCGAAGCGCTGGAGCAGGCGATGGATGCCCCGGCGTGGCTGCGCATCGGGCAGTACACCAGCGCCAGTGGCAGCGCCGCGCCAGGTGATACGGATCTGGCCGCGGCCGACTGGGCGCACCGGCACGGCCAGCCCAGCGGGCGCTTCACCGATACGCTGGCCGGTGCCGGCTGGTGGTTCCTGCCGCTGCTGGACGGCGACGACCGGGCGATCGGCGTGGCCGGCATGCGCTTCCCGCGCGAGGCGCCGCGGCTCACGCCCGAGCAGCGCCAGCTGGCCGAGGCGATGGTGGACGATATCGCGCAGGCTGCGCTGCGCACCCAGCTGGTGGCCGATCTGGAGAAGGCGCACGTGAGCAACGAGACCGAGCGGCTGCGCTCGGCGTTGCTGTCCTCGGTGTCGCATGACCTGCGCTCGCCGCTGGCGGCGATGATCGGCTCGGCCGACAGCCTCTCCAGCTACGCCGATGCGATGGATGCCAGTGACCGGCGCGCCCTGCTGGATACCATCCTGGTCGAAGGCGAGCGCCTGGACCGCTACATCCAGAACCTGCTGGACATGACCCGGCTCGGCCATGACGGCCTGCAGATCAACCGCGACTGGATCGGCGTGGATGAGCTGGTCGGTTCGGCCGCGCGCCGCCTGCAGCGCTATCAGCCCGACGTGCTGCTCAAGCTGGATATTCCCGCTGAACTGGCGCCGATCTGGGTGCATCCGGCGCTGGTCGAGCAGGCGGTGTTCAACGTGATGGAGAACGCGGCCAAGTTCTCCCCACCCGGTGCGGCGGTGGAGGTGCAGGCGCGGCTGATCGAGGGCGAATTGCGCATCGACGTGCTCGATGCCGGCCCCGGTATTCCCGACGACGAGCGGGCGCGCATCTTCGACATGTTCTACAGCGTGGAGCGCGGCGACCGCGGCCGGCATGGCACCGGCCTGGGCCTGACCATCTGCCAGGGCATGATCGGGGCGCATGGCGGCAGCGTGCAGGCGCTGCCGGGCCGCGACGGACGCGGTACCCTGATCCGCATCACCCTGCCCTTGCTGCAGCCCCACCCTGCCGATGACACCGATGATTCCTGAGGCTTCCCACGGCGTGCCCCCGGCGCGTGTGCTGGTGATCGACGATGAAGCGCAGATCCGGCGCTTCCTGGAGATCAGCCTGCGCGCGCAGGGCTACCGCGTGTCCCAGGCCGCCACCGGCCAGGCCGGGCTGGAAGCGCTGGTCGGCGAAGGGGCGGACCTGGTGATCCTGGATATCGGCCTGCCCGACATGGAAGGCCATGACGTGCTGGGCGAGCTGCGTCAGTGGAGCCAGGTGCCGGTGATCATGCTGACCGTGCGCGCCAGCGAGACCGAGAAGGTGCGGGCGCTGGATGCCGGCGCCAACGACTACGTGACCAAGCCGTTCGGCACGCAGGAGCTGATGGCGCGCGTGCGTGCCCTGCTGCGCTCGCGCACGGTCTCCAGCGAGGGCGTGCTGCCCCAGTTCGATGATGGGCACCTGCATATCGACCTGGTGCGGCGCGAAGTACATCTGGAGGGTGCGCCGGTGGCACTGACACGCAAGGAGTACGCGTTGTTGTCACTGCTGCTGCGCAATGCCGGGCGGGTCGTGACCCAGCCGCAGATCCTGCAGGACATCTGGGGGCCGACGCACCAGCACGACACGCATTACCTGCGGATTCTGGTTGGCAAGCTGCGCCACAAGCTGGGCGATTCGGCGCTGGATTCGCGCTATCTGTTCACCGAGCCCGGCGTGGGGCTGCGGTTCAAGGGCTAGGTACCGACCGTTGGTCGGTACCCATGCCAGTCAGAAGCCCAGGTCCACACCCGGCAGCAGCGGTTGCAGCTGCGCGCGGAACAGGGCCTTGATGCGCTCCAGCGCCGCCTCGTCATCGGCCTCGAAACGCAGCACCAGCACCGGGGTCGTGTTGGACGCGCGCACCAGGCCCCAGCCATCGGGGAAATCGGCACGCAGGCCGTCGATGGTGGACAGGCGCGCGCCGGCGAACGGCGAGTCCTCCACCTGCACCGAGGACACGAACAGCGACACCAGCGCGTGCGGGGTGCCCGCGTCCACCGGCACCTTCAACTCCGGGGTGGAGACGCTGTCGGGCAGTTCGTCCAACACCTCCGAGGGGCTCTCTTCGCGCTGCGCCAGGATTTCCAGCAGGCGCGCGGCGGCGTACAGGCCATCGTCGAAGCCGAACCAGCGTTCCTTGAAGAAGAAGTGCCCGCTCATCTCGCCCGCCAGCTCGGCGTCGGTTTCGCGCATCTTCGCCTTCATCAGCGAATGGCCGGTCTTCCACATCAGCGGGCTGCCACCGTTGCGCAGCACGTAATCGGAGAGCTTGCCGCTGCACTTCACGTCGTAGATCACCAGCGCGCCCGGGTTGCGCATCAGCACATCGGCGGCGAACAGCATCAGCAGGCGATCGGCGTAGATGATCCTGCCTTCGCGGGTGACCACGCCGAGACGGTCGCCGTCGCCATCAAAGGCCAGGCCGATATCCGCATCGAAGCGCTTCACGGTCTGGATCAGGTCTTCCAGATTGCGCGGGTCGCTCGGGTCCGGATGGTGGTTCGGGAAGGTGCCGTCCACATCGCAGTACAGCGGAATGACCTCCGCACCGATCGCTTCCAGCAGCGGCTGGGCAAGCTCGCCGGCCACACCATTGCCCGCGTCGGCGACCACCTTGAGCGGGCGATCCAGCTGCACGTCATCGGCGATGCGCTGGATGTAGTCGGCATTGACGTCGCGGGTCTGGAAACTGCCCGGCTCGGGGGCCACGTGCAGCTGACCATCGCGGATGCGGTGGTACAGCTCGGTGATCGCATCGCCGGACAGCGTTTCACCGCCGACCACGATCTTGAAGCCGTTGTAGTCCGGCGGGTTGTGGCTGCCGGTCACCGCCACGCAGCTGCCGGCGCGCAGGTGGTAGCTGGCGAAGTACACCACCGGCGTCGGCGCCAGGCCGATGTCGGTGACGTTGCAGCCGGCGCGGCGCAGGCCTTCGATCAGGCCGGCGGTGAGCTCGGGGCCGGACAGGCGTCCATCGCGCCCCACCACGATGTCGCGCAGGCCCTGGACCTGCAGCACCGAACCGATCGCCTGGCCGATCAGGGCGGCGACCTTGGGGGTCAGCTCGCGGCCGACGATGCCGCGGATGTCGTAGGCGCGGAAGATCCCGGCCGCGACGGTCTCGCCCGGCACGGCCGGCGGCGGCGCGGCCGCTGCTGTTTCATCAACGCTCTCGACGGCGGCCACCGCGAGCGGTACCTGGGCGAGACTTTCACTCAAGGTGGGACCGGCGTCGGCACCGCTGTCGGCGGCACCACGGCGACGCGGCAACGGCACCTTGCCTTTGCCCAGCACCAGCAGCACGGCAATCAGCAGCAACAACACGGCCACGATCGCACTGGAGATCGCCCCCAGGCCCAACGGGCCCGGTTCGATGTCCGGCACCGCGGCCGACAGGCGCAGGCCACTGGTGCCGATCGGACGTGCCAGCGCTTCAGCGCCGCCGGACAGCCCGCGGCTGCCCTGTTCAATCACGTTGTGATTGCCTTGGCGCAGGGCGAGATAGCCGGCGCCCGGCACGGCGACCTGGTCGAATATGCCGGTCAGCCGCAGCAGCGGCTGCCGCACGTAGACCACGGCCGCCCCCTGCGGGCCCAGCTCCACCGCCGCGGCCAGGCCGAGGCGCTGGCCGCCGGCATCGCGCACCACGCGACCGACGGGTGTGTCATCGGCGATGGCCGCCTCGAGCAGGGCCAGGCGCGAGTAACCGAAGGCCTTCGGATCGGCGTACGCCGCATCAAGATCGGCCGTGAGGATCTGGACGTCTTCCACGCCGGGCCAGCCTTCGCGGATGGCGACGGCCGCACCTTGTGCGTTGCCGCTGGCCAGTGCGCTGGCAACGCGCTCGGTCTTGAGCACCTTGCCCAGCTTGCCGAGCTGACCGGTCAGCGCCGTCTGCAGCCCCGCGACCACCTGATCGCGGGAGTGTTCAAGCTCGGCGCCGACGGCGGCCTGGCGCCATTGGCGCACACCGCTCCACCCGAACCAGACCGCCAACAGCACCAGCAGCACGGCCAACAGCGGCACCGAGCGCCCTGTGGTCAACCGCGGCCGTCCTTCCGCCTTCGCCTTGCTCATGACGCTCCCCTGTCAGCGCACCCCGGTATGGCCGAATCCACCCGTTCCCCTGGCGCTGTCGGTGAAAGTATCCACTACCTGAAGCGCCACGCGTGCAATGGGCAGCACCACCAGCTGGGCGATGCGATCGCCGGGCTGCAGCGTGAACGGCTCGCGGCCGCGGTTCCAGGCGCTGATCAGCAGCGGGCCCTGGTAATCGGCATCGATCAGGCCGGTGCCGTTGCCCAGCACGATGCCGTGGCGATGGCCAAGCCCGGAGCGCGGCAGCACCACGGCGGCCAGGTTTGGATCGGCGATATGAATGGCGATACCACTGGGAATCAGCGCGGTGTCGCCCGGCTGCAGCGTGAGCTCGGTCTCCAGCGCAGCACGCAGATCGAGGCCGGCGCTGTGTTCGGTGGCGTAGGCCGGCAGCGGCCATTCGTCGCCGAAACGCGGATCGAGCAGCTTGACCTGCAACGGCTGGAGGGAGGAATCGATGGTCATGCGTGCAACCTCTGGGCAATCAGGGACAACAGTTGTTCGGCCAGCACGGCCTTGGAGGTGCCGGGGAACACCTGTTCGCCGCCCTGCCAGTAGGCCGTGGCCGCGTTTTCATCACTCTCGAAACCGCCGGTGCTGATCCCGACCTGGTTGGCGATCACCAGATCCAGGCGCTTGTCGACCAGCTTGCCGCGCGCGTACTTCTCCACATCGTGGGTTTCGGCGGCGAAGCCGACCACCAGCTTGAGCGCGTTGGTCTGCGTGGCCACCTCGGCCAGGATGTCCGGGGTGCGCACCAGCTCCAGGGTCAGGCTCTGGGTATCGGTGGTCTTTTTGAGTTTCTGCGGAGCGACTTGGCGCGGGGTGTAATCGGACACCGCGGCCGCACCGATATAGATGTCGGCCGGCAACGCACCGAGCACCGCTTCGCGCATCTGCGCGGCCGAGCGCACATCAACGCGCTGCACACCGGCAGGCGTGGCCAGCTGGACCGGGCCACTGACCAGCATCACCTGCGCGCCCAGGCGGGCGGCGGCGGCGGCCAGCGCGTAGCCCATCTTGCCGCTGCTGCGGTTGCCGACGTAGCGCACCGGGTCGATATCTTCATAGGTGGGGCCGGCGCTGATCAGCACGCGCAGCCCCTTCAGTTCACTGCTCGCCGGTGGCTCGGCGGGGGCCGGCGCGTGCAGCCGGGCCAGCGCGGCCACGATCGCGTTCGGTTCGGTGAGCCGACCGGGACCGGACTCGCCTTCGGCCAGCGGACCGTCTTCCGGCCCGATCACCTGGGCACCACGCTCGCGCAGCAGGGCGATGTTGGCCTGGGTGGCCGGGTGCAGCCACATGCGGTGGTTCATCGCCGGGCACACGGTCAGCGGCGCGGTCGTGGCCAGGCACAGGGTGGTGACCAGATCATCGGCGTGGCCGTTGGCCAGGCGCGCGAGCAGATCGGCGGTGGCCGGGGCGACCACGATGCGGTCGGCCCAGCGGGCCAGCTCGATATGGCCCATGGCCTGCTCGGCCGCGCTGTCCCACAGGGTGGTGCGGGTCGGCTGGCCGGACAGTGCCTGGAAGCTCAGCGGGGTGACGAACTGCTGGGCCCCGGCAGTCATCGCGACCTGCACCTGGGCCCCGGCATCGCGCAGGCGGCGCACCAGTTCCAGCGACTTGTAGGCAGCGATCCCGCCACCAACGCACAACAACAGCTTCTGGCCTTCCAACGGGCGCGCGGCCGCCGGAGAAGCCTGGGGGGAGTCAGCCACCTTGGGTGTTCCTGTCGAACCGAGGCGATTAGCTTACCCGATGGTCCGTAAGCCGCCTGATGCGCCAGCGGCATAAGCAGGCAGATTTTCGTCATAAGCAACCGCCCGACTTGGCACGATGCCCTGCATTTACCCACACGATGCCACCCGGTTCACCGATGGTGGCCCGCTCGACACCGAGGGAGACTGGCGCCATGTCGATCCGAGACTGGCCCAGTGCCGAGCGTCCCCGCGAAAAGCTGCTTGCCCAAGGCGCCGGCGTGCTGTCCGATGCCGAGCTGCTGGCGATCTTCCTGGGTTCGGGCCTGCGCGGCCGCGACGCGGTCGAAACCGCCCGCGACCTGCTGCAGGCCCACGGCCCCCTGCGCAACCTGCTCGACCTCCCGGCCGCCGCGTTGGCGGCCCTGCCCGGCCTTGGGCCGGCGCGCAGCTGCAAGCTGGTGGCCGGGCTGGAACTGGCGCATCGCCATCTGGCGGCCGAGCTGGCCCGCGGCGAGAGCCTGCGCGACCCGGCCGCCGCCGGGCGCTATTTCAAGCAGCGGCTGCGCGCCCGGCCCAACGAGGTCTTTGCCGCACTGTTCCTGGACAACCAGCACCGCACACTGGCCTGCGAGGAGCTGTTCAGCGGCACGGTGGATGCTGCAGCGGTCTACCCACGCGAAGTGGTCCGCCGCGCCCTGCTGCACAACGCGGCCGCGGTGATCGTCAGCCACAACCACCCTTCCGGCAGTGCCGAACCCTCGCTGGAGGACCGCCGGATCACCACGCTGCTGCAGCAGGCCTTGGCCTTGGTGGATATCCGCCTGCTCGACCATGTCGTGATCGGCGACGGAGCCCCGGTATCGATGGCCGCGCGCGGCTGGATGGGCGCGGGGACGGCCTGATCCGGTACGCCAAGCGCCCCGCTCGGCCCCGGTTCAATGGATCGGGGTGGCTTCTGGGCTAAAATTGCCGATTCCGCCGCTCCAGTCCCAAAGCAGGCCTTGTGAAAAATCTCCTCCGCGCCCTGATCAGCCAAGGCATCGAAGCCTTGCGCGCCAACGG
>Ga0302349_1001785_pt1 | contig 15247 bp, 10 predicted proteins | sample PhyAR1_FD_202176 | JGI IMG/M metagenome (GOLD analysis project Ga0302349, IMG submission 202176) | Leaf surface microbial communities from alfalfa plants in UC Gill Tract Community Farm, Albany, California, United States - DLSL A.R1... | ecosystem: Host-associated > Plants > Phyllosphere >...
GCCCCAGCGAACCTGCAGGTGCCCGCTATCAGCCTCGGCGCGTGCATACACCTGTCCTCCCTGCCCCACCATGCCAATGATGGTGCCCTGCTCATCCAGCACATCGGCGCCCAGCGCGATAGCCCCACCGCCCGGCAAGCTGGCCTGGATCAGCAAGGCATGGCCGATCAACGTCTTGAAATCCACCACCACCGCAGCACCGGCGTAGGGCGCGACCTTTCGCTCCGTTTCGATCAGCTCGGCTTGATCACCCATGCCGCTGGGGTCGAGCCCTACCGGGTTGTACCGGTAGGGCGACAACGAAGGCACCAGCGCATAGCCATCAGCGTTCACACGAGCCCCCTGCCCGCCCCGGATGGTCGCGCCACCTGCGCCTTTGGCCCGCACCAGCGCGAAGGTGTCGCCCACATAAGGCCCCAAGGTCAGACCGCCTTCATGCAAGACAGCTGCGCCGCGAATGCCGCCATTGATTTGCCGGTAATCGGCGCTTTGCGAGTAGCCACCGTTAAAGGTGGCAACGGCGCTCTGTGCCTGGAGATTGCCAGTCCAGTTCGTCCCGCGTCCGGCGCTGTCACGACTGGCTGCGATTGCGTAGCTCATGTCGCGCTGGGCGCCCAGGGTGCCGTTGATCCCCGTCTGGAGACTGCTGCCCCGGGTATCACCTGAGCGCTGCGTCAGCATCGAGCTGATGCTCGGTGCCCGGGTCGAGTTGCCCAGGGGCATGGAGAACGTCAGCGTCAGGGTGTTGGTGCGATTGCTGGTGTCGCGCTGGTCTGCCAGGTTTGCAAAATCGGGCACGGCACTGGTTACCGTGTCCCGGTACCACGTCGTGCGCTGGCGTGAATAGGCCAGGCTGTAATTGAGTTGCCGCCAGGTGTTGGAATAACCGAACTGCACCTGCGTATCACGGCTTTTGCCGTCGTAATAGTCGCTGCTCGAGCCAGACAGGTACAGGTTTCCGTACCCCCCTAGCCCTTGGTTGACCAGCAAGGTCAGCTGGTTACGCTGCTTGAAACTGGTCGAGTCCCAACTGTCACCACGCTCGGAAGCCTGCCGCGCACCCAGCGCATCGGCCAGATCTCGGTACCCTTGGGTTGAGTATCGATAGCCGGCAAGGTTGAGGGTGGTGTTGGTTGGCTGGAAGGTACGGCTGTAGCTAAGCCCCATGCGCCAGCCTTGCTTGCGCTGTTGGTTTTCAACGGTGGCGCTGGAAAACGTGCTGTTGACCCCGAAGGCACCATAGGGCGTTGCCAGTACGCCACCGCCCAGCACGGCGAGATAATCCTGCGCTACCCGAGCGCCCAGGTTGGCGGAAAGTGCATTGCTAAGGCCCCGTTGATAAGTGGCCTCGGCAAAAGCCCCTTGGTTCGCGCCCGTCTGGCGTACCTCACCGAGCGTGGCGCTGTAGCGAGAGATACCCGGACGGATGGAGTCGGGCACTGCCGCATAAGGGACAGTGAAGCGCGTGACGCTGCCGTCGGCCTCGATTACCTGCACGTCCAAGTCACCGTTGTAGGCCGTACCGTACAGATCGTCGATGACAAAGGGACCCGCCGCCACTGTGGTTTCATGCACCTTGCGGCCGTTCTGGCTGATTACCACGCGCGCGTTGCTCACCGCCGTGCCGCGCACTTGTGGGGCATATTGACGCTGAGAGTCGGGCAGCATGCGATCGTCGCTGGCCAGCCGCACGCCTCGAAAGCCGATGCTACCGAACAGGTTGCCCTCGGTAAAACTGTCACCGACCGTCAGTTCGCTCTGCCAAGGGGCAATGGCACGCTGAGCATAGGTGCGAATGCTGTTCCAGCGGCTGACCGCGGCGCCGCCGAAGCTTGAGTAGCTGTAGTTGGACTGATGCCGCAAACGCCAGAGCCCAACGTTCACCCCCGTGTTCAGGCCCAGGTAACCGTAATTGGCCGCCTCGCTTGCTGAGGCTTCGTAGCGCGAGTTGTACAGGCTTGCGTCGTAGTTGACGAAGCCCATCGTACCGCCTGCGTCCCAGTCCTGCGGATCGACGTAGCCGCGCGGCTTGATGTCGAGCAATGCCTGGGGCACGGAGAGGTCCAGGCGCAAGCGGGCTGAGTCATATTGGAACGTTGCCCCTGGTAGCCGCGTGCTCAGCGCCAGGCACTGGCCCGCGTCGGCGGTAGGGGTTTCAAGCTTGCGGGCGTTCATGTGTCGATGCAAAAACCGTTCGGAAAAACAAGGTTCGACAGCATCGTCTTGCAGTCGAAAACTCACTTCGCTTCGGTTCACGTAGTGCGTGTTCACGTACACATCGACCAGGTAAGTACCCGGGTCGATCTGCTGCACCCGATTGAAGCGCTCCAGGCTGCCACCGGCCAGCCCCGAGCCCAGCAACAGGCTGTCGTCGAAACGGTAGTCGCCTTCGCCGTGGGCCAGCCGGGCCATCATCCAGGCAATGCTGCCCAGCAGGACCGAGGTGCGCCGCACATTAGCGCTGCAAGGCATGAGTGATGCCCACACGTGCACCATAGTCGTTGATCAACTGCGCCGTGAGCTGCGGCGCTGTACCTGTGAGCGCTCCGGTAGCCTCTGGCGTCCAGTGCACCGAGCCGTAGGGCGGCACCATGGCAGCATGGAGTTTCACCTGTCTGTTGCCGACAGTGATCGTCGCAGCCCCGAACGAGGCATAGAAGCCCGTCGGATTATCGACGAGCACTTGCCAGCTGGCGCCGTTTTCGACCAGCCTGAAGCGTAGTTTTTCAGGCAACTGCTCGACCGCGCCTGCGATGCCAGCAGGCCGGTAGAACAGCTTCAGGCGATTGCGCAGGATCAGCAGCATCTGGCTTCTGTCGGCCTGTGCAGCGTTGCGCGGGGGGATCTGGAGCACGTTCAGATAGAACACCGACTCCCGGTCCTGGGGGAGCGCGGCGCCGGTATATATGAGCCTCAGGGATTGTCCGCTGCCCGGAGCCACGCGTGACACGGCCGGATTGACCATGAACGGAGCCTTGGCGGTTTCAGGTGTGGAGGCGGGGTCATCGACGTCCACCCAGGCCTGCACAACATTGGCAAAGGGGTCCTGGTTGGTGAGCTGCAGGGTTTTTTCCTTCGCATTTCCGGGATAAATGACCCGCGTCCCCGTCACTACCACGCTGGCCTGGACGAGGGTGGCGCCCGTCATGCCGAGCACGAAGGCAAGCGCAATGGCGACCAGCCTGAGCCGGCCCACTGGCAAAGTTCTCATGCAGATACCTCGAAGGCCTGCCGCTCTGGATACGAGCCCCATGGCGGCAGTCGGAAAAAGTGGCGTGCGCCAATCACTCGTAACGCAGGGTGTAAGTAACGGCGCCAAGGACAGGGCCTGCCGTAACGGTGGCGGCCTCGGACACGTAACGCACGGCATAGTCGTGGCTTGTGGAGGTCTGGCCGGAACTCAGGATGATTTGTCCGGCGGTGACGGCCGCACCACCTGCCAGGTTCACCGGGCTGCCGCCGGGTGCGTCGAGCAACTGCAATGCAACGCCGGTCGCGCCATTGGTGGCGGTGTTGGTCAGGTTGCCCAGCGATGTCGGGTTGGTGGCCTGGAACAGCGTGGTGAATTGCTCGTTGGCGTCGGTCGGCGCGGCGCAGCCGGTCAGGCGCAGGGTGAATTGGGTTTCTCCGGTGTTTTTGCCGATGCTGCCGTTCAGCGCACTGGCTGGCACGCTTTGCATGACAACGGTTGGCTCGGTGTTGCCATCGACGACAGCCGAGCAGGTCTGGTCGGTGACCTCGCCGCTGAACGTGATGGTGTTGGCCGCGTTTGCCAGGCCAGGCACGGCCAGGGTTGCAGCTGCAGCAAAAGCGATAGCGCGAATATTCATTACAGCGTCCTGTGGTTGTCATGTGGGCTGCGCATAGAATGCAGCCCTGGCGCTGTTGGATAACTCAGACGAGTCTTAAAACGGCCACACGCGCTCGATTGCCGCATCCCCCTGCAGCGCTGCGCCTTTTCCAAGCAGGTACGCTCTTGACCAAAGACCAACTCGAAACCCGGCAGACACCGGTGTATTTCGCCACCGTGCTGGCAGCCATCGCCTTCGGCCTTGTAGCCGATACCACTAGCGCTGTTCTGGAAGCACTGATCACACCAGCCATCGCCGTGCTGATGTACGCCATGTTCCTGCAAATCCCCTTTCTGCACCTGCGCGCAAGCCTGGCCAATCGGCGGTTCATGACGGCCTTGCTCCTGGCCAATTTTGTGCTGGTGCCCGTCCTGGCTTGGGCGTTGACCCGTGGGCTGACAGGCCACCCGGCCTTGCTCATCGGCGCCCTGCTGGTCCTGCTGGCACCCTGCATCGACTACGTGGTGGTGTTCACGCACATGGGCAAGGGCGATGCACGGCTCATGCTGGCCGCAACACCCGTGCTGTTGCTGCTGCAACTGGTGCTTCTGCCGCTTTACCTGACGCTCATGATCGAAGACGACCATGCGATAAGCCTGACGGTCGGGCCTTTCGTGCAGGCGTTCTTGGTGATGATCGCCGTGCCATTGGCCTTGGCGGTGCTGACCAGTGCGCACGTGGCCAAAGCAGAGCGGATCAGTCGCTGGAACGACGCCTGGGCGTGGATGCCCGTGCCGGCGATGGCCCTCGTGCTGTTCGTGGTGATCGCCTCGCAGATCGGCATGGTATTGCACAGGCTGGACCAATTGCTGCCGGTGGTGCCGGTGTACCTGGGCTTTGCGCTTTTGGCACCGGTCATTGGCTGGGCGACGGCAAGGTTGATGGGCTTGTCTGTACAACAAAAGCGCGCCGTGATGTTCAGTGCTTCGACGCGCAATTCGTTGGTAGTGTTGCCGTTGGCGCTCGCCTTGCCAGAGCAGATACGAACGCTGGCAGCAGCGGCGGTGATCACGCAGACATTGGTCGAGCTGATCTGCGAGTTGGTGTACGTGCGGGCGATTCCAGTGATCGCCCGCACGTAGGCGGCTTCAGCTGACCACGTGCAGGTAGTGCAGGTGGCGCTCGTACTGGTCGAGGATGTCGCCGATCACATCTTCCCGGCTCCAGCCCATGACGTCGTAGTCCTGCCCGCCTTCGCGCAGGTACACCTCGGCACGGAAGTACTTGCGCGCATCGCTGTTGTCATCGGCATCGCGCATGACGAAGCTTGGTGTATTGAAGGCGCGAGGGCGAACCTCGTACTTGAAGCGGCCCTCACCAGCATGGGAAAGCTCAAGCGCGATGCGGCCGTCTTCGCGCTCATCTACCGTCACCTCGTAGCCTTGTTTGCGCAGCTCCTGTGCCACTTCCTCGCACGCGGGCTTGACCACTTCCCCGATAAAGCGGGTGACATGGGCCCTGCGCGGCATCATCGCGATGTTGCGCAACCGACGCTGCCAGCCGCCGTGGTTTTGACGGCCCTGCCGCTGGCCCGGCAACGCCTGAGTTCGCAGACCACGCCGTGTGGCGTCCAGCCCCAGTGCCTTGAACAGCCCCCAGATGGAAAACAGCAGGATGATCGCGAACGGCAAGGCGCTGGCGATGGTGGCAGCCTGCAAGGCCTTCAAACCGTTGGCCAACAGCAGGGCAATGGCCACTGCACCCATGCTGACCGACCAGAACACACGTTGCCAGAGCGGCGAATGTCCCCTGCCGGACGAAGCCAGCATGTCCACCACCAAGGCGCCCGAGTCGGCTGACGTGACGAAGAACACGACGACCATCAGCACGGCCAGCATCGAAATGGCCGTAGACCAGGGGAAGTGCTCGAGAAATGCGAACAAGGCTAACGAGCTGTCCTGGTCGACCACCGTGGCCAAGTCTTTGATACCGCCGTGCAGAATCATGTGAATGGCCGAATCGCCAAATACGGTCATCCACAGCAAGGTAAAGCCTGCCGGTACGAACAACACGCCACAGACGAACTCGCGAATGGTGCGGCCACGGGAGATACGTGCAATGAACAACCCGACGAAGGGCGACCAGGAGAGCCACCAGCCCCAGTAGAGCAAGGTCCAGCCACCAATCCAGTCAGTGGGTTCATAAGCGAACAGGTTGAACGTCTTGTTGACGATATCGGACAGGTACGCACCTGTGTTTTGCACATAGGCCTGGAGCAGGAAGACCGTAGGCCCGACTGCCAGGACGAAGAGCATCAGCACTACAGCAAGGCCCAGGTTGAGCTCCGAAAGGATCCGGATGCCCTTGTCCAGGCCGCTGGCCACCGACAGCGTGGCCAGCGCACAGGTGACGGCGATCAGGATGACCTGGATCGTGGTGCTGATGGGGAGGCCGAACAGCTGGTGCAGGCCGCTGTTGATCTGCAGCACACCGTAACCGAGTGAGGTCGCCACGCCAAAGACGGTGCCCAGGATGGCGAAGATATCTACCGCATGACCAATGGGCCCGTAGATACGTTCCCCGATCAGGGGGTACAGCGCCGAGCGCAGCGTAAGCGGTAACCCGTTGCGAAAACTGAAGTAGGCCAGAATCAGCGCCACGATGGCGTAGATCGCCCAGGCATGCAGGCCCCAGTGGAAGAACGTGATGTTCATCGCTTCGCGGGCCGCAGCCACCGTATTGGGGTCACCCACAGGCGGGTTGATGAAGTGCATCACAGGTTCGGCCACGCCGAAGAACATCAGGCCGATGCCCATGCCCGCCGAGAACAGCATGGCGAACCAGCTCTTGTTGGGGTAATCGGGCTCGCTGTGGTCCGGGCCCAGCTTGATATCGCCGTAGCGGCTGACGGCCAGGAAGACGACGCTGATCAGCACCAACGCGACGGTAAGAATGTAGAACCAGGCCGCATTGGTGACGATCCATTGCTGCACATGCTCGAAGACGCTTTGGGCATGCTCCTGGAAAAGCGTGGCGTATAAAACCAGTAACAGCACCAGTACCGCACTGGTGAAAAAGACAGGTGGGTTGATGGTGCTCCTGCGTTGTTGTTCTTCAGGCATAGGCATTGCTCCTTCTGGCGTTCAGCGCTGCGCTCCATGGTTGGGCAGTCAGAACACGACTGCCCGTGGCGCATGATGAATGGAAGATGCTGAAACCTTACCGTCAGTTCCAGCGTTTCCCAAACTTAAACGCTTCGTTTGCCTTGCAGATGCTCTGGAACCCGTCAGCCGAGGCTTAATTTGAGCTCGGCAATGTGCTCGGGGCCAATGCCGCAGCAGCCACCTACCAGGCTGGCGCCGCGTGCGCGCCAGTCCTTGGCCCAGGCCAGGTAGCCCGGTGGGTCCAGGTCTTCGCGTAGCTCGTCCAGCCCGTCGTTGGCGGTGGCTTCCTTGGGTTGGGGCGGGAAGGCATTGGCATAGGCACCGATGGCGACTTCGCCACCCTGCTGGTCGATGACCGAACGGGCGACATCGATGGCCGCGCCGATCACTTCTGGCTGGCTGCAGTTGAACAGCACCGCTGCCGCGCCGAGCTCGATCACCGCTTGCACCGCCTCGGCCACCGGCTCACCGGAGCGCAGGCGCGGCACCGTATCGACGTCTTCGTCCTGCAAGGTGAAGGACACCCAGAACGGGCGACCGTCCTCGGGCAGGTGGTCACGTATGGCGCGCACTTCAGCGATCGCGCTCTGGGTTTCGGCAAGCCACAGGTCAACGTGTGGCGCCAGGCCCTCTAGCAGCGGCCGCAGGACTTCTTCGACGCGCTCAGGCTGGAACAGGTCGGGACGATAGGACCCGAACAACGGCGGCAGCGAACCGGCCACCCTCACCGGGTGCGGGCCGGTGTCGGCCGCGTGGCGAGCCAGTTGACCGGCGACATTGGCCAACTGCCGGCCCTCTTCGGCAAAGCGCGCTTCACCAATGTGGAAGGGGACGACCGCATAGCTGTTGCTGGTGATGACCTGGGCACCTGCAGCAATGAATGCCGCATGCACCCCCACCACCTTTTCCGGCGCCTCGGTCAACGCCAGTGCAGACCACTCTGGCTGGCGGAACGGCGCACCGCTGCGCTGCAGTTCGCGGCCCATGCCACCGTCGAGAATCACCATCGCTCGCTCTGTCATATAACTACTCTGAAGGTGCTTATGAATAAAATTCATTATGTGGGTTGGATATATAACTATTTAATACCCTAATACTCATTTGGCCAACACTTCAGGTATGAACATGCGTTTTTCCACATTGCTCGGTGCAGGCCTTGCGCTGCTTGCGACCGCCACTCAGGCTTTTGCCGGCGCCACGCTGGAGCGGGTCGAATCACGCAAGGAACTGGTCAATGTGCTGATGGAGAGCTATCCCCCGTTCTCGTTCCTCAATGACCAGAACCAGCTCGACGGCTTTGACGTGGATGTTGCCAAGGCGGTGGCGGATAAACTGGGCGTGAAGCTGCGCCTGGAGACCCCTTCCTGGGATGTAATCGCCGCCGGTCGCTGGAGTGGGCGCTACGACATCTGCATCTGCTCGATGACCCCCAGCAAGGCCCGCGCCCAGGTGTTCGACTTCCCGGTGGAGTACTACGCCTCCCCGGCCGTCATCGTGGTCAATGCCAAGGATGAGCGCATCCATGGTGCAAAGGACCTGGACGGGCGCAAGGTCGGCCTGACCAGCGCGTCGAGCTATGAAAGCTACCTGAACAAGAACCTGGTCATCGAGGGTGACGAAGAACGCGCCCTCGACTACCCCTTCGATTTCGTGCAGATCGCCCCGTATGACACCGACAATGTGGCGTTCCAGGACCTTGGGCTGGGCGCGGGCGTGCGCCTGGATGCGATCCTGACCAACCTGGTCACGGCCAAGCCGCGCCTGGACCAGGACAAACGCTTCAAGCTCGCCGGTGCGCCGCTGTATGAAGAACCCAACTCGGTCGCCATCGAGAAGGGCGACCCGGAGTGGGATGCCAAAGTTCGCCAGGTGTTCGCCGAACTCAAGGCGGACGGCACCCTGAGCAAGCTGTCGCAGAAGTGGATCGGCGCCGATATCAGCAAATGAGCACCTTTACGCCCTCCCCCAAGCCCGTGACCAATACCACGGGCACACGCCTGCTGGGTTTTCGCACACGGTTGATGCTCACCTGGCTGGTGATGTTCGCCCTGTTCGTCGGGTTCTTCCTGAGCTTCGACCTCAAGTTCTCGATCATCCTGGAGAAGTTTCCCAATCTGGCCGGTTTCAAACTAGGGCCCAATGGTTTTCTGCAGGGCGCAGCGCTGACGCTGTTCCTGTGCATGTGCTCGATGGTGGTGTCGGTGGCGCTGGGCTTTGCCGCCGCGCTGGCACGCTTGTCCGGCAGCGCGGTGCTGGTGGGTGTTGCCAGTTTCTACACGTCTTTTTTCCGTGGTACACCGCTGCTGATCCAGATTCTGCTCATTTACCTGGGGTTGCCCCAGATAGGCCTGGTGCCCGGCGCGATCAGTGCCGGTATCATCGCCCTGTCGCTGAACTACGGCGCCTATCTCAGTGAGATCTTTCGCGCAGGCATCCTGGGTGTTGCCCGAGGCCAACGCGAAGCGGCGCTGGCGCTGGGCATGCGCCCGCCGCAGATTTTTTGCCACATCGTACTGCCGCAGGCCATGCGGGTGATCATCCCGCCAACCGCCAACCAGTTCATCTCCATGCTCAAGGATTCGTCGTTGATCTCGGTGATGGGGGTGTGGGAAATCATGTTCCTGGCCCAGTCCTACGGACGGTCGAGCTACCGCTACCTGGAAATGCTGACCACCGCTGCCGTGATCTACTGGGTGCTGTCGATCGCGCTGGAGCTGGTGCAGGCGCGCCTTGAGCGGCACTACGGCAAGGCCTATCAGCGCTGAAGGTGCGTAGCGCCTGCCCCGGCCACTGCGCAGGGGCAGGCGTTGCACTCATCGCCAGTCAGGCGCCGATGAGGCTAACGTCCCGCCTCTGCCACCAGTTTCGAGGAAAACTGGCCCACGGCAGTGACCACCTCCTGCGCACCTGATTGTATTTCCGTGATCACGGTACCTGCCTGCTGGGCCAGGCTCAGGCCCAGCTCAGCCTGCTTCCTGCTCTCGCCCATGCTGTGTACTGCCTCCTCCACCAAGGCGTTATTCTTCTGCACCACCTCGACGATTTCCTGGGTCGCGGCACTGGTTCGGCCGGCCAACTTGCGCACCTCGTCCGCCACCACGGCAAAGCCCCGCCCTTGGTCACCTGCACGCGCAGCTTCGATGGCCGCGTTCAGGGCCAACAAGTTGGTCTGTTGGGCGATGCCGCCGATGGTCGACACGATGGACGTGATCAGGTGCGACTGATGCCCCAGCGCCTCGACGCCGCTGGATACGTTCGAGACCTGCTCGACGATGCGGTTCATGGTTTCCACCGTGTCCCTGACCGCCTCAGCGCCGCGCTGGGCGGAGCTGTCGGTCTTCATGGAGATCTCGTAGGCAACGTCCGCCGCTGAGCTGACCTGTTTCTCGCTTTCGACCTGAGCGGTGATATCCACCGCAAATTTCACGACCTTGTACAGCCGCCCCCGGGTATCGCGCACGGGGTTGTAGGAAGCTTCGAGCCACAGCTCGCGGCCGCCCTTGTCGAACCGCTGAAAACGTTCGGCGACGAAGCGACCATCGTTGAGGCTGGCCCACAGTCGCTGATAGTCCGGCGACTTCATGTAGGCCGGATCGCAGAAAATACTGTGGTGCTTGCCGACGATTTCCGGGAGCGTGTAGTTCACCGTATTCAGGAAGTTCTGGTTGGCGGTGAGTATGGTGCCGTCCAGCCCGAACTCGATCACCGCCGTGGAGCGGGAAAGCGCCTTGATCAACTCATCGTTTTCCCGGGCCTTGTCGATGGCAGCGGTGACCTCGGTGCCGTAAGCCGTCATGTGGGTCACCTCGCCGCTGGGGGTCTTGACCGGGCACCACGCCGCGCGCATCCAGACCAGGCGCCCATCGGCCGCGATGTAGCGGTAGTCGTCGCTCACCCCAGTGCCCTGGCTCATCGCGGTCTGAAAATCCTCGTAGCATGGCAAGTCCCTCACATAGTCAGGCGTGAGCGTGCCCATCGATGTACCGACAAGCTTCGAAGCGTCGATACCCACGAAGCTGGAAAACCGCGGATTGACGGCCGTGATCAGCAGGTCACGGTCCACGGTGATTTCAAGCATCTCGTCGGACCTGCTCTGTTGCGCAGCCCTGAGCCCATGAAGCTCCCGTTTGAGTGCCTCGACCTCATCCCTAAGCACTTTGTTGAACATGGCGATCCTCGTCATTGCGGATGACAACTGTTGGGAATGAACAGGCGCTGTCAGGCAGCGCACACCGAGTGCTGCTTCACACAACGTCAGGCTTGCCGCGGCTGACACAACCATGTCGCCAGGTCATCTGCCGAGAGGGGCCTTGCGTAATAATAGCCTTGTCCTTGATCACAGCCCCATCCTCGTAGCACATGATGGTGCAGGTCCGTCTCCACGCCCTCGGCCACTACTGTCAGGCGCAGGTCACGCAGCAGGCTGACCAACCCGCGCACGATGTGCCAGTCGTTACCGCCTGGCTGCAGTTCGGCCAGCAGGGAGCGATCGAGCTTCACGCTGGTGGCGGGGATTTTGCGCAGGTAGATCCAGTTACTGTAGCCGCTACCAAAGTCGTCGATGCCAATCGAGATACCCAGGGCGCGGAAACGCTGGAGCTGTTCCTGCACGGCATCGAAATCGGCCACCAGGGCGCTTTCGGTGAACTCAAGTTCCACCAGGCTCGGGTGGACCTGGTGTCGGGCCAGCGCTCGGGTCACATCTTCGTACAACTGGCCATCACCCAGGTCGAGGGCCGAGATGTTCAGCGAGACCTGCAACACCACGTTGCTGGCCTGCCACTGGGCGATCTGACGACACACCTGCTCCACGACCCAGCGCGTGATGCCGCGGATGGAAGCAGTGGTTTCTGCCAGCGGAATGAACTCGGCCGGGCTGATCACACCCAGTTGCGGGTGCGTCCAGCGCAAGAGCGCCTCGACCGCCACGCAGCGGTTGCTGCCAAGGTCGATCCTGGGCTGGTAGGCCAGGCTCAACTGGTCCGGTGCCAGCAGTGCGGCTTCCAGGGCGTTGAGTATGGCGGTGTTGCGACGCAGGTTCGCGTCCACCACCGGGTCGTACGCCAACCAGCGCTGCTCGCTCTTGCGAGCGGTGTCGGTCATGCTGGCCATCAGCCGCAGGATGTCCGACGAGGCGCTGGCGTCCACACCCAGCGTCAGGACGCTGATGCCAACATCCGGCGTAACCGGTATGTGACCGCTGCGCAGCGGCCCACTGAGCGAAGCCACCAGCGTCTGAAGCCAACCGGCGAGAAAGCGGGTATCGCACGCATCGATGACCGTCATGAAGCCCAGGGTGCTGGCCCGATAAAGGCGGCAACCGGGCACAAGTGCCGTGAGCAGCACTTCTTTGACTGCCAGCATGAAATCGGTAAAGAACTCGATGCCCAGCGCCTTGAACAGCCGGTCCATACCCGCGGCCGACACCGGCTCGATGAAAACAGCCACCTGCCCGGCCGTCACGGCACCTTCCTTGAAGTCCGTCTCGAAGCGCCGCCGATTGGGCAGCCCGGTCATCGGATCGTAGAAGTTCTGCCGGTGGATCGATTGCAGCCGGGCCACCACCACGTTGGCGGCGTTGGTCAGCAGGTTACGGTCGCGCTCCGACAAGGCTTCGCGCGTGGCATGGTCGATGATGCACAGCCCACCCAGGCTGACGCCTGGCCGAACGATCAGCGGCGCGCCGGCGTAATAGCGAATGTGGGGGGCCGATTGCACAAGGGGATTATCCACCGTGCGGGGATCCTGCAGCGTGTCGCAGATCTCCAGCAGCGTTTCCTGGCGCAGGCCGTGGGCGCAGATGGACATTTCGCGCGGCGTGCGGTCGTCGGCCATGCCGATCTTGGCCTTGAATACCTGGTAATCGCGGTCGACGATGCTGACCAGCGCGGTCGGGACGTCGAAGTGCGCACAGAGCATGTTGACGACGCCGTTGAGCACCGGATCCTCTCCATTTGCCAGGTCCGATGTAAGGCGGTCCACTTCAACCAGGCGCAAGCGCTCGTCTCGAAGGGTCGTCAAGTTGTCCATGAAAACTCCGGTCGCGGTAACAGCAAATTCTAGCCCATAAGGCACATCGCCAGCTTAGCTGTGATCGGTTTCTCTCGACAATTGAGCGCCCCCACCGGTGGTCGGCCAAAAAATCTATTGGACGCCTGCGGTCAGCTAGCCTAAAAGGCTGTCAGCCGCGCTTGGCACGGCAGATTGCATAGATGATGCTCAGCCTGTTACGGAGTCAGCCTTGGCCTGGTTCAAAGAAAGGATTACCGCCATCCTGCAACGCCTGCGACGTGCCGAGCCGAGCACGGCCAGCCGCTACGTGGGCGCCGCGTTGATCATCGCTGCGTGCTCCCTGGCGCGCGCGCAGATGTCGCCTGCCGCGCTCCCGTACCTGTTTTTCATTCCTGGCCTGATGCTGATCGGGTTCTGGTTCGGCGCAGGCCCGTCCCTGCTGGGCTGCATCATGGCGGTGCTGATCGCCCAGTATTTCTTCATCGGACTGCTGGGTTTCGATGCTGACTGGACCACGTGGGCCAACAGCCTGAGTTTTGGCGTGGTCACCTTCGCCATGGCAGTGGTGTGTGCTTCGCTCAGGCGTAACCTGAGCGCCGTAGAACGGCTCAATGAAACGCTCGAGCAGCAAGTGCAACACCGAACGGGTGAGCGCGACAGCCTGTGGAACGTGTCCCCCGACCTGATCTGCACGTTGTCCGAAAACGGTCAGGTGCTGTCGGTGAACCCGGCATGGCAGGTAGAAACGGGCTTCACTGAAGAGCAACTCAAGGCTGGGACGTTCTACAGTTTCATCTCCCCCGCGCAATTGGCGAACGCGTTACGTGAGCTCAACCACAAGCCCATCGTCGAGCTCGACACCCAGAGCGTGCGCAGCGATGGCCAACCCTTGCTGCTCAACTGGCGCATAGCCAGGTTCGAGGGCCGTTACTTCGCCGTGGCGCGGGACGTCACCCAGTACCGCGAGCGGCAGCAGGCGTTCGAGCAGGTCAGCCAGCAACTGCAGCAAAGCCAGAAGATGGAAGCGCTCGGCCAGCTCACCGGCGGCCTGGCCCATGACTTCAACAACCTGCTGACCGTGATCACCGGCACGCAGGACATGATCGAACAACGCCTGGCGCAAGGCCGGCACGACGAGCTGGGTCGTTACCTGTCGTTGGCCAGAACTGCCACTCGCAAAGCCAGCACCCTCACCCACCGCCTGCTGACCTTCGCCAGACGACAACCGCTGGCCAGCGTCACGGTCGATGTGGTGCTGCTGGTGGACGACATGAAAGAGCTGCTGGCCAGAACCCTTACACCCAAGATCGAGTTTCAGCTCAGCCCGCATCCGTCGCCAGCCTTGTGCTACTGCGATCCCCATCAACTGGAAAATGCGCTGCTGAACCTGTGCATCAACGCACGTGACGCCATGCCCCAAGGGGGCCGTTTGCAGGTGCGGGTCAGCAAGGTGACGAGCGGCAAGGCTGAGTTGGAGCAGCTTGGGCTACGCGCTGGCGAATACATTCAGGTGAGCGTCACCGATACGGGTCTGGGGATGCCGGCCAGCATTGCCGAGCGGGCCTTCGAACCGTTCTTCACCACCAAGCCGCTGGGGTCGGGCACGGGTCTGGGGCTGTCGATGGTCAGGGACTTCGCTCGCCAGGCGGGCGGCACCGCAGTGATCGAGTCGGTGATGGGCAGCGGCACCACAGTCAGCCTGCTGCTGCCCGTCCACCTTGAGTCCGTTTCGTCCAGTGTCACAGCGATCACGCACGCCACCCTGGCGGCCCGCACCGACCACCGCGGCAGTGCACTGGTGATCGAAGACGAGGGCGCGATCCGGGAGCTGGTCAGCGAAGCCTTGCAGGAGCTGGGTTTCGACGTAATCGAAGTCACTCATCCTGCCGATGCGCTGCACCTGATCGAACAGTGCCAGGACCTGCAGCTTGTGGTAACCGACCTGGTCCTGCCCGGCGGCTTGACGGGAGACAACATCGCCCAAGGGGTGCAGGCGCTCGTGCCAGCGGTGCGGGTGCTGTTCATTTCTGGGTTGATCGAGGCGCCGGCCAGCCTTGCCGAGCAGCAGCCGCATACGCGCTTGCTGCCCAAGCCCTTCACGCTCTGCCAGTTCAAGGCGTGTGTCGAAGGGATGCTCGCTGACCCGCAGGATGCGCCCCCATTGCGGGACCAGGCCACACGACGCTAGCGCCATGGTCGACGCGCGCTACATGCCAGGGGACGGCGAATCGAGCGATGCCAGAAACTGACGCGTCTGCCGGTTGGAGCGCAGGTGCACTA
>Ga0302349_1001790_pt1 | contig 15218 bp, 26 predicted proteins | sample PhyAR1_FD_202176 | JGI IMG/M metagenome (GOLD analysis project Ga0302349, IMG submission 202176) | Leaf surface microbial communities from alfalfa plants in UC Gill Tract Community Farm, Albany, California, United States - DLSL A.R1... | ecosystem: Host-associated > Plants > Phyllosphere >...
AAAACCACTGAGCTTAGGCCTGATGATTTTATGGCGCTATTCTCACTGCACCGTATCGAAAGCACTGTGGATGTTTGGGAAGGTATCACTGCGCAAAAAAATAAAATTGTTTCTTCACGAGATCTTTTCCTAAAGATTCTCAATGAGCTTTTGCTGAAAAAAACTTTGTCACTGAATGAGCGTAGCGAGTTAGTAATCAAGACGCAGTCCGGAAAATATCTTAAGCCTTCCCAGCTTTCTTCCGGTGAGAAACAAATTATTGTCATCCTCGGTGAGGCTCTGTTGCAAGAAGGTGAGAGCTTCATATATATGGCTGACGAGCCCGAAATTTCGCTTCATGTGGATTGGCAAGAAGGTCTGGCTAAAAATATAAAAAGTCTCAATCCTGCTGCTCAGATTGTGTTTGCCACTCACTCCCCTGACGTCGTTGGGGCTAATCAGCATTGCTTAATTCACATGGATCGTTGCGTAAAATGACATTCACAAGAACTGCTGCAGGTCGATCAAATTTGCATGCTTTCGCGGGAGTAGACTTCATAGTCTATACAGAGGGTGGAGAGTTCGACGATAATAAGAAAGAATATACATGCTCAATTGATGCTATTTTTTGGAAAGGTTTTTTTTCACGATTTCTTCCAGGGTTCACTTACAAGGTCAGACCGTTGGGGTCCAAGGTCAACCTGCTGCCTCATGCAAAAGACATCGCTGATCTAAAGGTGACTAATGTAATAGTTGCAATGGATCGTGATCACGATCACCATCGTATGCGTTTAATAAATCACCCACTGGTTGTTTATACGTACGGCTACAGTTGGGAAAACGATGCATGGAGGGCTGAAGCAATAATTTCTAAGCTTGAGAGAATATCTGAGCGAGGTGTTGGTTTAGATGAAGCTGAGATCATAAGAGCTAAATGCCGTAATTTTTTTAAGGACTTCAATAGGCTGATTTTTGTGGATGTTCTTTGTTCTTTGCAGAGAGTTCAAGGTATTCATAGAGAGAGGTTTTGGGGTTATGTAGATTCTAGTGATGTCGAAAGACTCCGAGTAAAAAAAGATGCGTTTAAGAAGCTAATTATCGCAATCAAGACTAGTAGGGATAGAAAGTTTTCTTACAGCGGCCCGGAAAAAGTAGTAGCGGAACGTGATTGCTATGGAAAACTAGTGGCAAGATTTTCATATGAAATATTTTGCGAGTACTTCCGTAAGGTTACAGGCCAAAAAAATCTTGCAAAGGACATGGCAGATATGATGGTGGCAGAGCATTTTGGCTATACAGATCTAGCGAGTGATCCTGATCTGAATAACTACTACCAGCTGACAGCTGATGATTTAGTAAAAGGTATTTCTGAACAGCTTCATTTGCCTAGATGAGTAACTGGGGCGCGTAAAAATCCACTCAGGTCGGCGTGCATGTAATCTATTTCACATGTTCTACAAGGCTGATTACAAATGGCTCAACTGGCGTTTCTTCCATGTTTGTGCATCGCGGTTTACCATGGCCCGCTCGTGCTCGATGCGTGCCTTGGCGATCGCCAAGTACTCCGGGTCGATTTCGCAGCCGATAAACTAGAAGCCTTCGCGCATGGCTGCCTTTTCCGTAGTGTCGCTGCCCATGAAATGGTCGAGCGCGGTACCGCCTGGTAGGGTTACCAGGCGAAGCAAGTAGGCCATGAGGTCGGTCGGCTTGATCGTGGGGTAGTGGTTGCCGTTGCGGACGGGCCAATCGGCATCCTTGACCTTACGCATGTGGCGTTGGTGCTGACTGCCGAGGCGGCGTCGCTGTGCAGGCCTTCATCGCGATCCTTGCGGCTGGTTTTAGCGCAGTAGAAGAAGCGGGCGGGCTGCCAGTATCGCCGTGGAACGCGGCCTTCACGCGGCCCATCATGCCGCTATACGCAACGGGAGGGCTGAAACCATCGGCTGTTGGCTCTGTCCCCTGACGGGCGCGCTGGCGCCAGCCTCGGCGGGGAACATAGCCACTGCTTCGGGACTACCGTCGTGGATCAGGTTGGCAGGTCAGCGACCGGAAGCAGCTGAACCGCCGCCGGTACGGATATTGGTGCTACCGCGATCCTCAGCCGATCGAGTGCCACCGTGACCGCAATCACCCGAGCAGTTGCTGGTCTGGGCATCTTCGGTAGCCCCAATGCGGCAGGCGTCGATGTTGAACGCCCAGGTGCCGTATTCCAGCATGTTCGCTAAGACCGTACCGGTCAGAGGCTTGCGGGCCATGCAGATCGACTCGAGAGCCGGCTTCAAAGCGCTATCCCAGCCTTCGTAATCGCCGCGCAGGTGTGGACTTGGTAAAGCCGCTGCCGAACACCCATATGATCTGGTCGCGGATCTCGAAGCCGGCCACCTCGATGCCCACGGTCATGCGGTGGTAGGTCCTGGCCGCAGCGAATGACAAAAGATGACCGCCGGGCTTGAGCACGCGCAGACACTCGCTGGCCCATTCGAGCGTAAACGCCTGGAAGGCCAACATACCGGCTGAGGTGAGGTCTTATTTGCCAGCCCCCGCAGCGACGGATCGATGGCCGCCGTTCGGACCGCAGGCTGCCGCATGCGATGGCATGCTGGCTCGATAGCCGGCCCGAGCCTCAATATCGACGCCGTCCCAGCTCTTTCCCATGAATCGGATGCCATAGGGCGGATCAGTCACGACGCTGTCGGCAGAATTGTCAGGCATGACCGGCATCGCGTTGATGCAGTCGCCAAGGTGGAGCGTGTAAGTCATGGCTTGCTCCGTGCGTGCAGGCGCCGCCCTCGCCGGGGAGGCGTTATCGTTGAATAGGGGAAGGCGCTGGCTAGTGGCTCAGTGCCATGTTTTGCGGAGGGTGGCGATGTTTGATATTACGCCGGACCATTTCTCAGGAAGGACCCTCATGAAACGCACAATCATCGGAGCAGCCGTCGTCGCCACTGCCGCAATGTTCCTCAGCGGCTGCTGCGAGTCTGAGGAAGAGAAGAAGGCTCAGGCACAGCAGGAAGCCAGCGAAAACTTCTGGAACATCACCCCGCCAGATGAGAGCCAAGACAAGGGGTTCAAGCCCTAAACCGCGCATAACATCTAACGCCGCCTATCTCTAAGCGGCGTTTTCTTTTCGGCGGTGGCGGGCAGCGCGGGGTGTTACGGGCGGTTGTCGTGATCGCAGTGGCGGCAGTCTTCATAGGATGGCGAAGATACAAATCGACCGCAGCCGCCACAGTTTTGGATACTTGCCGGCGCCCGCCGCTTTGCCTTGGTCAGCACAATGCCGGTGCGCGCCAGGGCCTCTTTGATATCAACGTCTCGCTTGTGCACCAGGCGCCGGGCTTTTGCTTCGAGGTAAGCCGCTGGCCAGATCACTGCTTCCTCGGGCGTATTGCCGATCGTCTGGGCGGCCTCAAGTGTGAGGCGGCGGGCCTTCTCGAATCGGTAGGTATGACCGTTCGGCCAATGGGCCAAGGCGAAGTCATTACCGTTCCAGTGGCCAGGGATCTGCAAGACAACTGTGCATCCCGGGCTCCGCTGGCCGCGGGCTTCATCCAGGCTGATGTACTGATGATCGACGCCGGAATGTGCGCGGGCGTCGACGTAGTCCTTCGGCCATGGAATGTCTGTTTCCCGATGGTCACAGGCCTGTTCCTGGGTGAACAGCTCGGCCTTGTCGAGGTTGGTGGTGTACCCGCCACCCCAGGCCCAGAACATGAGGCCGTCACCGGTGTTGCTGCGGCTGTCCTGTAGGTAGAACAGGCTCATGGCTTTCTCCATGCATGCGCCGCCCTCCGTGGCCGGATGCAGCTGCAGTTGAGTAAATGGACATCGGCGGGTAAGATTCGCCCACTATCGGAATCGCCCGAGCGCGGTTTCTAACGAGCACGGCATCAAGGCTGGTTTCAAAGAAAAGTTCTTCCGTGGTTTGGCTATTGCATCGGACCTAGTAACTGTTGGCGTGTTTGCGCATCCACTGGCAGCACCTTTTTTCACCGACATTGACCCGGGGGTAGTACTGATGAGCACAACGACAGCATTTGAGTTTGGTGGGGCGGTTCTGGGAACGTTCGATATTCAAATTGCGAAGGGCTGAGTATTTGGGTCGGCTGCCGGACAGCACCGCAGGGGGTTCAACTCCCCCCGTTCCCACTTATCACAACTCTGGCAGAGCAATTTCGTCGCCGGGGTACCGCTGGAGCTCTGCCAAGCTAGCCGCTTCGAACTGGCGCGCTAGTTTTGGCGAGATGTAAAAAGCTGGCGCGTCAGGTCGCTCAAGACGACGCGCCCGCTCTTCAGGCTCCTGAGCGATCCACGATAGAGCCAGGTCCTGTCAGAGCTCCTGCACCTGGTCGTAACCGTGACGCTCGATCTCTGCAGCCATAGCCGACTTGATCCCGGCTGGCATTTTGAAAAACACCTTCTCGATGCCAAGCTTCTTCGCCTGGGCCTTCAGCCGCGCCCGGTAGTCCGCCGAGTGTTTCGCGACACCGGTTTTTTCCTCGACCATCTCTGTTACCTCCCAGGCCGCTGGGCGGCAGATTGAAGTACTGCTGGCGTCGGCCATGCCGAACGCGTGCGGTGATGCGCTTCATGATGCTTTCTGCTGACTCCATGCGCCGACAGCGGCAAAGATTTTTGCGGCCTCTGCTTCGTCGAGCGTCGTATCGGTAGGTATGGCGATCCAGCCAGCGGCTACCAGGTGATTAGGATTGGCTGTTGCCCGCAGGTCTGTGTAGGTCGCTTGGATCACCTCAGTAAGGTGCTCGGCCCGGTAGTTACCTTGGGGCGCGACCTCAATCGATTTGTGGTACCGCTCGCCGAACTCAGTGCGACACAGCACGCTGAGGTAGATGGTCCAGCAGTGAGGGATATCGCAGACGGCGTCTACGATCTGTCGGACGCGGATCTGCTTGAGGTTCTTCCAGTTGATCAGCACCTGCTGGCCGCTTGGATCGATGTTCACCACGGCAGCATGGTTTGCTGACACCAGGGCGCGGCAGGTTCTATCCAGCCGGGCACGCATGTTGTGAGGCTTGCGCTTGCTCATTGCCGCAGGCCTTTGCTTTTAGCGCCGGCTTCCATCGCAGAGGCAAAACGCAGCGCTGCTTGGTACGTAAACGCGAAGCCCTGAACTGTTCCCGTAGCCGAGTCCACTACATCCCAAGCCTGGCCCTGGCTGGCGACTTGGAAGCGTGGCGCGCCGAGCTTTTCGCGAGCTTCGGCCCGAACAATCTGAGCGCGCTCAAGCAGCGCGGCGAGCACGGCCAACTTTTCCTGAAACGCAGGATGCATAGCAGTTCGCATAGGGTGATCCTCGATTAAGGTCAGGCGTGAAGTTCAAGAACGTCGGCGCGGCGGACAACTCGAACCTGGGCAGTGCGGCGCTCCGGCGCGCGCCGGTCGCGACGCATGGGATCGCTGTCATTCATGGCAGCGTGCATGGCGATGAGGCCGGCCAGCACGATGCAGAGTGGGCTGATGAGCTGCTGGCGCATGGCCTTGGTGACCGCCTCAATGCGGCGTCCGGCTTCCAGCTTGAACAGAGCAGCCTCGATACGGTTGGCCACAGTCCCGGGGGTGACCGCCATCTGCCGCGCTATCTCTTTGGTGGTCAGGCCCTGGGCAACCCAGAGCAGTGCTTCCAGCTCGCGAGGTGCCAGCGTCTTGCCGAGCTGGCCGGTCCATGAGCCGCAGGTGATCGTTTCCATGATTGTCCTCAGCAACCGCATTGGTCAGGCGCCAGCCGCAGTTACCAAACTGGGCGTGAAAAGCCAGTCTGGCGCCTGCCAATGCGGTCGTATGTGAAGGGAAGGGGATGCCGATAAAGTTCGGCTGCATGAGCCTTACGATCTATAAGAGTCACATTGATGCGCTTTACGATGTTTCTGCATCGGGGTGTGATCTGGCCGGTGCTGATCTCCGGCATTGGCGCCTAACTCGATATGCCTCAGTAGCTGCCAAACGAGGTGCGGTTCGCGCATCAGCCTGCGCATCCAGATCACACTCCGATGCACCCTGCGACGGGGGGCAGGGCATCGGGCCGTCTTTCCGGCTGTCAGGGAATCAAATAAATGCCGTCAGCGTCCGAGTGCCATCGGCGTGCTGCGTGGTGATGTTCATACCGATGTGATGCGGTGCGCTTTTCTGAATCGCCACGGCCGCCTTGCTGAAGCGCTCATCGAAAGCGCCTTCACCATCAGGCAGGTGAGAGGTACAGGTCAGGCGGGCGCAGTCTTTGCCGTTCGGGCCTTCACCGTCGTGGGCGATGTTGAAACTGGCGATCATTGCAATGCCGTACTCACGGCAAACGCCGATGATGTTCTGCATCAGCGGACTGATTTGCTCGTCGTAGATTTCTTCTTTGTTCACGGTGATGCCCTCGTGTTGATTTCCCGTCTGGCCCTGTCGCCAAGGCCAGCCAGTGAAATCAAATCAGGCAGCAACCTCAGCTTGAGCCGCGATTCGCTCCTGAATCTCTTGGCGGTGCACCGATACGTCCTTCGGTGCCTCGATGCCTATGCGCACCTGGTTGCCCTTAACCTGCAGCACCGTTACTCGAATCGTGTCGTTGATCACAATGGTTTCGCCCACTTTGCGGGTCAGTATCAGCATGGTCCTACTCCTTGGTTGGTTTCCCGTCTGGCCCTCGTGAGAAGGCCAGCCAGTGAAACCGTGCTCGAGGTCCACCACCGATGGCTTCACCCGATCTTCTGTCTGGCCTAGAGCTTCCCTGGTCACCTCGCTTTGATCGGCCTTAGCGGGGTGGTCATGGGGTTAGGTATTCGCTACACGACTGCCAGCTGCAGCTCGGCGGCCTACTGGGTAGGGCAGCTCGTCGTGGGTTGCCGGTCCGTATTCCGGCTGGACTTGTCACTTCATTGGCAGGTTTCTCCTATGGTTTTTGATCCGCGTCATGCTCGTCGCCGGGTATCCCCACCACTGCCTGCTGCAGCTACTGGCTACGCATCAGGTGGCTTGCATGTTTTGGCGTCCTCTCATGGGAGAGGCCGGCAGCTATCCAGAGGCTGCATGGTCGACGACTTAGCTTGTCCCGACCCAGGTGATGGCCTGGGTGCGTCGAGGTGGTCACGTCTGGTTGTGTAAAGAGCGGTGGCTGCCTTAACTGCTGATAACCTGTGTTATGAATCGAATCATAACCCATGTTTTCTGGGTGTCAATAACCTAGGTTATAAATTCGAACAAAAAAATGCCCGCACTTGGCGGGCAGATGTTCATCCCTCGGTAAATTCTCGCCAACCGATCCTGATCGACCCTGACTCCAGAGTCTCTACCTCGATACCTGAGGTCTCCTCCAGGTCGGCGATTAGCCGGCGCCAGTCGGCAGGGGATTCGTCTTGGTTTGGTCGGACCTCGACGCACTGCCTTTTCTGTACGTGTGGAGAGGAAATCGCTTGCTGGATGCGGTGGCCAAGGCGTTCGTAGGACATGGAAGGGGATTGCGGGAAGGCGAGCTGAAGCATGATATGGAACTCCTTGTACTGTATATTCATACAGTTATCCTTCTGCGTAGGATTTTTCAATACCCTGTCGACGAATCTTTATCACTGGCCCGTTTTCAGCAGACAAAAAAAAGCCCGGCATTGGCCGGGATCTTGGGGTGGTGAACGTTAGAGTTTGATCGTTGCTCTCACCACGACCCCTACGATTCGACAACCTTCTAGACACATTTCGGTGGGGTAGGCTGGGTTGAGGGGCTTGAGGAAGCGTCGCCCCCCATCTTCAACCAATTTCTTGAATGTCGCTTCGTTGCTGTCGGCCAGCTTGGCGACCACCAGTTTGCCGGGAATGGCTTCGGCTTCGGTGTCAACCAAGATAAGCATTCCCTCCGGGATGCTCGTTCCGACCGGAGAGGTCATCGAATCACCCTTCACCTCAAGCCAGAACGCTGTTCCCTTGGAGTCGTAATCGGACATCTCATACCGATCGGAGTACCCAGGTGGAAACGGCTCGACTGCTTCAGCCCACGCTCCGGCAGCCACCCAGCTGATAACCGGGTAGCGGAACGACTCAGGCTGCTCGCTCAGCGCTCTGACATTACTCGCTTCGCGTGGAGAGCCCTCTCCGGAGGCCAGCCACTCGGCTGTTACTCCGAGCGCCCGGGCGATGTCGAGCAGCTTCTTGGAGGTTGAGTTCCGACCGCTCTCAAGGTGCTGGATCGTGACCTGACTAACCCCCGACTTTTCAGCCAGCTGAGCCTGGCTGAGGCCTAGAGCTGTCCGGCGTTCGTGGATGCGGTCTTTGAGCATTTCGGAAGGTTTGTTCATGCCTGCAAGGGTAAAACACACGTTATTAGTCATCAAATAACATGTGTTTGCCTTATCTATAACTTGAGTTATCATCGTGAGCACGATCCATTGAGGCACGCAGACATGCCGAACACAGAAAGACCAATTGACGAGGTGGTGCGCCTGGCCGGTGGCCAGGCGGAGCTCGCAAGAAGATGCAATACGAGTCAGCCCCGTATATGGCAGTGCGTTCACCGCAACCAAAAGGTGCCAGCGGATCTGGTTATCCCTTTCGAGAGGGCTGTCGGCGGGCAAGTGACTCGCCACCAACTGAGGCCGGATCTGTATCCCTCAGAGGATAAGGCCGCTTCGTGATGAGCATTATGCATCTCCTGGCGCTTCCCCAGTAGATGACCGAAACACCTGCTGATCCATCCAGTACCCGAATCGCAGGCACAAAAAAACCGGGTGGCAGCCCGGTTTCTTCAACACAACATCGAGGTCGATTATGCATAGAGCGATCGATGCAAGCAACACCCACGCTCCCTCGGCAGTTCCATGCACTGAGCAACTGCGCCGATTGATGTCGACTCGTGAAGTGGCTGAGTTGACCGGCAAGAGTCACGACAACGTTTTGCGTGACGCTCGATCCCTGGCGAAAAGGGGTGTCCTCAAATCTGAGGAGACCCCCTACGTGCATTCTCAAAACGGCCAGGCTTACCCTGAATTCCTTCTCGATCAGCGGGATGCCCTGGTGCTGGTTTCGGGGTACGACGCGTCACTCCGGGCCAGGATCATTGATCGCTGGCAGGAGCTGGAGACCCGAATGCTGGCGCACCTGCAGGTCCCGACAAACTTCGCAGAGGCGCTGCGTCTTGCTGCCGACAAGGCTGAGGAGAACCAGCGCCTCCAGGATGCGCTCGCCAGGCAGGCCCCGAAGGTAGCAGCGATTGTGCGTCTGGCGGGTGCAGGCGGCGCCATATGCGTCACCGATGCGGCGAAGCAGCTTCAGGTGGCGCCATTCAAGCTGTTTGGCTGGCTGGAAGAAAACCGCTGGATCTACCGTCGTCGCGGCTCCAAGCGATGGATTGCCTATCAGCCCCGGATCAGTGCGGGGCTGCTCAAGCACAAAGTGACCGGCCTCAAGCCTGATCCCGAAACAGGCAGTGACCGCGCCGCGTTCGATGTTCTGGTCACGCCGAAGGGGCTGGCCCGTCTGGCAGAGCTTCTCGCAGTGCCCGTTCCTGGCCTAAGCGTAGGGCGGAGCTGACATGCAATTCACTGTAACCATCAATCAGGTCAAGGCTTTGGAATGGGGGCTGAACTCCCAGCAGGCGTTGCTGTTCGCGTTCGTTTACGGCTGCCCGAGTTGGGCCAAGGCGATGACCACGGAGCAGGGCGTTTTCTTCGTGCTGAGCAAGGCCAAGATCATCGAAGAACTGCCGCTGCTGACCGATAAACCCGACACGGCGTATCGCATGCTGAAGGCGCTGCAGGACGTTGGTCTGATCGAGCTTTCGAGCACTTCGAATGTCACGCTTTTCCGGCTGACCGATAAGGCGGCGCAGTGGAACAAAAAAGAGGATGGGTCGGAAAAATATCCGACCTTGAAGGCGGGTACAGAGGGTCGGAAAAAAATCCGATCTACCTCGGAAAAAAATCCGAGCAAGGTCGGAAATAAATCCGAGCCAGGGTCGGAAAAATCTCCGACAAATCAAGATACCAGTAATCAAGATACCAATCAGGGTACCAGTCACAGTTTGCAGGATGCCCCGGCTGCGCCGTCGCAACCCACGGGGCTCATGCTGGTTCCGGCTGGTGCACCCCGGTGTGAAATCCCCGAAGACATGCCAGGGCCTAAAGACCAGACCTGCAAGACTTTCAAGGCCTGGGCTAACTACGCGATGGCCTACCGCAAGCGCTATAGCGCCTGGCCAGTGTGGAACGCCAAGGTTGGTGGCCAACTGGGCCAGCTGATCGACCGCCTGGGCATCGACGTCGCTCACCATGTCGCCGCGTACTTCGTATCGATCAACGACTCGAGGCTCATCAACGGCTGCCACAACCTCGGTGACCTGCTCACCAAGTGCGAGGCCTATCACACCCAGTGGGTCACCAACCGTCAGATGAACGCCACCACGGCGCGCCAGCAGGAGCAGACCCAAGCAAACATCAACGCCGCCCACGACGCCGCCGATGCCATCCGGAACAGCCAAGGGAGCAAACGAAATGCTTTCCTGTGACGATATCGCCGAGCTGGCCATGGCTATTTGCGCAACGGCTGAGGCCATGGGCCAGACCATCAGTGCGGCAGGGGCCAAGCTGATCGCTGAAGACCTGTCAGCGCACGAACCTGAGGTGATCGTTGCCGCTCTGCGCGCTTGCCGTCGTGAACCTGCCGGGCGCCTGTCGCTGGGTATGGTCCTGAAACACATCCACGCTGCCGATGGCCGGCCCGGTAAGGATGAAGCGTGGTCCATCGCCCTGGCGGCCAGTGACGAATACGAGACGGTAGTGCTCACCCACGAGGTTCGTCAGGCCATGGTGGCGTCCCAGCCGATCCTCGAAGCAGGCGACAAGATTGGCGCCCGAATGGCTTTCATGAGCGCTTACGAGCGCTTGGTCAGCTTCGCTCGAGCTGAAGACAAGCCTGTCACCTGGGAGGTTTCTCTGGGCTTCGATTCCGGACGGCGCGTGACGGCCGTTGAAACCGCCGTGCGGGGTCAATTGATCAGCCGTGACATGGGGGACAAGTACCTCGCCGACCTTCGCATAGCTCCTGTGACTGCTGACGGCCAGGCCATCGCAGGCCTGCTTACAGGAGAGGTTCGCACTCAGCCCAGCGCCGCGGTGCGGGAGAAGCTTGCAGAAGTCCGCTCGATATTGACGGCTTCCAAGGCCAAGAAAGACAGCGCCCGTGCGAAAGAGGCGCAGCGGCGCCGTGTTAGCACCTATCTTCGCAAGCGCCAGGCTCGCGCGGCGTTGGCTGGGTCGGGCATGCAGCAGTGAAACGAATCTGGACCGTGCACGTACCAGGCTATCGGCCATTTTCCATGGTGCTGATGGACGGCCCTTTAGACCAGCCTGGCGCGCTTCGTCAGGCAAGACTGACATGGCTGCATTGCGAGGTTGAATGATGAGGCAGACCAAGCTGACCAAGGCCGCGCGTGGCCGCGAGTGTCAAGTGCGCATTCCAGGCGTGTGCAACGGCAATCCCGAGACTACCGTCCTTGCGCACTACCGCTTGGCAGGCACCTGCGGGATTGGCAAGAAGCCGCATGACTTGCAGGGTGCCTGGTGCTGCAGCGCGTGCCATGACGCTTGCGACGGGCGCAGCAAGGCCGTAGATCGCAAAACAGCCCGGCAGTATCACGCCGAGGGCGTCATGCGCACCCAGGCGCTGTTGCTCATAGAGGGGGTGCTGATCGCATGAAGACGGCAACCATGTCTGCGTTCAATCCCAAGAAGCCCAGGGCCAAGCGCGTAGATCGCGAGGGCAGCGAGCAGGCCACCCTGATGACCGAGATCAAGCTGCGCTATCCAGAGGTGTACGCGAATCTCCATCACACCCCGAATGGTGGCCATCGCAGCTGGGCCGAAGCCAAGCGGCTCAAGGCCCAAGGCACCAAGCCTGGCATTCCCGATCTGCAGCTGACGCTGGCCCGCGGCGGATATTTCGGCCTGTTCATCGAGTTCAAAGCCACCGTTGAGCCGGCACCTGTCTCGCCTGAGCAGTACGCCTGCATCGAGCGGCTGACCCGCGAGGGTTACCTGGCGGTGGTTTGCTACGGCCATTTCGACGCCATGGAGTGCTTGCGAGCCTACATGGCCCTGCCCAAAACCGAGGTAGTGCAATGACCAACACCGCTGCTGTGAAGATCAGCGATTCAGAGATCCGCCGGCAGGCCGCCGGGTCGGCGCGAGACTTGCGCAGCCTGGCCAGCAAAGGCCTGTATTTCCGGTTTCATCGGTCCCGCGATCGAGGTTCCTGGTACCTAGTCATCAAGGGCAAATGGCACCGGATCGGCTTATACCCAGAGCTGAGTGCCGCCAAGGTGGCCGCTGCGCTGCCGGATATCCGCCTGCGCCTGGAAGCGGGCGAGGGCTCCAGCCTTTCGAGCTGGGTGCTGACCGGCGAGCTGCTGACCTGGTTCGCTGAGCGCATGGCCCGGGACCGCAATCTGTCGGCCAAGCGCAAGAGCACCGGTGCATCGGCCATCAAGCAGCACCTAGTGCCGCGCCTCGGGCAAGTGCCGCTTGCCCAGATCGACAAGGCCCTGCTCGACCGCCAGCTGATGTGGCCGCTGCAAGAGAGCCTCTCCATCGACTACGTGCGGTTGGCCTTCCAGCTGCTGGCCCTGGCCTTCCGGCAAGCCTTCAAACTGGGCCTGATCAGCTCCAATCCCATGGCTGGCATCCGCTTCGGAGACTTCTCGAAGGCCAAGGTCACGGTCAAGCCATCGCGTCTGCGTGGTGTGCACCTTGAGGATCTCATGAGCCGTATGAAGACCGCTCTGGCCAACCGGCCACAGCATGGCGTGCTGGCCCTGATGATGCTGTGCCACGGCACCCGGCTGGGCGAAACCCGCCTGGCCCGCTGGAGCCTCATTAGCCTGGCCGAGCGTGAGTGGTACATCCCGGCCGAGCACACCAAGACCGGCGTGCAGCACCGTCTGCCCCTGACCGACCAAGTGCGGTTCCTGCTGATGGCCTATCGCGAAATCCAGCGTAATCAGGGCTATGACGGCGAGTTCGTTTTCCCTGGTCGCCAGGGCAAGGCCATGAGCGAAGCCAAGGCATCGGCAGTCTTCACCGTCATGGGGCAGGGTGAGTGGACAAGCCACGACCTCCGCAAACTGGCCCGCACAGGTTGGGCTGACCTGGGCGTTGACCACCTGGTGGGAGAGCTGCTGATCAATCACGCCATGGGCCACAACGTGAAGGTGTACATCCAGTCCGACATCATGGCCCGCAAGCGTGAGGCGCTGGAGAAGTGGCATGCACTCCTTGATCAGAAGGGTTTCGAGTCGGTTCACGGCTTGACCGGCGATAGATCGACGGATTCAGGGATTCTCTCGCGGGCCGCAGAGCGTGCGGGCTTCGGGGCACTTCCGGTATCCACCATAAGCGAGGATTCAAAATGAGCCAGAACCTCAAACCGGGCGACCTCGCCTTGATCATTGGAGCCTTCAGCGTCACCGAAAATATCGGTCGCTCGGTCGAGCTCGTGGAGTTTGTGCCGCCCTTCGGCTCCGTCTTCTGCCAGGACGGTTATTTCGACGCGGATGCTCCGGGCCTTTGGATCGTCACTGGTGAAGGCCTGGTGCGTAACGCCGAAGGCGGCAAGGTGATCAGCAACTTGGCCGGCTGTGACCCTCAGCACCTGCGTCCGTTGCGGGGCGGCGATCCTAGGCAGACGAAGCCAGATGCGCAGGCCCTTCGCGACTTGGGCCTGGTGTCGGCATGAAAAAGACTCACGGCCCAGCGTTGCGCAAAGAGCGGATCGTCTTGGCTAAGTGTCCAGACTGCAGCGGAAGAGCAGTGATAAAGGGCGTCTTCTATGAGTTGCCGTGTGGCCGCTGCAATGCATCGGGCTGGCTGTCGGCCGTCACTGGCGAGCCACTGCCACTGGAAGAACTTGTCACGCAGCTGGGCCTGCGAGTGCGTGAGCTGGAGCAACAGGTTGATCGCCAGCGACCACCGCGCACCGAGGGTCCATCTGCGCAGTACGAAACCAACAACCGCCGCGGCGCCGGCGGCACCAACTACACCGGGGATTGAGGGGGAAGGACATGATCTACAACAGCGTATCGGGTGCAGTAGTTGCCGCACTGGCGGCAGGGGAGAAAGGTGCTGCGAAAGGTCAAGCATGGCAGAAACTCTACAGCTCGGCGGAAGATGAGGGTGGTTGCCTGGCTTCTCTAGGAGGCGATTCAGGCGGCTTTGACCGGGCTCAGGTTGATTATTGGCTGGCTGCGCGGCTCCATCACTTGCTCATTCCACGCCACTGGAATGCACTCAATGCAAAATACGCCACCGAAAAGGCGAAGCGGCTGCAAGGCCTCACTGCAATCGCCGTGCTGATTGCGAGCCCGGCGCCGCAATTGTTCGTTTACAAGGCGGTGACTACATGGGCTATTCCCGCACGGAAAGGGATATCGCGTAGGTCCCCACGAGTCGTGTCAGCTGATGTCCCGGAACATGCGCCGAACTGGAGGAGGAGCCGACTCCTAAAAGCTGCTCAGGCTGCTCAAAAAGCCGAAAATGCCAAACTCGATGGGCGGACTACAGATTCTATCATCCTGCCCGATAGCTTCTATGACATGAGTACTTGGGATCTGAACGGCTCACCAGAGTCGACTAGACGTCGATGGAGAGCCGGTATCTATGAGAAACTCGACTGCTTATTGAGCGAAGCGCTGGTAGAGGTGGCGTCAATCCTTGAGGCTGAAGGCCTTTTGACGTCAGAGGCGACATCGCTTCAAGTTAATAAGCAAAACTTATTTCTATGTGGTTGACCCATAAGGAGGATGTGTGGCAAACGGTGTGGGAGGTGGTATTAGCGATCTGATTGGGAAAGATAAATCCCGGCCAAGCAGGGAGGCGCGAGCAACTCGACAAGTTGTTTTGTTTCTTGTGTTTGTTAGTCTTTTTTTGTCCTTTACACTTGCGTTTTATAGTTATGTCGATTCGACAGTGGTAGAGCATATTATTACCAATGGCTTGGGTGTTCTCGGCTTGCTTGGTGTGATTATTAGTTTGTGCGTTGCTGTCTTTATGATTTCGTACTCGGCCAAAGATCCCGACATAAATGACGCTGAAAAGGCTTCCTCAATCAAAACATCGCCTCACGTATATATCAGAGATAAAAATGGTCGAATTACATCGATGAGATTGGCGCAAAATAGCGCTCCGCCAAAACCACCTTTGCAGGAAGTAAATGAGAAGCCGGTAGAAGGGCATTTGGAAAGCAGGAAGCTTCTAGATATGCCA
>Ga0302349_1001793_pt1 | contig 15202 bp, 14 predicted proteins | sample PhyAR1_FD_202176 | JGI IMG/M metagenome (GOLD analysis project Ga0302349, IMG submission 202176) | Leaf surface microbial communities from alfalfa plants in UC Gill Tract Community Farm, Albany, California, United States - DLSL A.R1... | ecosystem: Host-associated > Plants > Phyllosphere >...
CGTTCAGGAACGGCTCGTTCCACTTGGCGGAGTCGAAGGTGGCGAAGTCGGAGTTGACGTAGCCGCCGTCGATGAGCGACTTCTCGTACTCGACGGCGTCGAGCCATTCGTCGGTGTCGAAGTTCGGGATGATCTCGCCGTCGCGCTCCGTGTAGCGGTTGCCCGCGCCGAACCACGTCTCGATGACGTCGTAGGGGCTGTTGGTGCCGATCGCGCCGGGCCAGCTCGGGATGATGAGGCCGTAGGTGTCGTTCTGGCCGTTGCCGTCGGGGTCCTTCTCGGTGAAGGCCTTGGCGACCTCGAGCAGGTCGTCGGTCGTCTCCGGCATCTCGAGGCCGAGGTTCTCCAGCCAGTCGGCGCGCACCATCACCGAGGTGCGCATGGTGTCGCGGGCGCGGAAGATGCCGTACACCTTGCCGTTGATGCTCGAGGCCTTCTGCACCTCGGGCAGGTTGGTGTTGAGGTTCGGGTAGTCGGCGAGGTAGTCGGTGAGTTCCCAGAAGGCGCCCGCCTCGGCGTTCTTCACGAATCCGGGCGACTTGCCCTGGATGACCATCACGTGCGGCACGCTGTCGCCCGCGAGGGTGATGTTCGTCTTGTCCTCGTACGACGCGTTGGGAACCCAGGTGATGTCGAGCTTCGTGCCGATCTCCTCCTCGAGAGCGGTCTCGACGGCGTTGTCGGCCTGCGGGGCGCTCGTCGACAGGTACGGGGCCTGAATCGTGAGCGTCTCGATCTCGGCGGATCCGCCGCCGTCGCCGCCGCCGGATCCGTTCGAGCAGCCCGCGAGGGCGACCGAGGCGACCGCGATCGTCGCGATCGGGAGAATGCGCTTTTTCATAGGTGCTTCCTTGCTGTATGACGGGACGGCTTCGTCCCACGGGTGGGGTTAGGACTGTTCCGCGAGCAGGCGCTCGTTGGAACGGAAGAATGCGGTGCACAGTCGCGCGGGGATGACGACCAGGGCTCCCACGGTCACGAAGGGGGCGAGGCCGGGGATCGCGAGCGTTGCGCCGCAGATGAGCACGATCGTGAGGGCGAGCAGCACCGTGTGGGCGAGGTTCGCGAGCGCCCATCGCGACGCGCGCAGGATGTACGCGCGGAACGGCATCTCGTAGGTGACGTACATGCCCGCGGTGAGCGAGCCGAGGGTAGCGACGACGATCAGGGCCCCGAGCGCGATCCCACCCAGGAGGCCGAGATTGCCGCGCGACTGGAACCAGAGGAGGTCGACCGCGAGCAGTGCGAGCGCGACTCCGAACGGCAGCAGCAGCAGGTTCGCGCGCCGGAACTCGCGGCGCCACACCGACGCATACGTGCGCAGGACGGGGAACAGGCGGCCTTCCGCGCGGCGGCGGGTGAGCTCGGCGCCCGCGATAGTGGCGGGAGCGGCGCCCAGAACGATGCCTCCGGCCAGGGCGAAGAGCCACCACAGGGCGTTCACGACGATCATCCAGTAGATGGCCTCGAAGCCCTGCTGCAGTCGTCCCGTTACGGTGTCGCGCAACGTCTCGGTGCTCATCGGGTCTCCATCGATCCGGCCTCCCCCTCGTTGGGAAGCGCTTTCCCCTCATGTGTACACGACATCCTCGGCGAACGCAAAAAACGTTTCAATAGCGCGCGTCGAGGCCTCGGCGCTCCGCGTCCGTAGAATGGCGGATCATGCAGGAGCTCACCGCAGACGACATCCGAGCGTCATTCGTCAACGCCGACGAGCACGATCTCGAGATCCTCGACCTGCCGCTCGAGGCACTCCTCGTCGACTGGTACCACCACGATTTCTTCGCCTGGCGAGACCCCTCCAACCGCGCGCGCTGCTACGTCGTCGTCGAGCTCGACGGATCCCCGACCGGCATCGTCATGCGCGCGGCGACGAGCTCCTCGCGCGCTCGCAGCGGTATCTGCAACATCTGTCGCACGATGCAGCCGGGCAATCAGGTCGTCATGATGAGTGCGCGGAAGGGCGGCGACGCCGGGCGGCGCGACGAGTCGATCGCGACGTACATGTGCGCCGATGTGTCGTGCCACGAGAACGTGCGCCTCGCCCATCCGCTGGCCCCCGACGAGTTCCGCACGAACGTCGACTTCCGCATCGACAACACCGCGCGGCGCATGCGCGAGTTCGTGCGACAGGTGCGGGACGCGGTGTAGGACTCTACGCGACGGCGGGGCTCCCCTTGGCGGGCCGCTCGCCGTCCTTGCGCTCGATCGCGCGGAGGCTCCGCCCCACGAATGCGGCAATCTTCCGCGCGCCGCGCTCGTGGAAGTGGGTGTTGTCCTGCAGTCCCTCCGGCCAGGTCTCGTGCGTGCCCGGAGCCAGGTGGGTGAGATAGGCGACGGATCCTTCCGCGCCCGCGTCCTCGTAGAGCCAGCTGGTGAAGACGGTGAGATCGATGAGCGGCGCGTCGAGCTCGTGGGCGAGGTCGCGGACCGCGTTCGGGTAGTCCCCGTGGGTCGCCTCGACCCGGTCGCCGTCGAACCAGCGCCGCTCGCACGAGGTGCACAGCACCGCGACCCCGCCACGCTCGCGCACCTCGGCGACCATGCGCGCGAGGCGATCCGTGTAGCCGCCGCGCGCGTCGAGCTCGGGCACCTTCTGGTCGTTGTGGCCGAACTGGATCACCACGGTGTCGCCCTCTCCGACCCCGGCGATGAGCTCGTCCCACCTCTGCTCGAAGAACGACTGGGTCGTCGCACCGCCGAAGGCGAGGTTGCGCACGGGCGCGTCGACATGCGCCGCGAGGTGGGCGCCCCATCCCGACATCGGGTGCTCGGCGGGAGAACATTCGGCAACGGTCGAATCTCCGGCGAGGTGGTACGTCATGCGAGGGCTCCTTCGGCGTCGTATTACGCCTAGTGAATGTAGCGCACGCGTCGCGCCCACCCGTCGCGGATACCCTGGACATGTGAACACCAAGCGCACGATGAACGTCGAGTCCTTCAACCTCGACCACACGAAGGTGGCGGCGCCGTACATCCGGCTCGCCGACCGCAAGGAGCTGCCGGCGGGCGACGTGATCGTCAAGTACGACGTGCGTTTCACGCAGCCGAACACGGCGCACCTCGAGATGCCCGTCGTGCACTCGATCGAGCACATGTTCGCCGAGAAGAGCCGCGATCACTCCGACCGCGTCATCGACTTCTCGCCCATGGGCTGCCAGACCGGCTTCTACCTGATCCTGCAGGGCGAGCACAGCTCCGAGGAGGTCGCCGAACTCGTGGCCGCGACCCTCTCCGACTTCGCCGACGCGAGCGAGGTGCCCGCCGCCAACGAGATCCAATGCGGATGGGGCGCGAATCACACGCTCGAGGGCGCCCAGCAGGCCGCCGCCGCGTTCCTCGCCCGGCGCGACGAATGGCTCGAGGTCTACGCGTGACCGCAATCGTCGTCCAGGTCGCCATGGACGAGGAGGCGCAGCCCTTCCTCGACGCCGCCGCGCAGGTCTCGGATCCGGTGACGCTCGGACGCGCCGTGCACCGGGGCGTCGTCATCGGCGGCGCGACCCTCGTGCTCGTCGTCAGCGGCATCGGCATGGTCAACGCGGCCGACGCCGTCGCGGGCAGCGTCTTCCGATACGGATCCGACATCCTGCTCGTGAGCGGCGGATCCGCCGGAGGGCTCGCGAGCGACGCCCGCGTCGGCGACGTCGTCGTCGGCACCGAGATCGTCAACCTCGAGGCCGACGCGCGCGCCTTCGGCTATGCGCTGGGGCAGGTGCCGGGTATGCCCGCGAGCTATCCGACCGACGCCGCGCTCGCCGCGGCCTTCACCGGCGAGCGTGTGACGCGCGCCGCCATGGCCTCGGGGGAGAAGTTCGTCACCGCCGAGCTTGCGCACGCGCTTCGCGAGAACTTCCCCGGATCCTGGTCGGTCGACATGGAGACCGCCGCGATCGCGCAGGCGGCTTTCAATCACGGCGTGCGCTTCGCCGCGTGCCGAGCGATCAGCGACCTCTGCGCCCCCGACTCCGAGGAGTTCGACACCCACCTCGACGGCGCCGCCGCGCGCTCCGCCGAGATCATCATCGACGCCCTCCCGCGCCTCGCCCGCGCCTAACCCGCTACCCCCGCCGTTCATATGACACATTTCCCCCCTCCCGCGCCCGCCAACCCCTCAAAAGTGTCATTCCAACGGGCGGGCGCCTTGGGCGTGGGTGCCTTGGGTGCGGACGCCTCGGGGGCGGGCGCCTTGAGTGCGGAAGCCCCCGCCGTTGAAATGACACCTTTGGCCAGTGTGGGCGCCCACGACGGGGCAGAGGTGTCATTTGAACGGGCGGGGCGGCGGGTCCGGCTCGATATCGCGTACGACGGGTCGGGCTTCAAGGGGTGGGCGGCGCAACCCGGGCTGCGCACCGTGCAGGGCACGCTCGAGGAGGCCCTCTGGCGGATCCTGCGCAGCGACGTGCGCCTCGTCGTCGCGGGCCGCACGGACGCCGGAGTGCATGCGACCGGTCAGGTCGCGCACGTCGACCTCACGGACGAACAGTGGTCGCGCGCGACCCATCTCGCGCGCGGAGCATCCGAGGATCCGGATCCAATCGCGCCGCTCGCCCGCAAACTGCGGGGCGTGCTGCGGCCCTACGCCGACGTCACCGTCTCCCGCACGAGCACTGCTCCCGCGGGATTCGATGCGCGGTTCTCGGCCGTGTGGCGGCGCTACTCGTATCGGGTCGCCGACGACGCCGTCGGGTACAACCCGCTGCTCCGGCACGACACGACCCTCGTGAAGGCCTCGCTCGACGCCTCCCGCATGGACGCCGCCGCCCGTTCGCTCATCGGCCTTCATGACTTCGCGGCCTATTGCAAGCCGCGAGAGGGCGCCACGACGATCCGCACGCTGCTGGAATATGGCTGGCGGCGCTCGGAAGATGGCGTGCTGATCGCGAGCGTCAAGGCCGATGCGTTCTGTCATTCGATGGTGCGGGCGCTCGTCGGCGCCTGCGTCGCCGTGGGGGAGGGGCGCCTCGAGGTCGACGACGTGGTTCGCCTGCGGGACGAGCTGGATCGCACGAGCGCGTTCAAGGTGCTCGACGCCCGCGGGCTCACCCTTACCGAGGTCGGTTACCCGGCCGACGAGCTCCTCGCCGACCGTGCCGAGCAGACCCGTGCTCGCCGCTCGCTCGACTGACGCGTTCGTCCATCGCTAATTCATAGCGTGCCTCTACCCTTCCCGCATTCGGCGGGGCTACCGTGAGATCACCATGCGAATCATGTCGTACAACCTCCGCAAACACGCGGCGGCCGCCGAGCTCGAACAGCGCGCCGAACGGTGGGATCCCGACGTCATGTGCCTGCAAGAGGCGAAGGTCGAGGAACTGCCGACCTCGGTGGCGGGCCTGCGCCTGGCCGCGGCGACCGACCGCAATAGGCTCGGGCTCGCGCTCTACTACCGCGAGAGCTCATATCGATTCGTCGAGTCGGTCTCGATGGGGCTAAAGAAGTCGCTGCACGACATCGTGCTGCGGCCCGCGCACGAGCGACTGCTCGGCGTGCAGCTCTACGACATCGACGCGAGCCGTGAGATCACCTTCGCGTCCTTCCACGCCGCGCCGCTCACCGCGTTGAACTCGCTCCGGCGCACGCAGATCCGCTCGGCGCTGCAGGCGCTCGAGGCCCTCGGCCCAGGCACCCCCACCTTCATGGTCGGCGACTTCAACTATCCGGTGTTCAAGGAGCGTCTGGGAGACCAGATCCGCGAGCACGGCTACGACATGACCCTGAGCGACTCGCGCACATACACGCGCTACCGCTTCTTTAAGGGGCACTACGACTTCGTGACCAGCCGCGGGTTGTCGATCGGTGAGGTCAAGACGCTCCCGCAGGGCACGAGCGACCACCTGCCGATCCTGATCGAGGCGGAGTACCGCCGCCACGCACGCTGACCCCACCCGTTCGAATGACATCTTTCGGGGGTGTTGTGGGGCGCGGGTGCCGATAAGTGTCATTCGAATGGGGTGCCGCACCGTTCGTATGACATCTTTAGGGCCTGCCGGGGTGCGTGAGTGCGCGTATGTGTCATATGAACGGGATCCTGCACCCCTCGTATGACACCTTTAGGGCCTGCCGCGCCGCGTGAGCGCCCATAAGTGTCATACCAACGGGATCCCGAACCCCTCATATGACACCTTTGCCGGGTACGCCCGCGCGCAACTCCCCACAAGTGTCATTCGAACGGCCTGGCCCGGCCCGGCCCGCCCTTCATATGACGCCTTTACCGCGCACGAGCGCGCGCGACCCCCGAAGACGGAGCGGGGGGCGGGGGTTACGCGGCGCGGGCGGCCCAGCGGGCCAGGCGCGCGAGGAGAGTGCGGTGCGAGGGAGAATCGTACGACTCCGGGCCGTGGCCGAGCAGGTCGACGGCGACGCGCGACGCGCCGTACTGTCGCGTCCACACGACCGGGTGATCGTGGCCGTCGTGCCGGTGCGTCGCGACGACGTCGCGGGCCCCGAGCTGCTGCATATAGGAGTACCGCTCGTCGAATGCCTCGAGCGGTTCGGATCCGGCGAGCGGGTGCGACGGATCCCACTCGAAGCGCGCGTCGTCGCGCGGCGGGTGCATCGACATTCCCGGCACCCACATGCCGCCCACCGCGACGGGCCACGATGGGTAGTCCCGCAGCGACGCGAGCGAGGTGTGCATGGCGAGCACTCCGATGCCGCGGCCGAGCGCGGCGTCGAGGCCGTGGATGGCGGACGTGGGCGCACCGAGCGGGATCGTCTCGTGGCGCCACGGGTCGCCCGCGTTGACGGCCAGCAGTTCGGCCGTGGTGAGGTTGTCGAGCGCCTCGTCGACGGGCAGGATGTGCGTGTCGAAGCCCGCATCGTTCAGCACGCCGGCCAGGGCGGGCGTCGTCTCGTCGAAGGGGTGCCAGGGGTCGCGGTAGCGTCCCTCGGCGGTGGCGATGATCGCGAGCATGATTACCTTCCGGGGGTGCTGTCGCGCACGATGACGTCGACGGGCAGGGGGTCCGGATCCGTCCATTCGTCGGCCGTCACGGCCGCGACGGCCTGGCGACCGAGTTCGTCGAGCGGCGCGCGCACGGTCGTGAGCGCGGGCACGATGTCGCGGCCCGTGTCGATGTCGCCGAAGCCCGCGATGGCGATGTCGCTGCCGACCTCCCGGCCCGCATCGCGCACCGCCGACATCGCACCGAAGGCGACGACATCGCTGGCGCCGAAGACGACGGTGCCGGCGGCGACGCCCTCCGCGAGCGCGCGCGTCATGAGCTCGTAGCCCGCATCGCGCGTGAGCTCGCCCCGCAGGATCCGCGGCTCGGATCCGCCCGCCTCCGTGAACCCGGAGACGAAGCCGGCGACGCGGTCGTCGCTCGTGATGAGGCCGGCGTCCGCTGCGAGCACGATCGCCTCGCGGTAGCCGAGGCCGGCGAGCGTCGCTCCCAGTTCGTGGGTGCCCTCGCGGTTCGCGATGCCGACCGTGCGGCTGGTGACGCCATCGGCGGGGGATCCGAGCGTGACCACGCGGACGCCGTCGTTCTCGAGGTCCGCGAGCGCCTGCGCGAGGGCCGGGCTGGATTCGGAGGTGCGGCGCGACGCGGCGAGCACGATGCCGTAGGGGCGCTGCCCGCGCAGCGAGCGGATCAGTCGCGCCTCGCGTTCGGGGGAGCGCTCGGTGATACCGATCGACATCACGAGGTTTTGCTCCTCGGCGGCGTGTGCGACGCCCGCGGCGACCTGGGAGAAGTAGGAGTCGGCGATGTTGGCGACGAGGAGGGCGATCGCGTGCGAGGAGCCGCGCGCCGTCGCCTGCGCGGAGAAGTTCGCGGAGTAGCCCAGCCGCGCTGCGGCGGCCTCCACGCGCTCGCGATACGAGTCGGCGACCTTTCGCGTGGATCCGTTCAGCACGCGTGAGGCGGTGGCGAGCGAGACGCCGGCCTCCTGCGCCACATCGTGCAGCGTCGCCGCGCGCTTCACCGTTGAAGAGGTCATATCTCTGATGTTATCGAAGGTTCAGGTCCCCGAAGTCTGCACGTCTCCGCGCGGTCATCTGTACACAGCAGATGACCGCGCAGAGACGTGATGACATGCGGTTATGCCAGGTACGGCGCGACTGCGCAGTCGAAGCCGGCGATCGTGCGGCGCACGGCCTCGGCGGGATCCGTGTCCCAGATCGACTGGTTGAGCAGCTCGACCTCGACGTCGCCCATGTAGCCCGCCGCCTCGACGGCGCGGGTCATGTCCGCGAAGTCGATGACGCCGTCGCCGGGGTAGTGGCGAGAGAGCAGGTTGTCCGCCTCGAGCGGCGTCTTCCAGTCGCACACCTGGTAGCTGGCGATGCGCCCCTCGGCGCCCGCGCGGGCGATCTTGGGAAGCACCTCCGGGTCCCACCAGAGGTGGAAGGTGTCGACCGTGACGCCCACGACGGCCGGGTCGAAATCGGCCGCGATGTCGAGCGCCTGGTCGAGCGTGGACAGCACCGAACGGTCGGACGCGTACATGGGGTGCAGCGGCTCGAGGGCGAGCTGCACGCCCTGGTCCTTCGCATAGGGTGCGAGGGTCGCGACGGCGTCGCGCACGCGCTCGCGTGCGCCGACGAGGTCGCGGGATCCCTCCGGCAGGCCGCCGACGACGATCACGAGCGCGGCTCGGGATCCTTCGGCGCCGGCGGCCGCGAGGGCGGCGGTCTCGTCGATCGCGCGGCGGTTGTCGTCGAGGGCGGCCACGCGAGCGGGGCCCTCCTCGGCGGTGAACCATCCGCCGCGGCAGTGCGTCGAGTAGCGCAGGCCGGAGTCGGCGATCATCTTCACCGACTCGGCCAGGCCCGCCTCCTGCACCTGCTCGCGCCAGAGACCGATCGACTCGATCCCCGCGGCGCGGACGACTTCGATCGCCTGGGCGACGGTCGTGTACTTGATGGTCGCCTGGTTGATCGACAGGCGGGGGTGCGGCGCGGTCATGCGGTCACTCCGTTCAGGCGCAGGTAGTCGTTCCAGCGCTGCACCGCGAGCTCGGGCTTCTCGAGCGCGTGGGCGTCGTTCGCGAGGCGCACGATCTCCGAGAGGTGCGGCAGGCTGCGCGCGGAGTGCAGGCCGCCGATCATCTGGAACGCCGCCTGGTGACCGTTGAGCCAGGCGAGGAACGCGACGCCCGTCTTGTAGTAGAACGTCGGTGCGGCGAAGACCTGGCGGCTGAGTGCCTCGGTGGGCTGCAGCAGCTCGTAGTATCGGTCCGCGTCGCCGGCATCGAGCGCCTGGATCGCGGCCGAGGCCACGGGCGTGATGGCGGCGAAGGCGCCGAGCAGGGCGTCGGAGTGGGTCCGGGTGGTGCCCTCGGTGCGAGCGGGCTGCTCGGCCTGGGGAACGTCCGCGCCGCCGATGAGGCCTACGTAGTTGAAGTCGTCGCCCGTGAACATGCGTACACCCTCGGGCAGGCGCTCGCGCACGTACACCTCGCTGTCGGCGTCGAGCAGGCTCATCTTGATACCGGCGATCTTGTCGACGTTCTCGGTGATGATGTCGACGACCGTGCTGCCGGAGACGCGCCAGTCGCTCGCCCCGAAGTAGCCCTCGAGGCTCGGGTCGAAGGCGGTGCCGAGCCAGTGCAGCACGACCTTGCCCTCGGCCTTCGCCAGCACCGCGCGGTACACGTCGCGGTAGTCGTCGGCGCTCGTCGCGGTGCGCGCCAGGTGGCGGCTCGCCATGAGCACGGGCACGGCGCCGTGTTCCTCGGCGTGCTCGAGCTGGTAGACGTAGCCGTCGATGATCTGCTGCAGCGAGATGGACTGCTCGTCGACGTGGTCGGTGTTCACGCCGACTGCGACGGATCCGCCCTCCTCGCGAGCGACCTCGGCGCTGCGGGCGATCAGCTCGCGGACGGCCGCGGCGTCGATTCCCATGTTGCGCTGCGCGGTGTCCATGGCGTCGGCGACGCCGAGACCCCACGAGTAGACCGAGCGGCGGAACGCGAGGGTCGCGTCCCAGTCGATCGTGGCGGGCTGGCCCGGCGTGTTGTCGGCCCAGGCGATCGGCGCGACGTGCGCGGCGGCGTATGCCACGCGCGAGCGCAGGCCGCCGGCCGGCTTCGTGAAGCCGGGGGCCTCGTTCGCGGGGGCGAGCGACGTGGATCCGTCCGCGCCCAGCAGGATGAAGCTGTCAGCCATGATCAGTTCAGGACGATCTCGTCGAGGGCGACCTTCGCGCCGGTCGAGTTCGACTCGAGGCCGGCCTGGGCGAGCTGCATGCCGCGGGCGCCCGCGAGCAGGTCGAACGGGTAGTCGGTGCCGGTGACATAGCTCTCCAGGAACTCCTGCCACTGCTGACGGAAGCCGTTGAGGAAGACGTCGTTGTTCGGGACCTTCTGCCACGTCGCGTCGTAGTCGATCGTGTCCTCGAGGTCCGGGTTCCAGACGGGCTTCGGGGTGGCGTTGCGCGGCTGGATGCGCGCGCCGAAGAGGCCGACGACCGCGGATCCGTGCGTGCCGTCGATGTGGAACTCGACGAGCTCGTCGCGGTTCACGCGCGTGGTCCACGAGGAGTTGATCTGCGCGATCGCGCCGCCCTCGAGCTCGAACACGCCGTAAGCGGCGTCCTCGGCGGTGGTGTTGTAGTGCTCGCCGTTCTCGTCCCAGCGGTCCGGGATGTGGATCGAGGCCTGCGTGTAGACCGTGTTGACCTTGCCGAAGAGGTTCTCGAGCACGTAGTTCCAGTGCGGGAACATGTCGACGATGATGCCGCCGCCGTCCTCGACGCGGTAGTTCCAGCTGGGGCGCTGCGCGGGCTGCCAGTCGCCCTCGAACACCCAGTAGCCGAACTCGCCGCGCACCGAGAGGATCCGGCCGAAGAAGCCCGAGTCGATGAGGCGCTTGGCCTTCTGCAGGCCGGGGAGGTAGAGCTTGTCGTGCACGACACCCGCCTTGACGCCCGCGTCCTTCGCGAGCTGCGCGAGCTCGATGGCCTCTTCGAGGCTCTCGGCCGTCGGCTTCTCGGTGTAGATGGTCTTGCCGGCGGCGATGGCCTTGCGCAGCGCGGTGGCGCGGGCCTTGGTCACGAGGAAGTCGGCGTAGATCTCCCACTTCGGGTCGGCGAGGGCCGCGTCGAGGTCGGTCGTGTAGTCCTCGATGCCGTGGCGCTGGGCGAGCTCGGCGAGCTTGGCCTCGCTGCGGCCGACCAGCAGCGGGCGGACGGTGACCTTGGTGCCGTCGGACAGCTCGAAGCCGCCCTCGTCGCGGATCGCGAGGATCGAGCGCACGAGGTGCTGACGGTAGCCCATGCGCCCCGAGGCGCCGTTCATGATGATGCCGATCTCGCGGACGGCGGGGGTGGTGTCGGTCACAATGCTTCCTTGCTCTTGGCTGACGGTAAGCGCTTTCCGCGCTAAGGAGAGTTTGCCATAGTCGCGCGGCTTCGGCAAACGTGCGGGAGGGGCGCCGCGCACGAATGCGCGACGCTCCTCCCGTCGGGCTCGGGCTAAGCCCTCACGCGATGCCGTTCACGGCGTGCGCGGGGACCTCTGTCGCGAAGCGCTCGCCGCGCGCGAGCCGCACGATCTCGTCGACGGCGTGGGACCCGAGGCGCGCGAGCTCGTTGCCGAGCGCGCCCGCGACGTGCGGTGTGAGGATCACGCCGGGCGCGTCGTAGAGCCGGTGATCGCTGGGCAGGGGCTCGGGATCCGTGACGTCGAGGACGGCGCGGATCCGGCCCCGTTCGAGTTCGTCGACGAGCGCGTCGGTGTCGACGATGGCGCCGCGCGCGGTGTTGATGAGGGTCGCACCGTCGGGCAGGAGCGCGAGCTGCGCGGATCCGATCATCCCGACGGTGGAGTCGAGCAGGGGCGCGTGCAACGAGACGACGCGCGAGCGCGAGAGGAGCTCGTCGAGGGGCACGAGCGCGGCACCAAGGGCGGCGGCCTCTCCCGGGGCGAGGGTGGGGTCTGCAAGGAGGACCTCGTGGTCGAAGGGACGCAGCAACTCGAGCACGCGGCGGCCGATGCGTGACGCGCCGACGAGACCGATCGTCGCGCGGTGATTGCCGAAGGATCCGGTGGGCGCCCAGAGCAGCGAGCGCTCGCGGCGCAGGAAGTCCTGCGCGTCGAACACCCGCTTGCCCGCGAGCAGGATCATCGCCAGCGCATACTCGGCGACGGGGATGCCGTTGGCGTCGGCGGCGGAGGAGACCCGTACGCCCCGCGCCCACGACGCATCCGTCACGATGCGCTTGACGGTGCCGGCGGCGTGCGCGACCGCGGTGAGCTTCGGCGCCCGGGCGAGGAATGCGTCGTCCAGGGCGGGGCCGCCCCACCCGGTCAGCAGCACGTCGCACTCGGCGAGATCCGCGTCCCAGCGGGGATCGGAGGCGTCGATCATGACGCCGGGGACGACCTCGGCCACGCCGGCGAGCCGGTTCCGCGCATCGTCGTCGAAGAGCTGCGCCGCGAGCGCCTCGTCGCGCATCGCGATGATCACCCGCGGCATCAGGCGACCGGCCCGTCCGTCGGCACGGAGTCGACGGATCCGTCCGCCCAGGTGACGACAATCACGTCGCCCCGAATCTCGACCCGGGGCGCCGCCACCCCCGCACCCACTCCACCCGCCGTTGAAATGACACTTATGCGGGGTGTTTCGCCCGTCGACCCCGCAAAGGTGTCATTCGAACGGGTGGTGGGTGTGCCCGTGAGCTCGACGAGGGCGGCCGCGAGCGTCGCCTCCGGGAGCGGGGCTGAGGAGACCGCGAGCGGCGTGATCGAGACGGGCCCGAACGGATCCGCGCCCGTGCGTTCGATCTGCTCGAGGCGGTCGGCGCCGCGCACGGACAGGATCCGCGAGATCGCGCGCTCGTTGGTCACCCTGCCCGGCAGGATCCCGGTCGGGTTCGCGAGCGGCCAGCCACCAAACGATACGCGCCAGGGTCCCGGCTCCCGAGGCCAGGCCGCGTCGGCGTCGAGCTCGATGGTCGACGCGGCGCGGCCGCTCGCCTGCGGGGCTGCGCGCCACCAGGCGAGCCGCAGCTCCGCGGATCCGTTCACGACCGAGGCGACCGTGAGGATCGGTCCGAGCGCCATGCCGGTGAGGTCCTGCGCGTCGAGCGCCTCGGGATCGAGGAAATGCACGCGCGAGCGCGACACGGCGACGCGGTCCGTCAGGGCGACCCGCTGGATCCCGTCGCGGTGGGCCGAGCGGCCGTTCGCGTTGATCAGCGTCGCGTGGGATTCGCGCGGATCCGCGACGGCGTCCGCGCCGAGCTGGGGCGAGGTGACGTTGGAGTATCCGATGCGGCGGTAGAACGCGTCGTCGGCGTGGGCGACGGTGCGCGGCTCTCCGAGACGGTCGGAACCGTGATTGACGACGCGCACGATGCCGTCCGCCGGCGTCTCGGACACGATCCAGCCGGGAGCGGCCAGCGCGCGCTGGCGCGGCGCCTCGGGAAGCGTGGGCGTGGTCGCCCATTCCGGGTGATCGGCGGGGAGGAGGAGACCCACGAAGGCCTTGCTCGCCCAGTAGGGCGAGGCGGCCCCGGTGTAGCGCTGGCGCACCCGCGGAAACGCGCCGTGCCACCCGATCGAGAGCAGACCATCGTCGGTCAGCGCGCCGGCGCGCAGGAAGCCGTCGATCATGCGCTCGCCGAGCACGCGCGTCTCGCCGGGCCGGAGGGGGGAGACGCCCGCGAGGACCCCGGCCCAGAACGGCGCGAGCGTCGCGAAGCGGTAGGTCACGGAGCGGCCGATGAGCGCGGGGGAGCCGTCCGAGCCGATGAGCGAGCGCGCCTGCTCGATGAATGCGGCCAGGCGGTCGCGGTGCGCTTGGGAGAGCTCCCGACCGCGGATCCTTGATTCGAGCAGCGAGTAGAGATGCCACGCCCATCCGGCGTACCAGTCGAAGTTCTGCCGCTCGCCGTCACGTCCGCGCCCGTCCGAATACCAGCCATCGCCGACATAGAGCAGCTCCGTCAGCTCGTGGTTGCGGGCGAGGTCGTTCGGGTCATCATCCGCTCCGACGGACACGAGGAACGCCTCCATGACGTTCTGGAACCACAGCCAGTTGTTGCGGAAGCCCGTCATGCCGAGGATGTCCGAGAACCACGACACCGTGTTCTGCTGGGTGCGTTCGTCGAGCAGGTCCCACAGCCACGGGCGGGTCTCCGCGAGGCCGATCGCGATCGAGGCGCCCTCCACGACGGCCTGACGGCGCTCCCCGAACCGGGGCCAGCGCTCGGGGTGGTCGGGGTCGGTGCCGGCGCGGAGGCCGTCGGCGTAGCGCGCGAGGAGTCCGCGCGGGTCGTCACCGTTCTCGCCGGCGACGCGCATCGCGGCGGCGAGGAAGGTGCGGGCGTATCCCTCGAGCCCGTCGCTCCAGGCGCCGGATGCGCTGACGGGGCCGGGCAGCCGCAGGAGGGAGCGCGCCGGCGACGCATGGCGCCATGCCGCATCGACCAGATCGTCGGCGAGCGCGAGCCACGGCGTCTTGCCGCGGGCACCGTCGCCGGAAGGGAACGAGGTCAGATGTGTCGCCGCTGTCACAGGTGCTACATTGCACGAATATCGAACGCCTTGGGGTCGTATCGATCATTTCCGTACATCTAGCGACATGGGAGTCCGGATGACAACGCCCGCGCCGAAGCGCCGCCTGCCCCGCGGACGACACGAGCACATCCTGCGCGAGCTGGAGCTGCGCGGCAGCGTGCGCGCCGCGGCGATCGCCGCCGAGCTGGGGGTCACGGAGGTGACGATCCGACGCGATCTCATCGACCTGGAGAAGCTCGGCAAGCTCGCGCGCGTGCACGGCGGTGCGATCTCGATCGCCGCGCCCGAGGCGCCGCGGGCGGGGAAGTCGCTCGCGGGCCTCGTCCTGCCGACGGGCGCCTCGCACTACCCCGACGTCGTCCGCGGCGCGGAGAGCGCGTCTCCGTCGCTGCGCGCCCGCGTCGTGCTCGCGTCGTCGAACTACTCCCTCGCGACCGAGCAGCGTCACCTCGAACGGCTGATCAAGCTCGGCGTGGACGGCATCATCCTCGCGCCGACGCTCCGCGACCGCACGCTCGACGAGCTCGCGGGCGCGCTTTCGCGGTTGAGCGTGCCGGTGGTCCTGCTCGAGCGCCGGCTCGAGGCGTCGTCGGCGCTGGCCCGCTACGACTGGGTGCGCACGGATCACGCGCGGGGCGCGGAACTCGCGGTGGAGCATCTGGTCGAGCTCGGGCACGGCGCCGTCGGGCTCGCGCTGCTCGATCGCACCCCGACGGCGCCGTCGATTCGG
>Ga0302349_1001795_pt1 | contig 15181 bp, 14 predicted proteins | sample PhyAR1_FD_202176 | JGI IMG/M metagenome (GOLD analysis project Ga0302349, IMG submission 202176) | Leaf surface microbial communities from alfalfa plants in UC Gill Tract Community Farm, Albany, California, United States - DLSL A.R1... | ecosystem: Host-associated > Plants > Phyllosphere >...
ACCAGAAAGATATTGCGTTTCTCTGCCATTTTGTCGGTATTACTAAGAATTCGTTAATGATACCCCGCGTTCAGCATTTGCTGGCGGGACAGGAACTGAGACCTCATGAGCGTTAGCAAGAGTCAGACGAAAAATTATCTCAACACTCAAGGCTGTTTGGCAACCGATTATATTGCCTGCAGCAAATCCATTTCTGAATTGGCCTGTGGTTCGCGAAACTGTAACGCGCCAGCGCTGCGTCTTTACAACGCTGCTCACAGAGGAATTTTCTGATCTGTTTGCTGGGATTTACCCAACATAGACGGTTACACCGTATTGAAAATCGCTAAACCTTGTAAGCTAATTCCTGTCCTGCGTCAAATCGGATGGCCTTCTGGGACCTATTTTCCGTTTTATCCAGCCGTAAGCGCTGCTTCCCTGACCAATCGCGGCGTAATGAAGATCACCAGCTCCTTTTTTTTGCGCTGCTCAGATTGCTGACGAAACAGCCCGCCGATCAGCGGCACTTTTCCCAGTATCGGCACCCGATTTTCTCCCCGGGTTCGCTGCTGCTGAAAGATACCGCCCAGCGCCAGGGTCTCCCCGTCCCTGACCGTCACCTGGGTTTCAATCTCCTGTTTATCAATCGACAGCACCTCATTGTCACCGGTTTTAATATTGCGGCCCGGCATATTCTGACTGATATGAATTTTAAGCTGGATACGCCCCTGACCGGAAACGCTGGGCGTCACCTCCATACCCAGCACCGCTTCTTTAAATTCGATACTGGTTGCGCCACTGTTACCGGCTGAGACCTGATAAGGAATTTCAGTGCCCTGTTTAATCGAGGCCGTTTGCTGATGAGAGGTAAACAGACGCGGACTGGCGATAATTTCGATCTGGTTTTCCTGTTCCAGTGCGCTTAACTCCAGATCCAGCAGCTGGCCGCCGATGCGCGCCAGCGTCATGCCAACACTCACGCCGGGCGAACTCACCGCCAGCGGAATCGCCAGCCGCGGATGATGAAGCGCCTGGGTGACCGCCGCGTCACCGGCCTGTAGTCCCCAGTTGACGCCGAGTTCGTGTAAATGCTCCTCGCTGATGGTGACGATATGTGCCGCCAGCTCGATTTGCTCCAGCGGCAGATCGAGCGCCCTTAACCAGCGCTCCGTCTCCTGTAACGCTGCAGCCGTATCGCGTATTAACAGTGTGTTGGTGCGTTTATCCACCGTGACGCTACCACGCGGCGTCATCAGTGACTGGCGCTCACTCAGCAGGCTACGGTGTACCTCGCTGGCGCTGGCATAATGCAGCAGCACTGCACGCTGTTGCAGCGGTGCCTGTTGCAACCGATCTTTCTGCTCTTCATCGCGGGCCTGCCGCTGCGCCTGCTGCCAGCTTTCCGGATAGACCAGTAGCACGTTCTCGTGCTCAATCAGCGTCAGCTTTGCCATCTGAGCGACCAGATCCAGTGCCTGATGCCATGGCAGATCATCCAGCCGCAGCGACAATGATCCCGTCACCTCCGGCGCGATAATCAGGTTGATCTGCTGGTAGTCGGCCAGGGCCTGTAAAATGCGCTCAACCGGCGTGTTATCAAATGCCAGGCTGAGACGCTGATCGTCAGCGGCGTGGACCGGCAGCAGGCAGCTGAGTACCAGCCATAACGTCAGAATCCTTTTCATGCGGAGCTCCTTTTAAATAAAATGCGGTTCGTTGCGCACTGCAGCTATTCCTGACCGCCAGAGTCAGGCTACGCCGGTCAATATCGCTAAGCTGCCACGGCGACAGTGCCAGCGGTTGCCCGGCCCGCACCACCATCGCCTTTTTCTGCGGCGTCACCAGCACGGCATAGAAGCGGGATGGCCGTCCAATGATCCCTTGCAGGTGCCAGCCGGTTAGCGGCTCCACCGGCGGCTGACAGACTGCACCCGCAACCGGATGAAATGGATCGCGCGCCAGCGCGCTGCTGCAGCACAGCAGTAACACCAGCAGCCTATGGCGCATCGTCAGGCTCCAGCCAGAGTTGCACGACCAGATGCTGCGGCTGCGCAAGCACCCGAAAACGCGCCGGAAACGGTGCAGCAGCCTGAGCAAGTTCGGTAAACAGCGGCTGAAACGCCTGCCATGGCAGATGCAGCGTCAGGGAGCGTGGCCGGGCATCGGGTTGCCACTGTTCAAGCTGGCCGCGCCGTGACGCAAGGACCGTTTCCACCGCCTGCACAGACGTCGCCGCTGTTACAGGCGCAGCCTGAGTTAAGAGCTGTGCCTGCAACAGCGCGTCTGGCGGATTCTGGTGCCATTGCCGCTGGCGCAGTTGCAGCTGGCTCGTCAGCTGTTGCAGCTTCTGCTGTTGGGTTGCCAGCGCCTGCCGCTCCGGCCGCAGCCACACCAGCCAGCCCAACATCAGTAAGGCAGATGCGACTGCCGCCAGCGTGCCGTAGCGTGGGATCGTCTTCATCTGCCACCAGCCTCTCCACCACTCACTCATCCTTCACCGCCTGAAGCTGCGCACGCAGGGTAAAGTGATATCCCCCGCCAGGCTGACGCTGAACGCTGCCCTGCTCCACCTGGCTGAACAGTGTCAGGGCCGCCAGCTGCTGACGAAATTGCCGGATTGCCTGCATATCCTGCGCCTGGCCCTCCAGCGAGAACTGGCCCTCACGCTTCTCAAGCTGGTTCAGCCAGACGGTGTCGGGCAGCAGCCCCGGTAAATCCAGCCAGAATTGCTGCCAGGCAGCCCGCTGTATTGCCTGATGCTGCGCCTTCTTACGCTGCTTTTGCTGCGCCGCGAGCTGTGCCATCAGCGTTTTTTGCCGGGCCAGACGTGATATCAGGTCGTCCAGCGCCACCTGCGCCGTCGCGGTCTCTGCGCTAACCTGCTGCTGCACGCGATGCAGCCGCCAGACCTGAAGCATCACCAGCAACAGCAGACTGACCGCAACGCCTGCCAGCACCATCAGACTTTGTCGCCGTTGCTTTGCGGCCTGCCGCTGGCGCCACGGCAGCAGATTGACCGCCACCATCAGCAATCCTTATCCCGCAACGCCAGGCCCGCCGCCAGCGCGAACGCTCCGGGATTGGCGGGTAACGGTGGCTGCTGAAACGGGATCAGATCGAAAGGTGAGAAAGGCTTCGCAGTGGCCGGCCACGCCACGGGCTGCGAGGCGCAGACAAACAGCGCCGAAGCCTGCGGGAAAGCCTGTTGCTGTAATGCCTCAAGGGAGATCGCGTCGCCTGCATCCGCAGCGGTCTGACCGTCGCTCCACAGCCAGCGCTTTTCCTGCTGCAGAACCAGCACCGCTCCGGCAGCCAGCCGGGCCTGCTGTGCCAGGCGTTTCAGCGCCTCGGTGGTCAGTTCAAATACCTGTGGCGTTAATCCAGCCTGCAACAGCGGTGCTGCCCACTGGTCAATCATCTCCAGCCGTGCGGCTGTGACACAGAGCTGACCACTCTGCGCATCCGGCCGGTAATCCAGCGCCAGCGCATCGGGTTCCAGCGGGAAAAGCCGTCGGGCCGCCGCCTGCACATAGTGCCCCAGCGCCGGCTCGCTAAGTGGCTGCGCCGGAAGCGACAGCGATCGCTGTAACACCAGTTGGGCTGGCAGCCCGACACGCAGGGAGTAGCGTCGTGGCAGGCGCTGTCGCCAGGCGGTTAAGGCCGCCAGTAATTCAGGCGAAGATTGCAGCACGCCGTTTCTTAACGTATCTTGCGGCAGCCGCTGCTGCCACCAGTGGCGTAGCTGCCAGCCATCACGTTGAGGCTGGAGGGCCAGGGCACAAATCTGCCTATTCTGAATATCCAGCCCAATTTGCCAGGTATGAAAAGCCATGTGCGCGATCTCCTTATCGTCCGGGGAAAATGGACATATCAAAGCGTCTGGCTTGCCTTTATACTACCGCGCGGTTGTTTATAAACTGCTCAAACGACAACAGATGGGAAATTCCAGGTGAAGTTCGTAAAGTATTTATTGATCCTTGCAGTGTGTTGCATGTTGTTGGGAGCAGGCTCGATTTATGGTTTGTACAAATACATAGAGCCCCAGTTGCCCGATGTGAACACGCTGAAAGATGTGCGTCTGCAAACGCCGATGCAGGTTTACAGCGCTGAGGGCGAGCTGATGGCGCAATACGGTGAAATGCGCCGTATCCCTTTAAAGCTGCAGCAAATCCCACCTGAGATGGTGAAAGCCTTTATTGCGACTGAAGATAGCCGTTTTTATGAGCATCATGGCGTCGATCCGGTCGGCATCTTCCGTGCCGCCAGCATTGCGCTGGTTTCGGGCCATGCTTCGCAGGGTGCCAGTACCATTACTCAACAGCTAGCGCGTAACTTCTTCCTGAGTCCGGAACGCACGCTGATGCGTAAAATAAAGGAAGCGTTTCTGGCGATCCGCATTGAGCAACTGCTGAATAAAGATGAAATTCTTGAGCTTTACCTGAATAAAATCTACCTCGGCTACCGCGCTTATGGCGTCGGTGCCGCCTCGCAGGTCTATTTTGGTAAGCCGGTCGATCAGCTGTCGCTGAGTGAAATGGCGATGATTGCCGGTCTGCCGAAGGCACCGTCGACGTTCAACCCGCTCTACTCGCACAGCCGCGCGTTATCACGTCGCAACGTGGTGCTGGCGCGCATGTTAGATCAGCATTACATCACCCAGCAGCAGTATGACGAGGCGCGTAATACCCCGCTGGTGGCGAAGTATCACGGTCCGGAAATCGCCTTCTCTGCCCCTTATCTCAGCGAGATGGTGCGTCAGGAGATGGTGAAACGTTACGGTGAAAATGCCTATACCGACGGTTATAAGGTTTACACCACGGTGACCCGTCGCCTGCAGCAAGCCGCGCAGACATCGGTACGTAACAACGTGATGGCCTATGATATGCGTCACGGCTATCGCGGCCCGACCAGCGTGTTGTGGAAAGTTGGCGAACCGGCGTGGGATCAGGCGAAGATCGAGAAAGCGCTGAAGACGCTGCCGGTCTACGGCCCGCTCCAGCCAGCCGTCGTGACTGAAGCACGGAGCGATGAAGCGACCGTGATGATGAAGGATGGCAGCAATGTCTCGCTGACCTTAGCCGGGGTTCGCTGGGCTCGTCCTTATAAGTCTGACACCGTTCAGGGCCCGACACCGAAAAGCGTGAGCCAGGTTTTACAACCCGGCCAGCAGATTTGGGTCCGCAAAGTTGATGATGCGTGGTGGCTGGGCCAGGTACCGGATGTTAACTCGGCGCTGGTTTCCCTCGATCCGAATGACGGTGCCGTCCGGGCGCTGGTCGGCGGCTTTGATTTCAACCAGAGCATGTTTAACCGCGCTACGCAGGCGCTGCGTCAGGTCGGGTCGAACATCAAACCCTTCCTCTATACCGCTGCGATGGACCGTGGTCTGACGCTGGCCTCGATCCTTAACGACGTGCCGATTTCACGCTGGGATGCGGGTGCCGGTGCCGACTGGCGTCCGAAAAACTCCCCGCCAACCTATGATGGCCCGATTCGGCTGCGTCAGGGGTTAGGTCAGTCGAAGAACGTAGTGATGGTTCGTGCGATGCGTGCGATGGGCGTCGATTATGCCGCCGAGTATCTGCAGCGTTTCGGCTTCCCGGCGCAAAATATCGTACATACCGAATCGCTGGCGCTGGGTGCAGCCTCATTTACCCCGTTACAGGTGGTTCGCGGCTACTCGGTGATGGCCAACGGCGGCTTCCTGGTTGATCCTTATTTCATCACCCGGATTGAGAATGAACAGGGCGGCCTGGTGTTTGAAGAGAAACCGAAAATTGCCTGTCCGCAGTGCAATCTGCCGGTGATCTACGGTGATACCAAAAAAGCGCTGGCGCTCAATGAAGAGAGCGTGGAAAACGTGGCGGCGTCGGACAAAAACCAGAATCAGGCGGTGCCACAGCCGGAACTGGAGCAGGTGCCTGTCCCGCCTGAGCAGGGCAACTACGCGCCGCACGTCATCAACACGCCGCTGACCTTCCTGATCAAGAGCGCGCTGAACTCGAATATCTTCGGCGAGCCAGGCTGGATGGGCACCGGCTGGCGTGCCGGTCGTGACCTCAAGCGTAATGATATCGGCGGTAAAACCGGTACCACCAACAGCTCGAAAGATGCCTGGTTCTCGGGTTACGGTCCGGGCGTGGTGACCTCAGTGTGGATCGGCTTTGACGATGCCCGCCGCAATTTAGGCCGCAGCACGCTGTCAGGGGCGATTCCCGATCAGATCTCCGGCTATGAAGGCGGCGCGAAGAGCGCACAACCGGCATGGGATGATTTCATGAAGAGTGCGCTGGAGGGCGTGCCGGTTCAGCCGTTAACCCCACCGGAAGGCGTGGTGACGGTGACCATCGATCGCAGCACCGGTAAGCTGGCGAATGGTGGCGGCAATACCCGTCAGGAGTACTTCATTGAAGGTACGCAGCCGACCGAGTACTCGGTGCATGATGTCGGCACCACCATTATGGACAATGGTGAGAGCCACGAACTGTTCTGATGCTTTCAGCGTAGTGTGAAATATCTATGGGTGGTCACCTGATGTGACCACCCATTTTTTTATCCGGTGCTTTTTAATTTGCCATCCTGGCTGGCCTGCACGCGTTGAATGATCAGACCCGTTTCGCGTAAACGTTGACTGCGGGCACAATTAGCCGCGGAGCATATCAGCCCATGCCCTTTCAACTGGCAGCGGATCTCTATTAACCCTCGCCTTTTCCCACCTGTTCCGAATACTGTTTTACAGGATTAATTAAAGTGGAATCATACTCGCTTTCAGCATCCAGCCAGACAGGGATAACAATCGAACAATGGCAGAAATAAAATCAGGGCCGAATAACGCATTGAGTTTTTAAGAAGAATGCCGATCACCTGTGGTAATCGGCATGCGTTTCCCGTCAGAAGTAAGGATAGGTGAACAAAGCGTTCATGTCATATGAACTAAAATATAATGCGATTATTATGACGTTATAGTTAGTGTTTCCCTGATGCCAGCAAAAAAATCGAATGTCATATGAAACAAAACTGCAGCCAGCATAATATTAACAGCACACGATAACAGGGGGAATATTAACTCTTGCGCATCGTTTACCATCGTGTTAAGAATGAAATGGACCAGCAGAACAAGGTAATGAATATTTTTAATTGAATCATTAATGGATACCTTAATATGGAAATTAAAATCGGTCACACTGAAGAGACTGACGCTGAAAGATATATTACTCAGCGCCTCTGGCAACACAACGAATCCTTTGCCGATATCAATCTGAAAACGTTGAATGTCATTCTTTATGACGACTTTCACCATATTCAAGGCGGACTGTTGGCCCATACCTGGTGTGGCACTCTGGATATCCATTTCTTATGGATAGAGGATGCCTGCCGTCAGCAGGGGACCGGACGTCAACTGATGCAGGCAGCAGAAGAGGAGGCGCGAAACAGAGACTGTCATATGTCGGTCGTTGACACCATGAGTTTCCAGGCTCGCGGTTTTTACGAAAAGCTGGGTTATCGCGTTTATGGTGAACAGCATGGATATGCACAGCGTTTCGCACGCTATTATCTGGCCAAAAAACTCTAACCGATATTTTCAGCGAGGCGCCATGGACAGCTCATATCGCAATATTGATGAATTTATTGCTGCATTTGCCACAACAATGGATTTATTACCCGTGCCGTGGGGTTTTAAGGATGCAGCATCGCTGCACCTTTATATGAATGAAGCAGCAATATCATACACTGCCACACCAAAAACCTTTTCATTGCAGGGCAAAAAAGACAGTGAATTCCCGACGCCCTGGAGTGACTGTGCGGAGGAATTCTGCCTGCACGATCAAAAAGTAAAAGCCCTGAAAAGCTGCGTCACCGTCATTGAAACCCATTACTGGTATGGCAATAACTATCTCACCCCCTTCATCAGCGAAAAATATCCCGTTTTCGATAATAAAAAGCAGTTGCTTGGCTACATCTGGAATGCACGACCGATAGACAACCTGACGGCAACCAGCTTTATCGATGCCAAAAAAGCCTCGGTACTGACAACGCAGCTGGAGCATCCGCTTTTTACCCCCGCCGAGCTGGATGTAATCTTTCTATTGCTGCGACGATTTAATGCCAAAGAGATCGCGCGTATCTATAACCTCAGCGTTAAAACTATCAGTAACCGTATCACGACCCTTTATCAAAAAGCGGGCGTGCATTCGCTACAACAGTTTGAAAACTATTGCCGTGCGGAATCACTGGATAATTATCTGCCAGAGAAGTTTCTCAGCACAGGCGTTATTTTTATATAAACCGGTAAGGATACCCTGTTGTGAGTAAATTTGATGATTACCCGTTACAACCGGTGCCTGAAAACAAAAGGCTTTCGCTGCTCAGCGTTGCCATTGTGCATATGGGCATGTTGACTGCGCTGGATCAGTTTATGCTTGGCGCGGTGCTGGGAAACAGCATGACGCTCGGTGAAGCGTTTATCGCCATTACGCTGGCCAGCCTGCTGTTTGGCGTGCTGACTTTCGCACTCGGCTATGCCGGCATGCGTGAAGGCCTGCCGGGCAGTCTGCTGGCACGCTGGTGTGGCTTTGGTCGTCACGGCTCGGTATTGGTTGGTCTGCTGGTCGCAGTCAGCCTGCTGGGCTGGTTCGGTATTCAGAATGCGGTTTTCGCCCGTTCGCTGAGCTATGCCCTGCACGGTAAACTCAGCTTCACAGAGTCAGCCGCATTATCAGGCACGGTGCTGACTTTACTGGTTACTTTTGGCTTTAAGGCGCTGCGCTTTACCGCACGCATCGCCGTTCCGCTCTTTATTGCGCTGGTCGGCTGGATTTTCTGGCACGCTTTCCATGCGCAGCCAGGTCAAATCACGCCGCCGGTGATGGCAACAGAAACCATTACCGTCAGCGCGGCGATGACCATGGTGATGGGTGGCGCAATCCTTGCCAGCCTGATGACTCCCGATCTGACGCGTTTCTCCCGCAACGGCAAAGATGTGTTCGTTATTACGCTACTGACCATTCTGGCGGGAGAGTATGGGATCAATGGTCTGGCGATTCTGATCGCCAGAGAGTTGCAGACGTCGGACATCATCGCAATCATTACGCAAACCACCAGCACGCTGGGTTTGTTCGCGGTGGTCTTTTCTACCCTGCGCATTAACGACCTGAATCTCTATTCGTCCACGCTGGGGATCACCAATGCCATTGAAGGCGTGACCGGCTATAAGCCGCATTACCGTATTATTACGCTGGTGCTCGGCCTGATTGGCACACTCTGCTCGATTCTTGGGATTCTCGATCGTTTTGTCGATTTTCTGGAGCTGCTGGGCGTCATCTTCCCGCCGGTGTTGGGCGTGATGATTATTGATTACTACGTGCTGAAAACCGATCGTCAGACGCTGGCGCTGAGCCGTCGCAGCCATACCCTGCCAGCAACCTCGCAGCTTATCGGCTGGCCGGCACTCATCGCCAGCATAGCAGGAGGCGCAACCGGGCTGCTTATCGAGCGCGGCGTACCGGTACTCAATTCGCTGATCGTCGCCTGCCTGGTTTATCTGGTAACTGCTCCGGCGTTAAAGTGGACGTCGGCCCGACAGAAGAGTGCCGTGACCGAATAAGCCCGAACGCGCCTGCTGGCAGGCGCGTTTCGGACGCCGGGAAGTTCGTTGTTTATCAGTAGCGAAGACGCCCCTGCTTCACCAGCCATTCGCGCGCCATAAACAGCGCACTGACGTTACGCGCCTCGCGGAAATCGGGCTCCTGTAACAGGGATAACATATCGCTCAGCGGCCAGCGATGCACAATCAGCGGTTCTGGCTCATCGCCTTCCAGCTTTTCGGCATACAGCCCTTCCGCGATCACAATATTCATTTTGCTGGAAAAGTAGGATGGGGCCATGGTGAGCTTGCCCAGCGGAGTCAGCTCACCTGCGCCAAAGCCCACTTCTTCTTTAAGTTCACGGTCAGCGGCCTGATTCACCGTTTCACCGGCATCGATCAGACCTTTGGGAAACCCAAGCTCGTAGGTTTCCAGCCCCACCGCATACTCCTGAATCAGGATCAGATGATCGTCAATGATCGGTACAATCATGACGGCCTCACGCTCAGAGGGTTTCATCCGCTCATAGACGCGCCGCGCACCATTGCTGAAGGCCAGATCGACCGATTCAATGGTAAACAGCCGTGAACGCGCCACGGCGGCTACATTGAGGATGTCAGGTTTTTTTGGAGTTTTCATATCAGCCTCAAACTTTACTGCGCCGGCTCTCAGGAACGAATTAGCATACCTAACCGCAGGCAATTGTGCGACAGTCAGACCATAAGGTTATCGTTTCATCACCGTGCTCACGGGATAATGGCCGGGTTTATCAATAAGACAAATTTTGCATTAGTCAATATCGCGGGATCAGTTTCAGATAATACCGATATTTAATTCAGTCTCAGACGGTTACCATTCGGGCAAGGCAGGGTTTAACAATTGCTAATTAAATGATTTACAGCGCTATTTTTTTGTCTGTATGACTCGTCAGAGTTGTTTAATCCCCCACAATTTGTCTTGTATAGTGGGCGTATCCGGGAGCATGAGTTTAAAGTGAAGGCAGCATTTTGGCTGAATTGAGCAGAGCATGAGCACAATCTTTACGATATTGGCCATAGTGCTAACCTGTTCAATCCTGGCAGGCATTGGGTTTTGGTACGCTATGCGGCATCGTCCGCCGTTGGCGAAACCGCTGCCATTTATCAGTCCGCCCTGCCGCAAACTCTCCGATCAGGAGCGCAAAGCGGTAGATAAGTATGTTGCTGCGCTGGAAAAACAGCCGCGTACTGCCGTCTCGACGGATAAACGCGCTGCGCCTGACCGTCTGACCCTGACTGCACAAAGTAATAATGTCTATCCGGTCACCCGTGCGATTACCCGCTACGGCCTGTCGACCGACGATCCCCATAAATGGCGCTACTACCTCGACGAAGTCGAAGTGCATCTGCCGCCGCTGTGGGAGCAGTACATCACCGATGAAAACTACGTTGAACTGATTCGCACTCAATCGATTCCGCTGGTGATCTCATTAAACGGTCATTCGCTGGTCGATTACGCCGTTGATCAGCAAAGCCTGCCGACGCTGATGCGCCCGGTCTCGACCAATGCCTCCATCCGTAAAGCAGAAACCGAAAGCGTTGAGCTGCTGAAGGTGCGTAAAGAGACGCCAGAAGAGTATCGCCTGTCGCGTCCGGATGGCACGCGTGAAGCGGTCATTATCTCGCTCGCCCTGTTGTTATTCTTCTTCAGCCTGCTGGTGCCGGCGACGTTCATGATCTGGCTGGTGCTGGCTGGCGCGGCGATGATCGCCGCCAGCCTGTGGCTGCTCTACCGCATTCCTGGTGAACGCGGCCTGCGTGACATTCACTGTCTGCGCGGCGCACCTAAGCGCTGGGGCCTGTTCAGTGAGTCTAATCAGGAGCAGAGCAACATCACGCTGGGGATTATCGATCTCGCTTATCCACCGCACTGGCAACCCTACGTGGCCCACGATCTCGGTCAGGTGACCGACGTGGAGATCTACCTGAACCGTCAGGTGGTGCGTCAGGGCCGGTTCCTGTCGCTGCAGGATGAGGTGAAAAATTTTCCTATTCAGCGCTGGCGTAAAAACGTGGTGCTGGCCTGCGGATCGTTAACCGTGCTGGCGCTGCTGGTAACCTGGATCCCGCTCAGTATGCCGATTAAGCTCAGCCTGGCCTGGGCCAGAGGCACCGACAGCCTGGAAGTGAGCAGCGTAGACAAGCTCAGCGGCGTCGCTCTGAATATCGGTGACAACCTGAAAGTGACCGGCAATGGCATGTGTTCGGTTCCGGATAACTACCAGAGTAACCGCAGCTACGCCTTTATGCCGTTCGACTGCTCCGCGGTCTACTGGAATAACGCCACACCGCTGCCGCAGCCGCAATCGGACATCATTGATAAGGCGGCAGCCCTGCTGGAGACCACCACCCGGCAGCTACACCCGGAAACCAACACCGATCCTAAGCTGAATCCGCAACTGGCCTCAGCGATTCAGAAATCCGGCATGATCCTGCTGGATGACTTCTCCGATCTGGTGATGAAAACCCAGGACTTGTGTAATCAGCCGCAGGATTGCGTCCGGCTGAAGAACGCGCTGGTGAATTTAGGCAACGCCAAAGACTGGGAAGCGCTGGTGCGCCGTGCCGACTCCGGCCAGCTGAACGGGATGAATGTGTTGCTGCGCCCGGTGAGTGCCGAAGCGCTGGAAAATCTGGTGAATACCGCCACCTCGACCTTCTTCTTTCGTGAAACCCGACGGGCAGCGGAAAACCTCAACAGCCCGCCACCGGGCGGCTTCCTGATTATCAGCGATGAGGGACGCCAGCTGGTGAATCAGCCTCAGCCAACGGTCTCGCTGTTTGACCTCGATCCGCCGTCGCAATGGCGCGAGCTGCAGCGGATGTCCGCTATGCTGCTGCATACGCCGTTCAGCGCCAGTGGCATCATCACCAGCCTGTCGACCGATGCCAACGGCACGCGGCACATTGCGCTGCACAATGAGCCGGATGCGATGGCGCAGTGGCGCTATCTCGGTACCGCGCTGCTGCTGCTGGTGCTGGTGACCTGTGCGCTGATCAACGGACTGCTGGCCCTGCGTCGTATGCACCGTAATCGCCAGCGGATGACCGACATCCAGCACTATTACGACAAGTGCTTCAACCATAACCTCGGCACTTTGCAGGGCGTGCGCTCGTTATTCTGAGCCCTGCCCTTCTGTGCTACCCTGTCGCCCGGTTTTTTACAGGGTGAGACACCATGACGTTCGACTGGTCTGAGATTGATACCGTACTGCTGGATATGGATGGCACGCTGCTGGATCTGGCGTTTGATCGTCATTTCTGGCTGGAGCATGTGCCTGCACTACTCAGCCAGCAGCGCGGCATCACGCTGGCGGAAGCGGATCAGATCATCGCGGAAAAGTATCAGGCCGTAGCCCATACGCTAAACTGGTATTGTCTGGATTACTGGGCGCAAGCGCTGGCGCTGGATATCCGCACCATGACCTGGGAACTGCGCAGCCGCGTGGCGCTTCGCCCCGATACGCTGCCGTTTCTGCAGGCGTTGCGAGGCGCAGGCAAGCGCACCATCCTGCTTACCAACGCGCATCCTTACAATCTGGACGTCAAACTGGCGCAGACCGGTTTAGCGCCACACCTTGATTTATTACTTTCTACCCATACCTTTGGGTATCCGAAAGAAGACCAACGTTTATGGCAGGCGGTACAACAGCACACCGGCTATTGTGCGCGGCGTACGCTGTTTATCGATGACAACGAAGTGATTCTGGATGCGGCGAAGTTAGCGGGCATCGGCTGGTGCTTAGGCGTGAGTAATCCCGATTCGGGCCGTCCTGAGCAAATCTTCGAGCGTCACGTCGCGGTGAGCGATTACCAGACGCTGATCTGAAGCAGGAGCAGCAATGAAAGAGAAAAGCAGCGAAGGCGTGCGCCTCGATAAGTGGCTGTGGGCAGCCCGCTTTTATAAAACCCGTGCGCTGGCGCGCGAGATGATTGAAGGCGGCAAAGTGCATTACAACGGTCAGCGCAGCAAACCCGGCAAGCTGGTGGAGCTGAATGCGGAGCTGACCCTGCGGCAGGGCAACGATGAACGTACGGTGGTGGTGGCAGAAATCAGTAGTCAACGCCGTCCGGCCAGCGAAGCCCAGCAGCTCTACCGGGAAACGGATGCCAGCATCGAAAAACGCGAGAAAGTGGCGCAGGCGCGCAAGATGAATGCCCTGACAATGCCACATCCCGATCGGCGACCTGATAAGAAAGAGCGTCGCGATTTGATGAAGTTTAAATTATCGGGCGATGAGTAGCGCCGTCTTTGCTGACGCGTCACCGCCCCGCCCCAACGAGAGAAAAAAATATGTCAGTCCAGGATCAACTGCACCGTTATCTGTTTGAAAATGCCGCGGTACGTGGCGAGCTGGTGAATGTCTCCAACACCTGGCGCGAAACCGTGAAGAACCACGACTATCCGGCGGCGGTGAATACCCTGCTGGGTGAGATGCTGGTGGCGACCAGCCTGCTGACCGCCACGCTGAAGTTTGACGGCGAAATCACCGTGCAGTTGCAGGGTGACGGCCCGTTATCCCTGGCGGTGATTAACGGCAACAACAACCAGGAGCTGCGCGGCGTGGCGCGGATCAAAGGCGATATTCCGGCCGACAGCACGCTGAAAAGCATGGTCGGTAACGGCTATCTGGTGATCACTATCTCTCCGGAGAAAGGCGAACGCTATCAGGGCGTGGTCGGGCTGGAAGGCGAAACGCTGGCCGAATGCCTGGAAGATTACTTTATGCGTTCCGAGCAGCTGCCGACGCGGCTGTTTATCCGTACCAGCGAGAAAGGCGCAGCCGGTATTCTGTTGCAGGTGATGCCAGCGCAGGAGACTGAGAAAGAGGCGTTCGACCATCTGGCGACGCTGACCGAAACCATCAAAACCGATGAGCTGATCGATCTGCCAGCCAATGAAGTGCTGTGGCGTCTTTATCATCAGGAAGAAGCGACGCTCTACGATCCGCAACCGGTGATCTACAAATGTACCTGTTCGCGTGAGCGCTGTGGCGAAGTGCTGAAAACGCTGCCGCAGGAAGAGGTCGATGAGATCATCGCGGAAGATGGCAAAATCGATATGCACTGCGATTACTGCGGCTCGAACTATGTGTTTGACGCGGTGGATATTGCGGGCATCCGTAGCCATTCGCTGGAAAACAGCGACCGTCTGCACTGATTTATCGGGCGGCATTCGCCGCCCTTTCCCTCCCCGCTCCGCCTATCCCCATAATTTTCTTGAAAAATTATCTTTTTTTACTTTCATAACATCTTCAAAACGTTCGAAACATAGTCTTAACGCGCCCTGAGTCGCATTTTTAGATCGCCAGACTTTTTCCCGAAACGCAGAGGAGTAAACTGCGCGCGATCGTGCATCCGCCCATCATCCCGAGGCAGATGCCTGAACCGGCGAGCTATCCGGACGCGGCAAGCTGGCGACGCGCTGTGAATCTTCAGCGAGGGTGCCTGGCGGCACGATCCCAACCTATCTCTGCTTTGCAGAACAGACACCGATTTAAGGAGCAGTAAAATGCGCGTTAACGGCCTGACCTCGCAAGACCTTGCCGCTTTGGGCATCGTGGATACCACGGAAGTGGT
>Ga0302349_1001796_pt1 | contig 15173 bp, 13 predicted proteins | sample PhyAR1_FD_202176 | JGI IMG/M metagenome (GOLD analysis project Ga0302349, IMG submission 202176) | Leaf surface microbial communities from alfalfa plants in UC Gill Tract Community Farm, Albany, California, United States - DLSL A.R1... | ecosystem: Host-associated > Plants > Phyllosphere >...
TGACGAAAAAGATTAAACATGGACGACTCCTTGTGGATGAACGAGCGACGGGACATAGCTTTCACGGCGATGCAGCGCCTGCCAGAAGGTTTCCAGCGCGCTGTCGAGACGGCCCTGGAGATGGGGACTGAAGGCGGGTTTGTGCTGGTAATCGCTCACCTGACTGTCATCGGCAAACACGCCGTGTAAAATTTCCTGCGCTTTCAGGGCGTTCAGCACCGGTTTGAGGGCGTAATCCACCGCCAGCATGTGCGCGACCGTCCCGCCCGTTGCCAGCGGCAGGACGACTTTTCCGTCCAGCGCGCGCTCCGGCAGAATGTCCAGCAGGGTTTTCAGTGCGCCGGAAAAGGACGCTTTATAGATCGGCGTGGCGACAATCAGCCCGTCGGCGTCCTTAAGCTGTTCGTTAAGCGCCAGCAGCGCCGGGCTGTCAAAGCGTGCGTAGAGTAAATCTTCCGGCGCAAAGTTATGCAGATGCCAGTGGCATACTTCAATTCCCTGCGCGTTTAAACGTTCGCGGGCATATTCCAGTAGCGCGCTGGATCGCGAAGGGAAGCGCGGGCTTCCGGCTAAAGTCACTACACGCATGTCTTCTCCTTATAACCAATTGTTTGCTTTTATCTAACATTAATAACAATTGGAGTGAGTGTGACAGAGGCCGTAACGTCCGCTAAATGATTTATCTGAGCAATCAATGCCAAAAATTGTATAAACCGTGAGCGCAAGGAAAACGTTTGCGTTTTTCCGGGCTTTTTTGCCTCAGGTCAATTCCCTTTCCTGGCGCAATCGCAGATAATACGCCCCCGGTTTGCACACCGGGAATCCAGGAGAGTTCATGTACTACCCCTTCGTTCGTAAAGCCCTTTTCCAGCTCGATCCAGAGCGCGCTCATGAATTTACTTTTCAGCAATTACGCCGGCTTTCAGGCACACCGTTTGAAGCGCTGGTGCGTCAGACGCTGCCCGCAAAACCGGTGTCCTGCATGGGGCTGACCTTTAAGAATCCGCTTGGCCTGGCGGCGGGTCTTGATAAAAACGGTGAATGTATCGATGCCTTTGGCGCGATGGGATTTGGTTCCATTGAAATCGGTACGGTGACGCCGCGCCCGCAGCCGGGTAACGATAAGCCGCGGATCTTCCGGCTGGTCGATGCCGAAGGGCTCATCAACCGCATGGGGTTTAACAATCTCGGCGTGGATGTCCTGGTTGAGAACGTCAAAAAAGCGCATTTTGACGGCATTCTCGGGATTAATATCGGTAAAAATAAAGATACCCCGGTTGAGAATGGCAAAGATGACTACCTGATTTGTATGGAAAAAGTCTATGCGTATGCGGGTTATATTGCGATTAATATCTCCTCACCAAATACGCCGGGGTTGCGCTCTTTACAATATGGCGAGGCGCTGGACGATCTGCTTAGCGCTATTAAACAGAAGCAAAGTGAGCTGCACATTCAGCATCATAAATATGTGCCTGTGGCAGTAAAAATTGCGCCGGATCTCAGTGAAGAAGAATTGATTCAGGTCGCCGACAGCTTAATTCGCCATAATATTGATGGTGTTATTGCCACCAATACCACACTGGATCGTTCGCTTGTCCAGGGAATGAGGCACTGCGATGAAACGGGCGGGCTGAGCGGTCGTCCTCTGCAATTAAAAAGCACTGAAATTATTCGTCGTTTATCGCTGGAGTTAAACGGACGCCTGCCCGTTATTGGCGTGGGCGGAATCGATTCGGTGATTGCTGCGCGTGAGAAAATAGCGGCGGGTGCAACGCTTGTACAAATTTATTCCGGCTTTATTTTCAAAGGCCCACCGCTGATTAAAGAAATCGTTACGCATCTTTGACTTTATCCCGCGAAAAGGCAACCAGGGCTTTATTTCCTGCCCTGGTTGATTTATATTCCGACGTTGTTGCTTATTTAGACATAATGCGCTTGTATTATTTTGAGCGAAAAGCGAAGCGGTAAAAACGGAACGGGCAGGCACTGGACGCCTGAGTAACGGGAGAGGCAAATGCGTATTAAACCTGACGATAACTGGCGCTGGTATTTCGATGAAGAGCACGATCGCATGATGCTCGATTTAGCCGATGGTATGCTGTTTCGTTCTCGTTTTGCCCGAAAGATGCTGACCCCTGATGCCTTTGCGCCGTCCGGTTTTTGTGTCGACGATGCCGCTCTCTATTTCTCTTTTGAAGAAAAATGCCGCGAATTTGAATTAACCCGCGCTCAACAGGCCGAGCTGGTGCTAAATGCCCTGGTCGCCATTCGTTTCCTTAAACCGCAGATGCCAAAAAGCTGGCACTTTGTCGCGCATACCGATCACTGGTCACCGGTGACGGGCGAATCGGCGTGTGTCTGGTTAAGCGATACCGAACAGCAGGTTAATTTGCTGGTGGTGGAGCCGGGTGATAACGCGTCACTGTGCCTGCTTGCCCAGCCCGGCGTGACAATTGCCGGGCGGACAATGCAACTGGGTGATGCGATTAAAATCATGAATGACCGCTTAAAACCCCTGTCGCATTCTGTCAGCTACTGCTTCGAACAGGCGGTTTAACTCTCAAGCGTCAGCGCAGTTTTAGGAATACAGCTACAGCAAAGAATGGTGCCATCATTACCAATGGCCGATTTTTTCAGCGCGCTCACTTCCCCTTCGACCAGACGTATCCGGCAGCAGCCGCAGATCCCGGCGCGGCAGGAGTAGGGTACGCGGAATCCCTGATTTTCCAGTTGCTCAAGCAGTACCTGTTGGTTGTTGCCGGTAAAGGTCTGTCCCTGCCAGGCGATTTCCACGGTGGATTCGGCTTGCGGCTCCGCTTCCAGCGTTTCAGCTACCTCACCCGCACCGTATTTTTTCCCCGGCGCACGGCTTAACACAGTGAGTTCATCACCCACGCGGATCACGCCGCTGTTGCGGGCAATTAAATTCTGACCAAAATCGACATCGCCGTTATCCGTGGCGGTACGGAAACGTTGCAGGGTAGCTAACGGTTCGCCCGAGGGATGCTTCTGCCCGCGCGCCGGACTGATGGTGGTGAAAATACAGCGGCTGCAGGGCTTCACGACGTCAAAAATCACCTCGCCGATACGTACCACTTTCCAGGTGTCCTCATCCCAGGCCTCGGTACCCGCAATCACCAGATTAGGCCGGAACTGCTCCATCTGGACGCTCGCCGGACAGCGGTTTTGCACATCGCGCAGCGAGGCTTCGGTGGTGAGCAGATACGGGAAGCCATCAGCAAAAGAGAGCGGCACGCTGTCGTGGCGTTTGACCCGACGGGTGGGCGCAGAGCCGACCCAGCGTAACTGCACGTCGCGGTTGAAAAAACCACTCAGCCAGCGGTTAATCGCCTCGGGCGCAATTCGCGCGGTGAAGTGATTACCCCAGACCTCGGTGGGTTCATCCGGCTGGGCGAAATCGGCAAAACGGACCAGCGCATTGCTGCCGTCGGGTGCAGTCAGATGTAAACCATCGTGCACGGGGGAGGGGGTGAAGCGAACCATGTCGGGATACTGACGGGCGGTAATGAAGGTGCCATCAGGTTCGGTGATCATAAAAATACGATCGAATGCCAGGCCGCTGATGTCGGCCAGCGCATGCGTAAGGCCAATCCCGCGCATCGATTTAACCGGGTGAATGAAAAGTCGTGATAACGTCGCCACGCCGTCCTCCCTGCAAATGAAAATAAGCCCTCAACTTTATGACATAGCGTTGAGATTAGCTATAATGCGCAACAATTTTCTAAGTGTAAAAGTGACGATATGATTTCTCTGTTTGCCAGTACGGCCCGCGGGCTTGAAGAGCTGTTAAAAACTGAACTGGAAAGCCTGGGCGCACAGCACGCGCAGGTCGTTCAGGGTGGTGTCCATTTTGAGGGTGACACCCGGCTGCTCTACCAGAGCCTGATGTGGAGTCGTCTGGCCTCGCGCATCATGATGCCGATGAGCGAGTGCAAGGTGTACAGCGACCTTGACCTCTATCTTGGTGTTCAGGCGATTGACTGGACGGAGATCTTCAGCCCGAACGCCACCTTTGCCGTGCATTTCAGCGGTCTGAACGAAACGATCCGCAACAGCCAGTACGGCGCGCTGAAAGTGAAAGACGCCATTGTGGACAGCTTTACCCGCAAAAATCTTGAGCGCCCGAACGTCGATCGTGAAAACCCCGATCTGCGCATTAACGTCTGGCTGAATAAAGATACCGCGCACATTGCGCTCGATCTCAGCGGTGAAGGTCTGCATATGCGTGGCTACCGCGACAGCACCGGCCTTGCTCCCATTAAAGAAACGCTGGCGTCGGCCATCGTCATGCGCTCCGGCTGGCAGCCGGGTACGCCGCTGCTCGATCCGATGTGCGGTTCCGGTACGCTGTTGATCGAAGCGGCGATGCTGGCAACCGATCGCGCACCGGGTCTGCATCGCGGTCACTGGGGCTTTGGCGGCTGGGCGCAGCATGACGAGGCGATCTGGAAAGAGGTGAAAGCCGAAGCCCAGGTGCGCGCGCGTAAAGGGCTGGCCGATTACACATCACGTTTCTATGGCTCTGACAGCGATGCCCGCGTTATTGAACGCGCCCGCAGCAACGCCCGCCGCGCCGGGATTGGCGAGCTGATTACTTTTGAAGTGAAAGATGTCGCGAAGCTGACCAATCCGGTGCCGGATGCGCAACCGGGCACCGTGCTCAGTAACCCGCCTTACGGCGAGCGTCTGGAGAGCGAACCGGCGCTGATCGCGCTGCACAGCCTGCTGGGACGGATCGTGAAAAGCCAGTTCGGTGGCTGGAACCTGTCGCTGTTCAGCGCCTCACCGGATCTGCTCAACTGCCTGCAATTGCGCGCTGAACGCCAGTTCAAAGCCAAAAATGGCCCGCTGGATTGCGTCCAGAAAAACTACGCCATTGCACAAACCAGCGGTGAAACCGCAGCACCCGTGATGGCGGAAGATTACGCTAACCGTCTGCGTAAGAACCTCAAAAAGCTGGAGAAATGGGCGCGTCAGGAAGGTATCGAATGCTATCGCCTGTATGACGCCGATCTGCCGGAATACAACGTGGCGGTAGACCGCTACGCCGACTGGGTGGTGGTGCAGGAGTACGCGCCGCCGAAAACCGTCGATCCGCAGAAAGCCCGCCAGCGCCTGTTTGATATTATCGCTGCCACCATCGCGGTGCTGGGTATTGCGCCGAACAAGCTGGTGCTGAAAACCCGCGAGCGTCAGAAGGGCAAAAACCAGTATCAGAAGATGAACGAGAAGGGCGATTTCATGGAGGTGAGCGAATACAACGCCCGCCTGTGGGTCAACCTGACCGATTATCTCGACACCGGCCTGTTCCTCGATCACCGCATCGCACGCCGTATGCTGGGGCAGATGAGCAAGGACAAAGATTTCCTTAACCTCTTTGCTTATACCGGCAGCGCCAGCGTGCACGCCGGGCTTGGCGGGGCGAAGTCCACCACCACCGTGGATATGTCGCGCACCTATCTGGAATGGGCCGAGCGCAACCTGCGCTTAAACGGCTTAAGCGGCCGCGCGCACCGTCTGATCCAGGCGGACTGCCTGGGCTGGCTGCGCGAAGCCGATGAGCAGTTTGACCTGATCTTTATCGATCCGCCGACTTTCTCTAACTCTAAACGTATGGAAGAGGCGTTTGACGTCCAGCGCGATCACCTGGCGCTGATGAAAGATCTTAAACGTCTGCTGCGCAAAGGCGGCACCATTATGTTCTCGAACAACAAACGCGGTTTCCGTATGGACCACGACGGCCTGGCTGAACTGGGGCTGAAAGCACAAGAAATCACGCAAAAAACGCAGTCGCAAGATTTCGCCCGCAACCGTCAAATCCACAACTGCTGGCTGATTACCGCAGCCTGAAGGAATTATTATGTCATTGATTAGTATGCACGGTGCCTGGCTCTCCTTTAGCGATGCGCCGCTGTTAGATAACGCTGAACTGCACATTGAAGATAACGAGCGCGTCTGTCTGGTTGGGCGTAACGGCGCGGGCAAATCGACGCTGATGAAGATCATCAACCGTGAACAGGGGCTGGACGATGGCCGTATCGTTTACGAACAGGGTCTGGTGGTTGCGCGTCTGCAACAGGATCCCCCGCGTAACGTGGCAGGCAGCGTGTATGATTTTGTCGCCGAAGGCATTTCGGAGCAGGCGGAATACCTGAAGGGCTATCATGAGATTTCCCATCGGGTAATGACCGATCCGAGCGATAAAAACCTCAACGAGATGGCCCGTCTGCAGGAACTGCTGGATCATCACGGCCTGTGGCAGATCGAAAACCGCATTAACGAAGTGCTGGAGCAGATTGGTCTGGAGCCTGATATGGCGCTGGCGTCGCTGTCCGGCGGCTGGCTGCGTAAAGCGGCGCTGGGCCGCGCGCTGGTGAGCAACCCGCGCGTGCTGCTGCTTGATGAACCGACGAACCACCTGGACATCGAAACCATCGACTGGCTGGAAGGGTTCCTGAAGAACTTTAACGGCACCATTATCTTTATTTCCCACGACCGTTCGTTCATTCGCAATATGGCGACGCGCATTGTCGATCTCGATCGCGGCAAGCTGGTGACCTATCCGGGCAATTACGATCAGTACCTGCTGGAAAAAGAAGAAGCGCTGCGCGTGGAAGAGCTGCAAAACGCCGAATTCGACCGCAAGCTGGCGCAGGAAGAGGTGTGGATCCGCCAGGGGATCAAAGCCCGCCGTACCCGTAACGAAGGTCGCGTGCGTGCCTTAAAAGCGATGCGCCGTGAACGCGGCGAGCGCCGTGAAGTCATGGGCAGCGCCAAAATGCAGGTGGAAGAAGCCGCCCGCTCCGGCAAAATCGTCTTCGAAATGGAAAATGTCCATTACGGTGTGGATGGCAAAGTGCTGGTCAATGACTTCTCCGCGCAGGTGCAGCGCGGCGATAAGATCGCCCTGATTGGCCCGAACGGTTGCGGTAAAACCACGCTGTTAAAATTGATGCTTGGTCAGTTGCAGGCGGATAGCGGTCGCATTCACTGCGGCACCAAATTAGAAGTCGCTTATTTCGATCAGCACCGCGCAGAGCTTGATCCGGACAGAACGGTGATGGACAACCTTGCGGAAGGCAAACAGGAAGTGATGGTCAACGGCAAGCCGCGCCATGTGCTGGGCTATTTGCAGGACTTCCTGTTCCACCCGAAACGTGCGATGACGCCAGTACGTGCGCTGTCCGGCGGGGAGCGTAACCGCCTGTTGCTGGCCCGCCTGTTCCTCAAGCCCAGTAACTTACTGATCCTCGATGAACCGACCAACGATCTGGACGTGGAAACCCTGGAACTGCTGGAAGAGCTTATCGACAGCTATCAGGGAACCGTCATGCTGGTCAGCCACGATCGTCAGTTTGTCGATAACACTGTAACCGAATGCTGGATCTTCGAAGGCAATGGTCACATTGGCCGTTACGTAGGGGGCTACCACGATGCGCGCGGGCAACAGGCGTCCTCGCTGGCGCACAAGCAAAGTGGTGCGAAAAAGAGCGCGGAAGTAGCTCTTCCCAAAGCAGAAACTGTCAAACGGACGGCGAACAAACTAAGCTATAACTTGCAGCGCGAGCTTGAGCAGTTGCCTGCCCGTCTCGAAACCCTGGAAGCCGAACTTGAAGCCTTACAAGCGCAGGTGGCAGACGGCGCTTTCTTTAGTCAGCCTCACGATCACACGCAAAAAGTGCTGGCCGATATGGCACTGGCTGAACAGGCGCTGGAAGAGGCTTTTGAACGTTGGGAATACCTTGAAGCCCTTAAAAACGGCGCATAATTTCAGGTAAACACATTTCAGGTAAACACTATGTGTGAGCACCACCATGCCAGTCGGCACATTTTGTGTTCCCAGTGTGACTTGCTGGTGGCGCTTCCCGATTTACAAAAGGGACATAAAGCGGATTGCCCACGCTGTGGGCATACGCTGAGTACCGAGTGGGACGAGCCGCGGCAACGTCCCACCGCGTATGCGCTTGTGGCGCTCTTTATGCTGCTGCTGGCGAATCTTTTTCCCTTTATCAATATGAAAGTGGCGGGTATCAGCAGCGAAGTGACGCTGATGGAAATCCCGCATGTCATGTTTTCGGAAGATTACGCCAGCCTCGGCACCTTCTTTCTCCTCTTCGTGCAACTGGTCCCCGCCTTTTGCCTGATTACCCTGATCCTGCTGGTTAACCGTGCAAAACTGCCCGCGCGAGTGACCATCCTGCTGGCGCGCGTGTTCTTCCAGCTTCGCGCGTGGGGAATGGCGGAAATCTTTCTCGCGGGCGTGCTGGTCAGCTTCGTTAAGCTGATGGCCTATGGCGATATTGGCGTGGGCAGTAGTTTCCTGCCGTGGTGTTTATTCTGCTTACTGCAACTGCGCGCGTTTCAGTGCGTTGACCGTCAATGGCTGTGGGACGACATCACCCCTGCGCCGCAGATTAACCGCACCATACAGGTCGGCGTGCCGGGCATCCGCCAGGGGCTACGCTCCTGCCCCTGCTGCACGGCGATTTTGCCGGTTGACCAGTTAACCTGCCCGCGCTGCCATACAAAAGGTCATGCCCGGCGCAAAAACAGCCTTCAGTTAACGATGGCCCTGCTGATTACGTCCATTCTGCTTTATCTGCCCGCCAATATTCTGCCGATCATGATCACCGATCTGCTGGGCGATAAAATGCCGTCTACCATTCTGGCGGGCGTAGTGCTGCTCTGGGGGGAGGGGTCGTACCCGGTGGCGCTGGTGATTTTTATCGCCAGTATTATGGTGCCAACACTGAAAATGATCGCCCTGGGCTGGCTGTGCTGGGACGCGAAAGGGCACGGTCCGCGCGACAGCGAGCGCATGCATTTGATTTATGAAGTGGTCGAATTTGTGGGCCGCTGGTCAATGATCGACGTGTTCGTTATTGCAGTCCTCTCTGCGCTGGTGCGCATTGGCGGGCTGATGAATATTTACCCCGCAATGGGCGCGCTAATGTTTGCGCTGGTGGTCATCATGACGATGTTTGCGGCAATGACTTTCGATCCGCGTTTGTCGTGGGATCGGGAGCCAGAATCAAGCCAGGAGGAGAGGTAACACCATGGAGACGAAACGTGGGGAAGCGAATGTGCAGAAGGTAAAAAACTGGTCACCGGTCTGGATCTTCCCGATTGTGACCGCGCTGATTGGCGCGTGGATCCTTTTTTACCACTACAGCCATCAGGGGCCGGTGGTGACGCTGATTACCACCAATGCGGAAGGCATCGAAGCCGGAAAAACGCCGATTAAAAGCCGCAGCATTAATGTCGGGGTCGTAGAGTCCGCGACGCTGTCGGACGATTTAACGCGGGTGGAAATCAAAGCGCGCCTGAACGCGGATATGAGTAAGTTGCTGCACAATGATTCCGTGTTCTGGGTGGTGAAGCCGCAGGTAGGACGCGAGGGGATCAGCGGGCTGGGGACGCTGCTATCCGGGGCCTACATTGAACTTCAGCCGGGATCGAAGGGCACGCAGCCGGAGAGTTATAAGCTGCTGGATTCCCCGCCGCTCGCGCCGCCTGATGCGAAAGGTATCCGGGTGATCCTCGACAGTAAAAAAGCCGGGCAGCTTTCTCCGGGCGATCCGGTACTGTTCCGGGGTTATCGGGTCGGGTCGGTGGAAACCAGCAATTTCGATTCGAAAAAACGCACCATCAGCTATCAGCTCTTTATCAACGCGCCAAACGATCGCCTGGTGACCAGTAACGTACGTTTCTGGAAAGACAGCGGGATTGCGGTGGATCTGACCTCTGCCGGGATGCGTGTCGAAATGGGATCATTGACCACGCTGTTTGGCGGCGGGGTGAGTTTTGATGTGCCGGAAGGCATGGAGCTGGGTGCGCCGGTCGCAGAAAAAACGGCCTATACGCTGTATGACGATCAGCGCAGCATCCAGGAGTCGCTCTACACCGAACATATTGATTACCTGATGTTCTTTGATGACTCTATCCGTGGTCTTCAGGTGGGCGCACCTGTTGAATTCCGGGGGATTCGTCTGGGTACGGTCAGCAAAGTTCCGGCAGCCATTCCGGGTCTGCGGCAGGCATTCAATAATGATTACCGCATTCCGGTGCTGGTGCGCATTGAGCCGGAACGCCTGGCGATGCAAATGGGCGAAATACCGGACGTGGCCGATCATCTTAAGCGCCTGATCGAGCGGGGCCTGCGTGCGTCGCTGAAAACGGGCAACCTGGTGACGGGGGCGCTGTATATCGATCTCAATTTTGATAACAAAGCACCGCCGGTGACGGGGATGCGGGAGTTTGGCGGCTATCGAATTATTCCTACCACCAGCGGTGGGCTGGCGCAGATCCAACAGCGCCTGATGGATACGCTGGATAAGATCAACAACCTGCCGTTGAATCCGATGATTGAACAGGCGACGAATACGCTGACGGAAAGCCAGCGCACCATGCGCCGTCTGCAAACCACGCTGGATAATCTGAATAACCTGACGGCCAGCCAGTCGGTGCAGCAGTTGCCGACCGACATGCAGCAAACCCTGCGCGAGCTGAACCGGAGTATGCAGGGCTTCCAGCCGGGATCTGCGGCTTATAACAAGATGGTCGCGGATATGCAGCGGCTTGACCAGGTGCTGCGCGAATTGCAGCCGGTGCTGAAAACACTGAATACCAAGAGTAACGCGCTGGTATTTGAAGCGAAGGATAAAAAAGATCCTGAGCCTAAGAGGGCGAAATAATGAAAAAAGGATGGGTGGTTGGCGCAGCGATGCTTCTGGCAGCCTGTAGCAGCAACGTCGAAGAGACGAACTATTACCAGTTGCCGGGGCCGGTGACGCCTGCGACACAAAGCCACGGCGGTCAGAATGCCCGACTGCTGTGGGTTGAACAGGTGTCAGTGCCGGATTATCTGGCCGGTAATGGCGTGGTGTACCAGACCAGCGACGTGAAGTATTCGATTGGCACGCAAAACCTGTGGGCCAGCCCGCTCGATCAACAGCTACGCACCACGCTGGTGTCGAACCTCAGCCAGCAGTTGCCTGGCTGGGTGGTGGCGTCGCAACCGCTCGGACACGATCAGGATACGCTTAATGTGACCGTAACAGGGTTTCACGGGCGCTATGATGGCCGGGTGATCGTCAGCGGCGAATGGCTGCTCAATCATCAGGGGCAGCTCAGCAAACGTCCGTTCCATATCGAAATGACGCAGCAGCAGGATGGTTATGACGCGATGGTGAAAGTGCTCGGTGAGGCGTGGAGTCGCGAAGCCAGCGAAATCGCCCGCGAGTTAAAACAGATGCCGTGAGTGCAATTAATCTGAAAAAAACCGCGCCGGTCATGTGATCCGCGTGGTTTTTTTATGGCCGCAAAATGGCGCTTAATACTTGTTCCCGCTCACACTTTTTGTACAAATGATTTTCTATGTATCTCACATTTATGACACTGGTATGAATTTTGTGCATTGACGATCGCCATTATTCGCGGTATTGGTTAAACGTGATTGCGCATTTTGTAATCACTGTTTTCTTTTCCACCAGACTCAAAAAATGAGGGAAACGAGGCATGAAGAGACAAAAACGAGATCGCCTGGAACGGGCACATCAACGTGGTTATCAGGCCGGTATGACCGGTCGTTCGAAAGAAATGTGTCCCTATCAGACGCTGAATCAGAGGTCGTACTGGCTGGGAGGCTGGCGAGAAGCCATGGAGGACAGGACGGCTATCGCCTGATTCTGTCTCTTTAGTAAGAAACCTCCGCCTGCCGGAGGTTTCGCCTGTTGGGGGTCAGAACGCAGATGTGTCCTGGAACAGCCCAACTTTCAGATCGTTTGCAGTATAGATAACGCGGCCGTCAACCAGCACTTCACCATCGGCCAGACCCATAATCAGACGGCGGTTAACCACACGTTTGAAGTGAATACGGTAGGTGACTTTCTTCGCGGTTGGCAGAACCTGACCGGTAAATTTCACTTCACCCACGCCCAGCGCACGGCCTTTGCCTTCACCACCGAGCCAGCCCAGGTAGAAACCGACCAGTTGCCACATCGCATCAAGGCCAAGGCAGCCAGGCATTACAGGATCGCCGATAAAGTGGCAACCGAAGAACCACATGTCCGGGTTGATATCCAGTTCCGCTTCAACATAGCCTTTGTCGAAGTTACCGCCGGTTTCGGTCATTTTGACCACACGGTCCATCATCAGCATTTGTGGAGCCGGTAACTGCGGGCCTTTCGCGCCAAACAGTTCACCGCGACCAGAGGCAAGAAGATCTTCTTTCGTATAGGATTCGCGTTTATCTACCATGTTCTCAGTAAGCCTTATAGTAAGTTTCGGACGCAGGATAGCTAACACGTGTACGCTGAACAAGTCCGATCAGTTCGGCGTAAACCACGTTAACCAGCGTAACGGCCACGGAAAGCGGTGCCGGGCTTCCTGCTGCGTCGCCTGGGCAATACGTTCCTGAATAGTCTGACTCAGGGTGGTTTGACCTTCGCCATCCCACTGCAGGTTCGTCAATAAGGGTAGCGCATCCGTGACATCATCAATGGCCCAGACAGAGAATTGCCCGGCCTCAACCGCTTCCAGTAACTCCTGCTGTAAACAGAGATGACGGGCATTAGCGGAAGGAATGATGACCCCTTGTTTGCCCGTTAAGCCACGCTGCTTACAGATTGAGAAAAAGCCTTCAATCTTTTCATTCACACCACCGACGGGTTGCGCACGGCCAAACTGATCGACAGAGCCGGTAATAGCAAGATGCTGGTTCACCGGAACTTCAGCCAGAGCGCTGATCAGCGCGCACAATTCAGCCATTGAAGCACTGTCGCCGTCCACTTCGCTGTAGGACTGCTCAAAGGTTAACGACGCTGAGAAAGGAAGCTGCTGCTCAAGCTGCAGTTCCGCCATCAGGAACGACTGCATGATCATCATGCCCTTGGCATGGATATTCCCGCCCAGTTCAGATTTACGTTCGATGTCGTTAAATTCACCATCACCAATATGCACCACGCAACTGATGCGCGAGGGCTCACCGATGGCACGGGGGTGGCCTGGGAACTCAACGACTGAGAGGGCGTTGATTTGTCCGATGCGTTCGCCTTCGGTTTCAATGAGGATCTGCTCAAGCAGGATTTCATCCTGCATACGCTCCGGCAGATAACCTTCACGCCATTCACGTTGGGCAAGCATGGTCTGCAATTGCTCTGCATCAAAGCGTTGCTCAGCGCCAAGGGCGGCAACTTCCTGCAACTGACGCCCCAGCCAAAGCGGGCAAAGCGGCAGAGTTTCCTGATCGCCGGTATAGCGCACCGCTTCATGGATAAGCACAGGCCACGCATCGGCTGCTGGTGCGGGCAGGGACGCTTCATGAGCGACTTGCAGAACCCACTGGCACCATTGCGCCATCACTTCAGCATCCGCAATTTGCAGATTTTCTTCGTACTCGCTGTAAATTGCGCGCGCGGCCAGCTCTGGTTCCATTTCCTGGAATTCCGCCAGTGAATCGCGCTCGCCAATCAGAATGACCTTAAGCTGCAAAGGCATCGACGGGACGCTTACCGGCAGGGGACGCGATTCGTCAAAGGAGACCCAGTCAAAGCGCTGGCGGGTCACCATAGTCTTTAAACGCATCCACAATAACGGTTGCGCCAGCAGGGTGCGCAGGGAAATCACCAGCACGCCGCCGTTCGCCTGATGAACCAGACCCGGTTGCAGAGAGAGTTGATTATTAAACTGGCGCAGGCAGCCGAATAGCTGTTCCGCTTCGACCCATTCGGCGACCACGACATGGCTGCGCGTGGCGAAATTTGCCAGTGCATCGGTAGCCGGTGTGAAACTCACCGTGTTTCCGTCAATATGATATTGACCACCGACAAACGGGGGATCTTCTGGCAATAACTGCCCGGCCGCTTTCGCTATAAGGCTTAAATACTCTGTCTCTTCTGGCGCTTTGGCCAGTAAAAAGGAATTTGATGCCAGCGGATGAAGCAATTGCTCCAGCGCATACTGCAAACGGGGTTGCGTATCGCTTAAGGTAACGTCGCTGGTCAGCGCTGCTTCAGACTGAGCAAACACATCCTGATAACTTTCGGTATCAGGGATAAGATCCTGGCAGGTAAGTTTAGTAATCGTCAAAGTCGAGGTTTTTATCGTCAGAAGTAAAGTGCGGAATTATACCGTAAGCCGCAATTCAGCACACGAGGAATACACATTTTACACCGGCCAAAGTCGGCTCTGAGCTCACAGGATGTGATTTCTTTTCAGCAGATTGCTAAAAAACTGATATTCTGAACTAAGTTACACGGTAACACAGAGATCGCGATGAAATACCAACAACTGGAAAATCTTGAAAGCGGCTGGAAATGGAAGTACCTGGTGAAGAAGCACCGTGAAGGTGAATTAATCACGCGCTACATAGAAACCAGTGCGGCAAAAGAGGCTGTCGATCTTCTGTTGACGCTTGAACATGAGCCGGTCCGCGTGAATGAGTGGATTGACGCGCATATGAATGCAGCGTTAATGAATCGTATGAAGCAAACCATCCGTGCTCGCCGTAAACGACATTTCAATGCTGAACACCAGCATACGCGTAAGAAATCTATCGACCTTGAATTTATGGTCTGGCAACGTCTGGCAGGGCTGGCGCAGCGGCGGGGCAAAACACTGTCGGAAACAATCGTGCAGTTGATTGAAGATGCCGAGCATAAAGAAAAATATGCCAGCCAGATGTCCACCTTAAAGCAGGATCTTCAGGCCTTATTAGGCAAAGAATAAGTTCTTTTGGTAACTAACAGGCAATAAAAAACCCCGCAATGGCGGGGTTTTTTTTAAGACGTAAACTTAAGCCTGCGGCTGAGTTACAACGTCTTTGATACCTTTCACTTCGATCTCAACGCGACGATCAGGTGCCAGGCAATCGATCAGCGCCGGACGTGCTTTCACGTTGTCACAGGTGCTGCCGGTAACCGGGTTAGATTCGCCCATACCACGTGCGGAGATCTTGTTGGAAGGGATACCTTTAGAGATCAGGTAATCAACAACAGACTGAGCACGTTTCTCGGACAGACCCTGGTTGTAAGCGTCAGAACCGATACGGTCGGTGAAGCCCAGAACCACAACGGAACCGTCTTTCGGATCCAGGTTGCTCAGCTGGCTGTACATCTGATCCAGAGCCTGCTGACCTTCTGGTTTCAGAGTCG
>Ga0302349_1001802_pt1 | contig 15128 bp, 13 predicted proteins | sample PhyAR1_FD_202176 | JGI IMG/M metagenome (GOLD analysis project Ga0302349, IMG submission 202176) | Leaf surface microbial communities from alfalfa plants in UC Gill Tract Community Farm, Albany, California, United States - DLSL A.R1... | ecosystem: Host-associated > Plants > Phyllosphere >...
AATGCGTCATAGTTTTCAGCCATAGTTTTTTCAGTAAAGTCTGAGGCAACTGCTTCGACTGCTTCATATAACGTTTTTTCCGCATCATTCTCGAATAAAGTAGGATTGACGGTATCTGGTATTTCTTTTAATACTTCACGTCCTTTTTTTGCTAAGTTAATCACGCGTGTTAAGGCTTCGACTGACGGTTTAAAGTCCTTGTCGGTTAAACGTTCTTTTAAGATAGCAGCTGCAGAAAATAGTTGAGACAAATCTTTTTGTTCGGCCGCAATCACCGCATCGATAATATCATGACGTACATCTTTTGTTAATAATAGCTGACGTAAACGAGCTTTCACAAAATCAATGACTTCTTGCTGCCCTGTACTTAATTGAATGCCATAAGTTTCACTATCAGCATTGATGGCAGCACTAATTTCCTTTTGTAATTGAACCAACGGGAATGACCATTTTTTCGCTTCAATAATGCGGATCACACCATAGGTTTGACGCCGTAAAGCATAAGGGTCATTAGACCCACTAGGAACCATGCCAAGGGCGAAGAATGAAAAGACACTGTCCAATTTATCGGCAATCGCTAGAACTGCACCAATATTAGAAGACGGCAACTCCCCTTCGCTGGCTATGGGCAGATAATGTTCACGGATAGCACTAGCAACAGCTGGTCGCTCTCCTTGTAACAAAGCATATTTTTCCCCCATGATCCCTTGTAATTCCGGAAATTCACCAACCATATTGGTTACTAGGTCAAACTTATAAATTTCAGCAGCTCGTTTTAAATCGGTTAATTCAGTTTCCGATAAGCCTACTTGTTTGCCGATAATTTGACTAATCACATTGACCCGCTGCATTTTTTCATAAATTGAGCCAATTTTCTCGTGGAACGTAACATGTTTTAATTTTTCGACGCAATCTTCAATGGACAACTTTTGATCTTCTTTATAGAAAAACTCTGCATCTTCAAGACGAGCAATTAATACTTTTTCATTACCTTTAATAACATTTTCAATATGAACCCGGTCGCCGTTTCGAACGGAAATAAAAGCCGGCAGCAATAAACCTTCTTCATTGCGCACTTCAAAATAACGTTGGTGCTCTTTCATTGAAGTTACTAAGACTTCAGCTGGTACAGATAAATATTTTTCATCAAAATGCCCCACAAACGCAGTTGGGAATTCTACTAAGTTCGTAACTTCTTCTAATAAGGCTTCGTCTAAGTCCAATTGCCATTTTTTTTCAGCAATCAGCATGTGGGCTTGGTCAACAATCATTTGTTTCCGTTTATTTTGATCAACAATGACAAATTGACTTTTTAATTTTTCTTCATATTCATGCGCATGGTTAAAGGTGACGCTATCTCCTAAAAAGCGATGACCGCGTGATTGATTTCCAGCGACAATGTCCAAGACGCTTACAGGAATCACTTCATCGTCTAACAAGGCCACCAGCCAGTGAATCGGACGAACGTATTCAAAATCATAATTGGCCCAACGCATCGTCACTGGAAACGTTAAGCTCATAATCACATCTTTTAAGCCCACAAGAACTTCTTTGGCTGATTTTCCTTTAGTAAATTTAGTTACATAGACATATTCAACCCCATTTAGTTCTTTAAAAACAATTTCATCTGTGGTGACCCCTTGTCCACGCACAAATCCTTGAGCAGCTTTTGACCAATTGCCTTCAGCATCCAAGGCAATTTTTTTGGCTGGTCCTTTGACTTCTGCTTCTACGTCGGCTTGTTTTTCCGGGATCGCTGTTACTTTTACAGCTAAACGACGAGGTGTGGCAAAGGATTGTATTGTTTCATAGGTTAAATGATTTTCGTCTAAAAAGTTAATCACTTTTGCTTCCAATTGCGTACGGCTTGGAGTAACAACATGTGCTGGCATTTCCTCTAAACCGATTTCCAATAGTAAATCTTTCGCCATGTTATTTTGCCTCCTTTTGTTCGTTGTTCAATAATGGGAATCCTAATTTTTCTCGTTCGGCAACAAAAATTTTCGCAACTGAACGAGCCATGCTTCGAATACGAGCTAAGTAACCAGCACGTTCTGTTACTGATACGGCGCCTCGTGCATCCAACAGGTTAAACGTATGGCTGCATTTCAAAATATAATCATACGCAGGATGAACTAAATTTTCGTCAATGCAGCGTTTTGCTTCTTGTTCAAATTTATCGAAGTTATCTAAAAGCATTTCTTGGTTACTGAGCTCAAATGAATATTTTGAGTGCTCATATTCAGGTTGAATAAAGATTTCACCGTATTTGACTCCATGGGTCCATTCTAAATCATAGACGCTTTCAACTTCTTGAATATAAGAAGCCAAGCGCTCCAAGCCATAAGTTATTTCAGAGGTAACTGGCTTGCACTGCAAACCACCGACTTGCTGGAAGTAGGTAAATTGGGTAATTTCCATGCCGTCCAGCCAAACTTCCCAGCCTAGACCGGCACAACCCATTGAAGGATTTTCCCAGTTATCTTCAACAAATCGAATATCATGCTCTAATGGATCAATTCCTAGCAATTTCAAGCTCTCTAGGTACAGTTCTTGGATGTTTTCTGGTGAAGGTTTCATCACTACCTGAAACTGATGGTGTTGGTATAAACGATTAGGATTTTCTCCGTACCGACCGTCAGCTGGACGCCGTGAAGGCTCGACGTAAGCAGCATTCCAAGGCTCAGGACCAATCGCTCGTAAAAATGTATAGGGACTCATCGTGCCGGCGCCTTTTTCTGTATCATAGGCTTGCATTAACATACAGCCATTAGCCGACCAAAATTTTTGTAAAGTTAAAATCATTTCTTGTACGGTTAACTTATTTTTCATTGTTTTCCTCCCTGGAATATTTTTTTATCGACATAAGGATTGATTTGGTTATGGGAAATCAGTTTTTAAAGGAAACCAGATTAACTGAGTTTGTATAATGTAGTGATTCCTTTTAAAAAAGGTTCTGCTCTTTCTTTTGGATTGAGCAGTTTGTTTTTTTATTCGACTGCAGCCTTCCCCTTGGTCAGCTCATACTGTTCCTTCTCTGCTCTGACAGCTTGTACCAGTTACAGCAGGGAACATGTAAAAAGTCCCTATGTCTTTTCAGACATAGGGACGAGTAATCGCGGTTCCACCCTACTTCCGGCATTAAGGCCGACAGCTTCATTGTTTGTACTCTAAAGTGCCTTTCAAAAGCGCCATGTTTCTGGCTTGCACTGTCCCAGATTCGCTAAACAGAGGGTACTTTTTACTTCTCTTTTTCATCGTACATATTAACTTCTCTACCATAATAAAGTTTGCTGAAGCAGTTGTCAAATTTTTTTCAGAAAAAGATTTCACTTCTCGATTGTTTTCATTAAAAAAGCAACGGCTAGTAATTTTGCTTAGAGCAAATTGTTACGAATGACTAGTATTGATTGATCCACAGCAACTTAAATAGCGAAACTTAGTTGTGCCATGGTCTAAAATTTTCGAAATTTCTATCAATTAGTTGCTTTATTCCGTCTCTTGATCGTTTTGGCGCGGCGTAAGCTTCAACGTATCTTCCCAAGATTTCATTTGGTCAATAAATTTTTTACTTTTTAAATGAATGCCAACGTATTCATCATATAAGGTATCAATCGTTTCTCGGATCGCTGTTTTAGTTTCAGCACTTACTTTGATAGCTTGTACTTGATCATAAGAAATAGCAGAAAAGAGCCGAATAAAGTGAATACTGCGCGGATCTGCGTGATAGCGTCGTTCATCCAAATGCCAGTGCTGTTGACACAAAATACCACTGTATTTTGAAGAATAATCGAACTTTCCTTGTGTTTGCCCACAAATTACACAATGTTGCCATTGCGGAGTTACACCAAAACGATTCAGTAGTTGAATTTCAAAGATGTTGGTAATAATTTCCGGATCTTTTGCTGCTTCTAAAGCTTGTAACGCTAATAGCGTAAATTGATACAAATTTGGATCATACGTACGATCTTCAATCGCTGCATCCACTAAATTCAATAGATACGTGGCATAAGCATTGCTAAAAATATCCTGTTGCAGTCTGCGAAACGGTTGAATTTGCTTACAGCTATTTAAAAACGATAGGCCCTCACTTCTAAAATCACCAATATAAACAGCTGTAGTAAAGGGTAAAATCGCAGGTGTTAAAGGATTGTTTTTACGATGAGCACCTTTGACAAAAAACATCAGCTTTCCATAAGATTCAGTGAATATTTTGACTAACTTATCCTTTTCTTTAAAGTCCTTAGCGAACAAAATTAGCCCCTTTGTCTCTCCCAAAACCATCCGCTTCTCTCCTTTATCCAAATTCTTATTTATTTTAACAGAAAAAAGGAAGAAAGAACAATTCTGTCGCAGCAGAACTGTTCTCTAGTAATCTTCTTGGCGATACCCAAAATCTTGTAAGTAGATTTTTTTATCACGCCAATCTTTTTGAACTTTTACCCAAAGTTCCAAATAAACTTTGTCATTCAATAGATGCTCAATGTCTTGGCGGGCTTTAGTGCCGATTTGTTTTAGCATCTTACCACCTTTTCCGATGATAATGCCTTTTTGGCTGTCTCGCTCAACAATAATGGTCGCTTGAATATGAACTTTATCATTTTCATCACGTTTCATGGAATCCACCACAACAGCTACCGAATGAGGGATTTCGTCTCTCGTTAACAGCAACACTTTTTCACGCACGAGTTCGGAAACAACAAAGTATTCAGGATGATCCGTAATTTGATCATCAGGAAAATACTGCGGTCCTGCCGGCATTTGGTCAACTAAAAGGGCCATTAGTCGTTCGAAGTTGTTGCCTTGAGTAGCAGAAATTGGTACGATTTCCTTGAAAGTCATTTGACTAGCGTAGTCTTCAATAATGCTCAAGAGATTATCGGGATGTACTTTATCAATTTTATTGATAACTAAATAGACTGGTGTCTTTAATTGCTGCAGCCGTTGGATAACAAAATCATCGCCTTTCCCCCGCTTTTGATCAGCACTCACCATAAACAAAGTTGCATCGACTTCTCGTAAGGCGCTATAAGCCGTTTCTACCATAAAATCCCCTAACCGATGTTTTGGTTTATGAATTCCAGGGGTATCAATGAACACAATTTGCGCTTCTGGTGTGGTGTATATTCCTTGGATTTTATTTCGAGTAGTTTGAGCTTTATCACTCATAATAGCAATTTTTTGACCGACAATTCGATTCAATAATGTTGATTTTCCGACATTAGGTCGGCCGACAATCGCGACAAAACCTGATTTATGTTCTGTTGTCATAGAGTTCTCCTTTAGTTCCAAATTGATAGCAAATGAAGTAGCTTGGGTACAAAAAGCAACAAGCCCACAACGATGGCAAAACACGACGTTAACAAGACTGCACCAGCTGCCATATCTTTAACTTTTTTTCCGATGGGATGAAAATGAAAATCCGTACACATATCCACCACATTTTCAAAAACAGTATTAATGATTTCCACCAGCCAAACCAAAAAGACAGCCAAAAGCAGCCAAAGCCACTCTGCGATTGTCAAGCGGAAAATGAAGCCGGCTGCAAAAGCAACCAGACCCATCATCACATGCGTTCGCATATTGCGCTCTTCTTTAAATACCGTTTTGATTCCTTGAAAGGCAAATTCCAAAGAAGTGATAAAACGTTTATTTTTCTCCGTTTGTTTTTTATCTTTTAAGGCCATAAGCATCTAAAATCTCTTTCTGTAATCCAAACATTTCTTTTTCATCTTCTGGTTCCATGTGATCATAGCCATTGATATGCAAAAAGCCATGCAGCGCTAAAAAGCCAATTTCCCGGCGCAGAGAATGACCATATTCTGCCGCTTGTTCTGCAGCACGTTCAGTCGAAATAATAATATCACCTAAATTTCTAGGTAACATCGGCGCCTCTTCTTCAAAAATAATCGGTAATTCATCATCACCTGATTCTTCCAAAGCAAAACTGATGACATCTGTCGGCTGATCTTTTTCACGATAGGTGCGATTAATCACTTGAATCCGAGCATTATCAGTAAAGGTAACCGACATTTCCGTATCTTCAGGAAGTTTTAAAAAATCAGCCGCAAATTGAAGCAGCGCGGTTACTTCTTCAATAGTTGTTGAAGGAACTTGTTCTGTTTCATCAATAAACGCAATGTCCATTACTCATCTCTCTTTTCTTGTTCATCTTTCATTTTCTCTGCTTCTGACTTCATTTTTGGATATTTGATCCGGGAATGGAAAGTACTGCATAAGCCGCTAATCAGCGATTTTTCCATAATCCGAATTTCTTTTAAAGTTAACCCGGACTCATCCAATTGACCATCAGCAATCCGTTCTTGAATCACATTGTGTACAAATTCTTTGATTTTGTCATTGGTAGGATGATCCATCGCCCGAACCGCCGCTTCACAAGTATCAGCCACACTCACAATACCAGCTTCTCTCGTTTGAGGTTTTGGTCCCGGATAACGGAAATCCGCTTCTTGAACTTCCGGATTGCGCTCTTTAGCTTTAATGTAGAAAAATTTCATCAAAGTAGTGCCGTGATGTTGACGACAAATATCAATCACCATTTGCGGCATATTGTACTCTTCTAAAATTTTGGCACCATCTAGGACATGACCAAAAATAATTTGTTTGCTATCTTCCGGTAATAAGAAATTATGTGGATTTTCAGCACCGTCCGGTAAGTTTTCCACAAAAAAATTCGCATGTTTGATTTTACCGATATCATGATAATAGCAGGCAACACGCGTTAACAGCGAACGACCGCCAATTTCTGCTACGGCATTAGCACTGAGACTAGCAACCATCATACTGTGATGGTACGTACCTGGTGCTTCTTCCAGCAGTTGTTTTAATAGAGGATGATTAGGATTGCTCAATTCATTTAAAACAATCATACTGTCATCGGTAACTAATAATTCAATGTACGGATGAAGACCCATTGAAGCTAAAAAGGACAGCATAGAACCGGCAAATGCACAAATTAAAGCGGTCCATGTTTTGCCATCAGTGATACTCATTCCTTGATAGATCAGTAAAACAAACGCCATACATACAGGCAAGGCGACCACCCAGACAACTGCCGGTAACCCTTGCTCACTAATCCGGCTCCGTTTAACAACTGTCGCTAAAAAACCGGAGAATAAGTACATCATGATAATGATGGTTAGTGAATTAGTCCCAATTGAATTATAAAAAATAAACAATGCAAAGACCACTTGGAAAATCGCCGTTAAAATACCGGAGCGTCGGTTAACAAAATAACTTAAGACTAGCGGTGCAAAAGCAGCCGGATAAAAAAGCGGCACATAAAGCATTTGTTCTGTTTGGAACAGTTGGAAAAACTTCATCAGCAACACACTAAGCAACATAGCTGCGATGTAAAACAAAAGGAAATAGCGACGAGTACCTTCTTCTGTCACTTGAGTGGCAAAAAAGAGTAAAACGATAACTTGCAAGATAATTGCTAAAGCCAGCGCTACAATCGGAAATACTGACGTGCTTTGGCTGGTCATACCTAGCAGTTCAAGTTTTTCAATGGCTTTGGCATCGATTTGTGTTCCTTCACGAACGATAATTTCCCCTTGGTAGATCATCGCTGGTTGGACGGCACTTCTGGCTTTTTCCCGCAGCTCTTCAGTCTTTTTCTCATTAGCGAAATCATTGGCAACAATTCCTTGGCCGACAATGTAACGAATTACCTGCTGCATAGTTCCGTTAACGTCCAAAAATTGAATTTTACTACTGGCTTCTTGGCGAACTTTTTCCAGCTCTGTTTCTCTGACGTGATTTTTCATCGCTGCGTCAATCAACGTTAAACTTTCAGTTTCAACTCGCGCCAGCTGATCTTTGGTCAAAGTGAAAACCGTCTGATAAAATACATTCGGAAAGCTTTGATAAAACGTAACGACATCCTGATCTAGTGATTCAAATTGTGATTTTAAGCTAGCCACCCGTTCTTCAACGGTTGGTTCAGGGATCGTTTCATTTTTTTTCGCTTTCGCCTTTTTGGTCGCATAGTCTTTATCAACTTTCTCATTGGCTGTTTGGATCAACTGAAACAGCTTTTGAATGCGTTTATGCTGGACATTGGCAGTTTCTTCCTGATAAATATATTCCGGCGTAACCGCTTCGGCAGCTAGCTTTTTACGTTGTTCCGTTTCATACGTATTCTCGATATTTTTATTGGCACGGATCGTTTTTTCCGCTAATTGACCTTCTTTAATCTCCACTTTTTTCTGATGAACGCTGCCAATCATAATTCCAAACAACAGCAATGAAAAAACAGTTAACAAAATGGGGATGTAAGCAGAACCCAGTCGGTCCCGCAAGTTAAGTAATGCTTTTTTCAAAAGGTAGATTCACTCCCTTTCCGGATTATCCTAAGAATGTTGTTCTTTTTCATACGCCTGAATGATTTCGGCAACTACTGGATGCCGTACTACATCACTGGCTTCAAACTTGACAAAGGCAATTTTAGTAATTGATCCCAAGGTCTTTTCTGCATGAACTAGGCCACTAGTGACTCCTCTAGGTAGGTCAATTTGGCTGGTATCGCCGTTGACGATCATTTTGGAATGAAAGCCTAAACGAGTTAGGAACATTTTCATTTGAGCAACAGTCGTATTTTGCGCTTCATCTAAAATGACAAAGGCATCATCCAGCGTTCGACCTCTCATATAAGCTAAAGGCGCAATTTCAATGACGCCTCGTTCCATCAAGCGATTGGTATGTTCAACGCCAAAAAGCTGGTATAAAGCATCATAAACTGGCCGCAGATAGGGATCGACTTTTTCTTTTAAATCGCCAGGCAAAAAGCCCAGGCTTTCGCCGGCTTCAACTGCCGGTCGTGTCAAAATAATTTTTTGAACTTCCCCTTTTTTTAACGCTGCAATGGCCATGACTACTGCTAAAAAGGTTTTCCCAGTTCCAGCTGGTCCGACGCCAAAGGTAATATCATGAGAACCAACGGCATCGACGTACTTTTTTTGGCCTAAATTTTTAATTCGGATCGCACGACCTTGAAAGTCTTTCATAATCGCAGCTTCATACATTGTGAGAAATGCACCTAAATTTCCAGCGCGCGCCATCTTTAAAGCTGTGACGACGTCTGGTGTATTGATTTTCATTCCTCGGTGAATCAAAGTTTGCAAGGCCGTTAATACTTCAGCCACCAGCTGAACTTCATCAGGCTCACCAATCAATTGAATGACTTCACCGCGACTGTTAATTGTCACATCCGTATTTTCTTCTAAAAATTTTATATGTTTATCGTGAGTTCCTAAAAGCATACTCGCATCATCAGAATTTGTCAGGGTCAATTCTAAAGATTTTGACTGATTATCTGTCAAAAAAAGCCCAACTCCTTTATTAATTAATTCTTCTCAATCATACCACATTCTGTTCTTTTTAAAAAGAAGTGCTAATTTCCAGGCCAGTTTCTCCCATAAAAGGCGCTTTTTGTTGAGGTTTTCTTCAATGAAATCACTTTAAAATAGGTGAATTTTTCCCATTATTTAGGTTTATTGCAGTATAAATATATGGCACCATTTTGTAAGCGGATACGATTGATTCACCTGTGTTCTAGAAAATACAAAAAAAGCCTAGAACAACAAGCGTCTTCCAGGCTTTTTCATTTAATGATTTTGTAATAATTCTTTGACAATTGCATTAACCAGATTGCCGTCTGCTTTGCCTTTGACCTTCGGCATCACAGCGCCCATTACTTTGCCGAATTCCTTCGGTGAAGTAGCACCGCTCTGATCCATTGCCTCTTGAACAATCTGACGAAGCTCAGCTTCAGAAAGTTGTTGCGGCATATATTTTTCAACAATTGCGATTTCGACTTTTGCTTTGTCAACAAGATCAGCGCGTCCCGCTTTTTCAAACTCTGTTAAAGATTCCTTGCGCTGTTTCATCTCACGAGCTAAAACAGTCAGTTCCTCTTCTCCGTTCAAATCGCGGCCTGCTTTAATCTGATCATTTTGAATGGCAGTCTTCAGCATACGAAGAACGCCTAAAGTCGCTTTGTCTTTAGCTTTCATCGCTGCTTTAATATCGTCATTCAACGTAGTAAGTAATGACACAACTACCAGCTCCAATTCATCGGAAAACTAGAATTTTTTTCGTTTTCTAGCTGCTTCAGATTTTTTCTTACGCTTTACGCTTGGTTTTTCGTAGAATTCACGTTTACGTGATTCTTGCAAAGTACCCGCTTTTGAAACGGAACGTTTGAAGCGACGAAGAGCATCATCAAGAGATTCGTTTTTACGAACGACAGTTTTTGACATGTTATTCCCTCCCTCCGAGCTTAAAAAGTAACCGTTTTTCTTATTTATGGATATATCTCATAAATTAAAACCATGTCCTTGATATATTATAACGAATGGTTAAAATATCGTCAACCACTCTAATAAGAAAAATACAAAGAAACTTTCGAAAAAATAACGAAATTTAATTAATTATTGACAATCGGGACAACGGCCTAAAATTTCAAATCGGTGCCCTTCAATTTTACAACCTTTTAACTGCTCTTCAAAAAAATCCATTGGACACATGTGTATTTCTTCTGTTTTTCCACAAACTGTACATATAAAATGGTGGTGGTGATCCACTTCATTGCAACAGCGGAAACGGAATTTTTTTTCTCCGTTAAGTTCTGTGGCTTCAATTAGTTCAAGATTTTCAAAGTCGTGAAGATTACGATAAATTGTGTCGTAGCTAACTCCTTTAAACTGTTCATTCATAAAATCATACACTTCACGAGCCGAAACATAACGATTGCGTTTAATTAGATAAGTAATAAGGGTCTCTCTTTTTTTTGTATATTTCAACCCATGTTCTTTTAGCGTATCAAGCGCCGTCTCTACAACAGATTTAGTTTGCAGCATGAGCCAGTCCTCCTTTTTTCGCAAATCAGAATCATTACGAATAAGCTTTCTAAAGTTATGGTATAATAAATTGATTAAAAATGCAAGAAAGGAAGAACCTCATGAGCGATCAAGAAAACAAAAAAGCCGTAACAATTTTTGTTATTTCCGATTCGGCCGGAGAAACAGCTTCCAAATTGGCAGCAGCTTCTATGGCTCAATACCCGACTGTAGAATTCTCATTATTTAGACGAACCTTTGTTAAAGAAGAAAAAAAATTACAAAAAGCCTTGGAGGATGCCCGCAAAGAAAAAGCGATGGTGCTGCATACGATTATCAATGAAAAACTCGTAGCAATCGCCAATGAGTATTTTGAAAAACATCAACTGTATCACTTTGATATTTTAACACCACCAGTGGCTGAAATTGAACGCTTAACTGGAGTAGCGCCTTCTCGTGAAGCAGGTGCGCTACATCACCTAAATGAAAATTACTTCAAGCGTATTGAAGCGATGGAATTTGCTGTAAAATATGATGACGGCAAAGATGCTCGCGGCTTTCTCGAAGCAGATGTCCTTTTATTAGGAGTCTCACGAACATCGAAAACACCTTTAAGCTTATTTCTAGCCAATAAAAATTTAAAAGTAGCAAACTTGCCTTTAATTCCTGAAGCTCATTTACCAAAACAACTTTTTGAAATGGATCCGAAAAAAATTGTCGGTCTTACCAATGATCCGGGTATTTTAAACGGTATTCGTAAAGAACGCATGCGGACGTATGGTTTGCCGGAAAACACCTCTTATTCTGACATTGAAAAAATCCGGCGCGAACTGGAATTTGCGAATGAATTGTATAAAAAATTAGGTTGTATCGTGATCAATGTGGCCTCATTATCCATTGAAGAAACGGCTTCTATGATTTTAAATGCCTTAGACCTTGAAGATCACAGCTACTACACGACAGAAAGTGAAGAAAATTAAAGTAGCGGCTCAAAACAATTACCACAAACAATTAGCAAAACCTTACGAACATTCTGTTTCATAGTTTGATGAGGAAATAAGCATTGAAAGCCAGCCAATCGCTTCACATGCTCCAATGACTAAAGAAAATGATCCGTAACTAATTTTTCATATAGAAGTGTTAACGTATTCCCGAAGAAGCTTTACACTTACTGCTAATATGTATACTTAGAGCGTGAGCAAATTTTTGCCACACGCTCTTCGTCTTTTAAAAATATTGAACGCCTTCTCGATCAATATCCATTATTTGAATGGTAGCTTTACCTGGTAGCTGAGCTAACGCAGTGACCAGAGCTTCTGATTTTGCCCCAGGTGCCAGTATCAGTACAGTTGGTCCAGCGCCACTGAGGAATGACCCGTAAGCTCCCAGCTGGTGCGCCAATTGGCGAATGTCAGTCAAATGAGGAACAAGTTTGTGCCGATACGGTTCATGCCATTGATCTTTTTCCATCATTTTGCCGGCTAATTGCAAATCTCTATTTAAAACTGCAGCGATCATAACATTGGCGATGGAACTATTTTGAACTGCTTTTCGATGTGCAAGTTCTGTCGGTAAAACCCGACGACTTTCTGACGTCAACAGTGGTTCATCCGGAAGATAAGCAATCACTTGGCAAGTCGGAAAATGATGTTTCACATAAGCCACCTGTCCGTCTACATAGCTAGCTACTACAAAATCGCCACAGATCGCCGGTGCGACATTATCCGGATGTCCTTCTATTTCCGTTGCCAATTGTAATTTTTCTTGTTGAGTAAGAGCTAATTTTGCTAAGCGATTAGCCAATTCAATTCCAGCGACAATGGCGCTGGAACTGCTACCTAAGCCACGAGCTAAAGGAATATCAGAAGTCATTTTAATCACTTGCGGCGTTAAGTCTGGTGCCACGGATAAAGCTGTTTGGACAAGTAGATTTTTCTCATCCGATGCGATCTCTGCTCCTAAGGAATGATGAATTTCCCACACTGGCGCTTCCCCTAACACCTCGATGCATAAATAGCTGGAAAGAGCAATACCACAAGAATCAAAACCGGGTCCTAAATTGGCACTTGTAGCTGGCACTCTAATTCTCATAGTTGCGCAACTCCTTCTCTTAGATGTTGTCGCATCGCCTCTACATCACTCATTTGCGAAATATTTACTTCAGTTGCAGTCATCGCTGTATCCGGATCTTTTAGACCGTTCCCGGTAAAGACAGCAACGACCGTCTCCCCGGCCTTGATTTTGCCGCTGACTACATGTTGGATAACACCAGCCAATGAAGCTGCAGAACCAGGTTCAATAAATACACCATCTTTGGCAGCTACTTGGCGATAGGCTTGTAAAATTTCTTCATCTGTCACGGCATCAATATAACCGTGGGATTCATCTCGGGCGTTTTCAGCCAATTGCCAGCTGGCAGGATTACCGATGCGAATCGCCGTTGCGATTGTTTCCGGTTGTTCAATCACCGCTCCTTGCACAATAGCGGCAGCTCCTTGTGCTTCAAACCCATGCATGCGAGGAAGCGAGGTACCTTGTGCTTCATGCCATTCTTTGAATCCTTTCCAATAGGCGGAAATATTGCCAGCATTGCCCACCGGTATTGCCAATACATCAGGTGCTTGCCCTAACTGCTGACAAATTTCGAAAGCGGCAGTCTTTTGACCTTCTAAACGATAAGGATTAACGGAATTAACTAGCGCCACCGCTTCAGTTTTAGCAATATCGCGAACGGCTTTCAGCGCTTCATCAAAATTTCCCGGTATCGAGATAATATCAGCACCATAAATAATCGCTTGTGCCAATTTGCCCATAGCGATTTTGCCTTCTGGAATCACTACGTAAGCTTTGATACCTGCACGCGTTGCGTAAGCAGCAGCAGCAGCGCTCGTGTTTCCAGTAGATGCACAAACGATTGCTTTAGCTCCTGCTTCCACTGCTTTGGCAACCGCCATTACCATGCCACGGTCTTTAAACGAGCCGGTAGGATTCAGACCTTCATTTTTTCCATAAAGGGAAATACCTAACTCTGCGGACAAGCGAGGTAGTGGAATTAACGGAGTATTACCTTCTGCCAAAGACAGCAACGGCGTTTGATCTGTGACTGGCAAATACTCTTTATAACGTTTTAACAAGCCTTCATACATCCTTATTCATCTCCTATAACTTTGAAAGTATTTAATAACTTAAAGGAAGCCGTCGCCTCAATTGCTTGACAAACTTGCTTCATTTGCTTTTTGCTAATACTGTGAGTAATAGCGACGATTCGTGCCTGATGACCAGCTGATTTCTGTTGCAACAACTGATCAAAACTTACGTTAGCTGTTGTCATGATTTGCGTTAACTTCAAAACTTGGCCTTGGGTTTCTGGGACTTCAACAGAAAAATAGTAATTACCGTAGCTCTGGTCATCTGGGGTTAATTGTGTTTGGTGCTGATAGGTGTTAAACATATGTCCGGTTGTACCTAAACGAATATTTTTGGCGATGGTAATAATATCACTTACTACACTGGTCGCAGTTGGCTTAGCGCCAGCTCCAGGTCCATAATACATGGATTCACCCACGCCCAAACTTTTTACAAAAATTGCATTGTATTCATTTTGAACAGCAGCAATCGGGTGATTTTTATTCACCAGCATAGGACCGACCTCTACAGAAATACTGCCTTCCAGATTTTTGGCTGCAGAACCGATCAATTTAATTTCGTAGCCTAAGCGTTGCGCCATCGCCACGTCATCCAGCGATAAATCACGTATACCTCGTGTATCCACTTGATCCAATGAAATCTTCATTCCAAAAGCAAACTGACTTAAAATAACCATCTTATAAGCAGCATCAATTCCATCCACGTCATTAGTAGGATCAGATTCAGCAAATCCCAAAGCTTGTGCTTGAGATAACACTTCCTGATACGGCTGGTTTGCAGCTACCATTTGCGTCAGCATGTAATTGGTAGTGCCGTTAACAATCCCCAAAACTTGTTGAATATTGTCAGCTGCTAAACTATTGGCAATCGTCCGCAAAATCGGGATTCCGCCGGCAACGCTGGCTTCATAATACAAATCGCAATGATGCTTTTGAGCTAGGGAGACCAGTTCGCTACCGTATTGTGCCAACAAATCTTTATTGGCTGTTACTACGTGCTTGCCATTTTTTAGGGCTTGCATGATATAGGTTTTGGCCGGTTCTATTTTTCCTAGTAATTCCACGACTACTTGGATTTCAGCATCGGCTATAATGTCATCAATCTCGGTAGTTAATTGAA
>Ga0302349_1001807_pt1 | contig 15085 bp, 14 predicted proteins | sample PhyAR1_FD_202176 | JGI IMG/M metagenome (GOLD analysis project Ga0302349, IMG submission 202176) | Leaf surface microbial communities from alfalfa plants in UC Gill Tract Community Farm, Albany, California, United States - DLSL A.R1... | ecosystem: Host-associated > Plants > Phyllosphere >...
TTAGTAATTCTGCCGGTGAATTTATGGTCGAGTTTGGATGGGCGCAGTAGATACCTATGCTTACAGTGACTCGGCCTTTCGGGCTTTTCTCATGAGGGATGTTAAGGTGTTTAAGCGTTTCTGAAATTTTCTTCGCGACCTCATAGGTACCGACCTCATCGGTGCTCGGGAGCAATATGACCATTTCTTCGCCACCAAAGCGGCTTGCGAAGTCACTTGGGCGTCGTACAGAATTTTTTATGCATTCGCTTACGGCCTTTATGCAAACGTCGCCTGCAATATGTCCGTAATGGTCGTTATATTTTTTGAAGTGATCAATGTCTAGCATTATGAGGCCGAGAGGACTATTAGACCTCTGTGCTCGACTAATTTCTATAGGTAATGTTTGGTCTAGAGATCGACGGTTTTTAAGGCCAGTTAAAGCGTCTTCACTAGCAAGCGTTTCTAGAGCTCTAAGAGCCGTTTTTAGCTTATTTTCCGTTTTGCTGGTGATCTTGATTTGATAGAAAAGCAACGTGCTGAATATTATCAGTACAATCGCTATTGCTGTTGTAAGAATTAGAAGGCGGATAAGGCCATGACGCCACTGCGCCAAAATTCCATCCATGGAAAGCCCTGCTTGGACTACTAGGGGGTAACGGCTTAGCTGTCTATAGCTATTTATCCGCTCCACTCCGTCCACTATCGATCTGATACGTGCGGTACCAATCGGGCTTAGAGGTAGATATTTCGAGAAGATGTCCCCTTTTGAAATATTTGTTCCAACGGTCTTTTCGTCGAAAGGTCGGCGAGTTAATACGGTTCCGTCTCTTAGCGCAACGGCAAAAATATCGCTTCCGTCCAGTTTAAAACTCGAATAAAAGTCATTAAAATATTTGACGTGCAGCGTTGTTAAAAACACACCTGCGAACGATCCGTCTGGCCTGTCTATTCGCCTGGATATGGGTATTACGAGCTCCCCCGTAGAGCGGCTTTTGATGACTTGGCCTATATGCATGCTCCGATCTTTATGGGTTTTGTGATAGATGAAGTATTCTCTGTCAGAGTTGTTGGCATTTGGCGGGATGGTGGTTTTATCTGTTACTACCCAGCGGCCTTCACTATCATAAATAAATATTCCATGTATTTGATGCATTATGCTGGCTTGGCCCAGAAAGACTTTTCGTAAGCGCTCGACATCAATGTTATCTATGCCATACCATTCCGCGCGCTCCACCATTCCTCCTGAAAATGCTTCGATTTCTTTAATAGCGTCTTCAGCATGTTGCGCTGCAGATAAGACAAGGTTAGAGGTGTATTCCTCCGCGTCTTCGATCTGCATTTGATAGTCGCGTATCGATTGCCAGGTGATCAGCCCTGCCAAAAGCAAAAGCACTGCAGTGATGAATATGGCCGCGATGAGCTTTAGGTGTCTAGGCGAGGGATCAAGCGGTTCAATTGGCTTAGCGACATCGATAGGCATTGGGGTTGGCACTTTTCCAGACAGAGTGAGTGTCTTCAGGTATCGCTGGCTAACATAGCACTATCAGACGGGAGCTTTCGTCCATTCCTGATAAGGGATACCTGTTGCAGTTGTCTCTGTTGCGTACGAAGGCGCGCTTTCTAAGATCTGCTTGAGGTGGGCCTGGTTGTTGCCTGGGAGTTGGTAGATTTATACCGAACGCTCTACAACGAGGGCTCAAGCCGATTTAGACGGCTCAGAGGTTATGTTTGGGCGTCTCGTAGCTTGCGCCATTCCCGCTCCACCGCCCGCTTCGCCGTAGCCTTGGTGGCGTACAGGTGCCTGAGCCGCCGCGGCTTGCTCTGGTCGCCCTCGGTGAGGGTGTGCTCCTTGCCGGTCTTGGGATCACGGTAGTAGGCGATGATGCCGGTGTAGTCGCCCTGGATCTCGTCGACCAGGTCGGCGACCAGATCTTCCGGCAGCTTGGCTTCCAGCTCCAGACGCGTGGTGTAGCCGCCGTCCGCGGTGAGGCTGTGCTGCACGTTCCCCCCGTACCAGATGATGGCGTCGATCTCGGCCTTCACGCCCTGCAGGGTGTAGGTGAGTTCGGGCATGAACTCAGGGCGGCCCAGGGCAAGCTGGTAGGTGAGGGTGGCGGTACCGCGCTGCAGGCGGTTCCACTCGGCCCGGGCGGCGCGCAGCGCGGAGAGCTCGTCGGTGTAGGTGTGGCGCAGGTCCTTCACGTTCTCGCCGCCGCCGGCGATGGCCTCCTGCTTCTTGGCGCTGTTGACATCGTAGTAGAAGGCGCGCACGGCGTCGTAGCTCTCGCGGTCGGCCTGCAGGTAGCTGTGCTGGTCGCCGTCCTTGCGGGTGAGGGTGACGTGGCCCAGGTCGGCGCCGCTGACCGCCTTGCCGCCGCCGGCCGGGAGGAACAGCAGGCGGCCCGCTTTCACGGTGGCCACCGCGTCGTAGTCTTCACCCAGGCGGGTGAGAAGGTTGGCGTCCGATTCGCCGGTCTGATCCAGCTGCAGGACCTGCTGCGCCTCGAGGTCGGGCGCGATGAGCGGGGTGAGCCCCTGGCGCGCGGCCAGGACGCGCAGCACGGCGCCCAGGGTGGTCGCGCTGTAGCTCTGGTCCCGTTTGGTCTTGAGGCCCTTGCGCAGGTCGGCGCTGCGGGCGCGGATGCTGAGCACGTCGGGGGCGCCGCTGTGCTCGGTCTCATCGACGACATAGCTGCCCTTGTCGATCAGGCCGGTGGTGGACCAGCCCAGCCAGAGGCGGATCTTGGCGCCCCGGGGCGGAATGGCCAGCAGGCCGTCGTGGTCGGACAGCACCAGGCTCAGTTGGTCGGCCTCGAGGCCGCGGTTGTCCGTCAGATCCAGGCTGATTAGCCGCGGCGCGATGAGGGCGCTGATGTCCTTGCCGTCGACCAGGATCTGGTAGCGCGCCTGGGCATAGCTGGCGCCCTGCACCAGGTCGCGGCCGAGGGAGCGCAACTGGCCGGTGGCGGTGTCGAGCAGCTCCTGGATCACAGCAGCTTCCTCAGCAGAGTGCCCATGCCGGCGAGGCCGGCGCCGAGCAGCTCGCGGCCGGTGTCATCGTCGACGCGCTTGAGGGCGATGCTGAACTCGATGCGGCGCGGAGTGCCGTCCTGGAAGAAAAGCGTCTTGGTCTCGGTGATGCTCTCGATGACCCAGAGCCCGTAGATCCTCCCGCTGCCCTCGATCAGCGGCCAGGCGCCGCCAGTACCGGCCATGTAGCGCAGTACGTCCAGGCTGCTGGGCGTGCCGGCGAGCTCAGGAGCGAGCCAGCCGGGCAGGGTGATGCTGTCGTCGCCCTTGCCCAGGAACTGGCGCGCCGGCGCAGCGCCCACACGGGAACTGCTGGCGTGACGGTAATCGGTCTGCCGCTGGAGCTCCTGGTAGGCGAGGGTGTAAAGGCTAAAGATGAAATTGCCGAGGGCCATCAACATGGTCGTCACTCCTGGTCTCTGAGGCTGCTGCGGCCGCGAGCGGCTTTCTCGGCCTGCAGGCGGGCTAACTCGGCACGCACCTGGCGGGCGATGGCCTGCGGATCCTGCGCAGGCGCAGCGTGGATGTGGATTTCATAATGGTCACCCGCTGCAGGCGCGGGCGGCGGCGCTGGCGGCAAGGCGGGACGGCTATCGAAGGCGATCGGCTCGCGCGCCGGCTGCTGCAGGGTGGCCTGGCGTACCGCTTCGATCTGCTGTTGCAGCGGCGAGGCGTCCTTGGCCAGCACCGGGACAGCGGCTGCTGCCGGCTGCAGGGTTGCCAGGCGTACCGCCTCGATCTGCTGTTGCTGGGCGGAGGGTAGCGGCTGGGCCGCAGCCATCTGCGGGGCACCGCCGAGGGCAAGCGCCGCCGTTGCCGTGGCGGCGATACGCTTGGCGGTATCGGCAATCTGGCCCAGGGGGCTGCCTTCGCCCTTGCCCATGCCGACGGCCAGGCCCTGCATGGTGTATTCGCCCAGGGCAGCGAAGACGCGGGACGGCGAGTGAATGTCCAGCTTCTCCTTGAAGAAGTTGATCGCGCTCTGGCCAGCGCCCATCACGGCATCTTTCACCGCGCCCAGGCGGCCGGTGATACCGCTGACCAGGCCGTCCATGATCATGCCGCCGAGTTCGGTGAATTTGGCCGGGAGGTCGAAGCCGAAGTAATTCAGCACGGCAGCGAAGGCCTGGTAGAAGAGCCCGACCGGCGAGAAGTCGAGGATCTTGCGGGCGATGCCGCCGATTCCGCCGCTGACGCCCGATGTGAGGCCATTGAGCAGCACGGCGCCGAGCTCGGTCAGCCGGGTGGGCAGCTCCAGGCCGAAGTAATTCAGCACGGCGGCGAAGGCGCGGTAGAACAGGCCGACCGGCGAGAAGTCCAGGATCAGGCCGGCGATTCCGGCAATACCACCGCTGGCCCTCGCTTTCATCTCCGCCCATACCCCGGCGAACCAGGGGCCGATGGTGCTCCAGTTCGCGTAGATCAGGGCGCCGGCGGCGGCCAGGCCGATGACGACGGCGCCGATGGGGTTGGCAATCGCCGCAGCGCCGATCATGCGGAGGCCAGCCGCTACCAGTGGAAAAGCGCCCTTGCCCAGCTTGAAGAGCAGACCAATCAGGTTCGGCAGACGGATGCCGACCTGGGCAAGCATGAAGCGCAGCGCGAGGAAGGGGCCGAGGACGCCAGCGACGCCCAGGGCGACGGTACCGAAGGCGATCGACACGGCCGAGAGCACTGCGGCCACCTTGACCAGGTTGCCGGCGAGGACCGGATTCTCGCGGGCCCAGGCGCCGGTTTTACCGGCCAGGTCGCCTAGCCAAGTGATGATTTCCTTGAGCTGCGGCGCGACGGCAGCGCCGAATTCAGCTTGAGCGTTGGTAAAGCTGCCGGTAGCAGACTCCCAAACGTTCTTCAGCGTGCCCAGCTGCTCGTTGACGCGCATCTGCAGGTCGGCCTGGGCCTTCATCTTGCCCTGGACTTCCTGATAGCCGGCCAGACCCTTGGACATCATGGTATTGAGCGCGGTGAGGGTCTCTGAATCGTCGCCGAAGATATCCTTGAGCACGCCCAGGCGGGTCTCGGTGTTGAGCCCCTTGAGCTTGTCCAGCTGGGCGTAGAGCTTCTCCATGCCGCCGAATTCGCCCTTGCCGTCGGTGAAGTCGAGCTTGATGCCCTTGTCCTTGAGGCCCTTGTTGGCCTTGCCGACCTTGTCGGTGTCCATGCCCATCTGGAAGATCTTGCGCAAGGCGTTGCCGGCGGCGCCGCCTTCCATGCCGGTCTGGTCGAGCTGGATCAGCAAGGGGGCGAGGGCATTGGCCGCCTCGAGGCCTTCCTTCTTGATGATGTCCAGCGCCGGGCTGATCTTGCTGAAGCCCTCGAGCATGTCGTTGGAATTGACGCCCAGGTAGAAGCCGCGCTGGATGGTGTCCATCAGCCCCATGAGGTCCTTTTCGCTGGTGCGGGTGGCGTCCTGCATCTTGGCAGCGAACTCAGCCGCCTCGGTGACCGGCATCTTGAGCTGGACGCCCAGGTAGGCCGCAGCCTCGCCCATGCCGCCGAGGATGGTCTTAGCCGTCATGCCTTGGCGCACCAGCATGGTCATCATTTCCTGGAATTCAGCGGTGGTACCGGGCAGGCGATCGCCCAGGCGCGTGGCCAGGTCGGAAATCTGCTTGAAGGATTCAGGTACCGAGCCGTCGCTCAGCATCAGCGAGGCGCGCAGCTGGGTGGCGGCGTCCTCGGCCGGGGCGAAGGCCTTGATCATGCCCAGCACCGGGCCACCGATCGCGGCGCCGGTGGCGGCCGAGCTGGCCCCGGCCATGGCGGCGTTGCCAGCGAGCTCCTGGCCACGCTTGAGCTTGTTGCGGGCGCTGGCCAGCTTCTCCTGGGTGCGATTGAGGCGCTCCAGCTTGCTCCGCTGGGTGTCGATTGCGGCATTGGCGCTGGTGAGCTGCGCCTGCAGCCGTGCCTGGGCGCCGCCGAGGTCGCGGGTATCCACGCCACTGGCGCGCATGATTGGCAGCAGGCGCTGCAGCTCGGTGCGCTGGGCGGTGTGCTTGGCCTGCAGCTTGTCGACGGCTGCGGCCGCGTTGGCGAAGGTCTTCTGGAAGGCGGCGGACGGGGCGTCCATGGCCTTGAGCTGCTCGCGGTAGGCGCGGAGCTTCTCCTGGCCCTTAGCCAGGGCCTCGGCGCTTTGGCGCACGGCTTCGCGCTGGCGCTGGTAGGCGCTGATGTCTTGCTGCTGCTGGTTCAGCTCCTTGACCCGATCCCGGGCAGCCTTGAGCGCCCGGGCGGTCGCGTTGCCGCCCCCGGCGATGCGTTTGAGGGGAGCCGTGACCTTGTCCAGGGCGGACAGGAGGACGCGGATCTGCAGGTCATTGGCCATCGGGGGCGACTCGTTTGCGGGCGCGCTCGCGCCAGTCCATCAGTTCGGCCAGACCCAGCTGGTCGAGCTGGGCTGGTTGCCAGTGGAAGGTGATGGCGAGATCCGCCATCGCTTCCTCTACGCGGACGGGGAGAGTTCCGCCCTGACCGACTTCTTGAGCAAAAAACCGGCGATCTTCCCACCGACGTCGACTAGGTCGGCCGGATCCATGGTGCGGACCTCGGCCTCGGTGAGGCTGGGGATGCTGATACGCGGGGTCACGCGCATGATCGCGGCGACGTCCAGCTGCAGCAGCTCGGCCAGGGAGACGCCACGCAGCTCGCCGGCGTTGGGCTTGCGCAGGGTGATCTGGGCGATGGTGGTCTCGCCGCGGGTGATGGGCTGATCGAGGACGACGACGTTGTCTTGGGTGGTATCGCTCATGGTGGTACTCCAGGTAATAGGCTAGGGCTGGCCGCCGCAGCGGGCCGAAGAAAGGAGGGATCAGATGCCGAGGGCGGCGCGCTGCTTGGCCAGGCGGTCTTCACCGCCGACGATCTCGACGAAGTTGAGGAGGTCGATCTCGATCACGGTCTCGCCCGCCACGATCAGCTTGTAGTAGCTGCAGGTGGTGGTGATCTTGTGCTCGGTGTCCTCGCCCGGGGTGGCTTCGCCCATCTCGATGGTCTCGTGACGGCCGCGGACCACGATCTCGACAGCGACGTCTTCGCCGGTGTCGTCCTGCTGGTAGGTGCCGGTGAAGCGCAGGGGTACGGCTGCGGCGCCCACGGCGCCGAATTGCTTTAGGGCGGTGAGGTCCAGGCCGCCCAGGGTCCACTCCAGCTGCAGGCCGTCGTCAGAGAAGCCCAGGTCGACCTTGACGGGGCCGTTCATGCCGGCGCCGCGGAAGGCTTCCATCTTGCGGCCGAGGGGCGGCAGGGTGCAGGACTTGGCGACGCCCAGGTAGGAGTAGCCGTCGTTGAAAAGCATCATGTTCTTGAGTTTGCGGGGCATGGCCATGGGGGCAGCTCTCCAGAGGGCGCCCCAGGGGGCGCCGGATGTTCAGGGTAGGGGTCAGGCGTTGACGCGGCTGGCGAAGTCGACCAGGAAGCGGTCGGTGATGCGCTGGCGCAGGGTCAGGTCTTCCAGCGGCGGGACCGGGGTGTAGTCGTAGTCCAGGAAGAGCTTGCCGGCCTTGAGCGTCTCCTTCTCGTTGGCGTCGGCGTCGTACCAGCACTCGCCGCCGAGCAGGTAGCCCTGGCGGGTCAGCTCGCGGAATTTGGCGTTGATGCCTTCGACGATGTCGCGCACCAGGCTCGGGTGCATCGGGCGGTCATTGGCCCAGAAATGCGCCTCGGCCATGGTGTCGGCCAGCACCTGGGCGGTGCGGGTGTAGTTCTCGAAGGCGAACAGCGGATCCTCGCTGGTGGTGCGCGAGCCCCAGAAGCGATAGCCGTCGTGGTTGATCAGCGTGGTCACCTCGTTGCCGTTGAGGTAGTCGCTGTCGGTCGCGGTGTTCTGCAGATCCCAGAAGACGTCCTTGCTGATGCCGGTCACGCCGTCCACGGCCACGTTGGACAGGGTCTTATGCCAGCCGGTGCTCTGGTCCAGCTGGGCGCGCAGGCCCAGGGCCCGGGCGGTAGCGTTGGCGGTCACGGTGGCGTTCTGGGCGGTGGACCAGGCCAGGAAGTCGGGCCAGTGGAGCATCAGCTCGCGGGCGCCGAACTGGTTGCGGTAGGCGACGGCCTCTTCCTTGGTCGCGCAGCCGTTGCAGCTCGCATAGACGAAGCCGCGCAGCTGCTTGGCGATGGCCACCATGGCGGTGGTGACGGCCTGGGTATCGAGCCCGGGCACGCCGAGGATGCGCGGCGTGATGCCCAGCTGGGCCTTGGCTGCGAGCAGGGCCTTCATGCCGGTATAACGGCCATTGGCGACGCCGCCGATGATGTTGCTCTGCAGCTCGGCCGCATTGGCGCCGTCTTCGACGCGGACCACGACAGTGACCGGCTTGGACTGGTCGGCGATCGCCTGCAGCGACTCGGCCAGGGTGCCCTTGGTGCCGGCTTTGCCGACAGCGCCCTGGACGTTGGTCAGTAGGACGGGGGTGTTGAGTGGGAATGCGGCGGCATCGGCATCGCTGCCGGTGCAGACCATGCCGATGACGGCGGTGGAAACGGTGGAGATGGAGCGGGTGCCCTGATTGATCTCGAGGACACGCACGCCGTGATGGTAGTCAGCCATGAGGGATTGCCTGCGCAGGTGGGTAGGTGACGCTGCACAGGCTGGCGGATCCGCGCGCGCGGGTCGCGGGGCGGGAGTTGTAGCGGAGGTCGCTACAAAATGCCGACCGCCATCAGGCGGCCGGAGTGGGCTCCTGGTCGCCCTGGGCGGAGAGGTAGCGATCGGTGGCTGCAGGACTGGGGCTGGCTGGCCAGTCGCTTTCGGCTGGGACGGCGCCGATGGTGTCTACGCGGTTGAGCAGCACCCGATAGGTCTTCCAGGACTTGAGCGCCTGGACCTCCGCGTCGCTGGCAATTTCTAGGTCCACGGCATCCTGCAGGGCGTTGACCTGAGTGCTGGCGTACTGCAGCAGCAGGGCACGCTTGCGGGTGGCCAGGTCCTTGGCCGCGGCCAGTTTCGCTGCCTCATCCAGCTGCCACTGCCCATCCGCCCATTTGTCGTAAGCCGACTCGGGTGCGGTCAGGGTGTATTCGGCTGGCAGGGCACCCAGTAGCAACCAGGTGCGCGGCTCGCCAGTGGCGGTGTGGTAGACGGTGCTACCGCGGTGGTCGGCGACCACAGTCCAGGCGCCGTCTTCGCGCACGACCGCCTGGCCCTGGCCCGCGATTGGCGGGGCATCAGTGACGCTATGCGCCGGTAGTAGCCAGACGCCCGGCTCCAGGGGGCTGGGATCGGCCTGGCAGGTGCCGAGGTATTCACCCGTGGCGGGATCGATGTTGAAAGCCTGGGGCGCGATCTGGCTGATCCACCAGGGCGCGAGGTCCTGGTCCTCGGCGTTGTCCAGCTGCAGGTCGGTATAGGGCGCTATGTTGTCGTTGGTCACGGTGCAAATCCTCAGTACTTGATACAGGCCAGCAGGGCCAAGTTGCGCGGGCGCGCCTCAGTGCCACCCGAGGCAGCAACGGTGATGGCGTGCGTGTGATCGCCGGCTACCGAGGACGGCAGCACCACGTTGTCGTTGTAGTAATTCTCGTCGCCATAGACCAGGTTCCCAGCGCCCTCAGGCGCGCGGTCGCCCTTCACCGACGTTGTGTGGCTGTGAGCGCCTGCATTCGCGGCGGTTGCCGTGTGCGAGTGGTTCAGGTTCTGGCTGGCTTGGTTGCTATTGATCATTCGGCCGCCGTCGACGCCACGTCCGTCGTCCCAGCCGCGCAGAAATTCGCCGCGCAGATCGGGCAGGGCAAATGTGGTCGATCCGTCCCCGGGCCCGAAGGCGGTGCCGATCGCCGCAAAAAGGGCCGCGTAGGTCGTGCGGCTGACCAGTGCGCCGTTGGCTTTGAGGTAACCGCCCGGCGCCGCGCTCATCGGGAAGAAGTCGATAGCACCGACCCGATCGCCGATCTCATTGCCGACCCAGCGAGTGGATGCCGCGTTGTTGCTACGGTCGCCGGAGATAACGGTCAGCGTCTCCAGGCCCGCGGACATGGCCACTCTTCCGGTGGACAGGTTCACGGCGAAGGGCCGCAGGCTGTTCCAGGCGCCGTAGGCATCGCCCTTGTTGGTCAGCAGCAGGTACAGCGCAGTCCCATCATTACGCCAGAAGGTGCCGTAATCGCTGCCGCACTGACGCCAGGCGTTCGAGTTGGTCGACTGAACCTCGCCGTTGAAGCGCTTGAGGCCGTTGATGCCTTGGTCGCCTTCGCTGGTGAGGATCTGGCCGGTACGGCCTGCTGGCAGCGAAGCGCCGCCCAGCTGGACCTCGCCTGCGGTGGAGATGCCGAGCCAGCCGACCCGGCGATCCTTGGCGGTATCACCAGGCGGCGTGTAGTAGAAACGTATTCCCCAGCCGCCGGCGTTGTCCTGGACCGCTTGGTAGGACGCCACGATATAGCCGCCGCTGTTGGCCACTTCCAGGGCAACGTGGCCGGTGGGCTCCTGGTTCTGCAGGTAAACGCTTTTCCAGCCGTTCGCCGGCGACTTGCCTGCTATCCAGTGGCTGACCTCGCCTGCGAGATCAGCAAATCGGCCACCTGTCGCCACCTTGGCCAACTGGTCAACGAAGACGTTCTCCCGCCAGGGGTACCAGTTGCCGTCGTGCCGCACGCGAACGAACGTCCGGCCGCGGCCGCCGGCGCTGCCGAAGATCTCGGTGGCGTACTGCGTTAGTCGGGCATAGGCGCCGCCCAGACCATGGGTGAAGACCTCGAACGCGACCTGGGTGGCATCGGCCGCGCCGGTCACCGGCCAGTTGTAGGTGGCGGCATTCGACGCGGCGCCTTCGCAGCGCATCAGCCCGCCAACGGGCGCGGCGTTGAGGTTGGTGGTGTTGCCTTGTACCGCCTCATAGCCCGCCAAGCCGTAGGCGGCCAACAAGGCCTGGACGAAGGCGGTCGTTGCGATCTGAGTGGTGTTGGTGGTTACGCCTGCCGTGGGCGCCTTGGGCGTACCGGTCAGCGTAGGCGACTCGCTGTTGGCCTTGAGCCCCAGCGCCGTGGCCATATCGGTGGCGTAGTTCGGGTTGTTGCCCAGGGCGGCCGCCAGCTCGTTGAGCTGGTTGAGCGCTTCCGGCGAGCCGTTGACCAGGGCGGCGATCGCAGCCTGGACGAAGGCGGTGGTGGCGATGCTGGTGTCATTGTCGCCGGCGGCCGGGGTTGGCGCGCGCGGATCTCCGGTCAGCTGCGGCGAGTTGAGCGGCGCCTTGCTGTCGTCGGTGATAGCGATGTTCGCCGTGCCGTCGAAGAGCACGCCGTTGATGGTGCGCGCGGTGGCCAGCTTGGTGGCGCTCGGTGCTTGGCCAGATCCGTTGCCGGTGCCGCCGTTGGCGACGGGCAGGAAGGTGGTGGCGGCGGTGGCGCGCCCTTTCTTGTCGAGCGTGACGCCGCCATAGGTTCCTGCGGCGACGCCGGTGTCAGCCAGGGTCACGGTCAGGGACAGATCAGCGCCGCCGTCGAAGGTCCCGGTGGCGGTGGCGTCGCCGGTAAGCTTGACCGCGCGTGCGGTTGCCAGCTTGGCCGCCAGAGCGACGCTGCGCGTGCCCTGGAGGAGCGAATCCACCAGGCCTTTGAGGTACTTGGTGCGGTTGGCCAGCTGCTGGCCCTGGCGGTTGGAGAGCCCATCGGGGCCGCCGACTACCGGATCGGTTTTCTCGATCTGGTAGACGCCATCCTCCCACTGCTCTTTTTCGGTGAGGTTCGTCATCAAGCGACTCCGTAGGTAAAGGTCCCGTCGTAACGGAAGGTGCCGCTGTGATCGTTGAGCGCAGCGGTGAAGTTGAGGGCAATGAGCTCGCAGCGCGCCGGCGCGACGTCGGCGAGGGTTTGGCGGATCCGCGCGGCCTGAGCCACGCTGATGGGCTGGGTGACGTACACGCTGTACTTGGCCCAGTGCTCGTCATGGCCATAGAAGCGGTCGCCGTTGTAGGTGCGGCTGGCGTCGTAGAGGCCGCCCGTGGCGCCCTCGATGAGGGTGAAGGCCTCGGAGCCGAGCAGGTTGGTCAGGGCGCGGCGGACGGCGCCGCGGGTGCCCTTGTGCCGGTGGACGGTGACGGAATCCGCGATGATCTGGCGCTTGGCGTCCTCGCCCCAGTTGACGTCCCAGTCATCCACCGAAACCGCCCAGGCCAGCCAGGGCAGCACTGCGGCCGGGCACTTCCAGGGATTCCACAGATCGCGGATCGGGACTGGCAGCGCATCGAGGCCGGCGCCGCTGGCGGCGATCGCGCGCTCAATCGGCAGGCTGTTGGGTGGCAGCAGGACGTTACTCATCGGTGCCGCCCTGGATCAGGGTTATGCCGGTGCAGTAGGCGGCCTGGTGCTGGGCGACCTCGAGGTCGGTCGCCGGGCTGGTCAGGATGACGTTCTGCACGCCGCTCTGATGCAGCGCGGCGAACAGGCCCGAGCGGGAGACGTCCTGGCCCATGGCGTGGCGCTCGGCCACGTAGGCCTTCGCCTTGGCCAGGGCCGCGGCTTGCACGACGGCCATATCCGGGCCGCTGTAGAAGACCAGAGTGGCCGCTACCTGGTAGGGCAGGATCTCGGCGGCGACCACTTCGACGGTATCGCAGAGCGGCCGGACGTCTTCGTCGTTGAGTGCTGCGGTCACGGTGGCCAGCAGCGCGGCGCTCGGCGTGCCGTCGCCTTCGGTGCTCAGGACCACGACCCGCACGGTGCCCTGGATGGGACGCAGGATGGCCACGTCCTTGACCTTGGCCGAGGCGGACAGCGCGTGATAGCGGTAGGCGTTGCGCGGGCCGGCGGTGGTGAAGCCTTCCAGGGCGAGCTGGGTCCGGTACCGCAGGCGATCGTCCGTCTCATAGACGGCAGGGATGGCCGGGGTGACGCTGGTGTCGGCCGGCGTCACCAGCAGGCGCTGGACGCCGTACCAGGCAGCGACGTTCTCCAGGTCCGCACCGGTGGCGTAGGCCAGCATCACCGCCTTGGCGCCGTCGTTGATGCGCTGGCGGAGGATGAGCTCGCGGTAGGTGTTCTCCTGGAGCAGCTTGTTCAGCGGCTGCGACTCCAGCTCCAGGCGCGCGGCGATGTTGGCCTGCTCGGCGGCCGGGTACAGGCTGACCAGGCGGGCCTTGCGGGCGGCCAGCAGGGTCTCGAAGTCCAGGGACTCGACGACGTCGGGCAGCGGCAGGAGGGAAAGGTCGATCATGCGAGGCCTCCAAAGACCAGGGGGGCGCGCAGGCTGACGGCGGCGTTGGTGACGGTGCTGTAGCCCTCCAGGTCGACGAAGGCCTGGCCCGGGGCGTCGCCCAGGGTGAGCGCGATGCGGGTGAGGTTGAGCCGCGGCTCCCAGCGCATGAGGGCGATCACGGCCACGGCCTTGGCCTGCAGGGCCGTGGCATCGTTGAACGGCTGATCGATCAGGCCGAACAGGTCGCAGCCATAGTGGCGGCGCATCATGCGGGTGCCGATCGGCGTGGTAAGGATGTCGCCGACCGACTGCTGGAGCTCCTCCAGCTCGGTGACGGCCAGGCCCGTTTCGCGGCTCATCATGGCGTGGGCGCTCCGGTCTTGGCGTTGCCGACCTGGACGCCGCTATGCGGGTGCTTGACCAGGCTGATGCCGGCGGCGACGACGTCGCGGGTCACGGTCACCAGGCCGTCGATGTCCACGTCGCCCTGCAGCTTGAAACCACCCGGGGCGACGATCTCGACCCGGCCGCCGGCGGGCAGGGTGGCCAGCAGCTGGTGGGCTTCGCTGTCGTACTCGACGACGGCGCCGTCCGGGTAGGTGCGGCGGTGCAGGCCGGCGCGATCGCCGTTGGCAGGGATGAGGGCGCTGAACAGGCCGGTGATGACGATGCCCTGGGCGGTCTGGCCGCTGGGGCTCAGGACAAGGACCTGCTCGCCCACGGTGGGCGGATCCCAGTCGCGGGTGGTGCCGGCGCGCAGGGCGGCCCAGGGCATCCAGCCGGTCAGCAGGGCACCACTCTGAACCCGAACCCGGGCAGGGCGCTTGTCTTGGAGACTGCCATGGTCGACCTCGGCAACAGTGCCGAGGCGGATCAGGTTCTCGATGAGGCGGGAAAGGGCGGCGATATCGGTCATGCCGCGGAGGATGGCGGCCGCGCGCGCAAGACGCAGCCGGCGCAAGTTGTACCAGCACGTGCTACAACTTCAGCCTGGCCTGACGTCTCGGTGAGACACCGCTAAAAGTATCAATGCATATAGGCCATTTGCATTGATCAGTGAAATGGAATAGCTATGTCGGAACAGTCGCAAGATGTTGGGAAATCCAAACGTAATATCTGGGATTGGAGCGCTATCATTGCGGTTCTAGGGGCTGTAGGTACAGTCTCGATGTACCTTGTGGCAAGGTCCTATCATGATGGGTATTTGAAAGGCCTTGGCTTATCCTCTTCGATGTTTCCCATATCGACCGGTGATGTAAGTGTTTTGGCTACTGTTGCAATATTTAAGTCAATAATGTTTGTCTTCAATGAGGTTTTCGGGGCAGGGATTCGAGGCTGGGCTAAAGCTATTGCTGTAGTGGCTGGCATCATCGTAGGGTGGGGTGCACTGAATTTCTTAGAGAATAGAGCTGGCAAAGGCGCAAAGCAGGTCTCAGGTAGATTGAAGAAAATAGTTGGCTGGCTGGTACACCCGGCAGCGCTTCATTGGACCAAGCCAGCTTTAGGCGCCGTAGCTGTTTTCTATCTTATACTTTGCTCCCTCCTTAGCGTGGCTGTTGTGATTTTTTCGCTCATTTGGCCTTTTTTTACAGTGGGAAAAGACTTTGCTCTGGAAGAGCTTCGTATGGGGTTTCGCGACTCTCCTTTAGTAACACTTAAGAACCCTGAAGGCGCTAACGAAAATTTTAGGCTTATACAGTGCTCTGTCCAGTTTTGTGCTTTTTATTCGGAGGGGAAGGTGGTTGCAGCTCCCATGTCTGATATGAAGTGGGTTGTTTCAAAACCACCTAAAAGCAGTTGAAGCGGCAATGTCAACGCTTTGTGATATGGACGGCAAAGCGTTTAGGTTCTAATAGAGACGCGCCGTGCTTCACGTCATGTCGAAGGCCGGAGTTGCGTCCTAGATTGGGAAGCGCTTTTGAAATTCCCTTTCCTGCTGATGTAAAA
>Ga0302349_1001808_pt1 | contig 15082 bp, 13 predicted proteins | sample PhyAR1_FD_202176 | JGI IMG/M metagenome (GOLD analysis project Ga0302349, IMG submission 202176) | Leaf surface microbial communities from alfalfa plants in UC Gill Tract Community Farm, Albany, California, United States - DLSL A.R1... | ecosystem: Host-associated > Plants > Phyllosphere >...
GATCTCGCCGGTCTGGTCTCCGCCCGCGGCGAGCTGCTGGTCATGGTCAAGCCGCAGTTCGAGGTGGGGCGCGCACGACTTCCCCGCAGCGGCGTCGTGGTCTCGGCGGAGCACCGCGTCGACGCGCTGCGCGGCGTGGTGGAGGCCGCCGCCGAGGCGGGCCTGGAGCTGCGCGGTGCAGGCATGAGCGCGCTGCCCGGTCAGGACGGGAATCGTGAGTACTTCCTCCACCTGCGTCCCGCGCCCGTGGCGGCACCGGTTTCCCCTGCCGCCTATGACATGATCGACCAGGCGGTGCGCCACCCTTCCGCACCGCGCACGACCCCCGAGGGAGGCGAACGCACCCGATGAGACGGTTCCTGCTGTACACGCATGCAGGGCGCGCCTCCGCGCTCCAGGCGCTCCGCTCCGTCCTGCGGCACATGGCCGAGCGCGGCGTCGGCGCCGTCATGATCGACGACCAGGTCGACGAGGTCTGCGCGGACGAGGAGGGCCACATGCCCCCGGGGCTCGACGAGATCCTCCACAGCGACGCAGTCGAGGTGCGCGATGTCGCCCATGCGAGCCTCGGCGTCGAGCTGTGCATCGTCCTCGGCGGGGACGGGACGATCCTGCGGGCCCTGGAGGCCGTCCGCGACGAGGACGTCCCCGTCCACGGCGTGAACCTCGGGCACGTCGGGTTCCTGGCCGAGAGCGAGGTGGAGGACCTCTCCACCACCATCGACCGTCTGCTGGACCGCGAGTACGAGATCGAGGAGCGCTCCACCCTCGACATCACCATCCTGGACGAGGACGACCGCCCCGTCGCCTCGCACTGGGCGATGAACGAGGCGTCCCTGGAGAAGGGCGACCGCCAGAAGATGATCTACGTGGTCGTCGAGATCGACGGCCGCCCCGTCTCCTCCTTCGGCTGCGACGGGCTGCTGCTGTCGACCTCGACGGGATCGACCGCGTACGCCTTCAGCGCCGGCGGCCCGATCATCTGGCCCGAGGTCGACGCCTTCCTCGTCGTGCCCCTGGCCGCCCACGCCCTGTTCGCGCGCCCCCTCGTGCTGGGCCGCTCGAGCGAGGCCGCGATCGAGATGGCGCTGGACAACAGCGTCGACGCCGTCCTGACCCTGGACGGGCGGCGCACGGAGACCCTCCGGGCCGGCATGCGCCTGGAGGCGCGCCTCTCGCCGCAGTCGGTCCGTCTGGTGCGGCTGTCGCCCACGCCGTTCGCCGATCGGCTGGTGGAGAAGTTCCAGCTTCCCGTCGTCGGCTGGCGGGGGCGCGACGGCCGCGCCGTCTAGGGGGCGCCGATGCTGTCCACCCTGCGGATCCGCCATATCGGCGTGATCGACGACGCCACGCTCGACTTCGGTCCCGGCTTCACGGCCCTGACCGGGGAGACGGGCGCGGGCAAGACCATGATCGTGACGGGCCTGTCCATGCTGCTGGGCGAGCGGCTGGACCGCGGCCGCGCCGGCACCGCCAGCAGCGTCGACGGCGTCATCGCCGTGCCCGGCCACGCCCGGCTCGCCGAGGGCATCGACGAGCTCGGCGCCGAGGTCGAGGACGACGAGGTGCTCATCGCCCGTCGCGTCACCAAGGACGGCCGCTCCCGCGCCCACATCGGCGGGGTGCCGGTGCCGATCGGGACCCTGTCGACGCTGGTCGGCTCCGCCGTGACCGTCCACGGGCAGATGGACCAGCAGCGACTGCGCGGACCGGAGCCGCAGCGCGAGGCCCTGGACACCTTCGCGATCGCCGACATCGGCGGTCCGCTCGCGCGCCACCGCGAGCTGTGGGAACGGCGCCGCGCGCTCGCCGCCGAGCGCGACGAGCTGGCCCTCCTGCTGGCCGAGCGGTCGCGGCGCGGAGACCTGCTGCGCGAGGCCCTCGAGCAGATCGAGCAGGTCGATCCGCAGCCCCACGAGGACGACGACCTGCGCGCCGAGCTCGAGCGCCTGGGCCACGCCGTGGAGCTGCGTGAGGCCGCCGTCCGGTCCTCCCTGGCCCTGGTCGGCGACGACGGCCCCTCCGTCGGCTCTCTGCTGGACCTCGCCACCACCGCCGTGGGAACGGCCGCCCGCACCGACCCCTCGCTGGCCCCTCTCACCGAGCGGCTCGACGCGGTGCGGCTGGACGTCTCTGACATCGCCGCGGAGCTCTCGCGCTATGCCGAGGACGTCGAGGCGTCGCCGGGGCGCCTGGACGCCGCCAACGAGCGCCTGCACGAGCTCACCCTGCTGCTGCGCGACACCGCCGCCGCCCTGCCCGGGGCGCAGGACGTGTCTGAGCTGCTCGAGATCTCCCAGGGCGCCGCCGCGGACCTGGACCGCTTCGACGGGGCCCAGGAACGGCATGCGGCCGTCGAGGAGGAGCTCGCCGCCCTGGACGCGCAGCTCGACGAGGCCGCATCGGCCCTCACCGCGGCCCGCACCGCGGCCGCCGAGCACCTCGCGCGCGCCGTCGAGGCCGAGCTGCGTGAGCTCGAGATGCCCCAGGCCTCCATCCGCGTCGAGGTCACCGAGCACGCACCGCGCGAGCACGGGCGCGACGCCGTGGCCATCCTCATCTCCCCGCACCCCGGGGCCCGGCACCTGCCCGTGGCCACCTCCGCGTCCGGCGGCGAGCTCTCCCGGGTGATGCTCGCCCTCGAGGTCGCCCTGGCGTCCTCGCGGGAGGACCGGTCCGGGGCGCCCGTGTTCGTCTTCGACGAGATCGACGCCGGGATCGGCGGCCGGGCCGCCCTGGCGGTGGGCCAGCGCCTCGCCCAGCTCGCGCAGCACGCCCAGGTCATCGTCGTCACGCACCTGCCGCAGGTGGCGGCGCACGCGACGACGCACCTGCGCATCGTGAAGACGGCCGAGGGGGATCGCACCAGCTCCACCGTCGAGTCCCTCGACCACGAGGCCCGGGTGCGGGAGCTGGCGCGGATGCTGGCCGGGGACGACGCCTCCCGCACCGCCCGGGAGCACGCGGCCGAGCTGCTGGCCCAGTCCCAGGGCGCCGGGGCGCCCACGGCGGAGGCCCCATGAGCGCGTCCGAGGATCTCGCGCTGAGCGGGCCCGCGCGGCTGGGACGACGCACCAAGGAGCTGACGGCCCGCCTCGCACCCGGGGACATCGCGGTGATCGACCACGAGGACATCGACCGGGTGGCCGCCGAGGCCCTCGTGGAGAAGTCCCCGCTGGCCGTGCTGAACGCCGCCGCCTCCACCTCCGGCCGCTACCCCAACGCCGGTCCGCAGATCCTCGTGGAGGCCGGGATCGTCCTCATCGACGGGCTGGGCCCGGAGCTGTTCGCGTCCGTCCGCGAGGGGGACCGTCTCACCCTGGACGGCGGCACCGTGCGGCTGGCCCCGGACCGGTCCCTGCACGGCACGCCGCAGGACGCGGCCAGCGTCGAACGGGACCTCGAGGCCGCCCGCGAGGGGCTCTCCCGCCAGCTCGAGCTGTTCGCCGAGAACACCATGGAGTACATGCTCAAGGAGAAGGACCTCCTGCTGGACGGCGTGGGCGCCCCGGACATCCGCACCGACGTCGACGGACGTCCCGTCCTCATCGTGGTGCGCGGCTACCACTACAAGGAGGACCTGCTCACGCTGCGCCCGTTCCTGCGCGAGAACCGCCCCGTGATCATCGGCGTGGACGGCGGCGCCGACGCCGTGCTCGAGGCCGGCTGGCGTCCCGACATCATCATCGGGGACATGGACTCCGTCTCGGACCGGGCCCTGCGCAGCGGCGCCGAGCTGGTCGTGCACGCCTATCGCGACGGCCGCGCCCCCGGCATGGCCCGCCTGGAGGAGCTGGGCCTGGCCCGGCGGGCCGTCCCCTTCCCGGCCTACGGCACGAGCGAGGACATCGCCATGCTGCTGGCCGACGAGAAGGGGGCCAGCGTGATCGTGGCGGTCGGCACCCACGGCACCCTCGAGGAGTTCCTCGACAAGGGACGCGCCGGCATGGGCTCCACGTTCCTGACCCGTCTGCGCGTGGGATCGAAGCTCGTGGACGCCAAGGGGGTCTCGCGGCTGTACCGCCAGCGGATCTCCAACCAGCAGCTCGCCTGGCTGGCCGTCGCAGGACTGCTGGCGCTGGGCGCCGCGCTCTGGGCGACCCCGGGAGGGCAGGCCCTGTTCCAGCTGCTGGGCGCCCGCATGGATGACATGCTGTCCTGGTTCACGGCGCTGTTCGCGCCGCGCACCGGAAGCTCGTAGGAGGCACCGCCCGTGATCGACTTCCGCTACCACCTGGTATCGCTGATATCCGTGTTCATCGCGCTCGCGATCGGCATCGTGCTGGGTGCCGGCCCCCTGCGCGAGAGCCTCGGCGACCAGCTCGCCGAGCAGGTCGAGCAGCTGCGCACCGAGAAGGACGACCTGCGCGCGGCCAACGAGGAGCTCACCGCCGACCGCGACCAGCTCACCGGCTACGTCGAGGCGAGCGCCCCGCAGCTGCTGGAGGGCACTCTGGACGGCACCACCATCGCCCTGGTCACCGAGCACGACTCCTCCCGCACCGAGGTCGAGGCCGTCGAGGCGAACATCGCCACCGCCGGCGGGACCGTCGGCCCGCGCATCACCCTGCAGCCGATGCTCTGGGCCCCGGACGCCTCCGCCCAGCGCCGCGACACCCTCGCCGATCTCCGGGCCGTCTCGCCGGAGCTGGTGCCGGCCGACGCCGATGACGACGTCACCGCGCTCACCGGCACGCTGGCCCGGCTGCTGTCCCCGGGAGCGGGCCCGGACGAGGAGGTGCGCGCGCAGGCGTGGCAGGTCCTCGTCGATCGCCAGGCCGTCACCGTGGACGGGGACCTGGTCCCCGTCGACGCGGTCGCCTACCTCGGCGCGGATCCGGCGGAGATGGTCGTGCCCACCGAGTCCGCCTCGGCCGCCGCGGAGCGGGCCCAGGCCCTGCTGGGCGTGCAGACCTCCTTCATGCTCGGTCTGGTAGACGCCGGCACCCCGGCCGTCGTCTCGGCCGTCACCCCGGAGGACAACAGCGCCGACGGGATCCTCGGGACGGTGCGCACCGACGCCCGCTTCCGGGACCTGTCCACCACCGACCGGCTCCAGCAGAGCGACGGCCCCGTCCTGACCGTCCTCGCGCTGGGCGAGCGCCTGCGCGGCGGCGTGGGGGACTACGGGACCGCGGCCGATGCCGACGCCCGCATCCCCGAGGTCGACTCCTCCGCGCCGATCATCGGCCAGGAGGAGCCCGCGGCGTCCGATGGCGGCGAAGGATGAGCCTGCGCGCGCGGGTGCGCCGCGAGCTCGCCCGGACCAACTACGCCGGGCGCACCGTGAGCCTCGCCGAGGGCGCGGCCGTCGTCGCCGGCGCCACGGCGGCGCTCGCGCTGGCCGGGCGGCCTCGAATGGCGGGGATGGTCGGGGGGATCGGCGTGCTCGGCCTCGTCGACGACCTCGTCGAGCCGCACCGACGCCGCGCCGACGGGGCCGCTCCCGCCAAGGGGCTGCGCGGCCACCTGCGGGCGCTGACGCGGGGGGAGGTGACCACCGGTGCGGTGAAGGTGCTGGGCATCCCGATCATCGCCCTGGCCGGGGTCGCCCCCGCCGGGCGGCCGGGGCCGATGACCCTCGTGGACGGCGCTCTCGTCGCCGGCGGCGCGAACCTCGTGAACCTGCTGGACCTGCGCCCGGGGCGTGCGCTGAAGGTCGTGCTGCCGCTGGCCGCCGTCCTCGCCGTGCGCGGGGAGCGCGCCGCGCCGGGCCCTGCGCCCGCCACGGGAGGCGACGGCGCCGCGGAGGGGACGGCGCGCCCCCGCGGACCCGCCCTGACGGCCCTTCTCGCCGGCGGCCTGGCCCTGCCTGCCGACCTGCGCGAGCACGGCATGCTCGGGGACGCGGGCGCCAACGCCCTGGGAGCCCTCGTCGCCGCCGCCGCGGTGCGGACGCTGCCTGCGCCGGCGCGGGTGGCCGCGCTGCTGGGCGTCGCCGGCCTCACGCTGGCCAGCGAGCGGGTCAGCTTCTCGCGGGTCATCGATGCGACGCCGGCGCTGCGCGCCCTGGACGGGATCGGTCGCCGCGCCGCGCCGGAGCCGGAGGCCGGCGCATGAGCGCATCGGCCCCCGGTCCCGAGATCCCGCCCGCGGCTCCCGCCGGCGCGGGGCTCGGCAGCGCGCCCTCGGCCGGGGGGCCGACGCTGCGCAGCACGATCCTCAAGGGCGCCGGCATCATCCTCGTGGTCACCGTGCTCGCCCGGATCGCCGGATTCCTGCGCAACCTCGTGTTCGGGGCGAGCGTGGGCGCCGGGGACGTGGGCACCGCCTACGCCAGCGCCAACCAGCTGCCCAACGTCCTGTTCGAGGTGGTCGCGGGCGGCGCGCTGGCGGCCGTCGTGGTGCCGCTGGTGGCCGGTCTCGTCCCCGGACCCGAGGGGCGACTCGCCGGGGAGGACCGCACCGAGGGGGAGCACCGCGCCGATCGCATCGTCTCGGCCCTCATGACCTGGACGATCCTCGGCATGCTGCCGCTGGTCGTCGTGCTGATCCTCCTCGCCGAACCGATCGCCCGGCTGCTGCTGAGCGGGGGAGAGGGCACCGAGCCGATGATCGTGCTCGGCGCCGATCTGCTGCGGATCTTCGCCGTGCAGCTGCCGATGTACGCCGTCGCGGTCATCCTCGGCGCCTACCTGCAGGCCCGCAGGCGCTTCTTCTGGCCCGCCCTGCTGCCGCTGCTCTCCTCCGTGATCGTGATGATCTCGTACCGGCTGTACGCCCTGGTGGTGCCGGGCGTCGCCACGGCCTCGACCATCGGCCCGGCGGGAACGCTCCTGCTGGGCTGGGGGACCACGGCCGGAGTGCTGGCCATGGCGCTCCCGGTGGTGATCGTCGCGCACCGTGCCGGCCTCCGCCTGCGCCCCACCCTGCGGATGCCCTCCGGCACCGGGCGCACCGCCCTGGCGCTGGCCGGCTCCGGCCTCGGGGCCGTCGGCGCCCAGCAGCTGGCCCTGGCCCTGGTGCTGGTGCTGGCCATGCGCGCCGGCGGCACGGGGACCCTGGTGGTCTTCCAGTACGCCTACGCGGTGTTCATGCTGCCCTTCGCCGTCCTCGTCGTGCCGCTGATGACCTCGACCTTCCCCCACCTGTCCGAGCAGCGCCTGACCGGGGACACCTGGGGATTCGCCCGGACCGCCACCTCCGCCGTGCGCCTCGTCGCCGGGGTCGCGACGGGGGGAGCCGCCGTGCTGGTCGCGGCGGCTCCGGCGATCGAGGAGTTCTTCCGCCTGCTGGACCGCGCCAACGCCCAGGGCGTCGGCGCCACCGTCGCCGCGCTCGGACTCGGGCTGGGCGGCTATGCCGTGACCATGCAGTGCACCCGGGTGCTCTCCGCCGCGGTGCGGGCGAAGGACGCGCTCGTGGTCGGGTCGATCGGCTGGGTCATCGCGGCCGCGCTGATCGTGCTGTTCACCCTGTCCTCGCCCACGCGCCGCGCCGCCGAGGCCTCCACGAGCTTCGGCATCGCGATCGCGATCGGCATGCTGTGCGCCGGCCTGCTGGGCATGTCGCGCATCAGCGAGCTGATCGAGGCCAGCGGCCGCCAGCACGCGCTGCGCCGCGTCACCGTCTTCGCGCCGCTGGCGCTCGTCGGCGGGGCCGTGCCCGGGTACTTCGTGAGCAGCCTGCTGCTGCACACCGGCATGTCGATGCTCGTGGTCGTGCTGATCGGCATCCTCGCCGGCGCCGTCGCCGGTGCTCTCGCCGGGGGAGTGCTCGCGGCCGCCTCTCCGGCCTCCGCCCGCCGGGGCCTGCGCCTGGCCCGGGCCCGGCTGCGCCGCCTGCGCAGGCGCGGATGAGCGCCCTCCCGTCCCGGCCCGGTGGGCCGCCCCGGAGCGCTTCCGCGCCCCGGCGCATCGTGCTGCTCGAGCCGACCGCCGTCGGCGGCCTCGCGGCGCACGTGCGCCAGGAGGAGGCGCTGCTGGAGTCCGCCGGGGTGCGCATCACCCGCCCCCCGGTCCGGATCGCCCCCCGCCCCGGTCCGCAGGACCTGGCCACCGTGCGGACCCTGCGTCGGATCCTGCGCCGGCCCGGGAGCGGGATCGCCGCGGTGCATGCCCACGGCCTGCGCGCGGGCGCCCTGGCCGGCCTGGCCCGGGGGCCGCGGGGGCGACGGCCGCTGCTCGTGGTCACCCTGCACAACCGGATCGCCGGCGGCATGGGCGTGCGGATCATCGGCGCGGCGCTGCTGCGCATCATCCGCGCGCGGGCCGATGCCGTCCTGACCGTCTCCCCGGATCTCGCGGCGGGCCTGGACGGCGTGCCGCGGGTCCTCCACGCCGTGGTCCCCGCGCCGGCGCCCGCTGCGGGGCACGAGGCGGGCACGGCCCGGGGGGCCGCGCCGCGCGCGCGTTCCGGCACGGCTGGTCTCGACGTGCTCGTGGTCGCGCGCCTCGCCCCGCAGAAGGGGCTGGACGTGCTGCTGGATGCCGTGCGCCTGCTCGTGGACCGTCGGGTCGACGTGCAGGTCCGGATCGCCGGGGACGGGCCCGAGCAGGCGGCGCTGGAGGCGAGGATCCGTGCCGAGAGCCTCCCCGTGCGGCTCCTGGGCCGGCGCGAGGACGTCCCCTCCCTGCTGGCCTCCTGCGACCTGGTCGTCTCCGCGGCGCGCTGGGAGGGGCAGCCCGTCTTCCTCCAGGAGGCGCTGCGGGCCGGCCGGGCGATCGTCGCCACCCGCGCGGGAGGTACCGAGCTGGTCACGGCCGATGCCGCCGCGCTGGTCCCCGTCGGGGACCCCGCGGCGCTCGCCGAGGCGATCGCCGCCATGGCCGACCCGTCCGTGCGCCGCCGCGCCGAGCAGGCATCGGCCCGGCGGGCCCGGGAGCTCCCCGGAGCGGCGGAGATGTCCGCCCAGCTGCTCGAGGTCCTCGGCATCGGCCCGGCCGCGGGCACCCCGCCGCGGGCCGGCGGGACTCCGATGAGAGATGACGCACCGTGATGCGGCCCGCCGTCGGCGGCGTGTCCTGGCCGCAGCCCCGAGCCCGATGGTAGGTTGACAATCCGTGGCAGACACCGACGCGCAGACCCCCCGAACCGGCCGAGCTCCGCAGCGAATCGCTGCGTCCCAGAGCACTGGCGCCAAGCCGTTCCGCAACACCGGAACCACCAAGCACATCTTCGTCACCGGCGGTGTCGTCTCGAGCCTGGGCAAGGGGCTGACCGCCTCCTCCCTGGGCATGCTGCTGCGCAGCCGGGGCCTGCGGGTGACGATGCAGAAGCTCGACCCCTACCTCAACGTCGACCCCGGCACGATGAACCCGTTCCAGCACGGCGAGGTGTTCGTGACCGAGGACGGCGCGGAGACCGACCTCGACATCGGCCACTACGAGCGGTTCCTGGACGAGAACCTCAGCGCCGACGCGAACGTCACCACCGGGCAGGTGTACTCCAACGTCATCGCCAAGGAGCGCCGCGGCGAGTACCTCGGCGACACCGTGCAGGTCATCCCCCACATCACCGGGGAGATCAAGGAGCGCATGCGCTCCCAGGCCGGCGACGACGTCGACGTGATCATCACCGAGATCGGCGGGACCGTCGGCGACATCGAGTCCCAGCCCTTCCTCGAGGCCGCCCGGCAGGTGCGCCAGGACGTCGGCCGCGACAACGTCTTCTTCATCCACGTCTCCCTGGTGCCGTTCATCGGCCCCTCCAAGGAGCTCAAGACCAAGCCGACCCAGCACTCCGTGGCCGCCCTGCGCAACATCGGCATCCAGCCCGATGCCATCGTGCTGCGCGCCGACCGCGAGCTGCCCGCCTCGGTGAAGTCGAAGATCTCCTCCATGTGCGACGTCGACCTCGACGCCGTCGTGGTCTGCCCCGACGCCCCGTCCATCTACGACATCCCCCACGTGCTGCACGACGAGGGGCTGGACGCCTACGCGATCCGCCGCCTCGACCTGCTCAGCCACGACGTCGACTGGAGCCTGTGGGACTCGCTCCTCCAGCGCGTGCACCAGCCCGAGTACGAGGTCACCGTCGGCCTGGTCGGCAAGTACATCGACCTGCCCGACGCCTATCTCTCGGTCACCGAGGCCCTGCGCGCCGGCGGCTTCCACCACTCGACCCGGGTGAACATCCGCTGGATCCCCTCGGACGAGTGCGCGACCCCGGAGGGCGCCCACGCGGCCCTCAAGGACGTCGACGCGATCGTCGTTCCCGGCGGCTTCGGCGTCCGCGGCCTGGACGGGAAGATCGGGGCCCTGCGCTACACCCGCGAGAAGGGCATCCCCAGCCTCGGGATCTGCCTGGGCATGCAGACGATGGTCATCGAGTACGCCCGCTCGGTGCTCGGCTGGGAGGACGCGAACTCCACCGAGTTCGACGCCGCCACCACGCACCCCGTGATCGCGACCATGGCCGAGCAGGAGAGCATCGTCGCCGGCTCCGGGGACATGGGCGGGACCATGCGCCTGGGGTCCTACGACCACCAGCTCACGGAGGGCAGCCTCGCCGCGAGCATCTACGGCAGCACCCTCGTCGCCGAGCGGCACCGCCACCGCTACGAGGTCAGCAACGCCCACCGTCCCCAGCTCGAGAAGGCCGGCCTGGTCATCTCCGGCGTCTCCGCCGACCGCAGCCTCGTCGAGTTCGTCGAGCTGCCGGTGGACGTGCACCCGTACTACATCGGCACCCAGGCGCACCCGGAGCTCAAGTCCCGGCCCACGCGCTCGCACCCGCTGTTCGCCGGTCTGATCGGCGCGGCGATCGAGCTGCAGAAGTCCACCCGGCTCCTCGAGGTGCACGGCGCCGCGCTGCCGGCCTCCGACGGCGCGGAGCCGGCGCAGGTCGCCGCCACCGCCGATCCGGTCGAGGAGGACTGACCCCGTGACGGAGGCATCGGCACCGGCGCAGCCCGCGGCCCCGCTGCAGGACGCGCCGGGCCGCCGCCCCGTCGCCCGGAGCACCACCGTCTTCGAGGGGGCCATCTTCGACGTGGTCCGCGAGGACGTCGACTTCACCGCCCAGGTGCGCTTCACCCGCGAGTACCTGCGCCACTCCGGCGCGGTCGCCGTGCTCGCCCTGGACGAGGGCGAGAACGTGCTCATGATCCGCCAGTACCGCCATCCCGCGGGCGCGGAGCTGTGGGAGATCCCCGCCGGGCTGCTGGACGTGGCCGGCGAGGACCCTGTCGCGGCGGCCGCCCGCGAGCTCGCCGAGGAGACCGGTCATGCCGCCTCGACGTACGAGCCGCTGGTGACGCTGCGCCCCAGCCCGGGCTGCAGCGACGAGACGATCGAGGTCTTCCTCGCCACCGGGCTCAGCGCCCTGGTCGAGGACGACTACGAGCGCACCGACGAGGAGGCGGGGATCCTCCTGCGGAGGGTCCCGCTGGTCGAGGCGGCCTCCGCCGCCCTGTCCGGGCGCATCACCAACGCCACCGCCGTCGCCGCGATCCTCGCCGCCCGAGCCCGCCGCGCCTGAACCCCGCGCCCCGTGCGGGAAGCGCCGTATGGGGGCCGCCGACGGCCGCGGTGCTCAGTCCTCCGCGGTGATCGGGGTGCGCACGAGGACCGGCGCGACGAGCTCGGCCTGCCAGGGGCGGGCGCCGAGCGCCCGCAGCTCCTCGCGCACGGCGTCCTCGTCCCCGGCGTGCGCGTGCTCCCACACCCACTGCCGCAGCAGGGACGGGGTGATGAGGTTCTCCGTCGGGAGGCGGAGCTCATCGGCCAGCTCGCCCACGGCCTCCCGCAGGGGGAGGTAGCGCTCCCAGACCTCGGGATGCTTCTTGGGCCACAGCTTGTGCGGGGGCGGAGAGACGGCCTGCGCGCGCCGGGGCAGATGGCCGGCGGGCAGGTCGAGCCCCGAGCGCGCCGCCTTCCACCAGGTGTCCTTGCGCCGCAGCTGCGGCGGCAGGGCGGCGTCGAAGGCGGCCTTGCCCAGCGTCGCGGCCTTGGCCGCGGCCACGATCGACCGGTCCTTGATGATCAGGTGCGGGGAGAGGTCCTCGTGGCGTGCGATCTCGTCGCGGCGCTCCCACATGGCGCGGGCCGCGGCCATCTGCTTGGGGCTGCGCAGCGCGCCGATGCCGCGCACGGACCGCCAGGGCTCGGCGGGCCGCTCCGGGACGGGGCGGGTGCGCAGATGCTCGAACTCCTCGCGGGCCCAGCGGCTCTTGCCCTGCTCCTCGAGGCGTGCCGCGAGCACCTCGCGGACCTCGACGAGCACCTCGACGTCCAGGGCCGCGTAGGTCAGCCAGCTCTCCGGCAGGGGCCGCTTGGACCAGTCCGCCGCGGAATGCTCCTTGGCCAGGACCAGCTGCTGGGTGTCCTCGACGACCGCGCCGAGGCTCACCCGCTCCATCCCCAGCAGGCGGGCGGCGAGCTCGGTGTCGAACAGCTCGTCCGGGTGCAGGTCCAGCTCGGCCAGGCTCGGCAGATCCTGGGTGGCCGCATGCAGCACCCACTGACGGCCCTGCAGGGTGCGCCGCAGGGTGTCCGGCACGGTGAAGGGGAGGGGGTCGATGAGCGCCGTGCCGGCGGCGCGCGTGCGCAGCTGGATCAGGTAGGCCCGGGCGCTGTAGCGGTAGCTCGAGGCGCGCTCGACGTCGACGGCGACGGGCTCCTCGGGAGCGGCCGCTGCCGCCTCGCACCACTCCAGCAGCGGCTGGATGCGATCGATCACGGCGGGCAGGCCGTCACGGGGCTCGCGCAGCCGGCGGGTCGCGGAGACCTCGGCGCTGTCGGAGACGGTCACGGGCGGTCTGCTCCATCCTGGCGCGGCGCGGTGGCGCGATGAGAGGTGCGCAGGGCGGCGACCTCCGGCGGTGCCGGCGGAAGGCCTCCGGCGGCGGCGAGCATCGCGGCCCAGGCGGCGAAGTGCGGGCCCAGGTCCTCCCCGGAGGGGGTCCACGACACCCGCATCTCGACGTCGACGGTCGAGGGACGCTCGGCCAGGGCGCCGTAGGACTGGGAGACCACGCGGGTGGCGGTGCAGCCCAGCTCGAGGGCCCCGGCATCGTGGAGCTCGAGGGACTCGGTCACCCAGCTCCAGGCGACGTCCCCGAGCATGGACTCGACGGCGAACTCGGGTTCGAGCTGCGCCTGGACGAGCACCACCATGCGATAGGTCCCCTTCCAGCTCTCCTGGCCGGCGGGGTCGTGCAGGACGACGATGCGGCCGGCGGCGAGCTCCTCGTCATGCAGGACGATCTCGCCGGTGGCGGCCCAGGCGTGCGGCGCCATCCGGGAGGGGGCGGGGATCTCCTCCCACTGCAGCTCGGGCCGCAGCCGCGCATCCTGCATGGCCGCGATCGAGGCGCGGAAGGACTCATCGCTGCTGCGGAAACGGTGCACGGACACGCGGCGAGGCTATCGGCACGGACGGGCGGTGCGGGGCAGGCGCGCCGTGCGGCGGCGGGGAGCCCTGCGTCACCCTCGGACGCACCCGTCCGGGAGGCGCGCTCCGACGGCGGATGCGCCCCGCGGGCGGGCCCGGCCGCGGGATCAGTCCTGGAGCTTCAGCGAGATGGAGTTGATGCAGTAGCGCTCGTCGGTGGGGGTGGGGAAGCCCTCGCCCTCGAAGACATGGCCCAGGTGCGAGCCGCAGCGTGCGCACCGCACCTCGACCCGGCGCATGCCCAGCGAGGTGTCCTCGAGCAGCTCCACGGCGTCGGAGTCCGCCGGGGCCCAGAAGGCGGGCCAGCCGCAGTGGGCGTCGAACTGCTCGCCGGCGGTGAACAGCTCGGCGCCGCAGGCGCGGCAGGCGTAGGTGCCGGCGGGCCGCACCTCCTCGTACTCGCCGGTGAAGGGGCGCTCGGTGCCTCCCTCGCGCAGGACGTGGAACTCGGCGGGGGACAGGCGCCGGCGCCATTCCTCCTGGCTGATGGCCACGGGGTACGGGCCCTGGCCGATGGGGGTGTCGTTCATGCGCGCCTCCCGGCGGCGAGCACCGCGCGCGGCTGCAGGTGCAGCACGGCGGCGTCGAGGTCGTCCTCCAGCTCATGGGCCCATTCATCGGCCGCAGCGGCGCCCCCGGCCCCGTCGCTGAACAGGATCACGGCCTGGCTGCGACAGCCGGCGGCGAGCGCGGCCCGGACCGCGGCCAGCGGGGCGGCGGTGCATTCGGCGCCGACGATCTCGCAGCCGGCGGCGCGGAACGCCTTCTCGACCGAGGGGAGGATGCGCGGGCCGTCGGCATCGGCCCCGCAGGTGCCTGCGAGGTCGCGCGCGGGATCCCGGGGGACGACGACGCGCACCGCGGGGGGAGCGGCGCCGGCGTCCGGATCCATGTCCGGGGAGAGGCCCAGGTACTCCAGGGCGCTCATGGCGTCCGCCGCCTCGAGCGGTGCACCGGCCAGGACGATGAACGAGCTGTGCATGGGAGCGATCCTACGCCGCTGGATAGACTCCGGAGCATGATGCGAGCCACGCCCTTCGACCGCATGCTCCGGCCCCGCTCCGAACAGGGACGATGGGCTCGCGCGACGGCCGTCGGAACGGCCGGAGCAGGTGTGGCGTTCGTCATCAGCGCCGGGATGCTCGCGGTGGGGGCCCGGGTGATGGCCCGCCTGCCGCTGGTGCCCAACCAGTCGATGCGCCATCGCCCCGATGTCCCGGTCCGTGCCGTGCACGCCGACCGCGTGCACCTGGACGAGACCCCGGAGACCGCCCGCGGCGGGTACATGGCGCTGCGCCAGCAGGGCGGCGCCGTGCACTGGCGCCTGGGACCGGTGACGGGCCGCCCCACGCCGACCACCGTGTCCCGCCCGGTGATCGGCCGGGACACCGCCGCTCCGCTGGAGGTCGGCCGCGCGGCGACGAACGGGTTCTTCTGGGCGGGCACTCCCGCGACGGCGCACGGACTGGCGACGGAGGAGGTCGAGGTCGGCTCCCCGGTCGGTCCGATGCCCGCCTGGCTGGTGCGGTCGCACGACGACCGGGGCGCGGAGTCGGACACGTGGGCGATCCTCGTGCACGGCCACGGCGCCACCCGCGGGGAGGCGCTGCGGGCCCTTCCTCTGCTGCACGCCCTGGGCATCACCACCCTCACCATCACCTACCGCAACGACACCGGCGCACCCGATTCCGCGGATCGCATGATGCACCTGGGCGCTGCGGAATGGGAGGACGCCGAGGCGGCGGTC
>Ga0302349_1001814_pt1 | contig 15052 bp, 11 predicted proteins | sample PhyAR1_FD_202176 | JGI IMG/M metagenome (GOLD analysis project Ga0302349, IMG submission 202176) | Leaf surface microbial communities from alfalfa plants in UC Gill Tract Community Farm, Albany, California, United States - DLSL A.R1... | ecosystem: Host-associated > Plants > Phyllosphere >...
AGATTTATAGCATTTTGCCTGATGGGTAATCAATAGCAGGATATGCTTCGTTTTGGGTTGATTTAGGTTTATCACAATGAAAAGTGATCGCGATCAGGAGGAATATGTTAATCAGAGGTGAAGGTAAAAAACAGCCGGGCAACAAGGTGCCCGGCCGGAATTGCGTGACAACGTCACTGATTACTCAGCACGCTGCGGTACCTTACGCACCGGGGCATCGCCGGCAACGTAATAGCGGGCGGTGCTGCGCGGCAGCGGATCGCGACCACGGATGATATCGGCAATCTTCTCGCCAATCATAATAGTGGTGGCGTTGAGGTTACCGGTGATGATCAACGGCATGATCGACGCATCGACCACGCGTAAGCCTTCGAGGCCATGCACTTTGCCTTCCCCATCGACCACGGACATCTCGTCGTAACCCATCTTACAGGTGCCGCACGGGTGATAAGCGGTTTCGCCGTGGTTACGCACGAACTCATCCAGCTGCTCGTCAGTCTGGCACTCCAGCCCCGGACTGATTTCACGGCCGCGGTATTTATCCAGCGCCGGCTGGTTAATGATCTCACGGGTGATACGAATCGCATCACGGAACTCGTGCCAGTCCTGCTCATGCGACATGTAGTTGAACAGAATGGCCGGATGCCGGCGCGGATCGCGTGACTTCAGGCGAACGTGACCACGGCTCGGTGAGCGCATTGAGCCGACGTGACACTGGAAACCGTGTGCATCGACCGCATTCGAACCGTTGTAGTTAATCGCCACCGGCAGGAAGTGATACTGAATATTCGGCCAGCTGAACTCTTCACGGCTGCGGATAAAGCCACCCGCTTCAAACTGGTTGCTGGCGCCAATTCCGCTGCCGTTGAACATCCATTCGGCACCGATTTTCGGCTGATTCCACCATTTCAGGGCCGGATAGAGCGACACCGGCTCTTTGCATTCATACTGCAGATACATCTCCAGATGGTCCTGCAGGTTTTCACCCACGCCTGGCAGATCGTGCACCAGTGGGATATCAAACTGCTTCAGCAGTTCAGGCGAACCGACGCCGGAACGCTGCAGGATCTGCGGCGAAGCGATGGCGCCAGCGCACAACAGCACCTCGCGACGCGCGGTCACTTTGTTGATGCTGTTGCTGTCACCCTGCAGATACTCCACGCCGACCGCACGTTTGCCGTCGAACACAATCCGATCGGTGGTGGCATGGGTAATGATTTTCAGGTTTGGCCGGCCTTTAGCCTGATCCAGGTAGCCGCGCGCGGTGCTGGAACGGCGTCCCTGCGGCGTCACGGTGCGGTCCATCGGACCAAAACCTTCCTGCTGGAAACCGTTGAGATCGTCGGTGCGCGGATAACCCGCCTGCACACCGGCTTCAATCATCGCTTCAAACAGCACGTTATTGCCCGCTTTTGGTGTCGCCACACAAACCGGACCGTCACCGCCGTGGAACTCATTCGGGCCGATATCGCGGGTTTCCGCTTTACGGTAGTAGGGCAGGCAGTCGGGATAGCTCCAGTGCTCCAGACCGGGCGCGGTGGCCCAGTTGTCGAGATCCATCGCATTACCGCGGATATAACACATGCCGTTAATCAGCGACGAACCGCCCAGACCTTTGCCGCGACCACACTCCATGCGGCGATTGTTCATGTAAGGCTCAGGTTCGGTTTCGTACGCCCAGTTATAACGTTTTCCCTGCAAGGGATAGGCCAGCGCCGCAGGCATCTGGGTCCTGAAATCAAATCGATAATCCGGGCCGCCCGCTTCCAGCAACAGCACATTCACGTTGCTGTCCTCGGTCAGACGGGTGGCCAAAACGTTCCCTGCGGATCCGGCTCCAATAATGATGTAATCAAATTCCATTCATCGTTCCTCAGGTTTTAATGATTAAAATACGGACTGAAAACGCGACAGCTCAACCTGCACTGACTTCACCTGGGTATAGCTTTGCAGCGTCATCAGGCCATTTTCGCGTCCAATGCCGGAGTGCTTGTAGCCACCGACCGGCATTTCCGCCGCCGATTCGCCCCAGGTATTGATCCAGCAGATGCCAGCTTCGATCTGGTGGATCACGCGGTGCGCCCGGTTCAGATCCTGGGTCACCAGACCGGCAGCCAGACCAAAGTCGGTGTCGTTGGCGCGGCGGATCACCTCTTCTTCGCTGTCGTAGCTCAGGATGGACATCACCGGTCCGAAGATCTCTTCACGGACGATCTTCATCTCATCGCGGCAGTCGGTGAACACCGTTGGGGCCACCCAGGCACCCTGATCGAATTCGCCACCGGTCAGGCGTTTACCGCCGCACAGCAGCCGCGCGCCTTCAGCAATGCCGGATTCGATGTAGCGCATCACGTTATCGCGATGGCTGAAGCTGACCATCGGGCCAAAGTTGGTCTCCGGCTGGCGCAGATCGCCGGCCCGGATGCGGGCGACGCGCTCGCTGATTTTGGCTTCGAACGCCGCCTGCAGTTTTGTCGGAATAAACACTCGGGTACCGTTGGTGCAGACCTGGCCGGAACTGTAGAAGTTCGCCATCATGGCGATGTCAGCCGCCAGATCGAGGTCCGCGTCGTCGAAGATGATCAGCGGCGATTTACCGCCCAGCTCCATGGTGACCTCTTTCAGCGTCGATCCCGCCGCGTTAGCCATTACTTTTTTGCCGCTGACTACGCCGCCGGTAAACGATACTTTATCGATGCCCGGATGTTCGGTCAGCAACTGGCCGGTGACCGAGCCGATGCCCGGCAACACGTTGAATACGCCGTCCGGCAGGCCCGCTTCGGTGTAGATTTCCGCCAGTTTCAATGCGGTCAGTGGCGTGACTTCGCTGGGTTTGAAAATCATCGCGTTGCCGGCCGCCAGTGCGGGTGCGGATTTCCACAGCGCGATCTGAATCGGGTAGTTCCAGGCACCGATACCGGCGACCACGCCCAGCGGTTCACGGCGGGTATAGACGAAAGAGGTGTCACGCAGTGGGATCTGCTGACCTTCCAGCGCCGGTACCAGACCGGCGTAATATTCCAGCACGTCCGCGCCGGTGACGATGTCGACGCTGGCGGTTTCGCTCAGCGGTTTACCGGTATCCAGCATCTCCAGCTCAGCCAGTTCATCGTTACGTTCACGCAGAATATCGACGGCGCGGCGCAAAATGCGTGAACGCTCCATGGCGGTCATCGCGGCCCAGATTTTCTGGCCTTTTCTGGCTGCGGCAACGGCGCGATCAACATCCTGCTGACCGGCAGCGTGAACCTCGGCCAGCACCTCGCCGTTGGCCGGATTGATGGTCTGGAACGTTTCGCCAGACGTCGCGGCAACGTAAGCGCCATCGATATAGAGTTTCTGCTCGGTAAATCGGGACATGTTATCTCCTTCCGTTATTCGTGCTCGCCAGCCAGTTGCTGACGGATGAATTGGGTAGTCAGTGTGCGGGCTACCACCGGCTTAAACGGCTTCCCGCTCAGCGCGGCGCGTAACCATAAGCCGTCGATCAGGGCGGCCAGCCCATGTGCGGCGAGACGCGCCTGTTCCAGCGGCAGTTCGCGGCGAAATTCGGCGACCAGCGTCGAGTAAAGTCGTCGACTGCTGACCCGCTCAAGTCGATTCAGCTGGGGCTGATGCATACTGCTTGCCCAGAAATCGAGCCAGGCTTTCATCGCGGCGCTGTGCACCTGGGTTTCATCAAAATTGCCGTCGACGATTGCCCGCAGACGCTGCTCTGCCGGGGCATCAGCCAGCGGCTGCAGCCGGGCTGAAACCGCATCGCGCAGCTGGCGCGTCACATCACGCATCGTCGCTTCCAGCAGGCCGTTCTTATCTTTGAAGTAGTGACTGATGATGCCGGTCGACACACCCGCACGGCGGGCAATCTGGGCGATGGTGGCATCGTTAATCCCCACTTCGTTAATCGTGCTCAGGGTCGCATCAATCAATTGCCGACGTCGTATCGGCTGCATCCCCACCTTTGGCATAGCTCCAGCTCCACCCTCAAATCGAGTGCCTATTAAAACTTTTTTTGATTGCACGTTCAATATAAAAAGAAAAGTTGTTAGGATGCTGTTCTTTAAATGTAGCGAAAGCGCAACGGCATTGAGTGCTAAAATAGACTCGTTTGCCGAAGCGGCAAATCAGGAAAAGAGAGTACAACAACAGGCCGCACGGCGCGTCAGCCGCAGGCGGCGACATTTACCCATTGCATATTTTCAGGAAAACTAACCAGAGGTAATCGATGAATAATCCACCTGCCGGTGAAAAAGACAGACTCAATCCCGTTGTGTTCTACACCTCTGCCGGATTGATTCTGACGTTTTCACTTGTGACGATTCTCTACAGCGATCTGGCCGGCGGCTGGATCCTCTCGGCGGTGAACTGGGTCTCCGCGACCTTCGGCTGGTACTACATGCTGGCTGCTACGCTCTACATCGTGTTTGTGCTCTACATGGCCTGTTCACGGTTTGGCTCGATCAAACTGGGGCCGGAGCAGTCCAAACCCGAATTTAGCGTGCTGAGCTGGTCGGCAATGCTGTTTGCCGCCGGTATCGGTATCGATCTGATGTTCTTCTCGGTCGCCGAACCGGTGACCCAGTACATGCAGCCGCCGGAAGGGGCGGGGCAGACGCTGGAGGCCGCACGCCAGGCGATGGTCTGGACGCTGTTCCACTACGGCCTGACCGGCTGGTCGATGTATGCGCTGATGGGCATTGCGCTCGGCTACTTCAGCTATCGCTATAACCTGCCGCTGACCATTCGTTCGGCGCTCTATCCGATATTTGGTAAACGTATCTACGGCCCGATTGGACATACCGTGGATATCGCTGCGGTGGTCGGCACCATTTTTGGTATCGCCACCACGCTCGGCATCGGGGTGGTACAGCTCAATTACGGGCTGAAAGTGCTGTTTGATATTCCGGAAGGGCTGACCGCGCAGACGGCGCTGATTGTGCTGTCGGTGGTGATCGCCACGATTTCAGTGACCTCCGGCGTCGACAAAGGGATTCGTATCCTGTCAGAGCTGAACGTGGTGCTGGCGCTGGGCCTGATCCTGTTTGTGCTGTTCTTCGGTAATACCGAATTTCTGCTGAATGCACTGGTGCTGAACGTCGGCGATTACATCAACCGCTTCATGGGCATGACGCTCAATACCTTTGCCTTTGATCGACCGACGCAATGGATGAATAGCTGGACGCTGTTCTTCTGGGCATGGTGGGTCGCCTGGTCACCGTTTGTCGGGCTGTTCCTGGCGCGTATCTCCCGGGGTCGTACTATCCGCGAGTTTGTGCTCGGTACGCTGATCATTCCGTTTACCTTTACGCTGCTGTGGCTGTCGGTATTTGGCAACGCCGCGCTCTACCAGATCATTCACGGTAATGCCGGTTTCGCGCAGGAAGTGATGGCCCATGCCGAACGCGGTTTCTATAGCCTGCTGGCGCAATACCCGGCGTTTAAACTCAGTGCCTCGGTCGCGACCATTACCGGGATGCTGTTTTACGTCACCTCGGCCGACTCCGGTTCGCTGGTGCTGGGTAACTTCACCTCAAAGCTGAAGGATATCAACAGCGATGCGCCAAACTGGCTGCGTATTTTCTGGTCGATTGCGATCGGGGTACTGACGCTGAGTATGCTGATGACCAACGGGATCTCTGCGCTGCAGAACACCACGGTGATCATGGGGCTGCCGTTCAGTTTCGTCATCTTCTTTGTGATGGCCGGACTGTATAAATCGCTGAAGGTGGAGGACCACCGTCGCGCCAGTGCCACGCGTGATACGGCACCTTATCTGGCCCATGCCACCGATCGTCTGACCTGGAAAAAGCGCCTGTCGCGCCTGATGAATTATCCTGGCTCGCGTTATACCCAGCAGATGATGGAAAACACTATCTATCCGGCGATGCAGGAAGTGGCGAAAGAGCTGGAGCTGCGCGGTGGTGGCGTCACGCTGGAAAAAGTGGCACCGGATGATAACAATCCGATTGGCTATCTGGACCTGCGCGTCCACCTTGGCGAAGAGCAGGATTTTGTCTATCAGGTCTGGCCGCAGCAATACTCGGTTCCGGGCTTTACCTATCGCGCCCGCAGCGGTAAATCGACCTATTACCGGCTGGAAACCTTCCTGCTGGAGGGCAGCCAGGGTAACGATTTGATGGACTACAGCAAAGAGCAGGTGATCATCGATATTCTCGATCAGTATGAGCGCCACCTGAACTTTATCCATCTCAACCGTGAGGCGCCGGGCAGTAATATCACCTTCCCGAGCATGTAACTGTCAGCCCGTAAACTCTGTTGTTTACGGGCTTTTTTTATCGCCGGTGCGGCGATCCTGCGTCGCATCGGTGACAAATCGGCTATATTCAGGGCTTACTGGCCTGATGCCTGCCAGATGTAGACAGGGAGTCGTATGCGTAAAATATTCAGTACGTTTCTGCCGTTGTACACCACCACGCTGCTGATGCTGCTGGGGTCGGGCCTGTTAACCACCTATGTTTCACTCCGGCTCGCCAGTGAGCAGGTCAATGGCGCGCTGATCGGTGCGATTATCGCCGCTAACTACATCGGGCTGGTGATTGGTGGCAAAGTCGGGCACAACCTGATCGCCCGCGTCGGTCATATTCGCGCTTACGTTGCCTGTGCCGGGATTATTACCGCCTCGGTCATTGGTCACGGGCTGACTGATTTTATTCCGCTGTGGGTCTTCCTGCGCCTGATTATCGGGCTGTGCATGATGTGTCAGTACATGGTGCTGGAGAGCTGGCTCAACGATCAGGCGGAATCGTCGCAGCGCGGCGTGATTTTTGGTTTTTACATGGTCGCTACCTATCTCGGTCTGAGCGGCGGGCAGGTGATCCTCAGCCTGCAAAGCGGCTTTGACGTCAGCACGCTGCTGATTGTGGCGCTCTGTTTTGCTCTCTGTCTGGTGCCGATTGCGCTCACCACCCGTACCCATGTTCAGCCAATGTCGCCCGCGCCGATGGAGCTCGGCTACTTCATTCGCACCATTCCTAAACTGCTCGGGACCACGCTGGTGACCGGCATGGTCATCGGCGCTTTTTATGGTCTGGCGCCGGTTTACGGCAGCAGTAAAGGTTTTACCACCAGCCAGACCGGCTACTTTATGAGCCTGACTATCTTTGCCGGGCTGGTGTCGCAGTTTCCGCTCAGCTGGCTGTCGGATCGTTATGACCGTCAGCGGCTGCTGTTCTGCATGGCTATCCTGTTTGCCGTGGCCTGCGTGCCGCTGGTACTGTTGCCGCATCTGACCTTTAACTGGATGATCGGCATCGCCTTTGTCGCCAGTATGATGCAGTTTTCGCTCTATCCGTTGCAGGTGGCGCTGGCGAACGATCAGGTCGCTGCTGAACGGCGGGTCTCGTTAACCGCCTGTCTGCTGATGGCGTTTGGCATTGGTGCCAGTATTGGCCCGCTGGTGATCGGGGCGCTGATACAGCCATTTGGCAGCAATATGCTCTACCTGTTCTTTAGCCTGTGCGCGCTGGTGATTGCCGGACTGAGTTATGTCAAAGCCCCAGGACCGCTGCCCACTACTGAAGTGCCATTGCCGCATGTGGTGATGCCGGATAGCCTCGCCACCTCACCGCTGGGTGCGGCGTTGATCCCCACGCTGGAAGAGGAGGTGATCCAGGCATCAATGGGCAACAGCGAGCCTGAGCCGGACGAAGAGCAGGAAGAGGGGGAAGATCAGCGCGAAGATGCGCCGTTAAAATAACCACAGTCGGGGCGTGGCGGCACCGGTCGCCGCCAGCGCTCCCGATAAGTTCCAGTGATTGCTCAGATGAGAGGCTCGACAATCGCGCCTCGCCAGGCGAAGCTGGTGAACTCGTCTTCGTCTGGATAAACACCATGCTGGAACTTCGCCCCAACTGTGAACGCTGTGACACCGATTTGCCGCCAGCCTCGACCGAGGCGCGCATCTGCTCGTTTGAATGCACCTTTTGCGCAGCGTGCGCCGAACAGTCACTGAACCATCTCTGCCCCAACTGTGGCGGTGAACTGGTGCGGCGGCCGATTCGTCCGGCAGAAAAGCTGGTAAAATTTCCGGCTAAAACCCGCGCCTGAGCCGTTTCTGGCCCAAATGACACGGGTTATTTTCTGTACAGAATAGTCTTAAGGCGGCGATATCGCTATGATGCAGGTCGTCCCTGACAGAGCTACCACCTTTACTGAGTGCCGGAGATAAGCGCCGGAAGGGACAATCCTTTTCTGGCGCCTGACTGGCTCTCTGTTGCCGCGCAGCCCATCGCCCCGATCTATACTTCAGCTATCGTCCTTAATCCTCCGCTGAAGGTCACACTATGCACTATCACTATCTCAACGGTGAAAACTGGGACAGGATCTGGATTGTCGGCGATCTGCACGGCTGTCGTCGCGAACTTGATGCGCTGTTATTGCGTCATCAGTTCAATCCGCAACAGGATTTACTGCTGTGTACCGGTGATTTAATCGATCGGGGTGAAGAGAGCGCGGGTTGTCTGGCACTGCTTGGCGAACCCTGGTTTCGCTGTGTGCGCGGTAACCATGAGGAGATGGCGCTGTCGGCGTTACAGGGTCACGACGTGGCGCTCTGGCAGATGAACGGCGGTGACTGGTTCTGGCAACTGCGCGGTGCGGCACTGATCAGTGCGCGTCACGCTCTGCTGCGCTGTCGTGAACTGCCGCTGATTCTGCATCTGCAGCTTGAGCAGCGCATTATCGTGGTGGCCCATGCCGATTATCCTTCAGCCCGCTACGGCTGGGAAAAACCGCTTAACTGGCAGGATGTGGTGTGGAGTCGCCGCCGGCTGCAGGCGATAGAATCGGGTCAGCGGGGCGCGATTGAAGGCGCCGACGCTTTTTACTTCGGACACACGCCCCTCCAGCAGCCGCTGGAGGTGGATAATCTGCATTACATCGATACCGGCGCGGTGTTTGGCAATCACCTGACGCTGATTCAGCTGCAGTGACCTAGCGGAACAGACGCCCGTCACGCACCAGTTCGCGCGGATAACTGTTTTTAATCCGGCTCCCGACTTTTTTCGCCAGCCCCAGCGGTTGCCGCTGCCAGGTGACAATCATCTCATCACGCGTTACCGCCGTTTCCGGATAGATATCGCGGCCGCGATACCACTCCTCAGCTTCTGCGGCGCTGAGTTCAAACGTTTGTTCCGGTGCGGGTTGGGCCAGCGCGATCACCGCTTCATGTTGCCAGCGATAGCCTTTAGCAAAGGTTTCGGCCAGTTTCAGGCCAATCCGCGAGAAGCGCACTCTACCCAGCAGCGGTGTCACGGCGGCGGGGAACAGCCAGATCTCTTTATCGCGTTGCCACAGTTCCAGTGAGTCATCCCATTTGATCGAGACAGCGGCAGCGGCCTGCCGGATTTCGCTTTCCAGCTTGCGGCTGAGGTGGGAGAACGGCAGCTTACCGACTTTGTAAGTCGGCGCAGGCAGCGGCTCAACCGGGGCAGTTTTGCGCAACCGCGCCACGAAAAAGCCCTCGCTGTCGAACAGCTGCGGAAAGACGTGCAGATAGCCCTCAGGCGTTGCAGCCTGCGCGGCACCCTCAAACAGCTGATCGAGCGGCATCACCTCGACAGCATCGGGATAGCGCTGTAGCAGCCAGGCGATGACCTGCTGATTCTCGAGCTGATTGAGCGTACAGGTCGAATAGACCAGCGTCCCGCCGGGCTTCAGCGCGTGAAAGGCGCTGTCGATCAGGTCGCGCTGGGTCGCGGCTATCTGTGCGGTACTCTCCAGCGTCCAGTTTTTCAGCGCATCAGCATCCTTTCGCACCACGCCTTCGCCAGAGCAGGGCGCGTCGAGCAGTATCGCGTCAAACTGTTCCGGCAGCGCCGGGCCGAAAACCCGGGCATCAAAGTGGGTCAGGGCGCTGTTGCTGACGCCGCAACGGCTGATATTGGCGTGCAGCACTTTAACCCGGCTGGCGGAAAACTCATTCGCCAGAATGACGCCCTGGTTATTCATCCGCGCGGCAATCTGGGTGGTTTTCGATCCGGGCGCGGCGGCCATGTCCATCACTGCCGTGGCCTCAGGCTGTGCATCAAACAGCGCGGTAACCGGCAGCATCGAACTGGCTTCCTGAATATAGAACAGGCCGCTGAGGTGTTCAGCTACGCTGCCGAGCGGCAGGCTCTCATCTTCACGGCTGATCCAGAATCCTTCGCTGCACCACGGCACCGGCGTCAGTTGCCAGCCATAGGGCGCGGTCTGAGTAAGGAAGTCGGCCACGCTGATTTTCAGGGTATTGACGCGCAGGCTGCGGCGCAGCGGTTGCTGGCTGATGGCGATAAATTGTTCGAAGCTGGCATCATCAGGCAGGTTCTGACGCATTAACGCGAGAAAATCAGCGGGGAAAAGCGAAGAGGAGTCTGACACGGGCACATTCCAGTTAAGGCAAAGGCGGCAGTGTAGCATGGAGAAAGGAAACGGGCAGCCAGGCTGCCCGTTTCAGGCTAGCTTAGCGTGGAGAGGGGATCGCCGTTCCCCAGTTCCGCCACTCTTTCGGCGCTTCATCCTGCAGCAGGAAGTGTTTATCCGGATTCGCCTGTGGTGCCAGCGGCACGGTTGGCGGTGTGGCAAACTGGATGCCGCCCTGAATAAACTGCTGGAAGGTGCCGGTTTTCACCACGCCGCCAATCAGACCAAAGTCGAGGTTATAGCCTGACGCCAGCCAGAAGACCGAGTTGTTACGCACCAGATGCTGATATTTCTTACTGATACGCAGCGCAATCTGCACCCGGTCAGCCATGTTACCCAGCGAGGTGCCGGTCACGGTACCCACTTCCACCCCACGGAACAGCACCGGCGTTCCCAGCGACAGCGATCCGGCTTCGGTAGCATCGACGTAGATGTTCAGACCGTTCAGATAGCGCGAATCGGTAATGGTGCTCTCCTGCAGTTCAAAAGTGCGCGCCGCGCGTCCTTTGCCGGGATCGACGTTGACGTAAGGCTGCAGCAGCGTTTCCAGATGATTCACGCCGGTCGCGGAGATCTCCGGTGACACCACCGAGAAACGGCTGCCGAGGCGGGCGAAATCATCCACATATTCCGGATAGAGCACCGCTTTCGCCACCACCTGATTTTTATCGCTGCTCAGCGACAGCGACTCCACCTGGCCGACATTAATGCCGAGATAGCGAATCGGCATACCGGCCGACAGCTTGCTGGCATCGAAGGTATGCAGCGTGATCTGGCTACCCACTGCGCGCGCCGCAGTTTCCGACGGATAGAGGATGCGTTTGTCGCCTTTGGCTGACAGCGCACCGCTCATATTATCGAAGCTGATCGCGCCTTTCAGCGCGCGGTTAAGCGGCGAAGCCTGTACCGTCAGGCCGCTGCCGTTCAGCTGTACCCGCGCGCCGCCTTCCGCCCAGAAGACGCTTTCGCTGGTCAGCAGCTTGCGGTACTCCGGCTGAATATGCACCGCAATATCAAACGCATCGGCGCGTGGCGTCACCTTCACAATCTCACCGACCTGATACTTGCGGTAGAGCACGATGGAACCGGCCTGCACGTCGGGCAGGCTGGTGGCGGTCAGCGTAAGGGTGGTTGACGGTGCGTCACCAATAATCCCTTCTTTGGCTTTTTCCGCATCGGCAAACAGCGGATAGCGGGTTTTCGGCTGGCCTTTCTGACCGGGCTCAAGGCGAATACCGCCATCAACCCACTCACGGGCGCTGGCTCCCAGCACCTGCATCCCATCCAGTCCGAATTTCACATCCAGCCGGCTGTTAACGATAAATTTGCTGTCGCCATGCACCAGTTCGCGATTTTCCGGATTGACCGCCACCACGAAGTTGACGCCATTTTCATCCAGCGAGCGCGACATTACCTGGCCAATCTGCATCCCGTGCAGCATCAGCGGCTGGCCCTGATCGATGCCATAACTTTCCGGCGCGCTGAGTTTTACCGTCAGCACGTCGGGCCTCTGCAGCAGCGACTCATTCGACGCCAGCACGGTATAGTGCTGCTGCGGCGGGCCTTCGCCCGGCACCAGTTCAAAGGTGTTACCGGTCAGCAGCGCGCTGAGGCTGGTATCAGTCAGGCTGATTTTCGGGCTACGCATCTCAATGCGGGTGCCGCTGCGCATCAGGCCCACTACGGAAGGATCGATGGTCAGCTCGCCAGTGACTTTACCGCCGTCCTGCAAATTGAGTTTGGTCAGAGTGCCGACTTCCAGGCCCTGATACATCAGCGGCGTACTGCCCGCTTTGAGATTTTTGCCGTCAGGCAGGTCGAGGGTGATCAGCACCCCGCGCTGGCTGTGGGCCAGATCGGGATAGAGCTGGTAATTCTGATCCGCTTTAGCCGGTTGCGCATCGTCAGGTGAGTCAAAGGCCACCGCACCGTTAACCAGCGCCGCCAGACTCTCCAGCTGCACTTTGGCGCCGCTCAGGCTGACATCAGCATTGACGCCCGACACGTTCCAGAAGCGACTGGTTGTTTTCACCAGATTGGTAAAGCGACGATCGATTAACACATCAATCGCCACGCCATCGGTTTTGTTGTTGATGCTGTAGTCATAGACTCGACCCACCGGAATTTTCCGGTAATAGACCAGCGAGCCGGTGCTCAGCGATCCTAAATCGGGGGCATGCAGGTGGATCAGCAGTTCGCCGGTATTCACCCGATATTTGGGTTGGGTATCCAGGGCGGTAAAGGCTTCGCTCGGCTTGCCTTTGCCCGGCATCATGCCGATATAGTTACCGCCGACCAGCGCATCCAGCCCCGATACGCCCGCCAGAGATGCCTTCGGCGTGACCAGCCAGAACTGGGTATCTTCACGCAGCGCATCACGCATGTCGCTCTTGATGCTGGCTTTGATCTGAATGCTGCGATAGTCATCGCTCAGATTAATGCCCTGCACGGTTCCCACTTCCACACCCTGATAGCGAATCGGTGTGCGGCCCGGCACGATACCATCCGCCGTCTGGAAATTGATGGTGATGGTGGTGCCGCGCTCCTGATAATTGGTCCACAGCAGCCAGCAGGCGATCAGCATCGCAATGATCGGCAGCAGCCAGAAGGGCGAAATTTTGCGCTTGTTGCGCAGCGTGGCGTTAGTCGGTGTAGTCGGCGTTTCCTGTTGCATGTGCATCCCAGAGCAGGCGGCTGTCCAGCCACTCAACAGACATAATGGTCAGGATCACGGCGGCACCAAAAAACAGCGCTGCCGGTCCCATGGTAAAAGCCAGCAGCTGGTCACGGTTGACCAGCGACATGGTTAACGAAATCACGAACAGATCGAGCATTGACCAGCGGCCAACCCAGTTGACGAATCGCAGTAACCGGATTCGGGTTTTCAGCCCCTGTTCGCAGCGGAAGTGGATGCTTAGCAGCAGCGTCAGCATCACCAGCACTTTGGTGAACGGCACCAGAATACTGGCGATAAATACGATCGCCGCGATGGGAATATTGCCGGAGCCCAGCGAAACGATACCGGAGAAAATGGTGTCTTCGCGCCGTGAACCATTGAGGTAAACCACTGAAATCGGCATCAGGTTGGCCGGGATCAGCAGCACGATAGAGGCAATCAGCGCCGCCCAGGATTTTTGCAGGCTGTGACGGCGGCGGAAGTCGAGCGGCGTGTGGCAGCGCGGACAGCGCCCCCGCGCATCCGGCACGCCGGTGTGGTGGCAGTTGAGGCAGACCTGCAGGTCATCGCGTGCGACATTGCCGGGGCTTTGCGGATAGAAATGATCCCACAGCTGCTCAATGTTGAGATGGATCAGCGTCAGCACACTCAGCACCGTCAGGGCAATATAGGCGGCGAGGCCGTAGCCGAGCTCCAGCGAAGCGTAGTCCTGCACTTTGATTGAGGCAACGGCGATACCGATCAGGTAGATATCCAGCATCACCCACTCTTTGAGCTTCTCCAGCATCAACAGCACCGGACGTAAGTTCATTCCCAGCCGATGACCGATACCGAGGTAACAGATGCCCGCCACCAGCGTGACCGGTGCGCCGATAGTGCAAAACGCCACCATTGAGGCGGTCAGCACATCACCCTGCTGGGTCATCTGGATCACGCCTTCCAGCACGCTGGCGTTAATCCGCATGCCAAGCAGCCGGATATCCACCAGTGGCAGAGAAAAAGCGAATGGCATCAATACCATCATCGTGGCGGCCATCGCCATTAATCGGGTCATTGACCAGTCGCGGCCGCTGAGAATTTCTGCATTGCAGCGCGGGCAATGGGCCGACTGATGCGATTTCACATCCGGTAAGGAAAAAAGGGTATCGCATTGCGGACAACGCTGATAACGTGCGTGAGGCAATGTCTGGCTGATAGCGTGAATTTTCATAGGGTGATGCAATCTTCGCTCATCGTAAGTAACACATATCGGTCGTTAAGACAGCGCCTGTGTGCCTGTCTCGGGCATCACGCTTCGATCCACAGAATGCTAAGGGTATAGTAACTAACGCTATGATTCACCTTGTGGCTCTGGATATTTAGTGCTTATTTTTAACGAGCGGGAAATAACCCTGCTCAGATGTCATTGGTAACGGTCAAATAATGAACAAAACTGCCTTTTACGCCGATTTGAATCGCGATATGCGCGCCTTGCTGGCGGGAGAAACGGCGTTCCTCGCCGCAATGGGTAACTTTAGCGCGCTGTTGTATGAACGTCTCGAAGGCGTGAACTGGGCAGGTTTCTACCTGCTGACGGAAGCGGATACGCTGGTGCTGGGGCCGTTCCAGGGCAAAATTGCCTGTGTGCGTATTCCGGTCGGTAAAGGCGTATGCGGTACCGCGCTGGCCGAAGAGAAAGTGCAACGCGTGGATGATGTGCATGCTTTTCCGGGACACATCGCCTGCGACGCAGCCAGTAATGCTGAGATTGTGATTCCTCTGAAAGTGAATGGCACTGTGGTTGGGGTGCTGGACATCGACAGTGTGGAATACAATCGCTTTGACAGCGACGACGAATCGGGGCTGGTCACACTTACTGATGGGCTTTGTGAAGTGCTTGCGAACAGCGACTTAGAAAAATATCTGCAGCTGACGCGCAGCTAATCGACTGGATCACATGGCATTTAGCGATGT
>Ga0302349_1001815_pt1 | contig 15040 bp, 3 predicted proteins | sample PhyAR1_FD_202176 | JGI IMG/M metagenome (GOLD analysis project Ga0302349, IMG submission 202176) | Leaf surface microbial communities from alfalfa plants in UC Gill Tract Community Farm, Albany, California, United States - DLSL A.R1... | ecosystem: Host-associated > Plants > Phyllosphere >...
TGGCTGACCACCGAGCGCCTGCGGCGCAGCCAGATACTGTTAGAAGCCGGGAATATGCCCATTGAAAGCGTGGCAGAGCTGGTAGGGTTTAACTCTGCGGTGACCTGGCGCCAGCAATTTAAGGCGCGTTTTGGCGTGAGTCCGGCAGAGTGGCGTAAGACTTTTCGGCTTCGTCATTAATTTATTACTGCTAACTCAAGAGTTAAGAGGAAATAAAATTATTCGGAATTTTACCTTAATTGTCTTCTCACTTTCCTAAAAAAGTATTTTTTAATGTTCCATATCGCAAATTCGATATACTCACATTCAGATTGCTCTTATATTGTACAAAATATAATTGTCTATCGATTTTGTGGCATGGATGAGCACCTCTAAAATAAAAAACAAAATAATTACGTTTGTAAATTATGCTGTTGCTATCTTATTTGTTGCGTTTCTTTCTGTGATCGCACAAGCTGCGCCACTTTCGCCAGCCGATCGCGATTCCATTCAGCAACAACAGCAACAGCTTTTATTACAGAACCAGCAACAGCGTGAAGAGCTGGAGCGGAGTATTCCTCGCCCTTCTCCCACCAGGTCAAAGCCTGTCACTCCTGGTTCCGGGCCTTGTTTTACTATTAAGACAATTACGCTTTCCGGGACGACGTTAATGTCCCCTGAAACCCAACATACCCTTGTTGCGCCGTGGCAAAGCCAGTGTCTGGGTATGGGAAAAATAACAGAACTCCTCGCGCATATTTCTGACTGGTATATCAGTCGTGGGTATATCACCAGCCGGGCATTTCTGACCGAGCAGGATCTCTCTGGCGGTCAGTTGAATATCGTTGTGCTCGAGGGGCGTCTGGAAGCGATCCGTCTGGAAGGTAAAACCCCGCGAATGTTGAAAATGGCATTTCCGGGACGCGTGGGGAGCATCCTTAATTTACGCGACATCGAACAGGGTATGGAGCAAATTAACCGTTTGCGCACCGAGCCGGTTCAGATTGAAATTCTTCCTGGGACGCAGGCCGGATATTCCATTGTTAATCTCACAGCAAAACCTGAATTTCCGTTAAGTGCTTCCGTAAGTCTCGACAATAGTGGGCAAAAGAGCACGGGTGAAAACCAGCTTACAGGCGTTCTCACCGCCAACAATATGCTGGGGCTGGCGGATAAATGGTTTGTCAGCGGTGGGCGGAGCAGCGATTTTGCCAGTGCGTACGATGCACAGAACTTTCAGGCAGGTGTTAGCGTGCCGTTTGGCTACGGATTACTGGATTACAGCTACGCATGGAGTAACTACCGTACCACCATCAATAACCAGGGATTCGACTGGATCTCCACCGGCGATACAAAAAACCACCGCGTTAACGCGTCATGGGTCGTTTTCCGCAACGGCGATATGAAAACAGGGGTTGCAGCAGGCATAGTACAACGCTCAAGCCGAAACTGGCTCAATGATGCCCCACTCCAGAGCAGTACACGCAACCTCTCCAGCCTGATTCTGGGTATTACACATACGCAAAAAATGCTGGGTGGCGTGGCGACCTTTAACCCGACCTGGAGCCACGGAATGCCGTGGTTCAATGCCGAAACTGACGAAGATAAATCCGGGGATATGCCGCGCGCAGAATTTCGTAAATGGAGTCTGAACGCCAGTTTCCAGCGTCCGATTGCCCGTAACGCATGGTGGCTGACCAGCGCCTACGGACAGTGGTCGCCCGACCGGCTGTACGGCTCTGAGCGCCTGACGCTCGGCGGAGAAAGCTCGGTGCGCGGTTTTAAAGAGCAGTACCTGTCCGGCGATAACGGCGGCTACTGGCGTAACGAGCTGGGCTACTCCCTCTTCACCCTTCCGGTGATTGGCACAGTGAACGCAACGATCGCTGTAGACGGTGGCTGGCTGGAAAAAGATCGCCAGGACCGTTTTGCCTCCGGCACGTTATGGGGGGCGTCAGTGGGTTTAAGCAGCGCAGGGCGCTGGTACAGCAGCCAGATTTCAGTCGGTACGCCATTGCACTATCCCGACTGGCTTGGCCCGGATCATGTGAGCGTTAACTGGCGTATTGCCTTCATGCTTTAAGAGACTCTTCGACTATGGATACTCGTCACTCACCTGTTCGTTTCTCGCAGCGTCTGATTAGCTGGATTGTATGCGGCTTAATGGTCTGGCAGCCGATGGCACCTGCCGTCGCGGCGGCACTGACGCCGTCCGGGCAGACCACGGTCGATCAGGCAGGGAACGGGGTTCCGGTCGTTAACATAGCCACGCCAAACGGGGCGGGTATTTCGCATAACCAGTTCGGTGATTACAACGTCGGTAAAGAGGGGCTTATCCTCAATAACGGCACCGACCGTTTAACCCAGACCCAACTGGGCGGGCTTATCCAGAACAACCCCAACCTGCAGGCCGGGCGGGAAGCGAAAGGCATCATTAACGAAGTCACGGGCGCCAACCGCTCCCAGTTGCAGGGCTATACCGAAGTCGCCGGAAAAGCGGCAAATGTCATGGTGGCTAACCCGTACGGTATCACCTGTAACGGATGCGGATTTATCAATACTCCTAACGTTACGCTGACGACCGGCAAGCCACAGTTTGACGCCAACGGCAACCTGCTGGCGCTGCAGGTGACGAAAGGCGCCATTACGGTTGAAGGCCAGGGGCTGGATGCCAGCAAGAGCGATGCGTTGTCGATCATTGCGCGTGCGACGGAAGTGAACGCCGCGATTCACGCGAACGACCTGACGGTCACGGCAGGGGCGAACCGCGTGGGCGCAGATGGCAGCGTTAAACCGATTACCGGTGAGGGGGCCGCACCCGTGGTGGCCGTAGATACCGGCGCGCTCGGCGGGATGTATGCCAACCGTATCCGCCTGGTCTCCAGCGAGACGGGCGTAGGGGTGAACCTCGGTAACCTCACTGCGCGTCAGGGAGATATTCAGCTTGATGCGGGTGGGAAACTGACGGTCACCAACAGCCTGGCCAGTGGATCGATTGCCGCGAATGGTGCAGGGGTGACCCTCAACGGCAGCCATCAGGCCGGTGGCGCGCTGAATGTGGCTAGCTCGCAGGATGTAGAACTCAATAACAGCACGCTCGCCAGCAACGGCGATATGCACCTTTCTGGTCAGGGGAACGTGCAGATAACGGGTGGCGGGACGAACACTGCGGGCACGCTGGCGATCAGCAGCGGGCAGGGGATGACCCTCAATAATACCTCGCTGATCTCTCGCGGCGCGGCGACTATGAACAGTAAAAACACGCTCACCGTCAACGGTGGCGGCGTGTCGGCACAGGGTGGGACGTTGACCGTTACCGCTCAACAGGGGATCGCCCTTGCGGATGCGACGCTGACCGGCCAGGCGGATACCACGCTGTCTACCGACGGTAGCCTGACGCAGCGCGGCGGCAGCGTCACCAGCAAAGGGGCGCTCAGCGTGGCGGCCGGGAAGGACATTGCGCTGACCAATACCCGCAGTGGCAGCGATATCCGCGTGACTATGAACAGCGGCGGCATGCTGTCATCCACGGCCAGTGCGGTCTCGGCAGGAGAGAGTCTGGCGCTCAGCGGCGAGCAGCTGGTGTTGGACGGTCAGAGCCGGACCGATGCCTCTGGCGATATCCGTCTGACGGGCGGCACCGTCAGTAATCAGGGGCAGGTGAATGCCGGGCGCGACATGGTGCTCTCTGGCGACAAAGTCACAAATAGCGGCCAACTGGCGGCGAAAAGCCATCTTGACGTTAATGCCGGAGACCTGACGAACGGCGGTACGGTGCAGGGTAACGACGTCAGCCTGAAGGGGCAGACGGTGACCAATAACGGCACCCTGCAGAGCGCCGGAAAACTGGTGTTAAACACCGGTACTCTGGAGCAGCGGGGCACGCTGAGTGCGAAAGGCGATGCGAGCGTAACGGCGCAACAGACCCTGCGTAACAGCGGCAGCCTAATGGCTGACGGCGCGATGAACGTGACGGCAGATACGCTTGAACAAAACGGTATCCTGTCCGGCGCGACGGCGCTGACAGCGCAGGCTGGTACCCTGACCAGCGGTCAGACGTCCCGTACGACCAGCCAGGGTAACGTCCAGCTTACCGCGACCCGGAGCGCCAGCCTGAACGGACAGACGGACGCGGCGGGGGATGTAACCGTCAGCTCCCGCGACCTTACCACCGGCCAGGATGCCCACCTGCAGAGCGGGCAGGCGCTGTCTCTGCAGGCGCAGAATGCGGCGCTGAACGGTACCCAGGCGGCAAAAGGGGCTCTGTCGGTGACGACAGGCACGCTGGCGCATGCAGGAAAATCCACCGGCAACACGCTGAGTTTTAACGCGACCAGTGACCTGACCAGCGGCGGTGAACTCACCGCCAGCGCCATCAGCCTCAGCGGCCAGAACATTCTCCATTCTGGCGTCGCAAAAGCGGACCACATTACCCTGACGGCTCCTGAACGTATCACCAGCCGCGGTTCGCTGGTGGCCGATACCCTGTTGCTGGACGCTGCCTCGGTGGAAAACGGCGGGCTGCTGCAGGTAAACGCCCTGCTCGGCCTGAAGACCGGATCGCTCGCGAACCTGACCGGCGGGTCGATCTACAGCGCGCAGGATTTAACGCTGAACATCCCCACGCTGAATAACCGCGGGCTTATCACCACCGACGGCACGCTGCGCCTCAAAGGCGACACGCTGACAAACCAGGGTGAAATCAACGGTGTCAGCCTGAACAGCGACTCTCGCAGCCTGACTAACACCGGACGCCTGCTGGCGGACGACCATATCACCCTGAACGGTACCGAGCTGGTCAACGCGGGCAGTATTGCTGCGAGCGACCTGCACATCACGGCAAACAGTCTGCAAAACCAGGGAACTGTCCAGGCGGATAATGCCCTGACGCTTGGCGTGGCGGATATCACTAACCGGGGCGCGCTGCGCAGCAGCGGAACGCTGACGCTTAACGGCGAAACGCTTTCCAACAGCGGCGAGCTCAGCGCCACCGCGCTGCTGCTGGACCTGACCCGCCATGCCAGCAATGATGCCGACGGGCGGATGATTGCCCGTGACGGCCTGACACTCACCGCCGCCAGCCTGACGAACAGCGGGCTGATGGCCGGCACCGACGCGCAGTTTAACAGCGCGGCGATCGCTAACGGCGGCACGCTGCAGGGAACCCATTCTCTGACGGCGACCGGGGCACAGCTCAGCAACCAGCAGACAGGCATGCTGCTTTCCGGTGGCGCGCTCGACCTGCACCACACTACCCTGAACAACGCCGGGCTTTTGCAGGGTAAAACCCTGAACCTGGCCACCGGCGAGTGGATCAACACCGGTAATGCGCTGGGGGAAACGGGCGTGACCGCGGCGGTGAGCGGCGCGCTGACCAACAGCGGCAAGGTGCTTAGCCAGCAGATGCTGGACGTTCAGACCGACCGCACCGATAACCGGGGCCAGTTGCTGGCGAAAGTGCTGACCCTGCGGGGCGATCTGCAGAACAGCGGTCTGCTTCAGGGGAGCAGTACGCTGAAGTGGTCCGGGAATACCTTCGCGAACCAGCCTGAGGGGCAGGTGACGGGCGGCGAGACCCTGACGCTGAGCGGAAAAAACCTCAGCAATGCGGGCAACCTTCAGGGGCGCAGCGTGACGCTTGGCGCAGAGAGCCTGGGTAACCAGGGTACCATTCAGACGCTGGACGCTCTGATGCTTGCCGCGACCGGCAGGCTGGACAACAGCGGGGCCCTGCTCAGTCAGAACCTCTTTACGCTGACGGCGGCGCAGCTGTTTAACGACGGCCAACTGGCCGGGAGAGCGCTGACGGTAAATGCCGCGCAGCTCAGCAACTCCGGTATTATGCAGGGCAATGACACGCTGGCGCTGGCCACCCGCGCGCTGAGTAACGGCGCCAACGGACAGCTGGTGAGCAACAGCAACCTGGATTTGGATCTCGATACGCTGGATAACGCCGGTCTGCTGCTGGTGAATGGCGTGTTCACTCTCCGGGGACGCGACCTGACGAACCAGGGCGATATTCAGGCACAGAGCCTGGATCTTAGCCTGAGTCATGCCCTGACGAACGCGGGAAATACGGTTGCCATCGGAAATGCCACGCTTAATGCGTCGACCCTGAGCAACAGCGGCACGATGGCGGGCAAAACGCTGACCGCAAGCGGAACGGAGCTGCGCAATAGCGGCCTGATGCAGGGCAACAACGCCGTGAATGCCACCGCCGATCGTTTTATCAACGAGCTGAACGGCAAATGGCTCTCCGGCGGTGGCTTCACGCTGAAGAACGGACAACTCACGAACGTCGGTACGCTGCAGGGCGCGACGCTCGGCATGACGGGCAACAGCCTTACCAACAGCGGCACGATAAACGGGCAGACCGGACTCAGCGGCACGCTCAGCGAGGTGCTGAACAATACCGGGTTACTGCAGAGCGGTGGTGCAACCACCTTCACCGCTGACACCCTGGCAAACCCCGGGCGTATTATGGGCGGCACGTTGTCCCTTAATGCCCGCGATCTCAACAACAGCGGGCTGATGCAGGGAACGAACGTCCTGGCGCTCACCGGCACCACGCTGACCACGGGCGTGACCTCGCGAACCCTCTCCGGCGGCATGATGACGCTGGACGCAGGCCAACTGACCACCCAGGGCACGCTGCAGGGGAATGGCGCAGACATCAGCGCCACCAACTGGACGCACGGCGGGTCACTGCTCAGCCAGGGCACATTCACGGCTAACACTGACGGCACGCTGACCTCAACTGGCTCGCTGATGAGCCATGGTATGGCGGATATCACTGCGCAGACGCTGGATAACCGCGGGCAGCTTCTCAGCGAAAGCGATGTAAAGCTCGGCGGTAGCACCCTCAAAAACAGCGGCACCGTGCAGGGGAAAACCCTCACGCTGCGTGAGGACAGCATTAACAACCAGGGCACATTAACCGGCCTGCAGAGCCTCACCTTACAGGGCCAGCAGCGGCTGATGGCGCGCATGGCGATGGCCGCGCCGCAGCAGGAACTCATTAACGGTGCAGGCGGTAAACTGCTTACTCAGGGCACCCTGACGATAACGTCCGGTACGGTGACCAACGCCGGAAGCTGGCAGGCACAAAACATCCTGCTTAACGCGCAGTCGCTCACCAACAGCGGCGCGGTGCAAAGCGCCGATGCGTTGCAGATGACGCTGACCGATACGCTCACCGGCACCGCAGGCAGTAAGATCACCGCTCTGGGCAGCGCGACGCTGCAGGCCGCCACGCTGGCGAACCAGGGGCAATGGGTGGCGAAAAACCTGACGCTGAAAAGCGGCACGCTCAGCAACAACGGCGCCATCAGTGGGGTCAATGGCCTGACCCTTAGCCAGACTGGCGCGGTCAGCCAGCAGTCAACCGGCACTATGCTCTCCGGCGGGGCGCTGAACATCACTGCGGCCTCCGTCTCCAGCGACGGTAAAATTCAGGGGGGCACGCTTGGTATCAACACCGGCGAGCTCGCCAATAACGGGCGCCTGCAGGGTGATAACGGCACGACCCTGACGCTTAGCGGGACGTTGACCAATAACGCCAGTGGCGAAATCGTCAGCCGCGATGGTCTGACGGTGACGACACCTGTGTTGTTTAACTACGGTCTGATTCAGGGCGGTGGCGAGACGCGCGTGACTGCATCCTCGCAGGCACGTAACGACGGTAAGCTTCTTTCCGGCGCACGCCTGACGCTCGGCACGCCGCAGTTTGGCGGCGCAGGCTGGCTGCAGGCCACCGATCTTATCCTTAATGCGGCTAACGCCACTAACAACGGTACGTGGGTCGCGGATCGTGCCACGCTGACCGGTAGCACCTTTACCAGCCAGGGCACTACCCAGGCGGGGCAGCTTACGGTCAACTACAACCAGCTGACCAACAGCGGGACGTTGCTTGGCAATACTCAACTTACTGTCAACGCTGACCAGGTGACCCAACGTACTGGCGGTAAGCTCCTGAGTGGCGGAAACCTGTGGCTCCAGAGTAAGGGGTTGGACGCCGTCGGCCAGTTGGTTTCTTTAGGCGATCTTACACTGCAACTCACCAACGCCTTTACCAGCAAAACAGCTGTGGCTGCGGGAAAAACGTTGACCATTAACAGCGCTGGCGACATCGACAACCGTAATGTGTTACAGGGGCAGGCGGTCAATCTGAATGCGGGCGGTCAGCTCAGCAATAACGGACAAATCACCACCGGTAGCGGTGCCAGCACGCTCTCCGGTAGCGCCGTAGCGCTGAATGCGGCGGGGTCGGTACAGGGCGGAGGCGATATTACTGTTGCAAGCCGCGGCAACATTACCGTGGACGGCTTTACCGGCACTCGCGGCTCGCTGACGCTGAGCGCGCCGGGTTCTATCGTCAATACAGCACTATTGTATGCAGCGAATAATCTGGCGCTGTATGCCGACAGCATCATCAACCAGCGCGGCGATATCATGGCAGGCGATAACCTGTGGATGCAGCGAGATGCGGCAGGGAATGCGAACAGCCAGGTGGTGAATACCTCCGGAAATATTGAGACACAGAATGGCGATATTGCCCTTAAAACGGCTAACTTGCGCAATGAACGAGCCGGGTTGACATCAACTACAACTACCACTAATTTTTCGTCAACGTATGATTGGGTAGGGCAGGCAACTGTTGATATACCGGCTTCGATTCTGGGACTCGATACACTTATTCAGGATAAATACAGCACTTATACCCATGATGGCTCCGGCACATGCGGTGGTGTTCCCTGTTTCATGTATGAGGATACGCATTATTATTACAAACCAATTGCCGGTTATGAAACACGCAAATTTGCATTGAATCAGACTGCTCAGGTCGTAAATGCCGAAGGTGGAAGTGCTCGCATTGCTTCCGGGCGTAATCTGACTATAGCTGCCGAAAATTTAAATAATCAGGCCAGTACAATTCTGGCTAATAACGATATTACTCTTGCGGGAAATACGCTTAATAACCAGAGTTACCAGAGCGGGACTTATACTGAATATGCGGTTTATAAGTACGTAAGCGGCCCTGTTGGCAGTGGTTCTCCGGGATCCTATGCCCCAACTCATCGCAATACATACCACGACAATAACGTAACGTATGTACTGGATGGACATGTCACTGAAAGTGAAAATGGTGAAATATACCGCGCTGTCATCCAGGCGGGTGGCAACGTCACCGCGAATTTCACCAGTAACATCAGCAATACTAATACCACCGCCAATGCGGGTGGCGTCAGCAACGTTATCTCAACGCCATCGCTGAACACACTCAGCAACCAAGTCATTGATAGCGGAGTACAAAAACAGAGCCTGTCGAATACCGGCACCGTGGCGGTGAACTCACCGCAGTGGAACGATCAGTTGCAGGATGCCCTCCAGCAACTTAACGGAGGCGATGCGCTGGAGACTAACGGCGCAACAAGTACTTCGTTAAGCAACATTTCTACCAGCCAGAAAGGCAATGCTGATCTGGGTAAACTGGGCGATCTGGCGAATGCGGGTGCCACTACCGCCGATTTCAAAACCGCTCAGGGCGGTGCCGTCGGGCATTATCAGGGTCAGCGCGTCGATACCAGCGCTTACCCGCTGCCATCGGGCAACAACGGCTACTTTGTCTTCTCCGACAACCCGAAAAGCCCGTACCTGATCAGCATCAACCCGAAACTGAACGGTCTCGGACAGCTTGATCCCGCCCTGTTTGCCGACCTGAACGCCATGCTCGGAGTTAAACCGTCGTCCAGGGCACCGCAGGAGACCCGGCTGGCATTTACCGACGAGAAGCAGTTCCTCGGCTCGTCTTACATGCTTGGCCGCCTCAACCTGAACCCGGATTACGATTACCGCTTCCTCGGCGATGCGGCGTTCGATACCCGCTATGTTTCCAACGTAGTGCTCAACCAGACCGGTAACCGCTACCTGAACGGTATCGGCTCCGATCTGGATCAGATGCGCTATCTGATGGATAACGCCGCGGCGGCGCAACAGTCGCTGGGCCTGCAGTTTGGCGTCTCGCTGACAGCGGATCAGATTGCTGCGCTCGACCACAGCTTACTGTGGTGGGAGAAGGCCACCGTCAACGGCGAAACGGTGATGGTGCCGAAGCTTTACCTGTCGCCGAAGGACGTCACCGTCAATAACGGCAGCGTGATTGCGGGCAACAACGTCACCCTGAAGGGGGGCAGCATCACCAACAGCGGCAGCTCGCTGCTGGCGAAAAACAGCCTGACGCTCGACAGTCAGAACAGTATCAGCAACCTCAACAATGGCCTGATGAAAGCGGGCGGCGACCTGAATCTGAGCGCCATCGGCGATATCAATAACATCAGCTCCACCATCAGCGGTAAAACGGTCGCGCTGGAGAGCCTGGACGGCAGCATCAACAACCTGACTCAGGTTGAGCAGATTGATATCAACGCCAAAGGGAAGTACAGCAACATCAGTCTGAAAGACACGCTTCTGGGCAACACGGCGTCTATTACCGCGCAGGACGGCCTGTCGCTTGAGGCGGGAAAAAACATCACCGTCACCGGGGCGAACCTGGCCTCCGGCGGTGATATGCTGCTGAACGCGTGGGGCGATATTGCCGTCAACGCGAATCAGATCAACGACGCGTACAGCTCCAGTCAGGCAAAAACCAGCCGTTCGTCCGTCACGTATCAGGGAAGTAACGTCACTGCGGGCGGCAACCTGCTGGTGAATGCCGGGCACAATCTTGACGTGACCGCCAGCGACCTGAAGGCGGGCGGCAGCGTGGGGCTGAGTGCGGGCAACGATCTCAATCTGAACGCGGAGCAAACCAGCGAAAGCAGCCGGAAAGGGAAAAGTGAGTCCCACAGCACCGGGCTCGACCGTACCACGATTTCCGCAGGCGATAACCTGGTGCTGAAGGCCGGGCAGGATATCAACGCTCAGGCCGCCGCGCTGGCGGCGGAGAAAAGCGTCGGGCTGCAGGCGGGTCGCGACGTGAATCTGGCTGCGGAAGAGACCACGCAGGGCGACAGCGATAAGTCAGGCAAGAAAACCGTTATCAACGAGTCGGTGCGTCAGCAGGGAACCGAGATCGCCAGCGGGGCGAATACTCAAATCCTCGCCGGGCGCGATGTCACCACCGAAGCCGCGCAGGTGACGGCGAAGGGCGATATCGGCGTGGCGGCAGGCCGCGACGTCAATCTCAATACCGCAACCGAAAGCGATTATCACTACAAAGAGCAGACCAAAACCAAGAGCGGTTTCCTCAGCAAGAAAACGACCCACACCATTGAGGAGAACAGCGCGAGGCGTGAATCCGGCTCACTGCTGAGCGGCGATAACGTGCAGGTGGTGGCGGGCAATAACCTGCTGGTGAAAGGCTCCGCCGTAGCGGGTGATGGTGACGTGCAGCTTAAGGCGGGCAACAACGTCGATATCGTGGCTGCCACGAACAGCGACACCTCATGGCGCTTCAAAGAAGAGAAAAAATCCGGCCTGATGGGCTCGGGCGGGATTGGTTTCACCATCGGCAGCAGCAAAAGCACGCACGATCTCCGTGAGAAGGGCACAACCCAGAGCCAGAGTTTCAGTACTGTCGGCTCGACGGGGGGGAATGTGGCGATTTCTGCCGGAAACCAGGCCCACATTGGCGGTGCAGACCTCATCGCCGGGAAGGATTTAAGCCTCAGCGGCGACAGCGTCATCATCGAGCCAGGTCACGACAAGCGCACCCGTGATGAAACCTTTGAGCAGAAGAAAAGCGGACTCACCGTGGCGCTCTCCGGCACTGTCGGTAGCGCTATTAACAATGCGGTGAGCGCGGCGCAGGAGACCAAAGAGCAAAGTGACGGACGTCTGAAAGCCCTTCAGGCCACCAAAACGGTGTTGTCCGGCGTGCAGGCCGGGCAGGCAACGGATATGGCGGCAACCACCGGAGACCCGAACGCAATGGGTGTGAGCCTCTCGCTGACGACCCAGAAGTCGAAGTCACAGCAGCATGCTGAGAGTGATACGGTGGCAGGCAGTACGCTGAACGCAGGCAACAATCTCTCCATCACGGCGAGCGGCAAAAACAAAGACGCGAACAGCGGCGATATCGTGATTGCGGGCAGCCAACTGAAAGCCGGGGGCGACACCACGCTGGATGCGCAGAACGATATTCTGCTGTCCGGCGCGGCGAATACCCAAAAAACCAGCGGCAAGAACAGCAGCAGCGGTGGCGGTATCGGCGTGAGCATCGGTGCCGGAGGCAACGGTGCGGGTATCAGCGTGTTTGCCAACGTCAACGCCGCACACGGCAAGGATAAAGGCAACGGTACCGACTGGACCGAAACCACCCTCGACAGCGGTAAAAACGTCACCCTTAAAAGCGGGCACGACACCGTACTCGACGGTGCCCAGGTGAACGGCAATAAAATCGTGGCAGATGTTGGGCACGATTTGCTGATGGGCAGCCAGCAAAACAACAACGACTATGACAGCAAGCAGAGCAGTGTCGCAGCAGGGGGCAGCTTCACCTTTGGTACTATGTCCGGTTCAGGCTATATCAACGCCAGCCAGGACAAGATGAAGAGCCGCTTTGATTCCGTGGCAGAACAAACCGGGCTGTACGCCGGGGACGGCGGTTTCGATATCACCGTGGGTCATCACACCCAGCTTGATGGTGCGGTTATCGCCTCCACCGCCACGCCGGACAAAAACAGCCTCGACACAGGGACGCTGGGCTTCAGCGATATCCACAACGAAGCCGACTTTAAAACCTCGCACTCCGGCATCAGCCTGAGCGGCGGCGGCAGCTTCGGGGATAAATTCCAGGGCAACATGCCGGGCGGCATGATCTCCGCTGCGGGGAATAAAGGCCATAAGGAAGGTACCACCCAGGCGGCGGTGGCTGGCGGCACCATTACCGTTCGCGATCGAGATAATCAGACGCAGGATGTGGCAAACCTGAGCCGTGATACCGAACATGCCAACGACAGCATCAGCCCGATCTTCGACAAGGAGAAAGAGCAGAACCGCTTGAGCACAGTCGGGATGATCAGCGATATTGGCAGCCAGGTGGCGGATATTGCCAAAACGCAGGGTGACCTGAATGCGTTGAAGGCGGCTCAGAAAGTGTCCGTTGAGACACTGCCGGCAAACGCGACAGAGGAACAACGTCAGGACTATCTTGCGGGTCTGCGTAACACACAGACTTACAAAGAAAAAATGGCGGAGTACGGAACCGGCAGTGACATGCAGCGTGGCATCCAGGCGGCCACGGCAGCTCTCCAGGGACTGGCGGGCGGTAATATTGCAGGTGCGCTGGCGGGGGCTTCAGCCCCGGAACTGGCGAACATCATCGGACACCATGCAGGCATTAATGACGACGCGGCGGCAAAAGCGATTGCCCATGCCATCCTCGGCGGCGTAACCGCCGCCCTTCAGGGCAACAGCGTCGCAGCGGGCGCTGTGGGGGCGGCATCCGGCGAACTGATTGCGACAGCGATTGCCAGACAGCTCTATCCGGACACAGACCCGTCGACGCTGACGGAAGAGCAAAAGCAGACCGTGAGTACGCTGGCATCTGTTTCAGCGGGCATAGCTGGCGGGCTTGCCGGGGGAAATACGGCTGGTGCGGCGGCCGGGGCCAGTGCAGGGAAGAATAGTGTTGAGAATAATTTATTCGGCGGTAGTGAAGAGGCTCAGGCAGCGTGGATACGCCAGCACGGCGTCGATATGGCGACCTGTTCCGATAATCCGAGTGGGGCCGCATGTCAGAAAGCAATGAATGAACGTGATGCCGTAGGGGTGGCGCTTGCAACAGGCAGTGTAGCTCTCTTACCCGGTAGCGCTCAGGTCTTATGGGGATTAGGCGCAGGTGCTAATGCTGGTATCAACTATCTAGCTGATGGAACTATAGACCCAACAACAGCTATTATTGGTGGCTGGGTTAATGTGATCAGTGCCGGAAATGGTATTGGAGGAACAGTTGGCTGGAATGCGGCCGGAGGTGCATTAGGAAACTGGCTTGAAGGTAAAGATCCAATATCTGGTGCGTTAGTTAATGGTGCAGGTTCCGTTGTGGGTTATGGCATTGGCAATGGCCTTAAATGGGGAGTTAACGCTGGTGCTAACTGGTGGAAAGGTGGTTGGGATCCCAAGTATAACACTGACCTAAGACAGTTTACTGAAGTAAAAGGGGATTATGGTCTTTCAAAAGAAATGAAACCAAGCAATGTGCCAAGCTCAATTGGTGACATTGGTGGTAGTATTTCTTCAGAAGTTGGAGGTAAGTATACAGAGTATAAAATGAAGCAAGTAGGAGATGGTAGATGAAAATACTAAAATATACTCTTCCTCTGGTTTTTTTTATAGTATTTAGTATGGTTTCAATTTTTCTGACAGGGATCATTTTATATGCATGCGGAGAGGTTTTTTTCTTAGTTTATAAAGGAATACCAATATCTTTTTCACCGAGTATTATTTTGTTTTTAGGTAAAATAAGTATATACATTGGTAGTTTTGCTGGAGTAATGTTATTGATCGCTAACGTGCTAAAAAAATGATAAAAATCGGCAAGTTGTAGCAAAAAATAATGGGCTGGATCTGAGGCATAATTACTGTGATACAACATTTCAGCGTCTTGATTACCCATAAAAACTAAAAATACATATGGTATATTGGTATATCTGAGAAAAAAGTAAAACTAAGATCTCGGTTACTGAACCGGGATCTTAGTCATTCACATATCTTTGGCTGGTCAATACTGACGACGCTCAGCCCTTCAGCCCTTCAGCGCATCCCCGCAGTTCACTGGTGGTTGGTCGAAGGCGTTGTCACTTATTAATCACTCAATTTGATGAAGCAAGAAGACAAAAAAACTACCCCAGCCTCTCCACCCTCGTCTCCCCCTCAACCATAGACAGCTGATACAGCGAAAACGACCGCTGCTTCTCAATCAACTTCGCCAGCTCCGGCGAGTGGCTGGTGAGCCAGATCTGCGAGTAGCGGCTGGCCTCGGCGATTAAGCTCGCCAGCGCGGGCAGCATCTGCGGGTGCAGGCTATTTTCCGGTTCGTTCAACGCGATAAAGGCCGGTG